>TARA_B100000963_G_scaffold58721_1_pt1 | contig 15650 bp, 16 predicted proteins | sample TARA_B100000963 | Tara Oceans TARA_B100000963 (sample SAMEA2622097) | marine metagenome | biome: marine biome (ENVO:00000447); feature: surface water layer (ENVO:00002042); material: "saline water (ENVO:00002010), including plankton (ENVO:xxxxxxxx)" | depth 5 m | reverse complement strand
TTACTCCAAATATTTATAGTTCAATCGATGAGATTGAAGTTTTTATTGATGCAATAAAAAAGCTGGCTTCTTGAGTCTTTTTTTTAATTTTTATAATCACTTTATAAATTTTATTTGTTTAGTCGTACTTTTATCTGCAAGTTTTTTTTACGCCCAAGATGGAGATCTATTAATCCAACAATACGACAAAAATTCTATTGATCTAGAGTTTTATAGAAAATTAAATTTTGAAGTTTTTTTAGAACCGAATTATACTAATACTGTTGACAGAGAGACTACAGGAAAAATAAATTTGAATTTTGGGACCAACGTTCACTACCGTTTTACAAGAACCTTTGGTTTGTCAACGGGTCTAAATATAAATAAAATTAGTTATAAGAATAGTTTAGAAACAAATAAAAGTATTGATAATTTAAAATTTGTCACAATCCCTTTTTTTGTAAAGCTTTATCCGTTGAGAAAAATTAATTTCTTCCTTGGTGGAACATATAATTTTTACCAAAATGGGTTTAATAGGATAAACAAAGAAGCAGAAAAAGTTGAGATTTCAGAAGGAGTTTTTGCTAACTCTGCGGGCGTTTTTACAGGAATAGAATATATAATTAAAAAAAGGTTATCAATTTCTGGAAGCTATAAAATTCAAAAGAGAAATTATAGAAACTATCAGACAGAAACTCAAAACTTAAAAGGTTTTTATATAAGCTTAAATTTTAAAATATTAAATCCGGAAAAAGCCAAAAATAGATTTAATGGTATTACTAATTAAATTAATTTAAATAGTTATTTAAAAAAATAAGTAACAGAGAGTTTGTTGTAATGGTGCTGTTTTTTTGGTTGTATAAAGTTATCTGGGGTACGATTTTTATAAATAAAAATCAGCTTCCAGTTTTTGAATCTGTAACTAACTCCAAAGTCTAACGTTAACCTTAAGATTTTTGATTTAGCAGTAAAAAGTGCCTCATCTTTTTGAAATCCGATCCCAGATAACATAAAATCATGAAAAATAAATGACGGGTTTAGTCCGAAATATATTCCTATCCCATTAGAATTTAAAAATAGAGGGTTTGATATTTTGTCATTTACATTTATCCCATAATTTAGCCCTAAATTTGTTTCAAAACCCACTCTTTGAGTACCTAGTATCCCTTTGTATTTTCTATAAAAAAGTATTTTTGGAGATATTAAGGTTTGAAAATAATAAGAAGTGAAAATATTCAAATGTAGTGCATTAGGAATCTGCGCAGCCCAAGTTGATATATCCGCATTAATTTTTTTATGGTAAACATTTTGTATTTTGTCTGCTAGTGACCACTCCCCAGTGAAACCAAATTGAAATCCATATTCAAGTAAGTGGTTATTGTTGTTGTTTTTTTGTATGGTATATTTTAAGAATGACCACCCTCCAAAGGGATAATCAAAATTCTGAAAATCTTTGGAATCACTGTCTGAAGGTGTAAATATTTCCTGACCTAATTCCCAAATTCTAAATTTTTTAACTGAGTCTTTTTCAACTACTTTACCTGTTTCGATAAATATACCACTAGAATAGTATTGATCTGTGAGAAAATATAAATCATTCTCAACATCTAAATTTAAATAATTTGATTGGGCAACGATTAAATTACTTACTAGAATAACGCATATGCATTTTAGAGGGTGGATTATTGATTTGTTAAAACCCCAGATCTTCAAGATCTTCATCAGCTCCAATTATATTTAGCTTATTTGAGTCAAATTTGTCACAATCCGTAGGTATTGATACTTTTTCAGGTTCCTCAAAATCATCCTGAGAAATACCTAAATTTTGATTTTTATAAACATCCCTCATATATAAAGCCCAAATAGGTAGAGCCATAGATGCTCCCTGACCAAAAGCAATATCTTCAAAGTGAATTGATCTATCTTCTCCTCCAACCCATACTCCAGTCACTAAATTTGGTACAATACCCATAAACCATCCATCTGATTGGTTTTGAGTCGTACCTGTTTTCCCCGCAATAGGGTTTGTGAATTGATAAGGGTAGCCCGTCACTATTGTTTTATATGCATAGTTGTTTTCGTCAGCTCCACTGTGTCTTAACCTTTGACCTGAACCACTTTCTGTGACTCCCTTCATTAAATTTAGAGTGACGTAAGCAGTTTCTTCACTTAATACATCTTTTGTTTTAGGAAGTACTTCGTAAACAACTGTTCCGTTTTTATCTTCAATACTTGTAACCATGATGGGTTCTACATAAATTCCTTTGTTTGCGAATGTTCCATAGGCTCCGACCATCTCAAACAAACTAATATCTGGTGACCCCAATGCAATGGATGGAACCTTGGGCAAATACGATTTTATACCCATTTTTCTAGCTAAAGCGACAACAGGTTGAGGACCTACTTTGTCCATTAATCTGGCACTAATTGTATTAACTGAATTAGCCAAAGCGTTTTTTAATGTTCTCATTTTCCCATATTTGTCTCCTGAGTTTTTAGGACACCAAGCTTCTACATTTCCATGTTTAAATGGTTCAATACAGAATAGGGCGTCGGGGAGGATTTCGCATGGTGATAAGCGCAATTGATCAATAGCTGTGGCATACAAAAAGGGTTTGAACGTCGATCCAATTTGTCTTCTTCCTTGCTTAACTTGGTCATATTGAAAATGTTTGTAATTAAAACCTCCAACCCAAACTTTTACATGACCGGTAGAAGGCTCCATAGACATCATTGAGGCTCTTAAAAAATGTTTGTAATATTTTATAGAGTCTAAAGGGGACATTATGGTATCTCTTTCGCCTTTCCAATCAAAGACAGTCATAGGTGTGGGGTTCTTAAATGAGTCTTTGATTTCTTGTTCTGATTTTCCTTTTAATTTCATCAACCTCCATCTTTCTGATCGTTTTGCAGATAGATTAATCAAAGTATCTATTTGACCCTCTCTTAAGTCTAAGAATGGTGCTGTGGGATTTAGGTCACTTGTGTTTTGCCTGAAAAATTCTTCTTGTAGATTGCTCATATGACTGTTGACTGCCTTTTCAGCGATTTCTTGAAGTCTAGAATCTATTGTTGTGTATATTTTGAGTCCATCCCTGTAAATATCGTATTTATGCCCATTTTGCTTTGGATTTTCTTGAACCCATTTTTGCATAAAATTTTGTATATAAGCCCTAAAGTAAGTGGCTAGTCCTTCCCTATGAGAGTCTGGTGTAAATTTTATAGTTAATGGTAATTTTGTTAATGAATCTAAATTATTTTTTGACAAAAGTTCATTTCTAAACATTTGATTAAAAACAATATTTCTTCTATTGGTAGTTAATTTTGGTCTTCGCCTTGGATTATAAAGTGATGAGTTTTTGAGCATCCCAACTAAAGTGGCAGATTCTTCAAGCAATAAATCTGATGGTTTTTTATTGAAATAAATCTTTGCTGCTGACTCAATTCCGTCAGCTTGATATCCAAAGTCGTAAATATTCAGATACATAGCAATTATTTCATTTTTTGTAAATCTTCTCTCCAGCTTTACGGCTAGAACCCATTCTTTTACCTTTTGTGTGATAGCTTCAATTTTGTTTCTTGAACGGATACCTACAAATAATTGACGTGCCAGCTGTTGAGTTATTGTACTAGCCCCCCCTTTCTTTCCTAAATAAAAAATCGCTCTTAAGGTTCCTTTAAAGTCAATTCCTGAGTGGCTGTAGAATCTTTCATCTTCAGTAGCAATTAAGGCGTCAATGATGTTTTTGGGAAGTTGTGAGAAATTAATTGGAGTTCTATTGTCATTTAAATAAAATTTACCCAAGACAATCCCGTCAGATGAGTAAATAGTGGTTGCCAAATTAGTTTTAGGATTTTCTAATTGTTCAATTGATGGCATTTCACCCAATTTACCAGTTGCAGCAGACATGAAAACAATTACTACGAATGATAATGGAATTAAATACAAACCCCACAATATAGCTACATATAATTTGTACTTATTTTTGCTCTTCAACTTACTCTTCATTAGATATTTTCTCAATTGATAAACCAAGGGATAAAATCCCAAATAATTTTTTGTCTCCTTTAATTTGACCAATTTTTCTATTTGCTTGCTTTACCTCAAAAATATACGGTGGTGAAAAACTTGGCTTCCAGTTTCTCTTCCATGTCAGCTTGCTCTCCTTAATTACAGAGAACCCTTTGCCTAGCCAATCCCCATTAATATCTGCCATAATATATTCTAATGTGTCCACTTCAAAAACCTTTTTATTTGATTTAATACTTGAAATGAGAAAAATATTTGAAAAAGGGTAGTCATTATTGTTTCTAATGTAAAAGAAAATATCAGAGGGAAAATCAATAGTGTCTTTTATTTCAAAAGTAATTGATTCCTCTAAACCCCATCCATTTAAAATGTCCTTATCAATTCTTGTTGAGTTGTTTTCAACACAACTTGTCATATTAATGAACAGTAAAGTCAACATAATTAAATTTTTTGATATCATAATATTTACAAAGCTTTAGATTCTTTTATAAATCCTTTTAGTGGCTTTTTTCCCTCTCCTTAAAGTTTTTTGTTTCTCTAAACTAAGACTATTTATTTTTTGACATTCAATCGAACAACACCCATTATATAAGTTTTTACAATATACGCACTGAATAAATAAAATATTACAAGCGACATTGGAACAGTTTGAATGCTGGTCTGATTCTGTTCCACATTGGTGGCAATTTGAGATTATATCATCTGTTATTTTTTCTGACAAACGATTGTCAAAAACAAAGTTTTTACCAACAAATTTATTATTTCCAGTTTTTTTTATTTGACGGGCATAATTAATTATTCCTCCGTCTAACTGAAAAACTTTTTTAAATCCTTTATTTTTCAGAAATGCTGAAGCCTTTTCACATCGAATTCCACCCGTACAATAAAGTAGTATTTTCTTATTTTTACTTTCATTTTTAAAATTTTTACCTAAAAATTCTAATGATTCTTTGAATGAATCAACATTTGGAGTGATAGCTCCAATAAAGTGGCCAATCTCACTTTCGTAATGGTTCCTCATATCAACACAAATAGATTCTTTTTCAGACAAGATTTTATTGAAGTCTTGAGCATTTAAATGTATCCCAACGTTTGTGGAATCAAAGTTTTTATCTTGAATTCCGTCAGCAACTATTTTACTTCTGACTTTAATCTTAAGTTTAAGAAAAGATTTTATACTGTTTTTTAAAGCAAAATTTAATCTTATACCTTTTAAGGGGTAAATTTGATCTAATTCGTGCACAAAATGATCTAATTGCCTCTTGGGCAAAGACAACTGCGCATTAATCCCCTCATTAGCAACATAAATTCTACCTAAGACACCTATTTTTGACCAAGACGAAAATAAATAATTTCTAAAAATGATTAAATTTTCAATTTTAAAATATTTATAAAAAGACAGAGTTACTCTGTCTTCTCTTGACTTGTCAAGAAGTTCTAAACTTTCTGTGTTGCTCAGTCTGTTATAAAAGTCCATTTTTTTAACTTATTGCAAATTTAAATTAAATTGATGATTTTTAAAAAGTAACACATATTGTTAATAATACGTTTATTTAGTGGGTTAGGAGAAGAAGATAAATTGGTACTTTTAGAAAAAAAAATATGAACTCTGAAAAGTCTGCTAAACTGAAGTCTCTTCAATTGACCCTTGATAAATTAGATAAAACTTATGGTAAGGGTGCAGTTATGAAATTAGGTGATGAAGTTATTGAAAAAGTTGAAGCAATTTCTTCTGGTTCTATAGGTTTAGACATTGCTTTGGGAATTGGTGGTTACCCAAGAGGTAGGGTTATAGAAATTTATGGTCCTGAATCATCTGGCAAGACCACTTTGACTTTGCATGCAATAGCTGAATGCCAAAAAAGTGGTGGTATTGCTGCATTTATTGACGCTGAACATGCTTTTGACAGGTTCTATGCTGAAAAATTGGGTGTTGACATAAGCGAGTTAATTATTTCGCAGCCTGACCATGGAGAACAAGCACTCGAAATAGCTGATAATTTAATTCGTTCAGGAGCTATTGACATAATTGTCATTGACTCAGTTGCTGCACTAACACCTAAAAGTGAGATTGAAGGTGAGATGGGGGATTCAAAAATGGGCCTTCACGCAAGACTGATGTCACAAGCATTGAGAAAACTTACAGGTTCGATAGCCAAGACAAATTGTACGGTTTTCTTTATAAACCAGCTGCGAGAAAAGATTGGTGTTATGTTCGGTAACCCAGAAACAACCACGGGAGGAAATGCGTTAAAGTTTTATGCTTCCGTCCGTTTGGATATAAGAAGGTCAACACAAATAAAAAGTACAGAAGCTGAAGTTCTAGGAAACAGAACGAGAGTAAAAGTGGTTAAAAATAAAGTTGCTCCACCATTTAAAACAGCTGAATTTGATATTTTATATGGCACAGGTATTTCCAAAATAGGTGAAATAATCGACATATCTGTAGAAACTGATGTAATTAAAAAATCTGGTTCTTGGTTTAGTTACGGTGAAACAAAACTAGGTCAAGGTAAAGAAGCAGTAAAAAAACTGTTGGAGGACAATCCTGAGTTATTAGAAGAACTTGAGAATAAGATTCTCAACTCAATTAATTAGTTTTTTGTTTTTCTTCTTTTTCTACTGCATTCTTATGGTTTTTTTGTGGATCTTGGTTAAGCCCATCAAAAATGATTTTCCAAACTTGATGTTTAAAATCATTTAATTTATCAATGTTTTTAGGTGGATATATTTTCTTAAAAGTTTTAACCCTTAGTTCCCCGGGATATCCAAACCGAGGATACCATGGGAACTTTCGCTTGCAATCTAGAAAGCACATAGGAATTATGGGGATTTGGTGATCAATAGCGATTTTAAATGCCCCTCTTTTAAAGTCATTTAAAAAGGCCGTATCGTCTGTATATTTCACTTCAGGGAATATACATATGCTATATCCTAAGGATAGTTGCTTATCTACCCTTCCATAAACTCCCCATCTACTTTTTTTAGAACCTCTGTCTACCATCACAGCCGCTCTTTTATATATGTATCCGAAGATTGGAATTTTTACAAGTTCTTTTTTGCCAACGAAAACAAATGGATTTTTCGAAACTTGAAACATAACAAACGGATCTATGTAACTTGTATGATTAGCAACCAAGATAAATGATTCCCCTACAGGAAGTTTTTCCTTGTAATGAACTTTGGTGTAAAAACCAGATAGATATAGAACAAAAGGAGACCAAATATATCTAGCACACCAAAAAATAAAATTATATCCTCTGGGGTGAAATGCAGAAATTGCCAAAAATGGAAATAAAAGAATTACAGGAATGGATGCCAGCATATAAAACCACACACGCCAAATAAGTAGAATTAATAAACGCATTTGGTCAAAATAAAAAAATTTATTTAAAAAAATTAACTTTGTCAAAAACAAATTAAATGGCCAGAATATTGACGGGTATACAAAGCACTGGTGTTCCACACTTGGGGAACATTTTAGGGGCGATCATTCCAGCTATCAAAAGATCTAAGGTGAAAGGTAATGAATCATTTTTATTTATTGCTGACTTTCATTCATTAACACAAATTAAAAATGCTGAAAGTTTAAAAAAGAATACTCTGTATACTGCTTCAGCTTGGCTTTCTTTCGGATTAGATACAAAAAAAAGCGTTTTTTATAGGCAGAGTGACATACCACAAGTTACAGAACTTTCGTGGTATTTAAGCTGTTTTTACCCTTATCAACGTTTGACATTATCTCACTCTTTTAAAGACAAATCAGATAATTTAAAAGATGTAAACTCAGGTTTATTTAATTATCCAGTACTTATGGCTGCTGATATTTTACTTTATGATGCAAATTTGGTCCCAGTTGGAAAAGATCAACTTCAACATTTAGAAATAACTAGAGATATAGCTTCGCGATTTAACAATCAATTTGGTGAAACTTTTGTAACTCCCAAAGCTGAGCTTGAACAAAACTCTAACTTTGTCATAGGAACAGATGGAAATAAAATGAGTAAATCTAAAAATAACCTAATAGATATTTTTCAAGACGACAATTTACTTGAAAAACAAATAATGAAAATCGAAACTAATTCAATACCAGTTGATGAAGCTAAAAATCCAAAAAATTGTAATATTTTCAAGATTTTTTCTTTGATCGCTGAAAAGAAAGATGTCGATGTAATGAGAAAAAGGTATCTATCTGGTAATATTGGATTCGGTGAAGCAAAAAAAGTTCTTTTGAATGAAATTAAAACTAAGTTTAAAATTGAAAGAGATAAATTCAATTTTTTAATTAATAATCCAGAAATCGTTGAACAGGAACTTGAAAATGGATCTAAAAAAGCTAAAATATTTGCAAACGAGGTGTTAAAAAGGGTTAGATTAAAATTAGGATATAATAAATAATCCTATCAATCGACAATATTATTTATTATATTTAAGTGTGAATTTAGTTAAAGAGTTAGAAGAACTATTGTACTTTCACGAGTGCTTAACAGTTCCCAATTTTGGTTCATTTTTGGTTAACAAAACGGGGGCAAAAGTTGATATTAAAAGGGGTGCATTTATATCACCGAAAAGGAAAGTGTCATTTAATATTTTAATCAAGCAAAATGATGGAATTTTGGCTAAATATGTTTCATCAAGAAAAAATATTAGTTATGATGAAGCCCTCAAAGAAATTGATAACAACGTAAAAATATGGTTAAAAAAAATAAAGATTGATACATTAATTTTCAAAAACATAGGCGAGTTTTATCTTAACGTAGAAAATAAGATTTGTTTTCAAGCCTACAATACAATAAATTTTTCACACAGCTTTTTCGGACTTGAAGATTTTGATAGATTACCATTAAGCGGTAGAGAACTAAAAATTAGCACAAATAAAGAGACTAACACTAAAAATATTATTATGGACAATGATCAAAAAGAAAACTTGGCATTTGAACCTGAATCAAAAGATTCAACGAAAAAAAGTAGATTCAAAATAGTAGCAATAATAACATCCTTGATTGTTTTGTCAGTTTGCGGATACTATTTTGGGGATGAATATATTCAGAACGAAAGAATCCGTTCAACCGAAATTGCACAAAAGAAGATAAAAAATGATGTTCAAAAAGCCACATATGACATCGGTTCAATTTCGTCATTAGAACTAAATGTGAAGGCTGACATAGAAACAATTGAGAATAATGAAGTTTTAATTGAAAGTGGTGATTTCTACAGTGTTATAGCTGGAAGTTTCAGAGATGAAAAAAATGCTGAAAAACTTCTAAATAAACTTAAATTAGAAGGTTTCAAAGCTTCTTTTGCAAAAAATAGTCCTTCAGGTCTATTCAGAGTGGCGTATGGAAGATTGAAAACAAAAAGAGAAGCATATCAATTATTGAATTTTGTCAAATTTACTTTAGAACTTGATGCTTGGTACCTTGTAGAATAAAATTATAGTCTGTAAATCCACCCCTCTGGATTTAATGGCGTACTTGACTGAAAGATGCTAAATTTAAGTTCTGTTTTCCCCGTGTTAGGATTCGTAAATACCCTACCAATCTTTTCCTTTGGTCCTAGAGATTGTCCTTTCTTAACATAAACACTTTCCAAGTTTGTGTACGCTGTTATATAATTACCATGTTGAACTAAAACTGTTGGGTTACTTCCTTTGTAACTTAAGACCGTCATTACAATTCCTTTAAATATAACTCGTGCGTCAGCAGTTTGAGTCGTCGCTATTGTAATTCCGTTGCTCTTTATTTTTGTTGTTCTAACAACAGGATGAATTTGTGTGCCAAATTTTTGAATTACTACTCCTTTTTCTACTGGCCAAGGGAGTTTCCCTTTATTAGCATAAAAACTTCTTCCAACTAGTTTTGCTTCTGGAGTAATACTGTATTTTAAGCTGCTTGGGGCCAATGTTTTTTTGTTAGCATTCGCAATAGCAACCCTAATTAACCGTTCGATTTCTTTATCAAAAGCTGAGATTTTTTTTTCCTTAATTCTAATACTATACTCTAAGTCTCTTTGTTTTTTAATTAGGCTCTGAATCATTAACTTCTGCTTATCTTTTTCTTTTTGATAAATAAGTTGGGAAACTTTATTTTCCTTTATTAAATTTTCTTTATTGACTTTTTTTGAAAGCAATTCTATATTTAACTTATTAAGTAAATTTGTTTTTTCAATTATTATACGACCTTGTTTTTTTCTGTATTTTGCGTATTGGTCAAGATATTTAAATCTATTATATGCTTGATAAAATGATTCTGAAGAAAACAAAAACATTAATCTACTTTGGCGACTTTTACTATAGTATGACTGTCTAATCATATTTGCATAATCCTCCTTTAATTTCATGGTTTCCAATCTTAAAATTTCTATATCTCTTTGGTTGATATTTATCTGCTTTGAAATGAAGTTGATTTCTTGATTTGTAACTCTTATTAGTTTGTCCCGAACTTTAATTTTAACATCCAAATCTTGAACTTCATCAATGGCTGATTTTTTTGAATTACTATTTGAAAACAAAATGGAATTAATCTGTTTGATTTCTCTAACTAGTTTTGCCTTTTCTTTTTCTAGTTTTTTTTGTGCCCCTTGTTGGGATAGACACAAGTTTAAATTTAAAATCTGTAAAAAAAATAAAAAGAAATATTTCTTCATGATTTTATCTTACTATATCCTTCTGGAATTTTGAATGGTATTGTAAGCTCATTTGGGTAGTCTACCCTTATAAATTCTAAAGTTATTGAAGTAAAATCCCCATCAATAAATGAAGTGATTTGTATTTTCTTTGGAACTGTTTTACCATTTATTTTTTGATATAAGGGATATTTTATACTTAATATATTATTTTTATTTCCCAATAAAAGAAGTCTTTGCTCTCTAATTCTGAAGTTCTCTGTATCAAAGAAAAAAGTAGACCTATACTTCTCAGAACTAGTGTTGATTAAAACATAATACTTTGGATTATCAATTCTTTTTAGTTTTACTTTTTTAATGTTACTAATAGGATTCCCTATAAATATATTTTGAACATCTTGGAGACTAAAACTGGTTCCTATTATAGAATTTAAAAATTTATAATCTCCTTCGTAATATTTTTTTTGAAACTTTTCATAAAAAAAAACTTTTTCGTTTGTCATCAAAAGTTTCGCTATTGGGACAAGCATGTTGGCACTCATCCATAAGAATTTATCTTCTTTAATTCTAAGATTAACGCTTAATGACTGATTTATTTTCTTATTCACGAATGTTGCCTTAATTCGAGCTCTAAATAAATTTATTTCACCTTTTGATTTTTCTAGGTTTTCAATGAGTCTTTTGATTTTTAGCGACTCGATTGGTTTTTTACTTGGTAAAACCGTAAGAGATTTACAACCACATAAAATAAAAAAAATCATTAGACATTGAAGATATTTCGTCATGCCAATCAAATTGATCCTGAACTTCCAAATCCCGATTTTCCTCTTTCACTATTACCTAAATCCTGAACTAATTTCCAGTTAATCTTTGAAAAATTAGAGACAACCAATTGGGCAACTCTTTCTCCCGGCATTACTTTATATTTTTTTTTTGATAAGTTAATTAAAATTACTCCTAATTCGCCTCTATAATCTGAATCTATTGTCCCGGGTGAATTAAGAACAGTTACACCGTGGTTTATCGCAAGTCCTGATCTTGGGCGTATTTGCCCCTCAAAATTTTCTGGTAAAGAAATTTTCAAACCAGTTGGGATGAGAATTCTATGAAGAGGGTTTATGTGCAGTGGTTTGTTTATGTTAGCTCTTAAATCTAACCCCGCCGAGCTCTGAGTTGCGTAACTTGGGAGATCATAAGGGGACATGTTTATAACTGGTAAATCAATCATTTTTTATTTAAAAATAAAACTTAATTGTTAAAACTTACGAAGTTTTCTTTTTAATGTGAGTTTTCTGATCCTTAATTACTTTTTGAGGGCTTCCGCACCACCAACTATTTCTAATATCTCATTTGTAATTGATGCTTGGCGAGCTTTATTGTAAGTTAATTTTAATTGCTCTGCGAGCTCAGCAGCATTATCGGTAGCCTTATGCATTGCTGTCATCCTCGCACCATGTTCACTAGCAAAAGATTCTCTCAAAGCCATGTAAAACAGTATTTTTATTCCTCGCGGGATAATCTCTTGAAGTATTTTAGATTTATCAGGCTCATATATGTAATCATTTAAAATTCCTGTTTTTTCTGAATGACTAATTTTATATGGCAATAAAGTATCAATTGTAATAATTTGAGTCGCTGCATTTTTAAATTTATTATATATTAAGTCTATTTTGTCATACTCTCCAGATATGAACTTTGTAATATATTTATCAGCAATTTTAGTCGCAGATTCATAATCAAGATTTTCAAACAAACTACTATGGTCACTTGCAATCTCGTTTGTTTTGGAAAGAATATCGTTGCCTTTTTTCCCAACAGTGACTAAGTCAATATCCAAGCCTTTATTTTCGTGTAAATAATTTTTTGTTGATTTTATAATGTTTGAGTTAAACCCTCCACACAGGCCACGGTTTGATGTAACTGAAATTAATAGTCGTTTCGGGTGGTGAATTTTCTCACCAACCAGAGAACTTGTATATCCAGGCATTGACTTTAAAATATCAGTAATAATACTAAATAAATTTTCTGTGTATGGTCGCATAGAAACAATGGTAGTTTGTGCTTTTTTTAGCTTTGCTGCGGACACCATTTTCATGGCTTGGGTAATTTGCATCGTAGATGAAACTGATGAAATTCGACTCCTTATTTCTTTTAAATTTGCCAAGACACTATTTGAATTGAATTGATATGTTTAAACATACGTCCTCCAGAGTTTTGAAAATGGCATCACTTAAAATACCATCTTTAAGAGAATCTAAAACTTTTCTGTGACTTTTATTCAGCTCTTTGATATAAGCTGTCTCGAAATCCTTAACCCTATCAACAGGAACTTCTCTTAATAAATTTTTGGTTCCCACATAAATTATGGCTATTTGGTCTTCTACTTTGAATGGATCATTTTGAGATTGTTTTAAAATTTCAACATTTCTTCTACCTTTCTCTATAACATTCAATGTAGCCGAATCTAAATCTGAACCAAATTTTGCAAAAGCTTCTAGCTCCCTAAACTGGGCTTGATCTAACTTTAAGGTTCCCGCAATTTTTTTCATAGATTTGATCTGAGCTGAGCCACCAACTCTAGAAACTGATATACCAACATTTATAGCAGGTCTAACACCTGAATTAAAGAGGTCTGATTCTAAAAATATTTGTCCGTCTGTAATTGAGATTACGTTAGTGGGAATATAGGCTGATACATCTCCTGCTTGTGTTTCAATAATGGGGAGTGCTGTTAAGGAGCCACCTCCTTTAACTCTAGATTTTAACATCTGTGGTAGGTCATTCATCTGTTTGGCAATTTTATCATCCCCAATAATTTTTGCAGCTCTTTCCAAAAGTCTAGAATGCAGATAGAAAACATCACCTGGGAATGCTTCCCTGCCCGGAGGCCTTCTCAATAAAAGAGAGACCTCTCTATAAGCAACAGCTTGTTTTGATAAATCATCGAAAATAATCAACGCTGGTCTCCCAGTATCTCTAAAAAATTCTCCAATTGCAGCTCCAGCCATAGGAGCATAAACTTGCATAGGTGAAGGATCTGAAGCATTAGCTGCAACAATTGTAGTATATTCCAAAGCACCCTTATCTTCTAGGACTTTTGAGATAGCCGCAACAGTAGAAGCCTTTTGTCCGATAGCAACATAAATACAATAAACAGGAGCCCCTGCATCAAAAAACTCTTTTTGATTAAGTATCGTGTCTATGCATACCGTAGTTTTACCAGTTTGTCTGTCGCCAATGACGAGTTCTCTTTGCCCTCTTCCAACTGGGATCATGGCATCGATGGATTTTATACCAGTTTGTAGAGGCTCGTTAACTGGTTGCCTATATATTACACCTGGTGCCTTTCTTTCAAGTGGCATATCAATTAAATCTCCTTTTATCGCTCCTTTACCGTCTATAGGGTTCCCTAGAGTGTCAACAACCCTTCCAATAATTTTTTCTCCTACTTTTATTGAAGCAATTTTTTTTGTTCTTTTTAAACTATCTCCTTCTTTGATTTTTTCTGAAGAGCCGAACAAAACAACCCCAACATTGTCCTCTTCTAAATTTAATACCATCCCTTCGAGACCAGAATCAAAACTTACAAGCTCCCCGTACTGAGCGTTTGACAAACCGTAAACTCGTGCTATTCCGTCCCCTACTTCCAATACAGTTCCAGTTTCTTCGAGGGCCCCAGAAAAACTTGCGTTAGAAAGTTCTTCCTTAATAATTGACGATATTTCTGATGGTTTAATTGATGCCATATTTTGATATTAAATAAATGTATTTTCTTTTTTTAAAGTTGTTTTTAATTTATTAAGACTGGTATTTACAGAATTGTCAAACTGGATATCTCCAATTTTTATAATAAACCCTCCAATAAGATTTTTATCGATAATATTGACAATCTTAATTTTATTTTTTGTTATTTTTTTAATGATAGATTTTAAATTCTCTTCAATTTTATTAGGTATTCTTTCCGCTGATAATAAATAACATGTCTCTATTCCACGGCTAATCTTAAAGAGCTCAATAAATTGATTTAGTATTTCATCAAAAAGATACAGCCTGTTTTTTCTTACCAATATTTCGATAAGATTTTTTAAATTCTCACTTACATTAATGCATGTTTTTAACAAAATACTTTTTTTCTTTTGGTTGGACACAATTTTATTTTTTAAAGTATTGTATAGATTGGAATTGTTTGATATTATTTCTATTATCTTTTCGCTTTCAGCAACAATTTCCGTTAAAGTATTTGTTTTTTGGCAATATGCGAAGTAAGCTTTTGCATATCGAATAGCTGCAACTTTTCTAATCATTTTAATTGAATTTCGTCGATCAATTTTTGAACATAATCGTTCTGTTTTTGCTTTTCACTTAACTCCTCCTTAAGAATTTTTGATGCAATTTCAACCGATAAGTCAATTACTTGAAATTTTAAGTCTTTCAATATTAAATCTTTTTCCTTTGTAATTGATTCTCTAGCATTTTCAATTATCTTTTCTGACTCTATCTTTGCGACGTTTTTTGCATCCTCAACAATTTCCCTCCCCGTTTTTTTTGCATCTGAAATTAAAAAGTCCCTCTCCTTTTTCGCATCGCTTAGTATCTTTTCATTATCTGACTTAATTTTTGAAAACTCATCCTTAGCCCTTTGAGCAGACTCTAAAGACTCCTTTATCGAATTTTCCCTTTCATTAAGTGCGTCAAGTATGGGTTTCCAAGCAAACTTCTTAAGAATTAAGATGAGGCCAACAAAAATTAGAAGTTGCCAAAAGAATAAGCCAAAAGAAAATTCATTTATTAATTTTTCCATTTACTTAAAAGTTTATAGATTTTAACAATGCTACAATACAAACATTGCTGCAAAACCGATTCCTTCAACCAGAGCAGCTCCAATTAGCATTGCAGTTTGAATTTTTCCATAAGCATCTGGTTGTCTACCAATTGCTTCCATAGCACCTCTGCCGATACCTCCTATTCCGATTCCTACTCCTATAACTATTAAACCTCCTCCTACTATTGCTGGGAT
>TARA_B100000963_G_scaffold31851_1_pt1 | contig 15650 bp, 47 predicted proteins | sample TARA_B100000963 | Tara Oceans TARA_B100000963 (sample SAMEA2622097) | marine metagenome | biome: marine biome (ENVO:00000447); feature: surface water layer (ENVO:00002042); material: "saline water (ENVO:00002010), including plankton (ENVO:xxxxxxxx)" | depth 5 m | reverse complement strand
TTAGAGAATTTTGTATCAATAACAATGTTAATAAACACTATATTTAAACAAATAAAGGAGGAGTACAACTATGACTAGAATACTACTTGCGATTGCATTTGCAATGTCATTTATGTTGATGTTTTTAGGTGTGATAATTATGTTACACTTAGATTTATTCACAGGTTTTTTAGTATCAACTGTTGGTTGCATATACTTTTTTAAGTATCTGCCATAATTAAACCACAATTATATGCTAAGAAAAAACAATAAACAACGGAGGAAAAATGAGAATAAGTAATGAAGTAATGAATGGAGCATTAGAAATATTTGATAAACATTTTCCTAAAGACAGGTCAATGAAAATCAATGAGAAAAAACAAATTGTAAAATTCTTTATTAACTTAAATGAGTTTGCAAATAAAAATAATATCAAAATAAATAAAAAACATTTTGAATATTTACAAAGTAAAATATAACACAACTGGAGGTTGAATAATGATACTAGCACAATTAAATTTACCGACTACAACTAATAGTGGTAAATCTACTAAAAGACAACTCAATCAACTAGAGGTTGAAACTTGCAATAAGTTTGGAGGTTGTACAACTTTTAATGGAATGGGCAAATGGGTTGATAAAAATAAATTATACTTTGATAAACTTAGAATATATCAAGTAGCAATTCAACCTAAAGACAAAAAAGAATTTATTACAATGTGTAAGAAGTATGGTAAGTTAACTAAACAACTAGCAATATATGTTGTAATAAATAACAAGCCTAGAATAATAAACTTATAACAACTGGAGGTTGAATGTTTATACTAGAAATAATACCAATGTTCTTAATATATATATTGTTTATGTATATTATATTTGGAAGTGAAAAGTAGGTATGCAAAAACTGCATAGCAGATATGCAAAAATAACATTTGCAATTTTCTGTGGTTGTGATATAGGTTTGATATGTTAACTAACAATGGAGGAAAAATGATAACAATAAAAATAAATGAGAATGAGTTATTATTCTTATTACAAAGTATCGATTTAAAATTAGGAAAGTATGCTGAGAAAAAAGTTAGCGACTATCCTGAATGGAAAGTTAAAAAGATACTTGAACTAAAAAAGTTAAGAGATAAGGTAAGTAAAAAGCAATCAACAATCTAAACAACGGAGGATAGATGATAGATAAAGAAAATATGTGGGAAGATGCAATACAACAATTAGAACTTCCTTTATGGGAAGAAGAAGATATAGAAGGTGAAGATTATATTGAAACCATAAAGAAGAATGGTAAGATAAAAATGGAGGAGGAGTAATGGCTAAACCTACTGAGGACTATTGGATAACAGTACGTTTTAAATCTAATGGAATAAAAGAGAGAACCTTTACTGGCTCAGATGATAATGTTCTATTATGTAATTTTGTAAAGGACAACTTTATAAATGCAAGAGAGATAGAATATAATTGGAGTTTTAGTAAAGAAAAAAATTGGTTAAATGATAACTGGGTAAAGGAGGTTAAATGATGTTAGTAAGATACATACATAAACTATTACAAGTATTAATAGATAGAGAAGATAAGAAGTTTAGGAACAGCAGATATGAACTTAGACTTAAACTAAATGGGAGGAATACTCACTAATGAATATTCAATTTACATTTAGATACGAAGATAAAAAAGATGATGTTGAACTTTCAAAAGAAGTAATTGAAAGTAGAGGATATAAGAGAGCTGTTAAAAGTTTTCAAATAAAATATCCTAACATTAAACAAACAATAGTATCTTGGATAAAAGAGGGAAGACCATTATCAAAGGTACAAAAACTTCCAATGGGTAGGAAGAAAAAACTAGGGAGGTAGTATGATTGAAATATTTTTAGAAGCACCAATGGAACTACAAATAATTTTATTGGGAGGAATAGTATGCTTGATGATAGAAGTAGTAAAGCAATCAAAGTAAAGTTAGCAAAAGCAATTGAGTTAATAGTAAAGGAACAATCAAAAGACTATAACTCAAAACTTTGTGAGATACAATTAAGATTGGAAACTATTTATGATACGATTGATAATAGTATTTATAAATCAAATGTAGTTGTTAATAACTATATGGGTGATGGGAACAAAAAGAGAACAACAACGGAACATAACTAGAACATATGTATTTTATTGTGTACAAACCAAGAACAAAATACAAACTTTTCTCAAATGAAATATGGGCTACTGAGAGAGAGGCAAATGATTTTGGTAAGAGAAATAAATTAAAAGTCGATTGGAAAGTTGTTGAGTTTAATAAGATTAATAAAAATAAGTATTGGATTATTTAATTATGTTATATATATTATTAACTATTGTAATGGTACTTATTATTAATAACCTTAATTATCTATATATAAATATATACTATTTTGTTTTTAATAAAACTGAATATTATAAGAACATATATAGAACTTTAATAGGTATGTTGACAACGCATATCTGTTATGCAAAATTGTCGTGGCTTATGTCATACAATTGCCACAATATTGTGGTATCAAACAATAACAACGGAGTAAACTATGAAAACAATAACTGAAATAAAACAACACTTCTCAGATAATGAGATAAAATTATGTGTTGATATTATTAAAGGTAAGTTAGAATTTTCTGTACTAGAAGAACAGATAAAAGATTTCTATGCAGAAGAGAATATAGATAGAGATAAGTTGCTTGACCAATTGGAAAGCGACTTTGATTTTTGGGGGATAGTATGATACATAAAACAATGAAACAATTGATGGCAGAAAAACATTGGTCAGTACAAGGACTAAAAGATAACTTGAAGATAACAAACAAGGAGGTTGAAGAGTGGGCAAAGTTAAACAAGCAGTACAAGAAGTCCAAGAAGAGATACAAGAGATAGTTTATTTTTGGAAGGGTGATATATCACTTGATGATATTAAAACTATATTGAAGAATAAATATTTCTTTAAACAAAAAGATAACCCATACTATATTAGTGAGGGTGTGATAGAAGAGTACTATAAAAAAGCTAAGGAGGAATATAATGAAGCGTAGAAAAATAAGAGGTGAATGGGAAGCAGAGTATATGTATAAAACACCAACACAATCTATTAAAATAATAGCTGGTGATTGTGATGAAGCAGAGGCGAAGTTAAGATATATGAAGAAACATTTTATTGCAGATGATAAAGGTTATTTATATGTACTAACAAATGAGAAACCAAAATTATTATAGGAGGAGAATATGAAACGATATAAACTAACAGACACTTCAGAACAAACAGTTGTTTATGAGTGTGAAATAGAGGCTAACTCTGTAGAAGAGGCAGAAAAAAAAGCTGAAGAAGGATATGATTGTGATTGGGAAAAAGTAAGTGATTGGTGTAATTCAAATTATATTTCAGTTGATGAACTGGAGGATAAATAATATGGAAACAGCAAACTATAAAGATACACCACAAAAGATATTTGATATAGCTGAAGATTGTTATAACGAATATAAAAGTGGTGAGTTGGGTGATGGAGTATATATGGCAAGTGGCTCTATGGTATCAAACGAATTTGTAAATAGATGCAAGACAGCAGGGTTTGATATAGAGAAGTTTAACATACCTGAAATAGCAGGGGATGTTGAGAATGATGTTGATGAAAACAATTCACACTTGATGAGTAAGTATGCAGGTGAACCACCTGAACCTGATGAAGATGATATATCAGAGGAAGACCAAGAACGAGCAAATCATTTAGCGAGAGGAGATAGATAATGAGTAGTTTTTATTATGATACAAGTAAGTTAAGAAAAGAATGGACAGAAGATGCACTAACTAACTATGGTGAATATATTGCTGAGGCTTTAAGAAGTGAGCAGTTGTATAAAGATGGTTGGTGTGAAAGTAAAATTGAATACTTTGATAATGATGAGTGTCAGATAAAAGTAAGATGGGGGCTTGATGAAGAGGGCTACAAGCAAGAATGGAATGACACTATCACTTATACTAGGGAAGATTTTTTCAAAGAGTATGATAAGAACTTTCCTGAAAAACCAGTAGGGATTACATTGACTTATATGGATGATGAACCTGAAGAGGAGTACTCAGTATTCGGAACTAAAATATAGGAGGACATATGAATGATGATGACGGATGGTATTGGGCAGAGGGAGTAGAAGTTATGGGCAACTTTGGTGATACTGATACATTTACTTTTTGTATGTGTAGAAATAATGACGAGGCAAAACGAGTTGCTAAAGGATTAAACTTATTAGATAAACTGGAGAACGAATGAAAAAATATATAGAGAAGTTTCATCAATGGCATTTATATTATAGACAAGAAATAGTATGCTTTAGTTTTGGTTTTATAATGGGGGTAATATTGATATGAAAATATTTATTATATCAAGCATAACAATTATGTTATTAATTGTAGGATTTGTATTAGGATATTATCTAGCAATTGATATATTTAGTTTAAAATGTTTTCAAACATAGGAGGATAAATGAATAGATATAGAATAACATTATCACAAGTGAGTGTTGTTGAGGGCTATGACAAGACAGAGGCAATAGATAAAGTGTTATCAACTTCTTCTATTAAAAATCTAGAAGTAAAAGTAAAACAATTAGATGATACAATCACTAATAAAATAGAGAGAGTATTGTTAAAACTAATGGGGTGGAAATGAAAAGATATAGAGTATTAAAAGAATTTTTTGTATATGCAAAAGATGAATATGAGGCAGAAACAAAATCAGAAGAGAATATAAAAGGTAAAAGTAAATTACCTTGGATATTAATTGATGTACAAGAAATGAAGGAGGGGAATGAAAACGTATAGAGTGTGGAGACAAGAAGTAGTTATGTATCACAATGAAGTTAAGGCTAAGAATAAAACTGAGGCATATGAGAAGGCTTTAGATTTAGACTTTGATGCTTGGTTGATGGGTGAGTGTGATAGATACGATAGTTGGAAAGACAGCTATGTTAGAAAAGATTTAACGGAGGTAGTAAAGAATGAAAGTAAGTAAAGTAATAGATTTAATTTCTTTGATAGGTGATAGTACAATACCAATAGATATTAAAAAACACTTAGAAGAAGAACATTATTCTAAAAGTAAAGATACATTTATTAAGATAGGAGATATGGATTTATACCATTATATTAGAAGTCATCTTAAAGATACTAAAAATATATGGAATGATATGTCTGATAAGTCTGATAAACTTGCAAAGATACAAAGAATATTGGAGGACTAATGGCTAGAAGAATTAAATTAAAGAAACCTATTCTTGGTAGAAGAAACTTTTTAGATAAGAATGAAGTAGAATTTTATAGGAGGTATGAAAAAATGAAACTAGATAGAAGATTGATATATGATACTCATACAGCAGTTGGAATAGTAGAGGGTTATATACCTGCGAAGGATGCTCACGAAGAGATAGAGGCGTGGCAACATTTAATAGATACTGGAGTTTGTTGGGAGTTGCAAGGTTGGTTTGGTAGAACAGCACAATCTCTGATTGAAGGTGGTATCTGTAAAGAAAAAACAATAAATTAAGACTTGACTTATATGATAAATTATGATATGATGTCAACGTGGATGAGAAAACTTGGAACTATTTTGATTTCAATACTTGTCCACACTAATATAAAGGAGAACAAATGAGAACAATATTAATACTTTTAATATCTATTACATTAATAGGATGTAGTAATATTAAAAATCCAAGAGTAAGTTTTGGAAAGAAATGTTTAGATAGAGATGGGGATGTTGCCTATTCTTATGTTTGGTTATACGATAAAAACGTAGGACTACACGCAACAAAAAGACAATGCGACTAATATTATTAATAAGTTTTATTATGTTGATAGGGTGTTCATCTAATAAGTTTAATGCGAACCCTCCTATAACAATATTAAAAGAAGTTATTAAGCATCAATATAATAAAAAAGTAAGAGAGGTTTCATACGAAACAAAATGGTAAGTATCATCCTGCAAATGCGTATGCTAAATGGATGAAGTTGTTTAATAGAAACTTAAAAAAGAAAAAGAAAAAACAAACCTTTACTAATGAACAATTAGTAAAAGAAACTAGGAGGATATAATATGTTTGGTAAAAAAGAAAAAGTACAAGCTAATAAATATATAATAATGTCAAAGATAGATGGTACAGTTAACTACTATCAACAAAAAGGATTTGCAACAAGAGAAGATGCAGATACTTATGCTAAGTTGATGATGAAAACAGAAGACTATGAGAAGAATAAATACTTTTTATTCGAGCAATCACAGGCTTATTCTTTAAGTGAAAAGAATGTAGTTAGAACTGAGGAAAGTTTTAGTACAAATGGTTGATACTTATTTAAAATCTATTCTTGATACAGTTGCTGATGCTAGAAAAAATAAAGGCAAGAATGATTTGGAACGAATAATTGCAGAACAAAAATTAAAGATAGAAAATCTTGAAGCAATTAGTAAGGTACATCAAAAACAAAATGGTGAACTACAAGTAAGAATAAAAGAACTTGAAAAACAAATCGAAGATAAAAGAATAGATGATGGGGGTTGGGTTACAAGTGATATTACTTGACATAATTCTGACACATTGTTGTGGTATAATAGGTAATGCTAACAGAGAAACAATATAAACTTTATAAGTTTCTAAAAGCGTATGCAAAAGAAAATAATATAATGCCTACGTTTGAAGAAATGAAAACACATATGAATATAAAATCTAAGAGTGGTATATTTAATATGTTGTTTTATATGGAATGGAAAGGATATATCAAACGTCATCCTGCCCACAAACGAGCAATACAAATAATAAAGGAGTATGAAAATGACAATACCTGAGACTAATAAAGATGTTAATGGAAACTATATTGCAAGAATATACGGAGGTAGTTATACACCTACTCAGTTAATTGAGAAGAATGGAACTACTTATAATGGATATATAAAACAATATAAGAGGTATTATCTTACTGAAGATGGTAGATGGTTTAATGCTATGGGATTTGAATGTAATGTTCCAAGTGGGTTTGACCACGTTAAGAAGATATGGGAAGTCAAGAATGAAGCTAAGAAATTAAGAGATGATAAGAAGTATCAAGAGTATAAACGGCAAATGTTTAAGAAGGGAACGAGATAGTGAGTAAGTTTTATTTAAAGAAGTCATATGTTAATGCACATATTTGTGTTGATGATTACCACGAAAATGTAAAGAATGAAGAGAAGTTAAAACAAAAAATTAAGTTTACGGATAATGCAACGATAGTAAGTAGAGATGTAAAAGAAACTAGAAGTACAATCGAAGAAATAACTGAAAAGGAATATAATAAAAAGATTGGAAACAAAAAGAATACTACTATAAAACTATCTGAAGTAAAATGATAATAAATAATAATGTTATAAATGCCTTCCAAGAAGGTAAGGGTGAAGGATATTATATTACACCTGAAGTTTTACTATGGAGAAGTGTTATCGTAAGAGCAATTATGGATGCATTGGATATAGATATTCACGCTTGGGGATTAAGCAGAAGAAGAATAGTTGAAGAAGCTAACGCTTGGTTTGATACTAAAGACCCATACTTTGTTGAGGTTTGTGAGAATGGAAATATGTCAGCATATTGGGTGTGTAGAATATTTGAAAAATTAAAAAATGGAAATGTAAAAAAAGTATTTAAATCTAAAAACTTAAATAAATTTTTAACAGAGTATATTTGTAAGTTTGAAAATGAAAAATAAAATCAAATTAAATGACAATGCTAAGTTTGATATAGACTTAAAGTATGGTCAGGTTAGAGAAAAGAGAGTTGCTGAACTGTTATCTTCAGATAAGATTGAAGTTAAAACGGAAAGGAGTTGGTGGAGAAAAACAGGGAATGTGGCAATTGAGTATGAGTATAGGGGTAAACCTAGTGGTATTGATAAGACAGATGCTAAATGGTGGTTTCATATACTTGAACAAACAAATAAAGAATATTGTATGTTAGTATTCAGAGTATCAACATTAAAAAAAATAGTGAAGAAATATAAGAAGACACATACAAAAAATATAGGTGATTACAGGGCTAGTAAATGTGTAGTTATACCTATAAAAGAATTGTTCCATGAGAGATGTTATAGTTTATAATTATGAGTAATAGAGATTTATTATCAGCGTATAAAGAACAACTTAAAGATTTAACAGAAGAGAAGCAAGACCTAATAAAATTAGCAGATGAGAAGGATGCTAGAATTAAAAAGTTATTAATTCAATTAGAACAAGCTAATGCAGATGTTGAAAACTTAGGTAAAAGAATAGCTGAAGTAGAGGCAAAGGCAAAAAAGAAAGATAAAATAAAGAAGATTATCAATCAAAAGATTGATGAAGTACTAGAAAAAAAAGATGAGATTGTTGTTGACAATGATGATGAAGTATGATATTGTTTCACCAACAATGAAAAATAAAAATATAAATAGAGGTAAAAAATAAAATGGCAATAGTAGAAGGTACAGCGTACTGGGCATCAATAACAAGACCAAACGAAAAGTTTGAACCAATGTGGAGGGTTGATTTATCAGTATCAGATAAGGATGCTGAAGATTTTAAAAGCAAAGGTATCAATGTTAAAGAGTCTGTTATAGATGACAAGACTATAAAAAATATGATAACTTTTAAACGTAAAGTTTCAAAAGCAAATGGAGACAGAAATTCTCAACCTACACTCGTAGATGCAGAGAAAAAACCACTAGACAAAATAGTTGGTAATGGCAGTAAAGTAAAGGTTATGTATAAATCTTATGATTGGAACTACAAAGGAAAGAAAGGTACAGGCTTAGACCTCCAAGCAGTACAAGTCGTTGACTTGATAGAGTATCAACCTAAAGAAGATTTTGCAGTAGAGAAATCTTCAAATGGTGTTGACATCAAGGAAGATTTTTAGTAGTATCAGTTTGTTAAATGAAGTTTAGATTTATTCATTTATCTACTCCGTTGGAAGAGGTGGCTTGTAGTGAGTCTCCTCTTCCTTTTTTTTATTTAGAATAATTAACAATGAGGGCGACAATGGAAACAGAAAAGAATGGGTTTGTTAAATATCACCTACCCTGTCCACTATGTTCAAGTAGTGATGCAGTATCAGTAAACAAAGATGGGTCAGCATATTGTTTTTCTTGTCAAGAATATATCAAGGAATATAATATGGAAACAACAGAAATACAATCAACAAATTCAAAGAACGAATATGAGGTATCAGACTACCTCAAACAATCTAACTATGCAGAAATTATAGATAGAAATATAAGAGAACAAACTTGTAAGCGTTATGGTGTTACAGTAAAAATGGATAGCGTTGGTAATATAACGAACCATTATTATCCGTATCACGATAAACAAGGTGCAAAGATAGCAACTAAAACTAGATATACAAAGTTAAAAGAGTTTAGTTTGCAGGGTAATACTAAACTATCAGGCTTGTTTGGTGAACATTTATTTAATAAAAACAAATATATTATTATTACTGAAGGTGAGTTAGATTGTTTATCAGCTTATCAAATGTTTAAAACTGATAGATATGAAACACCAGTAGTAAGTATTAAGAATGGAATTACCTCAGCAGTAAAAGATATTAAAGGTAGTTTAGATTGGTTAGAACAATTTGATAATGTCATAATAAATTTTGATAATGATGAGCAAGGAAGAGAAGGTGCATTAAAAGTTGCAGAGTTATTTAGTCCAGGAAAATGTAAGATATTACATTTACCAAATGAATATAAAGATGCTTCAGATTGTTTAAGTAAAAATAAAATTCAAGTATATACAAAAGCATTTTGGGATGCGAAGTTATATGCTCCTGATGGCATCATTAATGCTAATATATTATTTGATGAGATAACTAAACCAACATTAAAATCGTTTGTTCAATATCCTTTTGAGGGTATAAACAAATTGACTTATGGTATTAGACCTGCAGAATTAATTACATTTACAGCAGGAAGTGGCTTAGGTAAAACTCAAGTAATGAGAGAGATTGTTCATCATATGATTAAATCAACAAAAGATAATATTGGTTTGTTAATGCTAGAAGAAACACCAGTAATAACTTCAAAAGGTTTAATGAGTGTAGAGGCAAATCAAAGATTACATTTACCTGATGTTCATGTAAGTAAAGAAGAGATGAAGACTTACTTTGATGCAACAGTAGGTACAGGTAGAGTATTTATGTTTGACCATTTTGGCTCTAATTCAATAGATAATATTGTTTCAAGAGTTAGATACTTGGCTAAAGGTTTAGATTGTAAATATATTATTATCGACCACGTTAGTATTATAGTATCAGACCAAAGTCATGGAGATGAACGAAGAGCATTAGATGAGATTATGACTAGGCTTAGAACGCTAGTACAAGAGACAGGCGTTTCAATGATTGTTGTTTCTCATTTAAGAAGACCTGATGGTAAAGGACATGAAGAGGGTGCAGCTACAAGTTTATCTCAATTAAGAGGGTCAGCTAGTATTGGTCAGCTTAGTGATATGGTAATAGGTTTAGAGAGAGATGCTCAGAATGACGACCCTGAGATTAGAAATACAACAAGAGTAAGAGTATTAAAGAATAGATTTGCAGGATTAACTGGTCCATGTTGTAACTTACAATATGATGTTGATACTGGTAGATTAAAAGAGGTGAACCTTGACGACATTTAATAAAGTAGTTTTTGATATAGAGACTACTATTAATGCAGATAAGATATGGTGTATTGTTTGTAAACATGATAAAACTTATTATCAATTTACAGAAGGTAAAAACTTACACAGGTTTGAAGAGTTTGCAAGTAAGACAAAAGAATTTATAGGACACAATATTATTGGATTTGATATTCCAGTAGTTAATAAATCTTTTGGTAAAGACTTGTTTAAAGATTGTAAGATTACAGATACATTAGTATTATCAAGATTGTTAAACCCAGTTATAGATGGAGGACATTCATTAAAAAACTGGGGTACAAAGTTAGGACATAATAAAATAGAGTTTGAACAATTTGATTTTCTTTCTGATGATATGTTAAAGTATTGTAGGAATGATGTTGAATTAACTGAAAGACTCTATAAATTTTTAATACTAAAGATAAAAGATTTTGGAGAGTCTGTTGATTTAGAACATAAAGTTTCTACAATTATACAAGCTCAACATGAAAAAGGTTTTAAATTAGATATAATAAATGCTTATGGATTACAAGCTAAGTTTCAAGAGGACATGAATGATTTAACTAATGAAGTTAGAAAGTCTTTCCCTCCTTTAAAAATAGAAGAAGAGTTTATTCCTAAAGCAAATAATAAAGCTAGAGGATATGTTAAAGGTGTTCCTTTTACAAAGGTTAAATATAAAGAATTTAATCTAGGTTCTAGACAACAGATAGCTGAGAGATTGGTTATGCTTGGATGGAAACCTAAAAAGAAAACAGAAAAAGGACATATAATTGTTGATGAGAAAGTTTTATCAGAAATAAAAAACATACCTGAAGCAAAACTAATTAACAAGTTTCTAATGCTTCAAAAAAGAATAGCCCAAGTTTCCTCCTGGATTGAAGCAGTTAGAGAAGATGGAAGAGTACATGGCAAAGTAATAACCAATGGTACAATTACAGGAAGGATGAGTCATCAATCGCCCAATATGGCTCAAGTTCCTGCTGTGTACTCTCCATATGGTAAAGAATGTAGAGGACTATGGATAGTAGAAAAGGGCTATAAATTAGTAGGTGTGGATGCATCAGGGCTAGAGTTAAGGATGTTAGCACACTACATGAACGATAAGGATTATACAAATGAAGTCATTAATGGAGATATACATACTTCAAATCAAGTTGCTGCTGGTTTGGGGTCGAGAGATGAGGCAAAGACTTTCATCTATGCTTTTATCTATGGAGCAGGGAATAAAAAAATCGGAACTATCATTGGAGGCTCGGAAAGAGATGGCGAAAGAGTTAAAGAAAAATTTCTTAGAGCAACGCCAAGTCTTAGACGCTTACGAGAAAAAGTGGAACGAGTGGCTCAACGTAGATGGGTCAGAGGACTCGACCAAAGAAAAATAATAATCAGGCATCCTCACGCTGCATTAAATACATTATTACAAGGTGCAGGTGCTTGTGTTATGAAAAAAGCGTTGACAATCCTACAAGAATATGTTATAAATAAACAAATCAAAGCCTTCCCAGTTGTGAATGTGCATGATGAATTTCAATATGAAGTTCAAGAAGATAGAGCAGATGAATTTGGAAGACTTGCAGTACAATCAATAATTGATGCAGGACAACAATTAAATGTTAGGTGTCAATTAAATGGAGAATATAAAATTGGAAACAACTGGTCAGAAACACACTAAGACTTTAGATACTTTAGCTGTTGATATTAAAAATTTAATTGCAAATATTTCTAAAGGTAAACCTGCTAAAGTTAGTGAAGAACAATTAAATAGATTTCTTACTAATATTAAAGATGCTTTCTTAGCTTGGAATAATCCTGATAGAAAAAAACAAGGGATGTTAAGAATGTCTGTACTAGGTAAACCACCTAGACAATTATGGTTTGATAGATTTAGTCCAAAGAAATATTTAGCAGGGGATGATAGTCTTAACTTAAAATTTTTATATGGACATTTACTTGAGCATCTTGTTTTATTCTTAGCAGAATTAGCAGGACATAAGATTGAAGACCAACAAAAGAAAGTAGAAGTAGATGGTATTACTGGTCATCTTGATAGTAAGATAGATGGTGAAGTATGTGATGTTAAGTCAGCATCATCATTTAGTTTTAAAAAATTTAAGTCAGGTGAATTATTAGGTGATGACCCATTTGGTTATCATGCACAGATAGCAGGATATGAACAAGCTGAAGGAACAAATAAAGGCGGCTTTCTTGTTATTGATAAAGTTTCAGGTGATGTATGTTTATATCAACCTGATGATTTAGCAAAACCTAATGCAAGTCATTTAATTAAAACATTAAAAGAAACATTAAATAAAAAAGAACCACCTGAAGATAAATGTTTTCCATTGTCTAATACTAAAGCAGGTAATAAAGAATTACCTATTGGTTGTCAATGGTGTCAACATAAATATGAATGTTATAAAGATAGTAATAATGGTAAAGGTTTAAGAATATTTAAATATGCTAATAAGAATGTTTATTTAGCTGAAGTAAATAAAGAACCTAATGTAGAAGAAATAACACATAAATTTAAAGAGGAGTTAAAAACGTTTAATAAAAAATATGCTTGAACATAAACATCTTCTTATAAGGTCAGAAGTAAAAAAACCTTTAGCTAATGAACAAGATACAATAAACTGGCTAACTAAATTAGTTAAAAAGATTGATATGAATGTATTAGCAGGACCATATGCATCCACAGTTTCTAAGAAAGGAAATAAAGGATTGAGTGGTGTTGTTATTATAGACACATCTCATATTGCTATTCATACATGGGATGAGACAAACCCTGCTTTAATACAACTTGATGTATATTCTTGTAAACATTTTAAAAAATCTGATGTAGTAGAATGTTTAGAAGAATTACAACCACTTACAATTGATTATAAATATTTTGATAGAGAGACAAACTTTAAGGAAATACCTAAAAATGAAATATGATATTATTGATAATTTTTTAGATAAAGAACAATTTAAAAAAATAAAAAATAAATTATTACATTATAATTTTGGGTGGTTTTTATCACATGATGTAGCAGGAACAGATAATGGAAACAAAGAACATTATAATTTTACTCATAACTTTTATGAACATTATAAAATAAATTCTGAAGTATTTAGTGATTTATTATTTATTATAAATAAACTTGAAGTTAAATCTTTATTAAGAATTAAAGCAAATTTATATCCTAAAACTGCAAAGATAATAGAACATGATTTTCATAGTGATTATAAGTTTTCTCATAAATCAGCTTTGTATATGATAAACACAAACAATGGTTTTACAATTTTAAAAGATGGAGAAAAAATAGAAACTAAAGAAAATAGAATGTTATTATTTGATGCAAGTAAACAACATAAAAGCACAACTTGTACAGATGATATTTATAAATGTAATATAATATTTAATTATTTTTAATTATGAACACAAAAAGAATGAGTAAAATAAGAAGAAAAGCAAAAGGATTTCTTGTTATATGGTTAAAAGGATTATTAAACAAAGAAGAACAAGCTAAAGTAAATGTAAAAAATATATTTAATTTGTTACCAAATCAGACTCATTATTGGCAAGGTACAACATTACGACTACAACCTTGGTCATACAAATGGATAGTAAAGAAGTTAAAACGAAATCCGTTGTTGACATACGACCAATTAAATGCTACACTTCAGCCGACAGAAAAAGATTTAAGAAGGAATAAAATGATTGAGGAAGGACCAATTAAAAATGACAAGTAAAGATATGTTTAAAAGTATGACATATGAATCACTTGAAAAACAAGTGGGTGGTAATCATTATTCTAAAATGAAAATACAACCTGCACAATTTATTAATGAAAATGGTTTACAATTTGCAGAAGGTAATGCAATAAAATATATTTGCAGACATTCAGCTAAAGGTAAACGAAAAGATATTGAGAAGGCTATTCATTATCTTGAAATGATATTGGAGAGAGACTATGATTGAAGAACAAAAAATAACACAATTAGAAAAAAGAGCAAGAGGGTTTAGAAGAATTATATCTTCGTTAAATGATTTACCTATGTATGGAATAAATCCTACGATAGATAAAATGTTATACGTTAAGATTCAAGATTTGAAAGACCATCTAAAAAAGAAAATACAAAGAAACAATGAAAGATTAAATGAAATATATACTGAAAGTGTAGATAGCTTGATTGATGATGATGGCTCTGTACAACCTGTAAAAGAAAATGGTAAATAAAATATATGATATGAGTGGAAAACGTATTAATAGTAATCCACCAATTTATAATTTAAGAATTTGTTTAATAGGCTCAGATGATTTAGATATTAAAAATATAGAAACATTTGGTGTTGCTGAAGATGGATTCTTTATGGTTAAAGCAAAATCAAATCCTAAATTTCCTATATTTATGACTAATCCCATGCGTATCAAAACAGTAGAGGTATATACTAATAATGAAAAACCATTAACAAAGTTAGGTGAAGAAAAATCTGATGATGATTTTTTGATGGACTTACTTAGAAAACAACATGATAGTACCTCGAAAACTAAAAAAGACTAGCAAACGAGTAAAGAGAAAAGAAGCAAACTTAGCTGTATTTAAATTGATTATAAATAATCAAGGTCAATTTATAACAGAAAAATCTCTTTATCCTAGAGACAAAGTACATTTACATTTTAAAAAACAAAACTCAGGTATAATAAGTGCAATGCTTAGAGAAGCTGAAGTTAAGTTCCAAGATATACATGATGTTTTAGAAAAGATAGCTAGATATTTAGCTTAGGATTCATTTACTTCATTACAATTAAACGCTACCTGTAATCTAAATTTATCTACAGTTTCAGGACCAAGTGTTTGTAATGATGTTATAGAATTTAAATAGCCTGATGTTGCACAATCATAATGACTATTAAATAGTTTAGGATAGATTTGTGGTTCTTTGCAATCTCCGTATAAAGCAGAGCATAATATTAATACCAATTCAAATTT
>TARA_B100000963_G_scaffold269345_1_pt1 | contig 15659 bp, 16 predicted proteins | sample TARA_B100000963 | Tara Oceans TARA_B100000963 (sample SAMEA2622097) | marine metagenome | biome: marine biome (ENVO:00000447); feature: surface water layer (ENVO:00002042); material: "saline water (ENVO:00002010), including plankton (ENVO:xxxxxxxx)" | depth 5 m | reverse complement strand
AAATGGAAATAAGTAAAATAAACAAATCTAATTTTGACAGATGTGTTCAAATGATAAATAAAACTAATCAATTTAATTTGACAACCAAAAGATACAATGCAAGTGAATTAAATAATTTTTTAAGAGATAAATACCAATCTACAATGGTTATCAAATTAAAAGATAAATTTGGTGATCATGGTATTACTGGTTTAGCAATGGTAAATAAAAAGAAAAATTCTGATAATATTTACCAAATCGAAAATTTTTTATTATCATGTAGAATTTTAGGAAGAACAGTAGAACACGTGATGTTGGGCGAATTACTTAAAAGTTTGAAAAAAAAAAAAATACAACATGTTCTTGGATCTTACATACCAACTGAAAAAAATTCTCCGTGTAAAAATTTTTATTCAGATAACAATTTTACTAAAAAAGATAAAATTAGCTATATCGTAGATTTAAAGAGATATAAATTTAAGGATAACCTCATAAATGTTATTTACAAGAATTAGATGAAAAAAATTCAAAAAAATCTTGATGAATTATTTCATCTAATATTAAAAGTACCTAAAAAAAAGGATAAAAAAAAAATAAATTTTAAAAATCTTAAGACTTGGGACTCTATAAATCATATTAAATTAATTCTCGCGATTGAAAGTAAATTCAATATTAAAATAAACCCCGATATAAGTGTTAAATTAATGTCCTACATGGAAATATTAAATTTTTTAAAAAAAAAAATTTAAATTTTTAGAAATAAAGTTTTTTAAAGTAGGGAATTATAATCTTTTTCTTTGTTCTTGAATTAATATATAAAAAATTTTTCTCATATATCTTTTCATCATCAAAGTTTTTTAAAATCTCGTGGATGGGAAAATAAGACGTCTTATTATTTTGTATATCTGTGTATACACTCATATAAGTACTTTTTGCATAGCTATCGGCAATTTGATTATCTTGATTTTTATATGTTGCAATTAATTGGTGCGGTGAGTTAATCAGAATAAATTTTTTCTTTTTACCCAGTTTATTTAATATATTCATAATTTTACTAATAATTGATTTAACATCTTTATATTGAAGAACTTTGAGTTCTGCTTTGTTATTATAGCATTTTTGATTAAAATAATTTCCATAAAATGTGTGCCATGCTTTTTTAGTTTTTTTATCCACCCAGGTCTCAGTTCCATCAAAACATAAAATAATTAAAGTTGATTTTTTAATTTCATTAATTAAAAGTTTATCCATTTTACTGATATGTTTTTCCAGCTCTTCTAACTTTTGAGTCTTAAACCTTGATTTCAAATAAAGATTTAAATAATGATTATACTCTTTACTATAAACATAATCTGTTTTCTTAAATTTCCATCTTTTCTGAATAATTCTTTCAAGATTATTTAAAAGATTTAAGGGGTTAAAAAAGTTCCCAAAATAAAACTGATAACCTTTTTCTTTACTATTTCTTCCAAGATCAACAATTTTATGGAATTTTTTATAAAAACAAATGTTAAATTTGTTTTTTTTTAGGTGAAAAGCGAACTCATCAAGAAAACAGCTTCCAAGAGGTAATATAATTTCTTTTTTTTTATTTAGATTAAATATTTTATCAAGATCAATAATTTTTGAAGTTTTTTTAATTTCTTTATGAAATCTAGAGTTAAAGTGCATTAGATAATGTTAGATCATAGAATGATTTAAACTAAATTTGAAAAATTGCCACAAAAATATAATTCAAATTAAGATTAAAAACAGTTATAGATAATTACTAATATTTAAATATAAGTTTAAATACTTCATGATCAGATATACAAAAAAACAATTAGATGAAATCCTTAAATGGAAATTGAAAAGTAATCCTTTCAAGGCAACACAAGATTTTACTGAGCTAAAAGCAGAGTTAAGATGGGAAAATAAAGAGAATTTAAAAGAATTTAAGAAAAATTCTAATACTAGAAAAAGTATGCTTTCTAATAAAAAAATTTTTAAACACTACAAAAAAACTGACAAAACAATTGATAGTTTTTCTTGGAAATATTTATGTGAACGTAAACCATATTACATAATGCCATTAGGATGGGATATTATTGCGAAAACAGGTGGAAATATAATTGATGCTGGCTGTGGGGATGGGGATACTATCCAAAATCTAATAGATTACATAATGAGAACTTGGAAAAAAAATAAGATTAAGCCTAGAAGTGTAAATATATTTGGATGTGATATAAGTAAATCCAGACTAGAAAATGCAAGAAAATTTGTTAAACCTCAATCGAAGTATATAAAAGTAAAATTTATTAATCTTGATTTGACAAAAAAAAATATACAAATGTATAAAAAAAATTTTTTTGATTATTGCATATGCACTGGTTTTTTGGATATGTTAAATCCAACATCATTTAATAACTTCATGACTAATATTAGTAAAATTGTTAAAAAGGGAATATACGTTCAAGATTTGCTTGAACATTTTCCAGGCGGTTTTCCAAGAGAAAATTTGGGAATGGAATTATTCAAAAGAGGATTTAAAACTAAAGAAAAATATAAAATATTTAATCAACCGTTTTATAAAAAAAAATTACTAAAACCTGTTATATCAGCAATATTATTGGTACAGAACTTATACGCAGAAAAAGATTAAGTAAATGGTTTTAAAAATAAATCAAAATGCAAAGAATGTTTTGATTATTGGATCTGGTTCTATTGCTAATCAGCATATCAAAAATCTAATCAAATTAAAAATAAATGTATTAGTAATCATTAAAGATCAAAATGAAAAAAAAAGATTTGATAGGAACACAATAAAAAAAATTGAATTTATAGATGATATTTCAAAATTAAAAAAACCAATTTTTTTTGGAATTATTGCTTCATCAACTTATAAACATTTTGAACATATAAAAATTTTAGTAGATAAGAAAATAAATATTTTTTGTGAAAAACCAATTTCGAATAATCTGATTGAAATGAAAAGTTTAAGAAAAAAAATTAAAAGTAAAAAAATTTTCTTTTATGTTAATTATCAGTTACAAAATCATCATTTAATTAGTCAATTGATAAAAAGAATAAAAAATAAAAAAATTCATTTTATAAAAGTGAGAGTTGGACATAATTTAAAATTCTGGAGAAAAAATAAGATTAGACAAAATAGTTATTTTATCAATACAAAAAAAGGAGGAGGAGTAATTTATGAACTTATACATGAAATAAATCTAATTAATAACATTTTTGGGAAAATTATTAAGATAAAAACATTAAAAAAAAATATTACTAGTGATTATGATAAATATGAAGATTTAGCTATATCTTTATTTGAAACAAATAAGAAAATTGTTGGAACATTATTTCAAGACATGGTTTCAAAAAATAAAGTTAGGTATATTAAAGTTTTTATGAATAACGACATAATAAAAATAGATTTTATAAAGAATAAAATATTTGAAGTTAAAAATAAAAAAACCCTCATAATAAAAAATAAATTTCTAGATCTTCAAAAAGATTTAATCAAAAAAAACATTGAGAATTTTATAAATATTATCAATAGTAAAAAATTTAGTATTAAATTTTTTGATGAAGCAGTCTATGATTTAAAAATTTGTAAAATGATGCATGAAAAATTTTAGTTCTTTAAAAAAAAATACTCTTTGCGTGATTTGTGCTAAGTCTAAAAGTCAGGGGCTTAGAAATAAAAATATTAAATTAATCAATAACTATCCTTTAATATATTATGCTATTGAAAAGATTAAGAAAAATAAGTTTAAATATATTTGTATTTCAACTGATAGTATTAAAATTGCAAGAATTGCAAAGAAATATGGTGTAAACGTTTTTTTTTATAGGTCTCAAAAGTTATGTAAACCAAACGTACCCAAAATATTAGTATGGAAAGATGCAATAAATAGATCAGAAAAATATTTTAACAGGAATTTTAAACATATACTGGATGTTGAAGTTACTAATCCTTTAATAGATAAAAAAGATTTATTGTCATTTTCAAAGCTTTTTTTTAAAAAATATAAAAGATATGATGGTCTTTTTTGCTATACGCCAGCTAAAAAAAATCCCTATTTTAATTTAATTGAAAGAAAAAAAAATGGTTTTACGGTAAGTAAAAAACATAAAAAAGGTCAAGTAACCTCAAGACAAAAAGCTCCACAAACATTTGAACATGTTGCTGGTTTATATTATTTTAATACTAAATATATCTTGAAATGCTCAAATATTTTAGATGGTAAAACCTTTGGTTACCATGTGCCTTTATTTAAAAGTTTTGATATAGACAATATTTTTGACTTTAAACTTGTAGAATTAATACTTAAGAATACAAAATAGAATGAAAAAAATTATATTAATTGGATCTGAGGGAGGTCTTGGTAAATATTATACAAAAAATTTAATTAAGTTTAATAAGATATTAGTTGTAGCAGATATTAAAATTAAGAAAAATCTAAGAAAAGGAAAACTTGTTAAACGAAAATTAAATATTGAGAATGAAGAAGAGGTTAAAAGTTTCTTTAACGAAATTTCTAGGCTTTATGGAAAATTTGACGTTTTAATAAATAATGCTGGTTTAACAAATGACGGTATTCAAAAAATAAAAAAAAAAAAATATTATAAAGAAGATTTTGACTCAGAAGTTTGGGACAAAACTATTAATGTAAATTTAAAAGGCACCTTTCTAGCTTGTAAATATTTTTTAAGATTTCATAATCAAAAGAAAATTAATCAAAAAATCATTAACACTGGAAGTATTTATGGATCATTAAGTCCACATCATGAAATTTATAAAAATCAAAAATTTTTTACGTCATTAGCTTACTCAGCAAGTAAATCTGGGTTAATTGGTTTAACAAAATGGATCGCAGCTAAATACTCAAAAAATAAATTTACATGCAACATGTTGTCACCGAGTGGAGTCGCAAGTAATCAAAACAAGTCTTTTTTAAAAAAATATATTCAACTTTTACCAATTGGTAGAATGGCAACAAAATCTGAAATTTATGGTCTTCTAAAATTTTTAATCTCAGAGGAGTCAAATTATATTAATGGACAGGATATATTAATTGATGGTGGGTTTTCTACTTGGTAATTAAAATAAATTGCAATCGTATCTTGGTAATTCGAAAGAACTATTCTTAAATATCTTATAACTAGCATCTCCATAAATTACAGTAAAACTTTTTTCAAAATTATATTTTTTTAAAATTCTTACTGTATTATTATTATAAGAGTCCTTTCCACCATGAGGATAACAAAAAAATTTAAGTCTTTTTTTGATTATTTTTTCTAATATTGATTTTGATTTTTTTATCTCAATTTCTTGATTTTTATAATTCAATTTTGATAATAAACAATGAGAATGGGTATGAGATCCAATAATCATATTCATGTCTGACATCTTTTTAATATCTTCTTTAGATAAATAATAATCACTTGAATTTTCTTTTATTTTAAATTTCTTGATTAAGTAATCTAAAGCTTTTGTTTGAGTATTTGTATTTCCTGAATAGTTTACAATTATTTTAAATTTATTTTTACTCTCTGAATCCTTATAATTTTTATATATCTTTTTGAATTTGTTTCTTAGTTTTATATTTTCATATCTTATTTTTTTTGTTTTAAAAAAGCTTATTAATTCCCTTAAGGCTTTGTCAGCTTTTATTTTTCCCAATATTAGATGAGATTTATGAACATTTAAAATTTTTTTTTTTGTTATGACAGAGGTGGTTGGAAAAAAAATTCCAATTCTATTCATCTTTTTTAAAATTTTTGCTGCATAAAAGTGATCTTTAAAGCCATCATCAAATGTAAGTAAAACTTTGTTATTTTTTTTAAATATTTCATCCTCATTTTTGATAATTCCAAATTTTTTTTCAAAGAAAATTAATTGTTTTAAAAATTTTTTTTTATCTAAAAAATTTGCATAAGGGTATTTTTTGTTAAAAGACTTTATGTAATGATAAGTAATAATTTTCATTTTGTGAAAATAGAAATATTATAAAAAATTTTATAATGCAATTTAAATAGTTTTAAAATACAATTTATAATAATATAATGAAAATCATTACATTAATTGTAAATTAATTTAATATGGTTGCTGCTTATAGCTTCAATGATATACGGATTAAAAATTTGAAAAATAGACATTATAATGCGACTTAAATACCTTTTAAAAAGATTGCTTGTTAATCTAAAAAATTATGGCTTCTTCTCAACATTTAAAAAAATTTTAGATACTTTATTAAAAAATAACAAAATTGACTTAGATAAAATTATTAAAGATAGTCCATCAAATTTAGATGATATTTTTATTAAATTTGGAACAGACAAAGGTTCTTTAGATGGTAAAAAAACCTATGATAGTCTTTATAAGAATAAGAAATCTCATCAATTTAAAAATTATCTTAACTGGATAGAAAGACCTGATCAAAAAAATTATGAATATCAACTGGGGTTAAATTCAGCTCCAATATATGAAAAGGTCTTTGAAAAAAGAAGATTTGAAAAATTAAAAATTTTAGAATTAGGTGTTGCTAATGGACATTCCATTGCAAGTTGGCATCATTATTTTCCTAATTCAGAAATTTACGGTATCGACAATAAAAAGCCATTTAAATTTTTTTATAAAAGCTCAAGAGTTAGATATTTTCAATTAGATATATTTAATGAGAAAGAAATTAAAATATTCATAAAAAATAATGGAAAATTTGATTATATTATTGATGACTCTTTAAATACTGAAAAAGCAATGGTTAATAATATTAAGAATTTTTTTCCTGCTGTAAAATCGGGTGGTGCATTTTTTTTAGAAGATTATGGTTTCTATGATCATCTTCAAAAAGCGATGCAAGAAGTTGAATTATATAATAAAAAAAATAACATGAGGTATTTTTTAAATAGTAGGACAATGAAAAGTATTTTAGAAATGTTAAAAAATAAAAAAATATTTGATGATCATGTATTATCTAAAAAAATTCTTGAAGAGATTTTTTCAACTTTAGCGGATATTGAATTTGGTGACTATGAGCATCCATATGCTGCCATAGCAATAATGTATAAAAAGTAAATAAAATTATTGATTTAATACAGCTATTTTTATTTTATTTTTAATTGCTAAATTTCTAGTAACTTTCAAACCATCTCCAATAAAATTTAATAAATTTGCTGTTACAGCTCCAGAAACTTTATTATTTTTTAATGCCTCTACAATATGCTCAGGTTTTCCAGCTCCACCCATGAGAAGAACTGGTTTGTTTGGTAAATATTTAATTTTGTTTAGTAGATTTAAATCAAAACCATTTCCAGTGCCATCTTTATCCATAGAATGAAGGATAATCTCACCAAAATTATAGTCTTTAATTTCATGTAAAATTTTATCAATAGTCAAATTAATATCTTTTGTCCCATTTTCGGTAAATACATTGTTACTTTTACCTTTATAATCCAACATAACTGTTATTGCTTGATTGCCATATATTTTTGATATTTCGTTAATAAAATTTTTATTTCTAGATTCTGTATTAATTAAAATTTTATCAGCACCGTTTTCAAAACAATTTCTTACATCCTTTATATTTCTTATCGAGCCACCAATCATTATTGGTGCAAAGATCTTTTCTCTCAGAATTGCTATATTTTTAAAGAAATTACTTATTTCCTTCTCATCTGGATTTTTTGTAACCAGTATAAATGTTAATTCATCAATATACTCACATGTTTCATGAAAACTATAATTTTTTTCTAACCAATTTAGGTCACCAATTTTTTGTAATCTGAAATTTCTACTTAGAAAAAAAAAACCATTACTGTAAAGGAGTGAAAAGATTATTCTTTTGTTTATCATTTGAAATTACAAAAATTATTTAAAAATTTTAAGCCTGTTTTATGACTCTTTTCTGGATGAAACTGAGATCCAAATACGTTTTCACTTTCGACATAAGATACAAATTTTTCACCATAATATGAAGTCGCATAATTAATTTTTTCTGGAATTTGTGTTAGTCTATAAGAATGAATAAAATAAAAATAAGGATTTTTAGGGATATCTCTCCAAATTTTACTATATTCAAAGTCTACTTTAGCAAAACCCACATGTGGTATAGGTAATTTTTGTATTTTATCTGTAGAAAATAATTTCAGATTTCCATCTATAAAATTCAAACCTAAACTAGACTTTCCTTCATCACTACTTTTGAAAAGTAATTGCATTCCAACGCATATGCCTAACAAAAAATTTCCTCTTTTTTTATTTTCTTTCAAATAATCATAAAAACCAAGTTTATTTAAGTTATCTGCGAGATTCCCAAAAGAACCCACTCCTGGAAAGATAATATGAGAAAAGTTATAATTTTTTTCTGGCTTATCTAATAATACAGACTCGTATTCTAGAAATTTTAAAGCATTTATTAAAGAGGCAATATTACCGGTTCCACAATTTATAATAGCTATTTTTTTCACATTTAATCAATTTCAAATTTAGGTTTCCAACCTTTATTTGTCTTTTCAAAAAGTTTTTTATTAGCAAAATAGTCAATAGTTTCAAAAAATTTTTTTTCAGTTATATTAAAATATTTCAAGTAAGAATTTAAGTGCTGTTCAGGAAAAATTCCATCATAAAGCCTGACAAGATTTTTTGCTTGATCTCTTGATAATGCACCTCTTCTTATTTCAATACCCGCATCCTGAGTTGCTCTTCCAAAACCAAATTTTAGATACATCAAATAATAATGTAATGATGAAAGCTCTTGATCATTATGTGCAAAATTTGTGAAAGTACCAGTATTAGTTGTATCTACATCTTGCAAATTATATTTTTCCTTTGCTAAAATATAATTTCTATAAGGATCCCAATTTTCAAAATAACTGTAATGCGTAATATCAATTTTTTTTAAATTTTTAGTAGGATAATTGTACCAATAAAGATCATTTCTACTTAAATTTGATTTTTTTATAACCGAATCATAAGTGTTGTTCAAAAAAACTTTTTTTTGATGATCAATACCATAAATTGGATTATTCTTAAATTTATCTGTACCTCCATATTCTATTTCACCGTCCTCACCATAAACAATTAAACTTATATTCATTAAATTTGCAATTATTATAGGCACTGTATGTACAGCTGTCATCCAACCATAATAACCTTGTCCGTAATCCAAAAAGCCAATTCCATCTAAAATCGACATTATCCTCAGATTTGGATTTACATGAATATGATCAACCCCAGTTTCAAGAAAGTTAGATAAATTAATTTTTCCGATATCTAACTCCAATGCAGGTTTGACAGTTATGCATAAGGGTTTTAAAGAATATTTGTTTTTTAATTGATCAGTAACATAAGTACCATCTTTCCCACCACTTACTGGAATAACACAGTCAAATTCTGAATTTCCTCTGTGTTTATTAACTAATTTTTCCAATTCTTTTTCTCTTTTTTTCCAATCTATTGTTTTTTTTTCTTCTGCCCATGTACAGGCATTACATATATTATTTTTGTCAAAAGTAATCCTTGGCCTCGTTGACATGTTAAGGCATTTTTTACACCAAAAAAGATTAGACATAGGGTTTATATAAAAAATACATTGAGCTATTCTGCTTTACTGTTAATATTTAAGATATATACCATTTATTTCAAATATATTTAAAGAAAATTTTAATGAACAACAAAATACTAATAACCGGAGCAGATGGTTTTATAGGTTCTCATTTAACAGAACAACTTGTACTTAAGGGCTTTGAAGTTAAGGCATTCGTTTATTATAATTCACAAAACAGCTGGGGTTGGCTTGATGACAGTGAAAAAAAAATTAAAAGTCAGATTGAAGTTGTGGCTGGAGATATAAGAGATTATGAATGTGTAAAAAGTGCCGTAAAAGGTTGTGATTACATTTTTAATCTAGCTTCATTAATAGGTATACCTTACTCTTATAAATCACCTAGTAGTTATATAGATACAAATATTAAGGGAATAATGAATTTAATGAATGCTGCAAAAGAAAAAAGCATTTCAAAAATAATACATACTTCAACAAGTGAGGTATATGGGACAGCTAAATTTGTACCTATGACAGAAAAGCATCAACTTTCAGCTCAATCACCATATGCTGCAAGTAAAATTGGTGCTGATCAATTGGCAATTTCTTATTATAAATCATTTAATTTACCAGTTTCCATTTTAAGACCATTTAATACATATGGGCCTAGGCAATCTTTACGAGCAATTATTCCAACAATAATTACTCAGTTTTTAGATCATAAACTAAAAAGAATTAAAATTGGAAATGTTCATGTAACAAGAGATTTTAATTATATCGATGATACAGTAAATGCTTTTATTTCTGCAATTAAAGCCAAAAATATTATAGGCGAAACAATTAATATAGGGTCTGGTAAAGAAACATCAATCAAAGATCTTTTAAAAATTGTTAGTAAAATTACGAGTCGTAAAAAAGCTTTCATTAGAGAAAAGGTTCGAATTAGAAATAAAAACACAGAAGTTGACAGGCTTTGTGCTTCAAATTTAAAAGCAAAAAAATTATTAGGATGGAAACCAAAATTTCATTCAAAATTAGGTTTTGAAAGTAGTTTAAAAAAAACAATTTCATGGTTTGAAAAAAAGGAAAATATTAAAAAATTTAAGACAAATATATATAATATCTAATCTCAAATGAAGAAAGATACTATTGTTTTTCTCACAGCATTTTCAGGAATTAACAGTTTTTACTCACTTCAAAAATCATTAATAAATTTAGCGTCTATTAAATTTAAGAATGTTTATTTTATTAATAGTGATTATTTAAAACTTTTTTCGGAGGAATATGCAGAAAAAAGAAAAATATCTAAAAAAATTTTAGATAGTTTTCCAAGAAAAATAAAATTTTTTAACCCAAGGAGTTTTAAAGATTTAGACAACTTTTTGATAAATAAGAAGCCAGTAATTATAAATAACATCGGAAGGGGATTTGATGTTTATCCAATCTTGTTTTATTTAAAAAAAAAAAATTTACCTCAGCTACTGATAGGACATGTTGGAAACATACAAGGATCCACTTATTATTGGCATAAAATTAATTTAAATATTATTAAATATTTCTTCTCAGCAATTTTACCAAGATGGATAACCAGAATAATGGTAATTATGGGTATTTTTGCTCAGATTGATGTAAGGTTTATTAGTAATAAAAAAATATATAAGGGTTTTTTAAAACAAAAAAATAATTTTTTTCCCACTTATTATAAAAAACTTTTTTTAGTTAAAAGCAAGATGTTTGATGAAAATTTAAGAAAAAAAGATATTAAAGAAAAATATATATTACATTTAGATCAAGACCCTGATTACAGAGCTATGAAAATAGTGAGTATACTTGATAAAGAGTTAATAAAGAGACACTACAAAAATTTAAATAAATTTTTAAAATTACTTTCGAAAACGTATAAAAAGAGAGTAATTATATCTATTCATCCTCTTTATAGTCAGAAAAAAACTGAAAAAAGATTTAAAGGTTTAAGAGTAATTAAGATGAAAACAAACGAATTAATTGAAAAATCTTTTTTGATAACATTTTTTGACTCTAGTGCAATTTTACACGCCATAAAGTTAAAAAAGAAAATTATATCCTTAAGATCAGACTTATTTTATGGAGGTAAAAAATATAATTCTGATCTTTATGCTAACCTTATAGGCACAAAAAAAGTAAATATTTCACAGAATCTTGACATAGATAAAACAAAATTTCTCCAAGAAGTTAAATCAAAAATCAAAAATTATGATAAGTATTTAAAAACATATGCATCATTTGATAATACAACTGTAACAGGATCAGAAAAAATAATTGATTACATCAAAAAAAAATATTTTTAATTAAAAAGATGAAAAAACTTTTAATTTATTCAGGAAGTAGAGCTGATTACGGAATACTTAAAAACTTGATTAAAGAATTAAAGAAAAATAAACAGATCAACACTAAACTTTTAGTTGGTGGAAGCCATTATTCAAATAAATCTAATTTTACATTTGAGGAAATAGAAAAGAATAAAATTAGTATTGATATTAAAAGCAAGATAAGACTAATCAATACAAGTAATGTAGAAATTTTAAACTTTATCTCAAAGTCTATAACTGATTATACAAAAATTTTAAGTTTTCAAAAACCTGATATGGTAATTGTACTTGGTGACAGATATGAAACCTATGCACTTGTAGTTGCAGCGTTTTTTTTAAGAATAAAAATAGCGCACATACATGGGGGAGAATTGACGGGTGGTTCTTTTGATGACTCAATTAGACATTCTATATCAAAGTTATCTAATTTTCATTTTGTTACACATAGAGATTATAAAAAAAGATTAATTCAACTCGGTGAGGATAAGAAAACAATATTTTTAGTAGGTTCTCTTGGTGTACAAAACTTTATTAATTCACCAAAGATATCAAAAATTGAAATGTTTAATAAATATAAAATTCCTCATAATAAAAAAGTGATACTAGTTACTTTTCATCCTGAAACTAATAGTAATATTCCGATTAAAAAACAAATTGATATTTTAATAGACTCTTTGAAATTTTTTAAAGATATATATTTTATCTTTACCTATAACAATTTAGATACTGGTGGATTGTATTTTATTAAAAAGTTAAAAATGTTAAATAAAAAGTATAAAAATTTACTTCTTATTAAATCATTAGGATCAAGTTTATATTATGGATTTATAGATAACGTTGATTTGGTAATTGGGAATTCTTCAAGTGGTATTATAGAAGTTCCTTCATCAAAAACACCAGCATTAGATATTGGCACAAGACAATTTGGTCGCATAAAGTCGAAAAGTACGTTTTCATGTGAATTAAAAAAAACATCAATAATTTATTCAATAAAAAAAATTTTGAGTAAAAAAAAGATAGTATCAAAAAATGTTTATTTTCAGAAAAATACCAAAGAAAATATTTTGAAAATATTAGTCAAAATCTTAAAAATGAAAAAATATAAAATGAAAAAATTTGTTGATATAAATTTTTGATAAATATGAAAAATAAAAATTTAAATAAAATAATTAAATCAATTCAAAAAGTCACAGGTAAAAAAAGATGCTCTTTACATGAGCCATGGTTTGATAAATTAGAAACAAAGTATTTAAATAAGGCAATAAAGAATAATTCAGTTTCAACATATGGAGAAGAGACAGTTAAATTTGAAAAAGAAATAAAAAAGTTTACAGGATCGAATTACGCTGTGGCTTTAATTAATGGGTCTACTGCTTTATATCTCAGTCTATATTTAATTGGCGTAAATCGAGATACTGAAGTATTGGTGCCAGCCTTAAATTATATAGCAAGTGCGAATGCTGTTGTAAGACTTGGCGGAACTCCTCATTTTATAGATGTAGAGGAGCAAACATTAGGACCAGATGTTGTAAAATTAGACGCCTATTTATTAAGTAAATGTAAAATTATAAATGGCATTTGTTACAATAAAAAAACAAAAAAAAAAATTGTTGCTATAATCGCTACCCATATATTTGGAAATCCAGCTAATATAAAAGGTATTTTAAAACTCTGTTCAAAATATAAGATTGAATTGATAGAGGATGCAGCAGAGGCTTTTGGCAGTTTTTATAATGGTAAACACGTAGGTCGCTTTGGAAAAGTGGGAGTTTTAAGCTTTAATGGTAATAAAATAATTACTACTGGTGGGGGAGGTGCAATTATTACTGACTCAAAAAAATTTGCTGACAAAATAAAATTAATTTCTACAAATTATAGAAAAACACATACATGGCAATTCAAACATAGTGCATTAGGGTTTAATTATAGAATGCCAAGTTTAAATGCACAATTGGGAATAGCTCAAATCAAAAAATTAAAAAAATTTATTAAATTAAAAAGATTATTGTTTAATAAATATAAAGATTCATTTATAGGGGTAAAAGGACTGAAACTACTGAAAGAAATGAGAGGATCGAAAAGTAATTATTGGCTACAAACAATAATATTAGATAAAGCGAGTGTTAAATTTAGGGATTTAATTTTAAAAAAAACAAATGATTTAAATATTGGTACCAGACCTGTTTGGAAAATATTGAATGAAAATAAGCACCTCAAATTCTATCCTAAGATGAACTTAAAAAATGCTATAAATTTAGAAAAAAGAATAGTAAATTTGCCAAGCAGCCCAATCTTATGTCAAAAAAAAAAATAAGAATTGGACTTTTTTGCGATGATGAATGGGGATTTAATACTCTAAATTTAATTTTAAAAAAAAAAAATTACGAAATTCAGTTTGTTTGTACAAGATATCTAGGCGGTGTAAAAAAAAAGATCAAAGCTTTATGTAAAAAAAAAAAAATTGATCACTTTAGTTTTCAGAATATTAATAGCACAATAGCGATAAAAAAGATCAAATCATATGATTTAGAAATTTTAGCATCTATGTCTTTTGATCAAATATTTAAAAAAAAAACTATTGATAATATAAAATTACAGATAATAAATTGTCATGCTGGTAATTTACCATTTTATAGAGGAAGATCTCCATTAAATTGGGTCTTAATAAATGATGAAGATTTTTTTGGAATAACTGTTCATTATATAAATAAAGGTATAGATAAAGGTGATATAATTTTACAAAAAAAATTTAGAATTAATGACAAAGATAATTTTTTTACAGTTCTGAATAAAGCATATAAAGAATGTCCAAAACTTCTTATTAAAGCTATTCATCTAGTTGTAAACAAGAAAGATAAACCAATAAAACAAAGTGGTATTGATAAAAAAGGTTCTTATTATTTTAAAAGAGTTTGTGGAGACGAAAGAATTAATTGGAAAGAAAATGCAAGAGAAATTTTTTGCTTTATACGAGCTCTCAGTAAACCTGGTATAATTGCAACAACATATTTTGGAAACAAAAAGATATTAATTAATAAAAGTGACCCTAAATTTATTAAAAGCAAAAAAGGCTCAAGTCCAGGTGAAATAATTAAAGTTGCTAAGGGTTATTTTTTGATACAAACTAATGATTTTGTTATAAAAGTTAAAGAATGGTCTGGAAATATCAATAAAGGAATGAAACTTAAATAAATGTTTAAATCTAACTTTAACCAAAAGCAAAGAGAAAATTTAGTAATAACTCCAGACAAAACAATTAGGGATGCTTTAATTAAGATAAATTTAAATCACCTAAAATGTTTAACTGTAATAGATAAAAAAAAAAAATTAAAGGGTGTCATTTCTGATGGTAATATTAGAAGAGGTTTATTGAAAGGACTTCAATTAGAAGATCAAATAAAAAATATTTATTCAAAAAAGAATATAATTTTTTTTTATAAAAAAAATTTTGTACTTAAAGAAGCCAAAAAAAGATTAGTCAAAAATTATCATAATACATATATTGGGATGATACCGATTGTAGATGAAAGAAAAAAAATAATTGATTTTGTTACATTAGATGAAAGTAACACCGATAAGGAAACAAAAAAAAAAGAAAAAACAAAAGTTGTTATAATGGCAGGTGGATTAGGTTTAAGAATGAAACCTTTTACAAATGTCTTCCCTAAGCCTCTTACTCCAGTTGGAAACAAAACTGTTTCCGAGCATATTATGCAAAATTTTTTTGACTATGGTTTTAATAATTTTATTTTTTCTATTAACTATAAATCAAAGCTGATTAAGGCTTTTTTTCAAAGTT
>TARA_B100000963_G_scaffold3903_4_pt1 | contig 15668 bp, 13 predicted proteins | sample TARA_B100000963 | Tara Oceans TARA_B100000963 (sample SAMEA2622097) | marine metagenome | biome: marine biome (ENVO:00000447); feature: surface water layer (ENVO:00002042); material: "saline water (ENVO:00002010), including plankton (ENVO:xxxxxxxx)" | depth 5 m | reverse complement strand
TATCATTTGCCCTGAGTTAATGTAATCATTTAATGAACTAGCGGCTGCATTTTCAGCGGTTAATGTGACTTCAATTAGCCAAGTGTTTCCGTTCATATCAGTTATCTCAATCTGACCGTTGACAATCATATTGTTGGACAATAAACCATTTGGATTAATTACCAATCCTATTGAGTCATTTTCTCCCGTGAGCCGAACACTTTGCTGACTTTCAGTAATTCTCGACAATGGTCCATCAACTTTGTAGCCAAACATGTGCTCACCATCCCCAATTGTGTTTATTGGTATGGCAATTTCTACTTTGTTACTTACTGGTATTTTCCCTTTGTAGGTCCCTTCAGTAGGTAAGATTGATAATGACAGAACTTCAGTTTCTAAATCAATTACTTTTCCGCTACAGGTTAAATTACCGGCCAATTTTGTTTTAGAGTTGTGTTGAGCAGCAGAGCTGAAAGTAATCTCTAACACAGTCGCCTCATCACGCACTAATTGGCTTGGATTAACATACACTAGTCGGCCATCTGTTGACTGTAAATTATTCTCAATCACGCATGGGCTATCGGAGTTTGCAGTTACCAATATTGGTTCGTTTGGTAAAGTCGTTATTGCATGGTCTGGCATATCGATAGTAAAATCGTCGTTGCAATCTGACGATGTAAATAAAATTTCAACGTGTTGATTAATAATTACCTCTGCATACCAGTCTACTAATATGCCGTCATGTGTCCGAATTTCGATGCCACGATTTCCAAATAGTGTTCCGTTGGTAAACAGGTCACTACTTTGACCTTCATTGGCGCCGTTGAGAAGTTCGCCATTTCCGTCAGCCTCAATGATCCTCAGATATGGGCGCCGATTATCGATATTCAATTCGTTATCATCATAACCACTAACAGTCTTATCTTGGTATGACACTAAAACACCGGTCCCGGGCAATTCATTCTCGTAAATATTATCACTGCGATACTCAATCCAAACGAACTCCCCATCAGCGATTTCAATTCTATAGTCAATCCAATCGCTTAATGTTTGATAAAAGGTAATTGTAGGGTCCAGGCAGACATCAGAGCCTTGAATATAGCCAAAAGTTAATTGTTCAAAGTTTTCTAAACCAATGGTTTCTAATGTAGATGACATTGGTATTGCTGGGGTTTTACCGTTGTCATTCCAGTTGCCGCTTGCCATTATGTCCCAGTCGCCAACGCCCTTCCACATTGATGTCTGCTGTCCATCTGATGGATACAAGTCATAAGCGCCCATCTGGTGGAGCATTTCATGCATTGCGGTTCCAAATCCTTCGTTGCCGGAGCCTAAACTTGCCATGGCATAATGCCCGACCGTCATGGAGTCATGAATATCGACTGGTTCCTCAAAAATGGTGAAATGTGACCATATTCGATTTGAATTCCCACCGGTTTCTTGGCCAACTGTAGTGTGTAAGATTAGCAATCGATCGACAAAACCATCACCGTTAAGATCATAATTCTCCCAATCAATGGTAAATTTATTTGCCAAAACTACTTCTCTGGCAAGATTTTGTGGCAAATGATTCCCATCGGGGGAAGAATCTCTGTCGGCACCATTATCTCTGCCATAATCAGCCAATGTTCCGGTTGCCGTCGCCATATCTTGATGAACATCTACAGATAGATTTACCATATTATTTGATAATGCGGAAAAGTATTCTTGGGAATGTGGAATTAACATGTCCGTAGCCTTACCAATTTGGACGTCCTGATTACCATTAACTCCAGCAAAATCAACAACCAATACTAACCAACGCTCATTTTGTTGTATTGGCAAGGTATTAATCTCACTCGATTCTACATTAATCGTATTATTCTTTAACCAATCATCGATAAACGAATCGTTATTGAAGGAAAATATCGCACCGGCTAGCAGTAAAAAAATAACCGGGAATCCCAGCCATTTGCCCTTCATAGGTCTAAGTGGTAGTATTTCATCTATCAAATCTTGCTTGTTCTGCTGTTAATCATTCTGTATTGGGCAAACATCGATGGTTGGTTGTAATCTCTGCAACTCCATCCAAAACTTTTCATTGTCACAACAAAATGAGTTGACGCGTTTCGGTTTATGATTGAGTATGATTTGTATTAAATCATCTTGTAGTATTCTATCGTCGCATATATCTTTGATTGTTAGATAGTTCTCATTCGTCGGCATCTTACCGGTAATGCAACCACAGACTACATTTAAGCTCGAAATAACTTCACCGCTGCTAGAATACCGCTTATCTAAGACAACATTATATTTAGCGGGTCTATTAATCCACGGCCTTGATACCGATTCAATCATTGTTATGGTTAATAGAGTAATTAAAAGACCATAACTGGTTCTTTCATAGAACGAAAGTAAAGATAACAATGCAATGAAACCATATACTCTCAACCGCCACCAATTGGCATTCTTGACATCAATACTACCAGTAAGACTGCCGCTTATCATGATGGAACATGAGATAATAACTAGGAATTCAATCCACAATACGGTAGTGGCAAAATATACCAGATTTATTGCATCATATTTTGCCTCAAAACCATAATCTAAGTGGACGTCGTGACCTAATTCATATACAAACGGTAATAATTCAATGATGCTAAAGTATGCTGATAAGATCAAAACAGTCGGGCATAAAAGCAGCGCAATTTTGAGGGATTTCTGTTCTCTGTATGTTAGCCCTGGTTTACTAAAACGCCATATCTGCCAGTTAACCAATGGTAATATGGTAATGAGTCCGAACAGACCGGCAATTAACCAGCGAAGTTCTGACCACCTTTCTGGCTCGTATAAGTTGAGGCAATTGTTCATGCAAGGATCAAGAGTGTTGACAAAATATTCTAACAAGTTATCTATATTCATTAGCCATGGGATGCTAATTACAATCCAAATGAATAAAGTTAGTCCTATTCTAGCGAATAATTCGTTAGCATGAGTCATCATTCGAACATTAGAGTCGCTACCCAAGTGAAGGCTCAGATGATCACCTTCATACCAAATCTGTGTATTCCTTTGGAGCTCTAGCCTGCACAATTGTACGATAGACTCCGAAAATCGCCCAGAGCATTAGCATACCGGTAATTAGTACCACGCCCCATGCCTGCGAGGAATCTATTGCCCAGGCAAATATCAGAATCGCAATGATTGACAATATGCCTCGACGAACTGCTTGCGGAATTGCCAAACTCATATCTAAGTGCGGTGGTCCACCGCCGAACCGTCGTTCATAGAATTCACCTTGGACCACTGCGCCGATAATAATGATTGCCAAGGTGGTCCAGTAGAATAAGTTACCATTGGTGAAGAAATTGTCTGCAATTTTTTCTTGTCGGGCGGCTTCTACCGCTGCTGGGTCTTCCTCGGCGACAAATAGTGAATCATAATCACCCACGCTTATGGTTCGTAATTGTAGTGCTTCCGTGTCATCTTGGTATGTGGTTTCAGGTGGGCTTATTGAAAATGATAGGATGTTCCACAAATCACCACCATCAAATTGTCCATTACCATTAACGGCGTTGCCAACTAACTGAAATGAGACACTACCGATATCAGTTTCAGGCGCCTGCCATGATATCACCCAATTGTTGCCAGGTTCTGATTGTGATAATGCACCCGGTTCATCAGGCACCGTTTGCGAGCCTTCGCCGGGAATAAGGGTGCCCGCATTATAGTCCCAAATAAGATAACCACCTTGTTCATTTGATGCATGTTGTAAACTAATCGTGAATTCATAGGTTTCTCCTATTGAGTAAGACCTTGGGACGCCTGAAATCGAGACAACAACCTCGGTAGATGGGGCTCCATCGCCATGGCAAGTACAACCAGTATCAACTACCAAGTCTGCACCATTTTTCCAAGGTGGACCATTTGGATTTGCAATCACTGGAGCGATAAGTAACAGAGCCAAAATCGCAATCACAACGCGTGGCTTCATGCTTGCACCCTCCCGTTTAGTTATAGGATAATTTGCATACCTTTGAACATTACTTAATTATGCAACAAAAAGCATGGTTCATGCATCTTTTATTGCATTATTCAGTTCGGTCATCATTTTCTTTCCATCGCCAAACATCATCATTGTTTTATCCATGTAAAATAGGTCATTGTCAACCCCAGCATATCCAACAGATAGTGAACGCTTGACTATAACCACGGTTCTGGCTTGGTCTGCATCGATAATCGGCATACCTGCCAGCGGGCCTTCGCCGCTTCTTGCTGCCGGATTTGTAGTGTCGTTGGCTCCAATGACCAATGCGACATCGCAATCTGGAAATTCTGAATTAATCTCATCCATTTCTATTAGTTGTTCGTACGGTACATTAGCTTCAGCCAGAAGGACATTCATGTGTCCGGGCATACGGCCAGCAACTGGGTGAATAGCATAGGATACCTCTGTATCGTATTTATCGGCGATCAAGTCGGCGAATTCCTTAACCTGATGTTGACATTGAGACACAGCCATTCCGTATCCAGGGACAATGATTACTTTCTGAGCACCATCGAGCATCATAGCGACTTCATCTGCGTCAGATCCTACTTTGGTTCTTGTCAAGGATTCCTTTTCGCCTGAACCACCAAATGCTTTGAATAAAACATCTGGTAAAGTTCGGTTCATCGCTTTACACATGATAAATGTCAGGATTAGTCCGGATGCACCAACTAATGATCCAGCAACGATCAATACTGAATTGTTGATGATAAATCCGGTAAAGGCTGCGGCAATTCCAGATAGTGAATTTAACAGAGAAACTACAACTGGCATATCAGCACCACCAATTGGCAAAACAAGTAAAATACCCAAAATTCCTGAAACTGCGATTAGGCCGTATATAACATTCTTATCGTCTGGGTTGTCGATTCCAATTACAATTAGAGCCAATGCAGTCACCATCAATAACACCTTGACACCATTCAACCAACTTGGTCCCCAGGTAGGGGTTTTGTACCATTTTCCGAAAATCTCAACACCTCCTTTTAACTTCAGCATGGCTAGTAGAGATCCGGTTAGTGTCATCCAACCAACCAGTGCCGAGAGGCCTGCAGCAACCATTGTAACAGTAAGTTGCAGCCCGACCGGTAATGCTGCTCCTTCGATATACCTCCAAGTCTCTGATAAGGCAACCAACGCTGAGGCCGCTCCACCAAAGCCGTTGAATAATGCCACTAATTCTGGCATTCCAGTCATTTCTACTTTAACTGCCATCCAGTATCCAATTAACGAACCCGTTACTAAACCAGCAATGATTAGAGTCCATTCTGCATCTGCTTCAGCAAGTTGCATGTCGAGTATGGTAGTAAGGACTGCCACTAACATACCCAGTGCACCTAGTTGGTTACCACGTGGTGCGGTTCTAGGGTGTCCTAACTTTTTCAAACCAAATATGAATAGCGCAGCTGCGATAAGATAGCCAACCGATGTCCACTCACTTAATTGCAATTCAGGCACCTCCTTTCTTTTTACCAGCGATCATGTTGAGCATCCTGTTTGTTACAGCAAAGCCTCCGACTACATTTATCATCGCTAATACCACTGCAACAAAGGCAAGTATTCCAGAGAATGCTGTGTCTCCCGCCTCATAAGCGACATTCGCACCAATTAAGGCACCTACAATACTAATTCCAGATATCGCGTTAGCACCGCTCATCAACGGCGTATGCAGAGTCGCAGGAACCTTAGTAATCAGTTCAAATCCTAAGAAGATAGATAATACAAATAGTGTGATGCTGCCAATTAATAATTCTGGTGTCATTCTACAACCCCCGCTAACCTAGTTTGTTTTTCATGCATCTGCCCATTACTGCATATCAAGACGCCACCCATACCATTGACATAGAAATCGGAGCCCTCTGGTGCTCCGTATAGTATATCGTCATCATCAGATAATACGATTTTATTTTCTTCTACCAGTGATGTGATGAACGTGGTCAGGTTGTTTGAATATAGCATACTTGCAGTGTTGGCAATAGTTCCGGGTAGATTAGAGGTACCAACAATGATAACGCCATTCTTGGTAGTGATTATTTCTCCAACTTTTGTGTCTTCACAATTGCCGCCGACATCAGCGTTCATATCGACAATTACTGCTCCTGACTTGAATTCACTAACCGCTGAGCTTGGAACTGTTATCGGCGCTGGACGCCCAAATATACGCGCTGTGGTAATAATTATGTCAGCATCTTTAGCAATTCCGCATACTGTATCGTTTACTTTTTGGATGAACTCAGGAGTAAGCGGTTTAGCATACCCTGATTCATCTTCAAAATCATCCATGCCATCAACTTCAATAAATCGTCCGCCAACAGACTCTATCTGTTCCGCAGCAGATTTCCTAACGTCAGAGGCATACACTACGGCGCCCAATCGCTTAGCTGTTGCAATAGCTTGCAAACCTGCGACTCCGCTACCCATAACGACCACCTTTGCTGGTCTGACCGTCCCGGCTGAGGTGGTCATCATCGGAATTCCTTTCGGCACATTTGCTGCTCCCAAGAGGACGGCTTTGTAGCCCGCTAAGTTGTCTTGGCTAGAGTTTACGTCCATAGACTGAGCTCTCGAGAGTCTCCTAGGTATCATGTCCATTGACATTAAGGTGACATTAGAACTAATACATTGCTTCACAAAATCAGGGTTCCTAAAAGGGTCAGCAACACATACTAAGTTTGTCTCAGAGGCTATTCCCTTAACGCCGGGAAAATTGATACAAATCACATTTTCACAGTTCAAAACCTCTTCCCGTGTTACTATTCTCGCACCGGCTGTTTCATACTCATCGTCAGAGTAGTTTGCCGATATACCTGCACCTTGTTCGACTAACACTTCAAAACCTGCTTTTAGAAGTTTTTTCATGCTCGAAGGTACTATAGCAACTCTTGTTTCATTATCCGGTTCTTTGGGCACACCTAGTCTCATTTTAACCACATACCCGACTAAATCAAACGGGCTCAAATCTGCCCAGTCCTAGGCGGTTTTTAGATAAGACGCTTCCATTCTCTATCAGGGTGAATCCGGATTTAACCATTTAACTTATTTTTCGCCTTTTGCTAGCGTTGATTAGAGGAGAGTTGGCATGACAAGAACAAGGAAGAAAATTGCTGTAATAGGAGCCGGAAATGTGGGAGCAACATGTGCTTTTGTTTTGGCACAAAAAAAATTGGGGGATATCGTTTTACTAGACATCTACGAAGGCTTTGCGAAAGGCAAAGCACTAGATATGTCACAGAATGGACAAGTGTTAAACTATGATGGTAATCTTACTGGAACCTCTAGTTACGAGGACATCGCAGATTCTGATGTTGTTGTTGTTACCTCTGGATTTCCTCGGCAACCGGGGATGACCCGTGAGGATCTTATTGCAAAGAATGCCAGTATTGTGAAACAAGTTGGCGAGGGCATCAAAAGACATGCTCCCGATTCGATAATCATAATGGTAACCAATCCTCTTGACTTGATGACATATCACATGCAGAAAATTACTGGATTTCCGGCTCACAGGGTGTGCGGTCAAGCAGGTGTGCTCGACAGCGCCAGAATGACTCACTTTGTTGCTAAGGCTGTAGGTTGTTCAGAAGAGGATGTTCAGGCGATGGTCCTTGGCGGTCACGGTGATACAATGGTTCCGTTACCAAGATTCACCACTGCGGGTGGAATTGCCATTACCAATCTATTAACTGATGATGAAATTGATGCAATATGTCAGCGAACGGCATCAGGTGGTGGTGAGATAGTGAAACTTCTTGAGCGCGGATCTGCATTTTATGCACCTGGCTCCGCTGCAGCAATAATGGCAGAAGCGGTCTTGCACGACAGGAAACGATTAATTCCTGCGTCTGCGTATTTGACAGGTCAGTACGGACTGCAAGATGTCTACATTGGTGTCCCGGTAATTTTGGGAGCCAATGGAATTGAGCGGATAATAGAGTTGGAATTAAGCGATGGAGAGCTATCAAGTCTGCAAACATCAGGTAACTTCTACAAATCCCAATTAACGGATATTTTAGGCTACTGATTCCTGCTGAGGAAAAGCGACATTTCGCTTCCATTCGATGATATTTTTTGATCCTTTATCATTGAGTTTGGGATTTTTTTGAGGTAAAGGATTGCCTTACCACGCGTCCTCATCCTCGTTAAGATCTCCTGACCTGTGTAACATCCTTTATTTTCATGAACTTGATTATTTAGACCGCATTGGTATGGATTTACTTTACCGGAGATTTCGTAACCATACCAAGGAATCATATTTGCGATACGCCAGTCAGTAAAGGCTGTAAGATTGTTTGTGATTGTCTTCCTTTCTATGGTTGTTGAATATATCTCAAGGATGTAGTTGTCGTTGATTGTCACGCTAGTTGTCTTATCGTTAGTTATCACTTGCTGTTCTGGTATATCTACATCATAAATGAGATCGATGTGGTTTAATTGCGTCACGTCGCTGATTGAGACGTCTTGACCAAGAATCTTATTATTAATATAATCGATAAACCTCACCTTGTCGTCAGTGATGGCGACAGCAATCAGCATATTATTGAGGTAAAAAACATGCAGTTGTGCAAGGATTTTCGCTTTGTTGTTTAACACTAGCGTGTTGATAACCACATTATTTTCAAAGTCCATTTTATTACTTGACAAACCATCAATAAATTTTATCGAATCTGCTCCATTGAAAACTAATACGCTAAAAATATCAAATGCCATTCTTGGCATCAAATCACCTAGGAAAATGACTCACCGCAACCACAAGACGATTGAGCATTTGGATTGTTTATCTTAAACCCTCCACCCATTAATCGGTCTTCATAATCTATCTCTATTCCATTTAGTAAATGACTAGATGAATTGGGTACCAGAATTCTGAAGCCGGATATAGCTAATTCTTGACAATCAATGTCTGTATTATCAACAATTTGTAAGTCATACATGTATCCAGAACATCCGCCGGAAAGGACACCAACAAGTAGTGCCATACTCCTGTCTTCGCCAAACGCTTGTTCCAACATTTTTTGAGCATTATCGGTTATTGTAAGTTCTACATCAACAACCTCTGGTGCCTGAATAACAACCGGGCTAGCACTGTCGCAAGTTCCGCAATCCATGATAATCCCAAGTGGTTCATATGTATGAATATGTGCATCAAAAGTTTAGCATTATTGCAATATTGTGATTTCATAGCAGCACGCATTCTCATCATCCGAGCACTGACGTTTGCATGATTCGACTTCCTTGTTATAGCGCTCTTTTACAACACCGGCAATCACGCTTTCATCCATATTACAAAACATCAGTGAAGTCTCTGGTTGACCATCACAGGCATTACCGTCAGAGACCGTAATCATTTTTGGTGGTAAATTGTCGAATTCTATTTCACCCATTCCTAAATCTTGCCATTCAGACTTAATGTTGTTCCAAAAAGTTTCTTCGCTACCAATGTGCTGCAGCTTTACGGCTAACTCTTGACCAATTCTGAATCCAACATCTTGGAACAGTTGATTGGTGTTAATGCCCAACGCTGAAAGTGTATTTGATTGAGGAATCAAATCATTTTCAACCACTTGACCGTTGCGGGTGAGAACGGCATTAGAATTCTGATTCATGCCCATTTTTATCGATTCCTTGAACCGCTCGTAGAACGAACCATCGCCGAGGGACAACCTCAATGGTTCGGTCATTAAACCATCAATTAGTTTGGCCTTTGCAGTTCGGTATGCTGTTGCTGCGTTCCATTGAATGTTTAGTAATTCGCTTTGCGCAGAAAGTAACATATCTGATTCCATTAGTATAGCAGTATCTTCCTTACCACGCCCTGTTGGAGATTCCTCTGTTTGGACAAATTGAATACCAACCTCATTGTCGATAAAAACTCCGCAGAGATTGAAGTCGGGATGATGTCTTATCTCTATTCGTGGGTCCAACTTGTCATAGAATCTAACGGTTTTTTCATCGATGCAAACCACGAGTTTCACTACCACGTCCCTGTCTAAAGCCTCTTTTACGGAATCCATACAACCGGATCTCAACATGTGCAATATCCCCCATTTTCCGAGTAACAGCCAGATATTTTCTTCGGATTCTGAGACGATGGAGTCGATAGTAGCATGTATTGTGTGGCGGTCTTTTAACACCGAAAAAGAATCCTCATGATGCATTGGTTGATTTGCTACAATAGCAAAGTGCCCTGAATTGGTCAATGACTCAAGGTTCTCATTCATGCGCCTCAAGTCCATTTCTTTAGTCCTAATAATTTGCTTGAAGACTTCATTGATGGTCATCCCAAAGAATCTGATTGGCTTGTCGAGGGTAGCCTTAACGAGACCCTTTTCCTGTAGTTTTTTCAGCGAATTGTATGCATCCATCCTAGATAGACCTAGACGTTTACCAATTTCACTTGCCTTAGCAGGCGGTTGACATGCCATATCTATAATTAACATAGCATGCTTTTCATCGAGGCCAGCTTCGATTAATTTCTGCACAATGTCGCTGTTTTCAGTCATTGATTCACCTCTTCTTTTTGTTCTGCTCTTTAATTAAAATATTACATCGTCTGATTTGGTCTTTTGTACGTTTGACTTCATCCTTTGATAGACCACGAGGTATGGCTTGTTCAAAACACTTCACGGCATCTTGGTATCGTTCCATCTCTGCATATGCGGTTCCCATATTGTATAAGGTCTTACCACGTACTTCTTCTGGTTTAATGAGCATCGCTTGATGGTAAGATTCAACGCAGGCAGGATAATTTTCAAGGTAGTAGAACGCATTACCTCTGCCGTTTAGGATTCTTATTACCATTTCATCGTCATCGGAAAATGATGGTAGTGCCCGATCAAAACACGACAACGCTTCAGCGTACTTTCCAGCTTCGATCAACGCTACTCCTTGGTTATACCATGAGATGTCCTGATTCGCAATCGAAGTTGATGCTGGATTGCGAAACTCTTCCTGAACAAGTGAATTTGTCTGGACATCTAATGCCGCTTTGGCAAGGTCAACTTGGGGATTTTCAACCGGTTCTGGTGTTGTTTCTGGTTGCGGCGGTCGTGCTAGTAACTCATTGGCGGTCATCGCCCCTTCTAAATTCGTAGCCAATCCTTCACTTTCGCTATCATCAGTAATTCTCTGTGACCCAGCAAGCACTACTTCGTTATTGGATTGTGGATTGCTGACAGTTATTTCAGGTGGCCTATTTTTTCGTTCTAATTCTGCCTCAATTTCATTGGCTTTAATGCTACATTTTTGAGCAGTTGATGTATCTCCTGCAGCAATTAAGGCCTTAGCTAGCCCCCTCCAGGTATTGGGATTATTGCGGTCGGTTTGAATCAAACCTTTCCATATTTTCACAGACTCCATGTGCTCATTGGCCATAGTGTATCCTCTTGCGTGCAGTTCTGTTTCGCCAGGACCAAGTAAGTCAAGTGCGGTTTTGGCCATTTCAGGTCCTTCTGGTAATGTTGGAGGGACTCCGGCACTTAATTCTAAGACTCTAGATTCTCCTTCTGCTAATTCGATTAATGTAGCAGCTAATTCAAATTTTATGGGATTATCTGGATTTGCTGCGACTATTATCGTTGCTGCCGACAAATATGCTTCTGGATCTTGTAATTCCATCGCTAATGGCGCCCATTTTTGTGCAGCCTTGACGTAGCCCGGATCCTCTCTGAGGGCGTTTGCGTAGCACATTGATGCTTCACGCAATAGCCCTTGCTTTTGTTGTAATGAACCAAGATTATACCATCCTTTTGGATTGGATGGGTCTAATTTTTGTGCGTGTTCTATGGCTGAAATTGCATGTTCTTCCAAGTCTAATCTAGCCATGGCACCTCCTGCGATCAGCCAAGAAGGAGCATGCTTTGCAGCTTCTAATTTCAGATGTGGCTTGAGCATGGATAGCGCTCCTTTAGCATCGCCGCTTTGAATTAGGACTTTTGCTTCCTCAGCTAAAGCATCCAAATCTAATTGCTCTTCAATTTCGGGCTCTATAGGAATAACTGGGACATCTGGAATTGCTTCAACTACTGGTTGAGAAACTTCAATGCGGTCCTGAATATCTTCAGTTGCCATAACAACCTGTGCTGCGGTCCTTAATTCGCCAATGTCTAATTGTTGATTGTCATCGGTGTCATGATGGACTGCTTCATCAAGAAGAGCATCGACATCTGTCAGGCCGGTTTCTTCAACGACCTTATCAATATCACGCTGGTCATAAATCTCTATTTGGTCGACTTTTTCCATTGATTCTATGTCTTTGGTGCTACCACTACCTTGACAGCGCTTCTTGACTTCTAAGATTGATGGGTGCCCTGGGTAGAATTCCAACGCTTTAACCGCCATATCATAAGCACCAACATCGTCACCTATCCTTTCCAGTAGGATACAGAGATTAGCGGTTGCAGGAGCATGATTTGGGTTGACATCCAAACAAATTTGGAATGCTTGCCTTGCACCGCGAGCATCTTGCTGAGCTTCGAGAAGCACGCCACGATTAAACCAGGCCATATCAGAGGACGGGTCAAGTGAAATTGCTTTGTTAAATGCTGCTAGTGCTGATTTTGAATCACCGGAACGTGAAGCCTCTTCACCACTGGTGAGGAGCGATTCCACTTGGTTCACAACACTATCTGTGTCGCTTGCCCCAGTATTATTGACACGCTGCTCCATAACCCTCAACCCTTTGGCGTTAAAACCAAATCATAAGGCTTACTTATTTATGTATGTTAATACACTTACATTCAATAACCTCAAACTGCTGGATAACTCATGGCTAAATATCCGTATAAAGTATTGGGGTTGAGTGGTGAGTTTCGTCCAACATCTAAGTGTGGTATGCTAGTCAATCACGCGCTTGATATAGCCAAAAAACACGGTGCTGAAGTATATTTCTGGGACTTAGATGTGAAGCCCCTTCCATTGGTCGGTGAGGAGGGTTGCTGGGAAAACAGTAATGTCAAGGAGTTCCAAAAATTAGCTACCGACTGTGACGCATTTTTAGTTTCATCTCCTGAGTATCATGGAACAATGTCAGGGGCAATGAAAAATACTTTTGATTGGTTGTATAATAAGCACGTCAAAGGAAAAGTATTCGGCTTGATGTCAACTCTTGGCGGTGTTCAAAACGCTAACACATTAAACCACATGCGTATCATGTTGCGTTGGTTACATGCATGGCCAGTCCCCGAGCAATTGGCCATCGGTAAGGTAAAAACCGCTTTCGATGATGACGGAAATCTAATTGATGATGAGATTGTTGAACGCCTTGAAAAGCTGGTCCTATCTGTATTAGAGAACACTAGTAAGTTATCCGATTAGGTGTTAGAAGTGTCTCGACCCCGATTCGAAGACGATTTTGGCGGCACATACATTCTGATTGAGCCCGGTACATTCACAATGGGTGATACTGTCGGAGACGGACTGAGTAGGGAGTATCCACCGCATGAGGTTATTATCGAATCGCCTTTTTTCATAGGACAAAGGCCAGTCACACAAATGCATTGGGAATCAATTATGGGGCATAATCCGTCCAAATTTCAACAAGGCTGGAGTTCAGGCTTACGACCAGTTGATTCAGTAACATATCACGACTGTATAGATTTTATCAACCTGCTAAATGAGACGTATAACGATAAGCAAAGATTGTCACTTGATGGAATTTGGCGCTTGCCTACCGAATCTGAATGGGAGTATTGTGCCAGATCGGGAACAGATTCGAAGTGGAGTTTTGGTGATTTTGATGGTGATTTAGATGATTATGGCTGGCATGCAGGTAATTCTGGGGCTTCAACCCGTGAGGTCGGACTGAAAAAGAGTAATAATTGGGAATTGTATGATATGTATGGATTGGTTTTCGAGTGGTGTCAAGATAATTATCGCAACGATTACAAGATACCCTCAAAGCAAACTCCGTATTTAGACGGGTCCGACATATACTGCGTCAGAGGCGGTAGTTGGTTTACCGAGAGTGATTCAACTAGAAGTTCTGCAAGAGGCCAGTCTAAGATTGCAAAGCGTAGCGATGGGACTGGCATTAGACTGGTTTGGGAGCCGTTGTAGAAATTATTATTCTTGTTCAGTCGTTATTCCTAAATTTTCATCTAACTCTGCTAGTCGCTGATTTTTTGGAGCTACACCCTCAGATATGCACCATTTGCCAGTAAATTCTTGAGATAAAACAGTCATCAAGTTCTTTTCCTTGAGTAAATTTATCCCTGCTGCTGTTCGGTGGATTACCGGAGCAATGTCCTCATGGAAAACGGAATCAAGAATTTCACATATATCTTGAAAAGTTCTAGTCCCATCACACAATTGCCACAATATACTATTTTTTTCATCGAGTGGCCGCCTTATCTCTTTTGGCGCTTTGAACAATTTTGCTAGAATTCTTTCAAATCTGTTGAAGCGTTTTTCAATCCTGAGCATAATTTTCATACCACTTATGTTTGCAATATTCGGTTTAATCGCGACATCTCCAAAATAACCCCACCATACAGGTAAACGGCATGGGTATTTGTTGAACATGTGATGCTCCTCCACACCTGTTATTGACATATTCCATTCCTCAGAAATCAATTAATGTCCACAACAAGAGTGTAGACATGGCAATAACACCAGTGAATGCGCTAAATTTAGTTAATTCTACCCGCTTAGTGAAATTCCTTAGATACCATGTAACAACTCCGCAAATAGAAATTACCACCCAGAGGGCATACCAAAGCGCAGGATACTTTGCCACATCATTCCCTGTTATTCATATCTAAATATTGTTGCCCATAATACTCCCATTGTTCAATAGACCATCCTATCGGCAACCCCGACTCAGGTATTGGAGGGCCAGAAGGTTGTCTGGCAGATCTTTCACCTTCATTATTTTTTGAAGGTTCAGTCTGTTCTTGACTTAGGTTAGCCGGTTTCGATATAGGAGGCCCAGAAATAGGTGGGCCAGACATTGTTGTTTGTTCGGCGGTTGTGGCAGTGGTTTTGGTTAGATACCGTCTAAAAGCCAGCAAAATTATTGAAACACCAACCAGCAGTGAAATAGAAACCACGCCTATGGGCGAGATTGCTTGTGACGACTTGCTGGCGGATGTTGGGAATTCTACGGTTAGGTTGGCGTAATGTCGTTTAACATCATCGGGGGGATTGTCGGTATTGTTGACATAAACCTCCACGACACCCGTAGCAATGCTACCTGAATTTTTAATCTCACAGAAGATAGTATCGTATGTAGTAACAGCAGAGTATGGAGTGTTATTGAATGTAGTCTTTGGCCTTAATAAGTATCCCTCCCCAACATCCATCCTATCGAAAAGCACACCTTCACCATCAACGTATTGACACAAGATACCCCAGTTGTGTGGTAGCGTGAAACTGATTTGGTAATTAATGGGAAGGGAAAAGGGCCTTCTGTTTGTTGTGGAGGTATTGATCCAGAAATTTGCGAAGTTGGCTCTATCTGTGGACAGATTACTCTCGATTGTGATAACATTCTGGAATAGAGTATCCACTTCGATAAAGCGTTGGTAGACCAATGGTTCGAATGCATTTGTGGAACTGGTTATAGTAAATTCTACGGTAATGTTAGCGCCTAAAGGTATATCTTCCGGGATCATTATGTTGATGCTGACCATTCTAGTACTGTTTTTACTTATGGTTATTGGATGGGATC
>TARA_B100000963_G_scaffold67943_1_pt1 | contig 15677 bp, 7 predicted proteins | sample TARA_B100000963 | Tara Oceans TARA_B100000963 (sample SAMEA2622097) | marine metagenome | biome: marine biome (ENVO:00000447); feature: surface water layer (ENVO:00002042); material: "saline water (ENVO:00002010), including plankton (ENVO:xxxxxxxx)" | depth 5 m | reverse complement strand
AGTGATAGTGATAGTGATGATGATGATAGTATGTCTGGGGGTTCAGATAGTGATAGTGATAGTGACGATGAAGAAGAATTAAAACAAGATCTGTCACATATTAAACTTAAGGGTCAAAAGGGATATATGGCTCAAAGATTAACAACAAGAGATCCAGAATTATTTTTGAAAAAAGATAAAAATGGATATAAATCTTTCAGTAAAAGTTGCCAGTCTCAGTATAGCAGGCAACCGATTATATTAAATCAACAAGAATTAAATTATATTAATGAAAAAGATGAAAATGAAAAAATTAAATCATATGATGAAGTTATTAATTATGAAAATCCTAATTCAGGAAAAAAATATAGTTATATTTGTCCTAGATTTTGGTGTTTGAGAGATGAAAATGGAAAATCTAGAAGTTTATCTTTAAAACAAATAAATCAAGGTGAATGTGGTGGATGGGATGCATTAATTCCAGAAGGTGCAAAAACGGTTCCTCCAGGAAAAACTATATTAGAATTTAGTTCTGAAAGATATCATAGACAGGGGTCAAAATTAAGTGCTAATGATCCTGCTAGAAAATTAGTTTATAAACCTTTTTATCCAGGATTTCTTCAAAAAGATAAACATCCAGAAGGATTATGTATTCCATGTTGCTTTCAAAATCCTTTTACAGGAGAAGGCAAGGATGAAGACGATAAAACATTAGAATACAATTATTACTCTAGTAATAAAGGACCAAATCAAATAAATCCAACGTATGATACAGATGAAAACGGTAATATTATTTTAGATAGCATTAGAGGAGACCGGATATTAAAACCCAGTGGCACCCCAAATCAAAATTATAATGATTGTAATGAAGTGAAAACTAGTAAAAAAATAAAGAAAATAACTTCTATAGATAGCACTCCAGTTATGCATTTTCCCTTAAAAACAGGACAATTAGGATATATGAATGAATCATTGCAAAAATTCTTAGGATTTGATAATGCTTCTTTGTGCTATACATCATTTACAGCAAATAATATTAACAAAAGATTAAAAATGAATACTTATTGTTTATTAAGATTAGGAGTTGAAAAAAATAAAAATCAATCTTTTCTTACTTTGTTAGCAGCAGTATTGCCTTATTATAATACAAGGGTTAGTGAAAAAGGCGAAATGTTAACCGGGAAAGTTCAAAATTTAAACACATTTAAAACAGAATTTATAAAGGAACTAACAATTGAAAAATTTATTCAGGCACAAAATGGTATACTGTTACAGGTATTTAAAGATCAAGATAGAGATGTAAATATCCAAAAATATGAAAAAAATAGTGAAATTTTAAAAAGTTTTACTAGTATTTCACTTAAAACATCCATAGTGCAGTCTTATGAGAATTTTATTGATTATTTTAATGATCCTAATGAATTAATAGATTACACTTATATATGGGATTTTGTAACAAGACCAAAAAATGAATGTGGTCTCTTATTTGATAATGGTATAAATTTACTAATTTTTTCAAACCCAAATGACGATATAACTAATAAAATAAAACTTATATGTCCTACTAATCATTATAGTGAAAATTTCTATGATGAAAATAGAAAGACTTTACTAATTTATAATAAAAATAATTTCTATGAACCATTATGTAAAGTATATTCAAAAAGCACTACAAAATTTATAATATACAGATTTTTATCTGGTAGATTTTGGTCCACATTAGATGAATGGAAAGAAAAAACAGATTTATCAGATATGATACGTAAAGTAAAAAAAATGCTTAGAGAGAATTGTTATTTTAAAAGTGGTATAATTGATAAAACAAAGTATGATTTTAAATTAAATAAAACTTCTAGGCAAATAATGAGTGAATTAGTAAAATTAGGAACAAATATTAAAAATATAATACAAATTATTAATAGTAATAGTCAGGTAATAGGGTTATTAGTGAAGTATAATAATAAAAATATTTATATACCAACTATTTATTCAGAAATAGTTATTGATAAAAAGTATTTGTATATCGAAGAATATCAAGATTATTTATCATATGAAGATACAAAAAATATACTAAAGGAAATTTATGAAAATTCGAATGGAGAGATACCATGTAAACCATTGAATAAGGTTGAAGATGATAATATGGTAGTAGGTATAATTACTGAAACAAATCAATTTGTTCCTGTTATACCAGAAGTATATAACGATGAAGATGTAGATGATTTAAAAACAATTCATAATAAAGGAACAAATAATGTTTTACAAACGGATAAATTATTAATGACTACAAGTGCAGTAGATGAAGAAAGAATAGTATTAATGAAAAAGATAGATCTAGAAAATAATTTTTATAATCTATTTCGAAATACTTTTAAAGTAATAATTAACTATGAACAGAATAAACAAGTAAAAAACAAAATTTTAGAAGGAGTAAAAGATATTACAATTACCTATAAAAACAAAATGAATTATTTAAAAGATAAAATAAAAAGAATGTTACGAGGTGTTATTAAATTTCGTGAATTTAAAGACTTAGATACATTAGAAGACATTAACGATTTGGTAAATTGTTTGGGTTTAAAAAAAAAAGATTGTGAAAATAAACAATATTGCACTTTTACAGTTAAAAATAGTTCTGGAGTTTGTGGATTAATTCTTCCAAAAATTAATTTATATAATGAGACTAATAATAAAGAGTTTTATTTTTCAAAATTAGCAGACCAAATTATTAGATATGAAAAAATAAGAAAATATATATTTACACCTAGGGCGTTTTTATCTTTTCAACGTATAAATTATAAAATTAATAAAAGTGAAATTGTAGTGTTAGAAGAAATATTCTTAGAACAATATCTAAAAGATGTTACACTAAAAGAAAACAATAAGTATATTAAATCAAATAAAATATACGAATTAGTAGATAGTAAAAAATTAATTAGTTCAAAATATATAGACAGTTGTATAGTTACAAGTAGTCTAGGTAAGAAATTAAAAATAACAAAACGAACCAAAAAATTATTAGTAAGTAATGCAGAAACAAAAGAAGATAGATCAAAAGAAAGTTTGACATTAAATGAATACATGAATACAAGTAATTGTGGTTTCAAATTTATTCTTTATATTATAAATAGTAGATTACCAGAAAGTGTTAGTGAAGAACAAGTAAAACAAGTATTAATAGATTTTTATCTTAATGCAAATTATCCAAATGAATTAATTCCATATGATAGAGGTAGCGATGATAATAATTGGAGTTTTTTTAGTTTGGTTCAATGGTATTCATTTCAAACAGCCAATACTGAAAAAGTTCATAAACAACCAATGAACAGAAAAAATGATGTTATAAGTAATATTATAATGCAAGACAATTATACTCCAACGGAATTAGATTTATTAATTTTATTAAATCATTATGAAATTTCTAGTATAGTTGTAAGTGGAAATAAAGGCTTTGTTATGTGTCCTGAAAATAGTAAAATCAATATAGGAAATAATGATACTGAAAAATTTATTATATTAACAAAAGTAAATAAAAGCTTGAAGGTTCCTAGAAAAAAACTAAATTCAACTATTAGTTTTGGATTAATAAAATATAATAATAACGAAAATATACCATCTGAGAATTTAAGTAATTTAGTAGGTCAACCAATTTCATTGGACACATTTATTAATTCTTTTATAGATAGTAGATCAAAATTACAAAAAACATCAAAAGAATCAAAAAAAAAAAGAGTAGTAAAAAAATTAGGAAAGAAAAAACTTTAATAAAGATAATTTGATTAAATATAAATTAAATTATCTTCTTATCCTATTCTTCTGTTATATCTAAAATTATTATGATTAAAATTCATACCAAGACTAAAACTGGAAGAATTCCCGGCTAGAGAATTATTATTTCTAATAGGCGTTCTGGGTAATTGTCTAGATGCAACAAAAGGATTTACATTAGGTGGAGGAGGAGGAGGATTGGTAGGTCTAGGTATATTAGTAGTAACTGGAGGTGGAATTTGGGGTATTACAACATTAATAGGAGGCGGAGGGGCAACCGATATAGTATTCATTTCTTGAGATTGAGGTTGAGGTTGATTATTTTCTACAATATCTAAATCGCTAATATCATCACTATCACTTTCAGAAAAATCAATTGATTGTCTAGTAATTCGTCTTCTTCTTCTTAATGTAGTTCTTCTATTTCTTAATTGAGTAACAAGTAATGGAGGAGGTGGAGGTGGCTCAGTTCTTACAGTTCTTTCCGCTAATGGAACATATCGCATAACTTCAAATCCTCTATCAAACCCAAAATCATCTTTTTTATTATTTAATTCAGTTAATTGTTTTTTTAAGACATTAAGTTTTTGGTCTTTAACAATTGGATTGCATGAATATTTACTTAATAAATAATTAATTAATATTGGTTTGAATTTTTTAACAGCTTTTATTCTGGTTGTAGGAGGACAATAATTAGTAAATGTTACATAATCTACTAGTTTCCTATGATCGTGGAGTAGGTTCAATACTTGTTCAAACATTTCATAATAATTATTTGTATTCATAAAATTAATTACAGCTACTTCTTTTAACGTAGTAAAGTAATATAACTGGAATTTATCAATATTCATATTACATTTAAAAAAATTAGTAATACATAATGGTAAATTAATATACATATTCAAACATTTAAAGTAAATATTATATAAATTATGATTTTTAATAGGTAAATTAGTATATGGATTTTTTACTTGAATAGGTTTTGAAAATAAACCTTGAGAATTTAAAAGTGCTAATTTCCAACAACTTAATAAATCTCTAAGTTTAAAATGATATAGTGTGTTATTTTCGAGTAATAAAATCTTTTGATTTTCAGGTAACTGTTCTAAAGGGTTTAAATGCAAATCTGTATCAATATCATATTTTACAGCTTTTTTATATTTATAAATACGAACAATACTTTTTAATCTACTAATTAGTTTAATTACTGAAATGTATAAGTCCAATAATATTTCTTTATCATGGTCCATTAAAAATTCTTCATTTAAAATATTATCTTTAAATATTTGAAAAATACTTTCTTTTTTCCAATTTATTAATAAAAAAATATTTACTAATGAAGAAGGTATATTTTTTACCTTTGATAATCTAAGCACAAATTCTTTAAACAATATCATTCTTAATATATTATGTAGATATAATAAGAATTTATAATTTAAAATCCAGGATCATAATCGGTTGAAACATCGCCGCTGTATTTTCCATTGATATACTCAGTAGAAGTATTCATAATAATATTTTGTTTACTACACACATCATCCTTATCAACTTGTAAGAATTCACCAATATTAATTTTCTCTTCTAACTGGGCATTATCCATTTTATTTACTTCATCAAGATTTAACATAATTTGAAAACTACCAGTTCCATAATAACCTTCCTGCCCGCACATAATATTAGACGAAACACCAGTCATTAAGTCTAATTCAGCATGTCTAGCAGCTCTTAGGAACATTTCTGGTGTTTCTTCAAAACTGGCTTTTGCAATTGGTCCAATATCATCATTATTTATACCGTGTCTAAATACACTTACCATTTTCTTTGTAGCACACATCCTATCACATAATAGAGCAATATGATGATAATTAATGTAATTACCATTAGCTTCAAATGCTTCATTTATTTCATTAAATATGCACTGTCTCGCAGCTTCAATGCCTAAAGTTCTAAATACTTCTTGAATATTATTACTATATGTCTTATTAGCATTTACGTTGTCTAACGCTAATATTTGTTTTAAGTTGCTACCAACAGTATCCAATACCCAAATATCTTCTGGGACATAATTACCATCCTTGGGAACCATATGATTAACAACTTTACGTAGAATAATTTTTGGAATTCCCTTAATTCCCTTAAGAATAATATTATTTAATATATTATCTTGAAGATTTTTTAACATATAAATATCATCAGTTTGATCTAAATATTTCTTTTTACTTGATAGTAAAGGCGACTTACTATTAATTAGACGAATTCTAAATACTAGATTATCATCATTTAAATCACTAAATATACAATCAACAGAAGTTTTAAGAACATTTTTAATTGCAAAATGAATATCATCCATATTAATATTTCTTTCCATCATTGCTTCTCTATCTAATTCAATGCGAATAACCCATTTACTGGATTCATTTTGATCTTTACCGTCCTTGAGGTCGGCACCAGCATCACATATCATTTTTTGAAATTCTAAATGTTGTGCTATCAAATTATGATCTTCGTCAATAAGTGTGGAGTCTGGTTTTGGGTCAAAACAAATACCAACCGATTTTGTAACATCTTTAATGGAAGTATATTCCAATGAATATTTAATTTCCTGTGCGTGTTCTACATTGGTTTGATAACTATCTTTTAAATAAATAGTGCATGAAGGCATTTTAGGATTTTCACTTAGTGAAAGAATTTCTTCAATCCTAGGAACACCACGAGTAACATTAGATTTAGACGCTACACCAGCAAAATGGAAAGTGTTGAGTGTCATTTGCGTAGTGGGTTCACCAATACTTTGTGCGCTAACCATCCCTACCATTTCACCAGGATGAACTACCGCTTTATTATAATTAATACTGAGTGTTTCTAATAATACAACAAGTGCTTTTCTATTGAACCTTCTCATCATAAGCAACTCTTTTGGTGTTAAATAATAATACCATGCAATTTTAAATAATTCAGTAGGTTTAGTGTAAGTAGATTGGTGTAAAGCTGTAAAATATTTATCAATTAGTGTATAAGTTTCTAACGGAGTAATATCCACTACAAAGTTGGATTGAATATTCATTTGATGTTGAATATTATTCATAATTCTAAGGAAGTGAACTGGTATATGAATTTCTATATTATCAGTATGTTTAAATACGTGTTCTAACATTTTTTCTCTATTTTCTATCATCTCTGAAATAATTTCAGATACTCTAGAATTAAGCTCTTTCTTTTGTTTTCTCATACGCTTAGATGCATCTTTAGTATAAGTTGTGGTAAATAATGCCTTAGACGAATCCTCTGGAATTTGAAAATGAGCGTAAATTTTTTCAAGGGTCATTCGTGTTAACGGAATATATTGATTTTCGACCTTAATTGGATCAATATTATCATCGCCATAACTAAATTGAAGAACTTTTCCCTTATTATTTCTAACGGTCATATCATAATGAACTTTACCGTCTTCTTGAGCTTTAATAAGTCTTCTTTGAATGTAACCTGTTTGAGAAGTTTTTACAGCTGTATCAATAAGACCAACACGACCACCCATAGCATGGAAATAAACTTCTTCTGGAGTTAATCCCTGAATAAATGAACTTTCTACAAAACCACGAGCCTCTGGAGAATCATTAAATTTAGTATAGTGAGGAAGTGTTCTATCTTCAAATCCATAAGGAATTCGTTTTCCATCAACATTTTGCTGTCCTAGACAAGAAATCATCTGTGCTATATTAATAGGTGACCCTTTACTACCAGCATTAACCATAATTACAAATCTATTGTCTGCTGATAAACTAGTTCTTCCTATTTTTCCTGCCTTACTGGAAGCATCATTTAAAAGACCATTTACTTTTGTTTCAAATTCTACTTCATTAGATTTTCCACTGGAATTTTCAAATATTCCTAGATGAAGTTGGTCGATAAGATTTTGCACTTCTTTTTTCTTTTCACTAACTGCTTGAATAATTTTTTCATTTGTTTCATTATCTGCAATTAGATCACTGATACCGACACTATAACCGTGTAGTTTTAAATATTCAGTTATAATATTTTGAATATTATCAATAAAATCAGCAGATTGTGTAAAATTAAAATCGTTGAATATACTTTGAATAAGGCCTTTAGAACCGGAACCCAAAGTTCCTTTATCCATTTGACCTCTTAGGTATTGACCGTTACGAATTTCAATAATATTATTTGAAGTTTTCTTGTTTTCTTCTTGATTAAATTGTTTATTTGCAAATTTTGCACTCATTGGTGGTAAGATTTGAGATAAAATTTCAAAATTACTTACACCACCTGTAACATCTTTAAATATTTCTGGATTAACATTATCATAGTGCATTAGTAAATTCATTGCGTGTCTATTATTAAACATAAGTTTATCTCTTGTAAAACGATAGCATCCTAGAAGTGAATCCTGGAAAATACCAATAATAGATTGATTACTCTGTGGACTAATAATTTGTCTGGGAACTGCTGCTAGATGCATTAATTCTGCCTGACTTTCCTCATCTTGAGGACCGTGTAAATTCATCTCATCCCCATCAAAATCAGCATTATACGGCTTGGTATCAGCAACATTCATTCTAAATGTATTACCTTCTTTCATTACCTTAACAATATGACACATCATAGACATTCTGTGTAGTGTAGGCTGTCTATTAAATAATACAGGGTCACCATTCATAAGATGTCTGTGAACTATATCTCCTTCATTAATTGTAATTGTATCTCTATCAGCATATTTAAGTGAAATACTTTCTCCAGACTTTCTTTCTAAAATATTAGCACCTGGATAAACTGTAGGTCCATTTTTTACTAATTTTGTAAGGAAAGTTTTATTTCTTTTATTAACAGTATTTGGAAAAGTAATATTTTTTGCAATTTTTATTGGAACACCTAAATCTCTAATTCCAAGTCTAGCATCTGGAGTAATAACAGAACGGCCAGAGAAATCAACACGTTTTCCCATAAGATTTCCTCTAACTCGTCCTTGTTTTCCAACTAACCTCTCCTTGATTGATTTTAATGGTCTTCCACTTCTTTGTGCTACAGCAGCAACACCTGGTATACGATTATCAACCATTGTTGCAACATAATACTGTAAAACAGTAGTCCAGTCATCAATAACTTTTTCACTTGCGTTATTTTGAATTTTTCCTAGAAGTGTTTTATTTGCCTTAATAATATTAACAATAATATGTGAAATATCATCTTCACTTCGCTGTTGAGAATCGTGTTTGACGGATGGTCTTACCGCAGGAGGTGGAACAGCTAATGTCTGACATATAAACCAGTCTGGTCTGGACCAAATCTTACTAAATCCCATAAACTCAACATCTTCATCACTAATTCTCCTGAAGATTTTTAAAACCATTTCTGGTGTAAGTTTCATAGTAAGTTTTTCTTTAGCTTTTTCTTCTCCCTCTTCCTTAATACCATCAGGATTGTCCCATTCAGCAATAAGGTTAGCAAGTCCTTCTTTAATAATTTTACGTGGTTGCCTACATCCACAACCATCTTCTGTTTCTTCACCACAACGTTTAATTTTAGAAGCGTGTTGAAATACATATCCCCATCTATCACGATGGTTCATAGTTAATACGTGTGCATGTTTTTCCTTACTTATCTTGAGTTTGCTACACTTACAACATACACATCGTAAAATTTTTAATGTAGTTGTTAAATATTGAATGTAATATACTGGTCTAGCTAGTTCAATGTGACCGAAATAACCCGGAGTTTGCATATATCCTAAACCATCTGTAGGGCAAATTAGACCTGGATCTAATACTCCCATACGTGGATCAAACAATCCACCAATAACAGGTTTGTTATTAATATATGTATCTCGTGAAGTAATTTCAGCTACAGAACCTTTTCTAATCTCCTCTGGAGATAAAACACTAAATTGTATACCAATAATTTTAGCGGGATTCATTTCCGTAGTTGCCATTTTATACTTTAATGAGATATATTTAGATTGTTTTAAAAATCAATTTTAAATAATAAGTATTTGATATGTTAAAATTGAATTTGAAAAAAGATATAAAAAATATCCCATAAGAAAATATAGATATGCCTCGAAATCCAAAAGACAACGCCGATTCTCCTAAAAATTATAAAATGAAGGACAAGAGTAAGAAAAAGAAAAAAGCCCAAGAAAGTGGTAGTGATAGTGATAGTAGTAGTGATTATCAGCCAGGTGATGATGTTGAAGATATGAATACTTTAGAAATGCAAAAATTTATTCAAAAAATATTTCCTTCTAAAAGTGGTAAGGAACGTATTAAACAACTAGAAAAAATTGATAAAATGATGGAAAAAAAGGAAAAGAAAAAATGTAAAAAGGGTAAAAACGGAAAGGCTAAATCTGTTAAAAAAAATACTAAACATAGAAAAAAGAGAAGAAAAATTAAACACAATGAAGAAGAAACTATCGAACAGAGTGAAGAAGAAACAACTGAGTCTGAATATAACCCAGAAGAAGATGAAGAATATGATTATGATTATGAAGATGATGAAGAATTTGATGAATACGTTGATGAGTTAATTGGAGACGAAGGAAATGATATGGCTATGATGCCTATGATGGGTCCAGGTGGAGATAACATGAAATTTAATATTATATTTACTGTTGGTAAACCCGGTGATATGTACGGAGAAGAGGAAGATGAAGAAGAAGATAGTGAAGCAGAATATAATAGCAATGAAGAAGATGGTCCTGAAATCGAAGAAGTTGAGGAAGAAGAAGACGAAGAAGACGAAGAAGACGAAGAAGAAGAAACTAAAAAAGGTAATAAAAGGCGCAGTAAACGTATTAGGCAATTAGAAAAGAAAAAAACAAAAGATGTCACGGAGGAAGAATGGATGGAAATGGCTAGGGTTCAAGAAAAAGAAATGAGAGAAAATGGAACATATCATACAACAAAATTTAAATTAAAACAAAAGGTCCAAATGAAAAATCCAGGTTGGGATGAACTTAAACAAGGAAAAGTTGTAAAAATTCATAGAAATAAAAAGCCACGATTGGTTAAATATGATATTAGGTTAACAAAGAAATATAAGGGAAAATATTTATATAAAAAAGTTCCATCTAAACGGATCAAATCTATTGAAGAAAACGAGGAAAAAGAACTCTTAAAAGAACTGAAAAAGCTTATAGATACCAAAAGTGGAAAAGGTAAAGAAGCAATGGAAAAACAGTTTGAGAAATTAACAAAGGCACAAGAAAAGAAGGAAAAAGCTAAACAAAAGAAGCGTGAAGAAAAGGAGAAACATAAAAATCTTATGCAGTTAAGAAAACTAATGAGGGGAGAAAAGGTAATGAATGATTACAAGTTCTTTAAGGGTCTTAAAACAGACGATCAAAAGAAAATTCTAGACAAATTACGAGATATTAATAAATTTACCAGTGTTGAAAAACCCTATAAGATTAAACTAATTGAAGCTGATATTCCAGTTGAATATAAAGCAGCAGCATTAAGTAAAATTAATACACTTGAATATATGGATCCAGGTTCTGGAGAATATTACAAAATCAAAACTTATGTAGATAATTTTATGAGAATTCCATTTGGCGTCCATAAAAGTTTACCTATTACTATTGATGACGGTCAGGTAAAAACTGAAGCATTTATGGCTGAAGCTAAGAGAATTCTAGATGAAGCCGTTTATGGATTAAACGATGCTAAAATGCAAATTTTACAATTAGTAGGTCAATGGATTGCTAATCCGAACTCATTAGGAAATGCTATTGCTATTAAAGGTCCTCCTGGAACTGGAAAAACTACACTTATTAAAGAAGGTGTTAGTAAAATTCTAGGAAGACCATTTGCATTCTTAGCATTAGGTGGTGCTACTGATAGTAGTTTCTTAGAAGGTCATTCTTATACTTATGAAGGTTCCACTTGGGGTAAAATTGTAGATATATTATTGAATAGTAAGTGTATGAACCCAGTGTTTTATTTCGATGAGTTAGATAAAATCAGCAAAACTCCAAAGGGTAAGGAAATTACTGGTATATTAACTCATTTGACGGATACAACACAAAATGATAAGTATCATGATAAATATTTTGCCGATGTAGAATTTAATCTAAATAAGGCTATGTTTATCTTTAGTTATAATGATGAAAATCTAGTAGATCCTATTTTAAAGGATAGAATGTATCGTATTAAAACGGATGGATATGATAAAAAAGATAAATGTGTAATCGCACACAAATATCTTATTCCAAAAATAGAGAAAAATATTAATTTTGAAAAAGAAAAAATTATTATACCAGATGAAACTATTAAATATATTTGTGATAATCTAACAGAAAATGAAAAAGGAGTTAGAAATCTTAAGAGATGTTTGGAAATTATTTATAGTAAACTTAATCTTTACAGGTTGATGAAAGAAGGTTCATCATTATTCAATAAAGAAGAAACTTTGAAAGTAGAATTTCCATTTACAGTAACTAAAGAAGTAGTAGATAAATTAATTAAAAAATCAAAAGATGGTAATGATGTATTGAGTAGTATGTATATTTAAAATAATTTTAAAATGGTTTTGACTATATTCTTATAAAATGGTCTAAATTTATCAAAATTTTTTTTAATTTCGTTATAGGTAAACCACTTTATCATATCTTTTTCATATAAACCTTTTTTGCATAATAAATGAGGTTTATTTTCTTTAATATATAAAAATTTATTACGAAATTTTTTAGGTAAATCCTTGTTATAATCAATCAAAACAACATATGTTCTATAACCATTAATTGTTATTTCCTGTAAGCTATTTTTCATTAAATTTTTAATATTATTTTTTGTTCCTATAATTTGATCCGACTCCTCAAATCCTTCTCTTAATGCTGTTTGAAAATAAGTTTCATCATTGTCTTTTGAACCACCAAAATCACTCCATAATCCACCATCATCTTTACTATTTATATATTCACGACTAAATAAAAAATATAGCTTTCCTTTATGAATTGCCACTGGTAAAACACCGCCACCCATATATAATAACTAAATACATTAATTATTATATTTAAATCTCAGCTAATACTTCTGCTATATCATATCCTATTTTTAATGGTTCATCTTGCAAAGTCTTATTATTACGAAGAGGATGTTTTAATGCACCTTCAACCGTAATTCCACCAGTGAAATCATCCAATGTATCATTAACACTTTTCATATATTCCTCATTATAGAAATTTTTTAATTGAAAGTGTTTATTTCTTTTATTTAATGCTTTATTTATTTTATCATGTAATGGATGTTTATCAGTTAAGCGTGCAACCAAAAAATGTTTTTTACATCCTTCATCACCGTGTAAGTCAAATACTAAATCATACCCATATTTATTCAATTGCTTTTTAATAATATTGATTTCTTTACTTTTATTATTAAACCAATTCCTATTCATATTATATCCTTGACTTGTTGTATACCAATTACCTTTTATATTACCATCAGGATTAGCATTTGGTATAATAAAAAATGTATATTTCTTTAATAATATTTTTCTCTCCATTAATCTTTTTACAAAACCTTCTAAGATCCAAGAATTAATAGTTTCACCCGGATGTTGTCCACTTACTAGCCATACTTTTGTTTCACCAGTTCCAATTTTTTTCATATAAATAGGCTTGCCCTTTATACTTCTTCCAATAATTTTCATAGATTTAAATAACTTTTTACTCCTACTATAAGGATATGGAACATAATATGCAAACCATATAGTGCTTTTTTTTGGGTTAATTTTCCAAGTCATCTTAAGTTTCTTTAAATCAATCTTCGTAGGTAATCGTTTCCACTTTTTATTATCATATGAATAACAAACTGTATAACCTTTCCAATCGTCATCAAAATTCTTTAAATCGTGAATAGTAAATTTAGTTTTTTGTTTTACATTTTTTGCTTTAAAATAAAACCAATTTCTGTATTTATTTGTTTGTTGTTTTTCATATTTCTCTCCACGTATTTCTAAATGGACTTCATTATTTGTTGGTTGATTAACCTGAACTATATTACCACTTTCAAAGTCTGAACTAATTATTATTTGTTTATTTCTACGTGTTTTGTTTTTTCTCTTATTTTTATTTTTTCTAAAAGTTTTTGGCATATATAAATTGGAGAGAAATTTATATATACTTATCTAGTTTTTTTCACCTGTGCTAGCATTAAATTTTGCTGCTGCTTTAAGACGTTCTAATCTTCCCATTGAACCTAAATTGGATTCCAAGTGGGATTGAGACCTAGTAATATAACCATTGGCCCATGCGCTTCCTTCAACGAAATTATTACCATTAGGAAGGCTAGATTTTGTATTTTTAATACTATTTTTTAAATTTAAAGCTTTTCTATTTCCCATATTTAAATAAAAATAACTATCCTGAACGGTATTTTGATTTGGAACAAATGTAGGAACATCATTACCATTTTCATCTTGAACTTTAATAGCTTTTTCTCTATTGGGTTTTGGAGGAGCATTTCTAGGTTGTGCTATAGTAATATTGGTAGCACAGGAATTAGTATGATTTACAACACATGCTTTGCATTCTTTAGCTCTTCTGTATCGAAACATATACATTAATTATACATTTTATTTAAATGAGCGTCATATAATTGTTCGATTTGAATACTAAATGAAAAATCATTATTATTTAAATCAACAACTCTTCCTAATTCATCTAAAAGTTGAATTTTTAATTTTTTAATGTTTACTGGACCGAAGTAGTTTCTCCGTGATTGATAAAAAATATCATCAAAATTAATACTATTTGGATTATTTGGAACTTTTGCTATTGCTGTTTCATTATTAAAAACTGACTCACTGAAAGGAGAACTTAATGTATTGCTATAATTTTTATTAAAATCATCAAGACATAATATAAAATATCTAGATCCTAAATTATCGTAAACTGCTTCTGGATTATAACCCTGATCTTGTTTAAAATTTACACTAGTCCCATCTACATAATCTTGCTCCCAATTATAATACTGTTGTCTATATCCTAAAATCCATCCCATATTCATTTGAATTGGTCTACTTTTATCTTCGTTTAATCTAAAATCTATGTTAAATGCATGTTTTTTATTAGTACTAATTGCGTTAGCTGGATCAAAAGTTGGGTCTGGAAGCCCACCATCGGCTGCTGATCGTAAATCTCTAAAAAATCTAAATTTTCTAGATATACCATCATATTTACAAGCTATTCTTTTTAAGGCTCCTTCACTAAATACACTGGTATTTAAATAATCTTGTAATATAGGTCCCGTATAAATACCTTCTTTTATTTTAATTACATGGGTATTTGGATTCGCATCAAAAGCTGAGTTATTTTGAGAAATATCAAAAGTCTCTATTGTAAATTCATTTGTTCCATAACTACTACAAAATGTATAGTTTGAATTAGGAACTTGGACGCTAACGACGGTAATACTTACTACATTTTTAAATTCTTCAGGTAAATCTAAATTAAAATCAGTGGCTGAAGTTTTATAAAAGTTATTTCGAAATTTTGTATTTATGTTAAGTAATGTGCTTGTAGTATTTTTTGGGAGAGGATTAATTTTATTTGTATGATATTCATCACTTCCGTCTTTTTTTATTACATGATGTGAATTATTAAAGGTAACTGAGTGATTCATATCTTGTATAAAATCACTATCAATTAATTTATAATTATTACCCTTTTTAATTATTTCTATTAGATTTTTTTTGCATTCTGTTAAAAATGTAGAAATCTCTTTTTTTTGTTCTTCATCCATATTTTCATTTTTAATATTATTTAGTAAAGTTTCATGCTTTTCTTTAATTAAATTTTCAGTTATAGATAAACTTTTGTCTAAATTGAAAATTTCATAATAATCTTCTTTACTATAATTACTTGTATCCAAATCAAAATTCATATTCATATAATAAATTGTTATATTTTAATTTAT
>TARA_B100000963_G_scaffold359220_1_pt1 | contig 15697 bp, 13 predicted proteins | sample TARA_B100000963 | Tara Oceans TARA_B100000963 (sample SAMEA2622097) | marine metagenome | biome: marine biome (ENVO:00000447); feature: surface water layer (ENVO:00002042); material: "saline water (ENVO:00002010), including plankton (ENVO:xxxxxxxx)" | depth 5 m | reverse complement strand
GCAAAAAAAGAAGCCTATTTATCATTTGCGATGAAAAGAGCTTACCACGGGGATTGGATGGATGCTTTACCTTCGAGATTTATTAATGAGATACCTGATCAAAGTGTAGAAAAAAATGAAATTGGTTTAAGTAATAATGATGACTTTGATTTCAACCAAGATAATTCTATCGAATATGATGACGAGTATAGAAGTCCTGGATGGGATCGGTACAAAAAAAATAAAATGCTCAAATGGAAAAAATAAAAAGATTAAAAAAAATTTTTGTAAGAGAAAAAATAGATGGGTATATCATTCCGAAAAATGATGAATTTTTCAGCGAATATACTCCTAGACACAATGATAGGCTAAATTATATAACAAATTTTTCTGGTTCTTATGGATTTGCTCTAATAATTAGGAACAAAAATTATTTATTTGTTGATGGAAGATATACACTTCAAGCGATTAAACAAAGTGGGAAATTTTTTAAAATTATTACTATCCCCGATATAATGCCAGCTGATATCCTTAAGGGGAAAAAAATATTAATTGGTTTTGATCCTAACTTATTTACTAAAAAAACCTTATCTTTATTATTTGGCAAAAGCAGTTGCAAATTTAAACCGCTTTTCAATAATTTAATTGATGAAATTTGGGATAGACGACTTCAAAAGAATAAAAGTAAGTTTTTTACACTACCTAATGAGTCTGTAAGTGAGAAATATCACATCAAAATAAATAAAATCTCTAGTTTTTTAAAGAGAAAGAGATCTGATTACTTATTTATAACTGCAAGTGAAAATAATGCTTGGTTACTTAATATCAGAGGACGTGATACAAAATATTCTCCTATACCTTATAGTTTTATTTTGATTGATAAAAACAAAAACATTAAATTTTTTTGCAATTTAAAGAAGATAACGCCCACTTTCAGAAGAAAATTAAAGAATATTGAATTTTTGGATATTCAGAAATGTAATCAAATACTTTCAAAAATAAGACATAAAAAATTTATAATTGATAAAGATTCTTGCTCTTATTTTTTTGAAAAAATTATTCTTAAAAATAATAAAATACTAAATTTTTACGATCCAATTTATTTTTTAAAAGCAGTTAAAGGGAAAAAAGAGATTAAAAATATAAAAAAAGCTCATATTTCAGATGGCATTGCATTAACTAAATATTTATTTTGGTTGAAAAAAAATTTTAATAAAAAGAATATTAGTGAGATTAGTGCTTCACAAAAACTATTAAAATTTAGAAAAAAAAATAAAAAATTTAAATTCTTGAGTTTTCCAACAATTTCTGGAACTGGTCCAAATGGAGCAATCATTCATTATAAAGCAACTAAAGAAACAAATAGAAGATTAAAAAAAGGTGATATTTATCTTGTTGACTCAGGTGGGCAATATGAATTTGGGACTACTGATGTTACTCGTACCATCTCTCTAGATAATTCTAATAAAAGAATTAAAGATATTTTTACAAGAGTTCTAAAAGGACATATAGCTGTTGCCAATTTTGATCTTAAAAAAAATACTTCAGGATCAGTAATCGATGATAAGGCAAGAAAATATCTTAAACAAATTGGATTAAATTATGCACATGGTACTGGTCACGGAGTGGGATATTTTCTTAATGTACACGAAGGTCCTCATGCAATTTCAAAAAGAAACAAAATAAATTTTAGAGAAGGTATGATTGTATCAAATGAACCAGGTTATTATGAGAAAAATAATTTTGGGATAAGAATTGAAAATCTTATTTATGTTAAACAAAATAAAAACAAAATGAATTTTGAAAATTTAACAATGGTTCCAATTGAAAAAGACTTAATTGTTCAAGAAAATCTAAATTATAAAGAAAAAAGGTGGCTCAATAATTATCATAAGGATGTTTTTAAAAATCTTGTTAAATCTATGAATAAGAATGAAGCTTCAGAGCTTAAAAAGGCCTGCTCAGCTGTTTAGAATTTTATCCCAATCCTTTTCTAAAATTATTTTGATATTTAATGCTTTAGCCTGTTCTATTTTTCTCTTCGTGGGTTTTGAGTCCCCGACTATTAAGAAATCAAGTTTTTTCGAGATCGATCCTAAAACCTTTCCTCCATTATTTTCAGCTATTGCTTTTGCTTCTGATCTGCTCATTTTTTTAAACCCCCCAGTAAACATCAATTTTTTATTTGAAAATTTTCCATCATTGTTTTGGACCTTGTAATCTTGAATATGTAGATTATTGATCAAATCTTTAATTATTTTGGCATTAGTTTCATTAGAAAAAAAATTATCTATAGACTGAGTTTGCGTTTCACCTATCCCGTCTAAATCGGCTAAATTGATCAAAATTTTTTTCCTATCTTTAGTTTCGAATAATTTTGAAAATTCTTTAATAGTGCTAAAAAAACTAGCTAATATTTTCCCGTTTTCCTGGCCTATATGTCTTATGCCTATTGAAAAAATAAATTTATCTAATGAAATCTTTTGAGATTTTTTTATGGCTTTTTTTAAGTTATTAATAGATAGCTCGCCCCAACCTTCCAAATCTTTAATTTTATTAAAGTTTAAATTAAAAATATCTGAAGGTTCCTTTATTAATTTTAAATCACAAAACTGTTCTATTACTTTTTTTCCTAACCCGTCAATATTAAAAGCTTCTTTGGAAACAATATGTTTTAGTTTTTCTCTTGCAATAAATACACAATTATAACCTTTTAAACATCTTCTAACTGCGTCAAGTTTTTTTGTACTTTTGCTAAATTCTTTTACAGTTTCAGATCCACATAAACATTTATTTGGAAAGATGAATTTACTACTATTTTTGTCTCTTTTAGATTTATCAACTGACACTACTTGCGGAATAACATCTCCAGCTCTTTGAATTTGTATGGTATCCCCTATTCTTATATCTTTTCTTTTAATTTCATCCTCATTATGCAAAGTAGCATTCGATACAACTACCCCTCCAACTGTGACTGGTTCAACTTTGGCAACAGGAGTAATTGCTCCAGTTCGACCAACCTGAATAGATATATTCTTTATTTTCGTAATTGCTTTTTCAGCTGAAAATTTATACGCAATTGCCCATCTTGGAGCATTAGAGGTATTCCCTAGTCTTTTTTGCAGTTTTAAATCATTAACCTTATAGACTAAACCATCTATATCATAATCGAGAGATGATCTTAATCGATCTATTTTTACATGGTATTTTTCTGCTTCATCTATACTGTTTACAATTTTTGTTAAAGGATTCGTAATAAAATTCCATGTACTAATTTTTTTTAAAAATTCTTTTTGTGTTTTAAATGTCATTGGATCAATAATTCCAAATCCGTACGCGAAATATTTTAAAGGAATATTTGAGGTTTCTTCAGGATTTTTTTGTCTTAGAGATCCACCAGCAGCATTTCTTGGATTGGCGAATTTACCCTTAAGTTTTTCAAAATCTTTTTTACCAATGTAAACTTCACATCTGATTTCTAAAATTTTTGGAATATTTTTTTCTTTTATTTCTTTTGGTATTGATGAGATGGTTTTTAAATTTGGTAGTATATCTTCGCCAATTGTACCGTCACCTCTTGATAACCCTTTAGTTAATATACCGTTTTCATAAATTAAACTTGCAGATATCCCGTCTATTTTAGGTTCAGAAATTAATTCAATTTTTTCATTATTTAGATTCAAAAAATTTTTAATTTTTTTTCTAAAATCTTCCATGTCAGACATACTGAAAGCATTTGATAGAGACAACATCGGTTGCAAATGTTTTATTTTTTTAAAATTATTAGTAGGTTCTGCTCCAACCAATGTTTCTACGGATTGATAATATTTTAAAAATGGATATTTTTTTTCAAGTTCAATAGCGGTCTTTTTAATCTTATCATATTCGGAATCTGTAATTTTAGGCTCATCATTAGCAAAATAAAATTTATTATGTTTTTTTATTTCGTCAATAATTTTTTTATGCTTATCTAAAATTTTATTTTTATTCGACATAAAATTATTTTATTTTTTTAATGATTTTTTTAAAGAAGTTATCTTCTTTGTTTATTTTATCCTCTTTCGCTAAATCTATAATCTTATAATTTTTATCGAGTATTTTATATGACTGTTGAAACCATCTACTTGAATTATAGTTATATCCAAGAATACTAGCATATTTTTTTGCCTCGTCTTCCAAACCTAAATGGTAGTGAATTTCTACCAATCTATGTAGCGCTTCCTCAACAAAAACTGTTTTGTCAAAGTTTTCAATTATAATTTTCAATCTATTTATTGCAGGTACCCACTTTTTTACTGAAATATAATGCTTGGCAATAAATAGTTCTTTTGCAGCAAGTTGATTTTGAATTAAATCTTTTTTAAATCTTAGATCAAGAGCATAATCTGTACCAGGGTATTTGTTGAGAAAAAAATCAATCTTGTTTCTTGCATCCATCAATGGTTTTAAATCTTTTTTTTCATCACTTATTTGCTCAAAGTAAATTATCGCTGATAAATAATGGGCATACATTACATTTTTATCTGCTGGGTAAATCTTTAAATACCTATCAAGGTTATCAATTGCCTGGCTATAAAAATTAATACCGTATAGAGCATAAGAGGACATTAAAGCCGATTTAGCAGCAAAATCCATATTTTGGAAATTTATTTCTGCTTCGGAAAATTTTTTACTTGCAAAAAAATAATCATTTTTATTAAAGGCTTCTATTCCCTCTTGATATAAATTATATGGATTAATGGCTTCTTTATTTTCGTAAACAAGCTCATTTTTCGAACAAGATTGAAAAATTATTAATAATCCAATTATAATAAGAAAATTTTTAAACATGCTTCTCAATTAATATCAGATTAATTTTGAAATAATATGTTAAAAATTAATAATTAGGCGTTAACGGCTATTTTTTCTAATTGTTTATTGTGAAGTTTTTTTGAAACTTCTAAATTTTTTAGTGCTATAGATTGAAAAGATGATTTTGAATTAAAAATTTCTTTCAAAAATAGATTAGTCAATTCGTGTCCTCCTTGATAACAGAAAACCTTTCCTAAAACTCTATAACCAGATAGTAAAAAATCTCCCGCAAGGTCCAGTATTTTATGATTAACAAATTCTTTATCGTTTCTTAATCCACCTTTATTTAGAACTTTTTCGTCATCAACTACTACTGCGTTATCTAATGAACCGCCTTTTGCCAAGCCAATTTTTTTAATTTTTTCAATATCTTCAAATAAACAGAAGGTTCTAGAACTGATTACATCAGCTAAATTATCTTTTTGGAAATCAATAAAATTTTTTTGATTTCCAATAATTTTATTTTCATAATTTAATTGAAAATCTACCTCAAAAGATTCTTTCTTATTCTTATTAGGCTCAATTGAGATACTCCTGTTACCGTCTGTCAATTTTATTTTACTTAAGATTTTTAAATACTTTCTTTTTTTATTTTGCTCTATAAGAGTTATCTGATTAAGAGTTTGAAGAAAATCTTTTGAAGAGCCGTCCATTATCGGCACCTCCTCATTGTCAATTTCAACTAATGCATTATCTACTCCTGAAATATAAAATGCTGCTAGCAAATGTTCGACAGTAGAAACCTTAACACCCTTGTTGTTTTCTAGTGTTGTGCATAATTTTGTGGAAGATACATTTCTAAAGTTAGCTTCTATTAAGTTGTTTTCTTTTATATCAATTCTTTTAAAGACAATTCCATGATCTTCACTAGCAGGTATTACGTTGATTTTAGAACTCGATCCAGAATGCAAACCTATACCCTTAAAGCTTACTTTTTTAGAAAGTGTTTTTTGATAAATGTCATTCATCGAAATTGGTTATAAATGGGTGCAGGCCTGTAATATAAACAACTAATGTTTCTAAAAATAACAACTATCCAAAAATTGCTTCAAAAACCTTTGCAATCAACGATTTTTTGGGAACTGATATTGGTATCGCCTCCTTTTTCCAACCAAAATGGACTATTTTATCAGCCGTGCTAAGTAGATTATCACTAGTTTCATAGTGTACAAAATCTATACTAAATCCACCATTATCGAATAAAATTTTCCTACAAACCTCATCTAAAAACTTTATTTGATATTTTGAATTACTCTCAATAAATACTTTTTTAGATATTTGACTATAGTATGTATAATTAATATTTTTTAATAACATTATTTCAAATATTTCTGCTAATCTAGCTTGTGCTATTTCAAAAACTAATTTTTTTTTAATTTTTCTATAACTTTCATTAATAAAAAACTCTTTTTCTAAATAATCATTATCTGAAAATTTCTCATTTGATAAGTTCATTTTATTTAAAATTTTTTTAACGGTATCTAATTTTAAAGAAGTAATTTTTGCAACATCTCGTATAATTATATCTGTTCCAAACTTAAAATTTTGTTCTGATTTTAGCGAATCATTTTCATAATAAAAAATTTTTGAGTTGTTATCGTTAATTTGTATATAAAAAAAAGTATCAGTATTTTGATAATTATTACTGATAAGGGCTCCTTTAAGAAAACTTTTAATTATGATTTTTTTTATTTTTACGTTACATTTATCTAGAATATAATCTAAATTTTTAATATCACTTGAGTCTATTAAAGCAAAAGATAATTCATGAGAATAAAGATCTCCAAAAAGTCCAATAGGTAAATTATCAATCTTTTTTTTATCTAAATAGAATTTAGAGTTAAAAATATGAAGAATATTTTTTTTTAACTCTATTTCACTTACACAAGATTTTAAATTATTTAAAATATAAGTTATATTTTCTCTTAAAATTTGGGAACCATTTAATTTTTTATTACCAGAAAAATTTAAGTAAGATGTATTAAAATTATCTAAAATTATTACTATTTCTTTAAATGTGTATTTAAAATTTTTTTCAATAATATAAATATTTTCTTTAATAATATCATATACTTTATTTAAATCAGAAATTCTATTATCTGTTATGCCGTCTAGTCTTACATTTAAATTATAAATAGTTTTAAAATTGTTTTGTCCATCTTCATCTCTAACAGAAAAAATATAATTAAAATTATTAATTTCTAAATAAAGGGTTAATAACATATTCTTAGTTTACTATTTTAAAATCAGTTGATTTACAATTCTATAATCAAAAACCTTGTAATTTTTGAAATTATCTTCTTTTTTTATAATTAAAAAATTTTTTAAACTTAAAATATAATTTTCCACCGGTAATTTAACAGTTTTTCCATCTAATGTTTCGAGGTCCCATCTATTCGTTTCCAGTAAAATATATTTTTTTACTTGATCAAATGGAAAATTAATTTTTTTTAAATCTTTATAAAAAACTTTAAAATTATTCACATTTCCATAGATATAAGGAAGATTTTCATAGTAAGGTAAATTCTTAAAATCAATTAGTTCAATTTTGTCACTTAAATAAAATTTTTTTTTTTTATTTAATATTATAGCGATTGGTTTTTTTTCAAAAATCTTAATTTTAAGTGTATCAGGATATTTTTTTTTCAAATTATAACTGTCTATGAAACTATTATTCATCAAAATTTCTTTTATCTCGGAGTTTTTCAAGAAAATTAAATTTTTATCATAGAGTGATATTAATGATCTTTTTAAATCTTTTTCTTCTAATAAAAAATTATTCTCTATTTTTATCTCCTTTAAATTAAACTTTGTAATTGATATTTTATTTCTTGGATTATAAGTGGTTAAAACAATCAGAAACAATATAGCGATTGCTGTCTTTTTTTTCATCTATTCGTGCTTGCATCTAGTAAAATTTTTTCTACTAAATTTTCAAAAGATAGTCCTTTATATTTAGCTATTTCAGGTACTAATGATAAATTTGTCATTCCTGGTTGAGTATTTATTTCCAAGAGAAAAAATTTATTCTTAAAAAATTTAAAATCAGATCTTGTAACCCCTTTACAGTTCAGCGCTTTATGAGTTTTTTTAGCTATACGTAAAACCTCATTATATTTTTTTTGAGGTAAGCCTGCGGGCATAATATGTTTCGTTTTTGCTTTTTTAGTATATTTAGCTTTATAATCATAAAATAATCTTTTTGGTATAAGCTCAATAGCTCCGAGAGGGATATCATTAATTACTGCAACTTGAATTTCTTGTCCTCCAATATACTCCTCTAGTAACAATTCATCGTATTTTTTAAATAAAGATTGGATAGATTTAAATAATTTTTTTTTATTTTTACATATTACTACTCCTAAACTAGATCCCTCATTAATCGGCTTAACGACAACGGGAAAAGTAATATTTTTTTTTTTCAAGAATATTTGTATTTTTTTTTTGTTAAAATCTGAAGCATTTAATGAGAAAAATTTAGGAGTATTAATTTTATTTTTTACAAATATTTTTTTTGAAATAATCTTATTCATTGAATTAAAAGAACTGATAACACCAGAATGTGTATACGGAATGTTCAAATACTCAAAATAACTTTGTGCAATACCATCTTCTCCCTCTCTCCCATGAAGTGCATTAAATATTACGTCAGTATTTTTTTTATTTATTAAATTAAAGTTTTTAACTTTTGGATCAAAAGTTGAGACTTTATATCCTTTTTTTTTAAGCGCATTTATACATGCCTTGCCGCTTTCTAAGCTAACCGCTCTTTCGCCAGATGTGCCTCCCAAAACAACAAGAATTCTTTTAAATTTTTTTTTATTCACCTATTATTTTAATTTCAAGTTCTAGATTTATACCAGTTTTTTCATATACTTTTTTTTTTACTTTTTTAATCAAATTTTCGATATCTGAAGATTTAGCATTTCCATTATTAACAAAAAAATTACAATGTTTTTGTGATATTGTTGCATCGCCTTCGCTCAAATTATCACATCCAGCTTCTTTAATAAGCATCCATGCTTTTTTATCGCTGGATATATTTTTAAAAGTACTTCCGCAAGTTTTAATTTGACTAGGTTGAGAATTTTTTTTTTTTTCAACTAGTTGGGCTTGGCTTCTCTCAATTTCCTCTTTTCTGCCCAATAAACCTTTAAATGTAGCTGAGGTAATAATCAAATCATTGCTCAAATTTGAACCTCTATATAAAAACTTAATATCGTCCTTTTTAATTTCGATCTCAGAGCAATTATTTTTATCTATAGCTGTTAAAGACACTAAAACCTTTGATATATCGTTACCATAACATCCACTGTTCATTATAATAGCTCCACCAATAGAACCTGGTATACATGATAAAAACTCAAAATTCTTCAAACTATTATCTTTGGCAAAATTAGCAACTTGGCGATCTAGAGTTGCAGACCCAACTTCTAAAGTATCCTTATTTATTTTTTTTATGTAAGAAAATTCTTTACCTAGTTTTAATACAAATCCTTTCACACCATTATCTCTTATCAATGTATTAGAACCAGCTCCTAATATTGTTATATTTGTTTTAATTTTTTTTGCCTCTTTTAAAAATTCAATTAATTGATTCTTATTTTTTGCTTTAAAAAAATACTCGGCATTACCGCCCAAATTGAACCAGCTAAGATTGGAAAGTTTTACATTTTCGTTAAAGCTGCTCCCAAATTTTTCAGCAAAATTAGTTTTTAAATTCATAAAGATTGTTTCAGTCCTGACATCCATTTGGAGATGGCGCCTGCCCCCATTCCAATAATTATTTCATTATCTTTAAGGTTTTTTTTAAAATAGTTTTTAAGCTCAATTTCATTTTTTATTATTATGACCTGCGTATTTGAATTTTTTGCAATTAATTGTCCAAATTTTATATGATTAAAATTAATTTTTTTCTTTTCTCCAGCGGCATACAATGGACATAAAATTACACTGTGAGACTTAGAAAAACTTTTTGAAAATTCTTTTTTTAGAGAAATAACTCTTGAATATCTATGTGGTTCAAAAACACTTATTATTTTCCTTTTAGGATTCACTTTGTAAACTCCTTCCAAAATTGATTTAATTTCTGTAGGATGATGAGCATAATCATCATAAAAATCGTTTTTATCTTTTGAAAAAACTTTCGTCATTCTTCTTTGAACACCTGAAAAATTATTGAGAGATTTTTTTGCAAGATTTATATCAGCACCTAGATTTAGACAAACTATAAAAGCAGCAGCTGCATTTAAAACATTATGTTTTCCCAATAGTTTGACGTTAATATTTTTTATTTTTTTTGTAATTTTTTTATTTTTTTTAAATGAAAGGTTAAATGATGTGCTATCAGAATTATATTTTATATCATTAATTCTATATTCAGCTTTATTATTTTCACCGAATGTTAAAATATTTTTATTTTTGATTTTGTTCAAAATTTTTCGAATATTTAGATTATCTATGCAAATAATTGCTTTGCCTGTGGGAGGAGTTTTATTTATAAATTTTATAAAAGAGTTTTCCAAATTTTTATAATTTTTATAGAAATCTAAATGTTCGTAATCAATGTTTGTAACAATAGAATAATTTATTGGCAATTTTAAAAAGCTTCCGTCTGACTCGTCTGCCTCTAATATTGCCCACTCACCTTTTCCAAGTTTTGCATTACTTTTGAGGGAGTTTATCACTCCTCCATTTATAATAGTTGGATCTAATTTTTGATCTGAAAGAATTTTTCCTACTAATGATGTTGTTGTAGTTTTTCCATGTGAGCCAGTAATAATTATATTTTTTTTTAATGAAACTACATCAGCTAAAACTTCTGCACGTGAAAAGATGGGTATTTTATTTTTTTTTGCGTATTTTAGTTCAATATTATTGTTTCTAATAGCCGATGATTTAACAAGAATATTTGCTTTTTGTACATTTAAGGAAGAATGTCCAATAAATATTTTGATCCCAGATCTCAAACAACTAATTGTATTTTTATTTTTATTTTGATCACTGCCTTGGACTTTAAAACCCATATTTTTCATTATTTGAGCTAGCCCACTCATTCCGATTCCACCTATACCAACAAAATGAATAATGTCTTTTTGACCTAAATTAATTTTTCTCATCTAAAATTCTTTCTATTTGAGCATTTAAATTCTTAAATATTTCTTTGTCTGAATATTGTTCTTGACTGGACAACATACTCTTTGTTGCTGATTTATTAGTAAAAATCAATTTTATCAAATCATATAATTTATACCTTATATTTTTTTCCTCGATAAAATATCCATAACCCTTTTTTGAGTAGAACTCAGCGTTTTTGAGTTGATGATTATCTGTTGAGGAAGGTAGTGGTATTGCAATAAAAGGTATTTTTAAATTTATAATTTCTCCAAGTACTGAGGCTCCTGAGCGAGTAATTATTAAATTTGAATTTAAATAATATTTCAATATTTTGTCAGTGAAATTGAATATCTCGTGATCAATACTTGCATCCTTATAAAATTGAGATAATTGAAAATTCTGACTTTCTTGGCATTGCTGATAAATTTTTATTGGTTTCTTTAGTTCTTTACATTTTTTAAATATTTGTGGCAATTCATCTGCAAAAATTTTTGCAGCTTGGCTTCCTCCTATGACCAAAATTTTTATTTTTTCAAAATTATCATAATTAGATTTCATAATTTTTGAACTTATTATCTCTTCTCTTACTAAATTTCCTATCTCAACTAGCTTATTCTTATATTTATCAGCAATTCCTTCGACTTCTTTGTAAGAAACAAATATTTTATCTGCGAAGGGTAATAAGTATTTATTTGCTTTTCCAATTATTAAATTATTTTCATAAATTATAAATTTTATTTTTAAAAGTTTAGATGCAACACAGATCGGGAAAGATGAATAGCCTCCCATGCCAAAAACAATTGAAGGCCTGTTAAAAGCTAGAAATATTAAAGACTCAAAAATTGAAAATAAAATTTTAAATCCAGAAGTAAAAAATTCAAAAATATTTTTTTTCAATAATGGTGATGAAGATATCTTTTTTAAACTCAGATTTTCAAGATTTTGAATATATTTCAAGCCTCTTTTATCTGTAGTTAACTTTACAATATAATTTTTAGTTAAAAAATAATTTGCTAAACTGTAAGCAGGTAGAATATGACCGCCAGTTCCTCCTGTTGCTATTAAAATTTTTTTTTTAATCATATAAATAAGTTTTATTTTTTGTATAATTTAAAACTAGTCCTGCTAAAATTGAACTTCCAATTAAAGAAGAGCCACCATAACTTAAAAAAGGCAAAGTCATGCCAGTGGTGGGTAGTAAATTGGTATTCACCCCAGCATGAATAAAAGTTTGAAAGATTAATAATGTTGCTAACCCTGTTAGAGAAAATTTTAAAAATTGATCATCTTGGTTAAAACAATTCTTAATAATTCGGAATGAAATATATAAAAAAATGAATAAAATAATAATTGAGGATAAAGAACCAAATTCTTCAGATATAACTGCAATTACGTAATCAGTATGGGCTTCAGGCACGCTTTCTTTTAAAATACCCTCACCCATCCCTTGTCCTGTCAATCCACCTAGCATGATAGCATCTAAAGCAGTCGTTGATTGAAATTTATCTCCTTGGCTTGGATCCAAAAAAGTTATCAGACGATTTATTATATACCCAAATTTTTCTGGTAATAGAAAAAGCATTGCACCAAAAGAAATTATGAAAAAGAGAAAGAAAATAAATATATAAAATAAACTCACCCCAGAAATAAAAACTGTTGCAACCCAACTACCCGTTAATAAAATTGATTGACCTAAATCTGGTTGATCAATTAATAATACTAAAACTGAGCTCAAGAGAATAAAACTTAAAAAATATTTGATATGAGAAATTTGAAATTTTTTTAAGACTAATATTTTTACAGTCATTAAAATAAAAAAAGGTTTTAGTATTTCAATGGGTTGTAATCTAAAAAAATAGAGATCAATCCAGCGTTTTGCACCTTTAACTTCAACTCCAATTATTGGAACTAAAGCTAAAAAAATAAAAGATATTATAAATAACGGTGTAATAAGCTTAATAAGCAATTCAGTTTTCAATATTGAGATAAAAATCATTATTAACAAAGCTAAAAATGTAAAAACAAGATGTTTGGTAAAAAAAAAATAATAATCTTTATTTAACCTCTCCCCGGCGAGAGAAGAAGTTGAGGAAAATGAGAAAAATAAACCCAAAAAAAATAAAATAACAAAACAAAAAAAAATTTTTTTATCTATACTTCTCCAATAATTAATGAATGTAAATTTAAAGTAATTTTCTAACATATTTTTTGGTTAATCTTTTAAATTCCTCCCCCCTTTTTTCAAAATTATCAAACTGATCAAAGGATGCTGCGGATGGGCTTAATAAAACAAATCCTTTATCAATTTTTTTTAACCTACTGTCTTTAAGAATTTGAAAGACTGAATTCTTGATATTTTTTGTAATTGAAAAAGCTATCTTACCTTTAATTTGTTTTTTAAAAAAATCTGTGTGTTTACCGATTATATATATTTTAATTATATTTTTCTTAAATAGCAAAAAATTGAGCTTATCTTTGTTTTTTGGAAGACCTCCAACTATCCAGAAAATATTTTTTAGGCTAGACAGAGCATGTTTGCTAGCACTAAATGAAGTTGCTTTGGAGTCATTTATAAAAGCGATATTTCCTTTTTTTAAAAATATTTCAAATCTGTGTGGTAAACCTTGAAATGATTTCATTGCATGGATAAATGTTGATTTTTTTATATTTATTAATTTGGAAAATGTATAAACGAAATTCATATTTTCATTATTTACGTCTAAAGTTAAGTAATCATTTTTGATCTGATTTTTAATTTTTTTATATTCGTCAAATTTGGGAATTATTAACTTACTTAAAAATTTTTTTTTAAGAAAGGCTTTTTTTATTTTTTTATTAATTATTGCGTAATGATTTTTTCTTTGAAGAGAAAAAATTTTTAATTTTGATTTCAAATAATTTATCTTACTTCCATGCCAATCCAAATGATCATTACTAAAATTGAGAAAAAATGCGTAGTCAGGGCAAACAAATTTAGAATATTCAAGCTGAAATGAGGAAGCTTCTATAATAACAAAACTTTTTTTAGGATTTTTTAGATTTAAAATTGGGGTTCCAATATTTCCTCCTAATTTAAATTTAAGTTTATTTTTTTTTATTAGATGAGCTAACAATTTACATGTTGTTGATTTGCCATTAGTGCCTGTTACTACAATGCTTTTAAATTTAGAGTAAGCCAAATAAAATAAATCTATATCAGTAATAATCTTTTTTTTAAATTTACTTAATCTATTGTTATTTTTTAAACTTATTCCTGGAGATAAAATAATATAGTCCACTAATTTTAAAGTTAAATTTAAATTTTGTGATCTATAATTTTTGTAAATATCCTTCCTTTTATCATCCCAAACCTTAAAATTTTTTATATTTTTTTCTTTTAAAAAATTAACTACAGATTTTCCAGATAAACCAAGTCCATAAACAAGGAACGATAGCTCTTTTAGTTTTGGCTGGTGAAGCATCTTTTACCTTAATTTTAATGTTGCAAGTCCTACAAGCGCTAAAATAATAGCTATTATCCAAAATCGAATTACGATTGTTGACTCAGCCCAACCTTTTTTTTCAAAGTGATGGTGTATAGGGGCCATTTTAAAAATTCTTTTGCCTGTCAATTTAAATGAAGCTACTTGAATTATTACTGAGACTGTCTCTAAAACAAACAAACCTCCGATTATAGCTAAAACAATCTCGTGTTTGACTATAATTGCTACAGCGGCCAAAGATCCTCCTAGTGAAAGTGAGCCTGTGTCTCCCATAAAAATTTTTGCAGGAGGAGCATTATACCAAAGAAAACCTAAGCAAGCTCCAACGACAGAACCGCAAAAAATAGATAGTTCCCCAACATCTTCTATGTACTGAATCTGTAAATATTCGGAAAAGATAGTATTGCCTACAACATATGAAATTAATGTAAAAGAAATTGCTACTAACATCACTGGAACAGTTGCCAACCCATCTAGTCCGTCAGTTAAATTTACTGCGTTAGATGATCCAATAATTACAAAAAGACCAAATGCAATAAAAAACCAACCCATATCCCAGATTAAATTTTTGAAAAAAGGAAAATACAAATTGTTTAAATATTCATGATCAGAATAATTGATTAATATTGTTAAAGTTATGATACTTATTAGCACTTGCCCTAAAAATTTGTAACTCGACTTAAGTCCTCTAGAATTTCTATGTTTAATTTTTAATACATCATCTAATAATCCAAGTGCACCCAAAGATAATGAAACAAAAATTAATGTCCAAACATAAGTATTAGTTAGATCTGCCCATAGAAGAGTACTAAATAAAATACCGATAATAATAATTACACCTCCCATAGTAGGTGTGCCAGATTTTTTTATTATATGGTCAATTGGTCCATCTTGTCTTATCGGGCCAGTAATCATTTTTTCTGAAAATAATTTTATTAATGGTCCTCCAATTAAAAAAACAATTATCAGCGATGTAATAACAGATAACCCGGTCCTAAAGGTTAAGTATTTAAAAACGTTCAAGAACGAAAATTGTTCAATTAAAGAAACTAATAGGCTAAATAGCACTTAAATACCCTTTACCATTTTTTTACTAAAATCATTTAAACCTGTAGCGTTAGACCCTTTTATCATTAGATAATCGTTATTCGAAATCATTTTACTCAAGGTTAAATCTATATCCTCGTTACTTTGTAAAATATTTCCTCTTTTGTTCTTATCAAGTAGTTTATATGTGAAAATTGTTTTTTTTCCTTTAATGAATACTT
>TARA_B100000963_G_scaffold160729_1_pt1 | contig 15726 bp, 10 predicted proteins | sample TARA_B100000963 | Tara Oceans TARA_B100000963 (sample SAMEA2622097) | marine metagenome | biome: marine biome (ENVO:00000447); feature: surface water layer (ENVO:00002042); material: "saline water (ENVO:00002010), including plankton (ENVO:xxxxxxxx)" | depth 5 m | reverse complement strand
GTCCCACTGGACTATTAGATCCTAAAATTGAAATTCGCCCTAGCAATGATCAAATAGATGATTTAATTGAAGAGATACATAGATGTACTGAAAAAGAAGAAAGAGTGCTAGTAACAACACTTACAAAAAGAATGGCTGAAGAGTTAACTCAATATTTAACTAAATTACAAATACGTTGCCGTTACATTCACAGCGACATTGATACACTCGAAAGAGTTGAAATCATGCAAGACTTAAGGAAAGGTCTTTTCGATGTTTTGATAGGTGTAAATTTACTTCGTGAAGGTCTTGATTTACCTGAAGTTTCATTAGTAGTTATTCTGGATGCAGATAAAGAAGGTTTTCTGAGATCTAATCGGTCATTAACACAGACGGTTGGTCGTGCCGCGAGACATATAAATGGTAAAGCGATAATGTACGCTGATACTGTTACGCAGAGCATGAAAAAAACCATCGATGAAACCAATTACCGTCGAGAAAAACAAATTAATTATAATAGAATAAATAAAATAAAACCAAAAGCTTTAAATAAATCTTTAGATAGTGCACTAGCTAAAAACTCAGTAGTAACAAAAAAGGATGATATTGTGAAGCAAAAAATTGAAAGAAAAAACATAGCTTATCTTTCAAAATCTGAAATTGAAAAGAAAATTCGCGAGATAAGAAAAGCTATGGAAAATGCTGCTAAATCGCTCGACTTTATTGAAGCTGCAAAATTTCGTGATGAAATTAAAATTTTACAAGATCAGCTTTAGATTATTTAAACTATCTTGAAAAGATGAGACATCTAAAAAATCTTTTAGTCTATTTATTTTTTTTTAATTGTTTTCTCAATTATACCCAAGAAACTAGTGCTTTCGTAAAAGACAGCTTAACTGAAAAATCAATTCCATTTGCAAGTATTTATCTTAAATCAGGAGATGGTGTAGTCTCGAATGAAGAGGGTTATTTTAGACTTAAAACAAATACTCTCCAGGAAAAAGATTCAATTTATATTTCTTGTATGGGCTTCGAAACACTTGCAATCCCCTACTCTAAGTTTAATGACACCATATTTTACTTAAAACCAAAAGCTATTGAATTAAACACTATTATTCTGAGTAATAAGCAACTTACTGTTGCGGATATAATCAAAAAAATTAAAGAAAATGCATCAGAAAAATATGAATTAGGATTAAATAAAAAGAAACTATTTTTTAGGGAAACTGGACAGCAAAAATTTAACTCATTAAGAGTAAAGATTAAAAAAACCTCCATACCCATTTTGAATCAGATCTTTTGGGACAGTGTGCTGTTAAAAGTTCCTAGAGAAAACAATTGGTATTTTGAATTTATTGGAAATCTTTATGGAAACTATAATAAAGAAAAACAAAAGTTAGAATTATTAAAAGCTCTCAATCTACAAGACAAAAGGAAAACTGAAATTTTTAAAAATATTGAAAAATTATTTGATACTATATTAAAAGATAATGTTAAGACAAATTCATTTTTTAAGGTCAGATCAGGAATAATAGGTGGTAAAGTAGAAGCTGAAGATATCGGTTTAGAGGATACTCTATCTAAAGAGCAAAAAATTCAGAAAAGAAAAGAAAACTATTTAAAATCAAGAAAAGGAGTACTTGTAAATATTATTTCAGAATTATTTAACAAGAAAGAACTTGATCTATCAATACTAAATAAATCATTTAAATATAAATTTATTCAAACTGATTTTACATACTTAGGAAATACACCTGTTTATATAATCGATTTTAGACCAGATGGAAATGCCAATTATAAAGGAAGAATGTATGTAGATGCTGATTTGCTTGCCCTAATTAGATTAGAATATACTAATGTTAAACCTATTAGGGACTTTAGCATGTTTGGTGTTTATTTTAAAGAAGATTTGAGAAAAGTAATTATTCAATTTAAAAAAATGAAAACTGGTAAATATTGCTTAGAATTTTTTGATTATACCACAGGATTTGAAGGAGGTTTCGATAGGCCACTAGTTGTTACAGAAAAAAATAAGATAGTCCGAGGAAGGAATAAACAAAATCAACTTAAAATGGATTTAAACATCTCTAATAGAAATAGCCAACGCTATCAACTAATAGTTTTTGATACAAAAAAAATTGATGATAATGAGTTCAAAAATTTTGAAGAAACAGGGGAAATTTTACCAGAAAATAAAACATCTTACGATCCTGATTTTTGGAAAGGCTATTCAATTATTGAACCTAATGCAGTAATTAAAAATCTAACAATTGAAAATCAAAACTAAATTGCACCTATTTATTTAGGATGTTAAAAACCATCCTAGAAAATTTGCTATTTTAGAATAAATACTTTTTTAATGAAAAATTTCTTGCTTCTTGTTTTTATTTCTTCATTTTTAATTCAATGCAAGCCTAAAGAAAAAGAAACTTCCAAAATTCAATTCCACATCAATAATTTTGACTTTGACAATGATCAAATGGAAGTAACTTTTGAATTAGTTAATAATTCAAATCAAATATGGGAGGCAGGAAAATGGGAATTAAATTGGAATCAATTTAGTGGTGATATAGATAAAAAAAGCCTTCCCAATGGAATTAAGTTGATACCAACTAAAAATATTCAATACTACAGACTTAGTTTTGGAGATTCATTTTCAATTAGTCCAGGGGATAAATTTAGCTTTTCAGCAATTCAAAAAGGAATAATGAAAAGATTAGTAATGGGTCCAGTAGGTTTTTTTGTTTATGATCAAAAAAATAGTAAGTTTCATGATTTAGAAAGCAAAATTATTTGGCAAAATGCTAAAGGACTGGAAAGTTTAAATATACCCTCTGCAGCAGATCGCTTCTTAAAGTATGAAGGAATTAAAACTTTATCTAAAGAAGATTTACATTGGGTAATCCCTACTCCTAGAAAAATGATTTTACAAAATCAAAAATTTGGTTTTCCTAAATCATTGAATATAGACTTCGGGAATTTTAAAAATGATCATGAGTTTCTAAAAAATTATCTGCAAAAAGGTTTAAGCATAGATGTTAAATATACAGGTGAGCCTCCCCAAATTATAGTGAATAGAGATTCAAATCTTGATGAAGAAGCGTACCATTTAAAAATTGATAAAGACATAATCAGAATAAGTGTCTCAAACTATAAAGGGCTTCTATATAGTTTTTCCTCGTTGCGTCAAATTCTTTATAATGCCCAAATTGAGAAGAAAGATATTCCATTACTCTATATTGAGGATGCTCCACGATTTAAACATCGTGGATTTATGTTAGATCTATCAAGAAACTTTTATCCAAAAAATAAAATTCTACAGATCTTAGAACTTATGACTCATTATAAACTTAATATCCTTGACCTAAGGCTTTCAGACGATGAGGGCTGGCGAATAGAAATACCAGGATTAGAAGAGCTAACTGATATTGGAGGTAAACGTGGTTTCACGTTAAATGAGAAAGATAGATTAATCCCTATGTATGGCTCAGGATCAGGAGAAAAAAATAGCCCGGGTAATGGTTATCTCAGTAGAGATGATTTTATTAAAATCATTAAAGAAGCTACTAAAAGAAATATTGAAGTAATCCCCCAAATAAGTTTTCCTTCCCACGCTAGAGCTGCAATTATAGCTATGGAAGCACGATATTACAAATTTTTGGAAAAAGGAGATCTAGTATCCGCTAATCAATATCGACTTCATGACCCAAATGATAAAAGTGAATATACTTCAGCACAGCTATTTAACGATAATGTTATTTGTATTTGTCGGCAAAGTGCTTTTAAGTTTTTTGAAAAAGTATTTTTTGAAATTAAAGCTATGTATGATTCCTCATCTGTGCCTATGAAAATTTTTAACATCGGTGCTGATGAAGTACCTCACGGTTCGTGGAGAAAATCACCACTATGTAATAAACTTATTTCTAAATCACCCGACTTAAGCTCTTTTCAATCTTTGTATGATGCAAGTGTAAAAAAATTAAATAGAATTATTTCAGATTCTGGAGCAAAAATGTCAGGTTGGGAGGATGTACTTTTAGTTTTAAGTGAAAAAAGTCAATCTGAAATTAGAATTAATAAAAATTTAATTGATTTAAATTTTATACCACTCGTATGGAACAATACCTGGGGTGATGGAAGAGAGGATATGATATACAAATTAGCTAACAAAGGGTTTAAGTCGGTAATGAGTAATTCATCTGCATTCTATTTTGACATGACAGATGACAAAGACATTGAAAACGGGGGATTAAATTGGTCTGGTTATGTTGATTATCAAGATACCTGGGGTACCGAACCGTTAAATGTCTTTGCCAACAAGGTGAAATTAAAAGAACTCAATGCAGATGAAAATGAACTTATTAAATACAAAAAACTTAAAAAAAATAGTGTTTCCAATTTTCTTGGAATCCAATCTCAACTTTGGACTGAAACAGCAACAGACTCATACCAATTTGATCGAATGCTAATGCCTAATTTAATTGTATTCTCCGAAAGGGCCTGGAGCCCCAAAGAAACTTGGCTAGAGGAAATTACAGCTGAAAAACAAAAACCTTTATTATTAAAGTCATGGAACCGGTTTGTAAACACCATAGGACAAAGGCATCTGCTGTATATATCTGATAATTTTAAAGAAATTAATTTTGATTTACCGAAACCTGGAGCAATAATAGATAATTTTACACTTAAAGCTCGCCAACAATTCCCTGGTCTTGAAATAAGATATACACTAAACGGCAAAAAGCCAGAAAAAAATGACCATTTATATACCTCCCCTGTAAAAATTAAATCTAACGATCAGGTTATTTTACGTGTTTTTGACTCTAACGGACGAGGAGGGAATTCAATAAAAATCCAGAAATAATGAAAGAAATACAAAACCAGAGATTACTATCCCTTGACATACTAAGAGGTCTGACGATAATTTTAATGATTATTGTAAATACTCCAGGCTCTTGGAGTTATGTCTATCCGCCTTTGCTTCACGCTGAGTGGAACGGAATTACTCCTACTGATTATATATTTCCAACTTTTCTATTTATGGTTGGGGTATCAATAGTTCTATCTTTTACCAAACAAATTGAAATTGGAAAAAGTAAAGTTGATATGACAAAAAAAACTTTAATTCGGGCCTTAAAGATCTACGGTGTTGGAATTTTTTTGTGGATTTGGCCTGATTTTAACTTTGATGAAATTCGTTGGGTTGGTGTACTACACCGTATTTCTTTTGTTTTTTTAGCTTGTGCACTTTTATTTTTGTATACCTCTAGAAAATTTCAGATCTACTTAGGAATATTTTTATTGTTATTTTATTGGATAATTATGGTTTATGTTCCGGTTCCTGGTATTGGATTTCCAGATTTGAGTGTTCCTGAAAGAAATTGGGCTCATTATATTGATTCACTATTATTGCCTGGTGTTCTTTGGGAGGACACATGGGACCCTGAAGGAATATTGAGTACGTTACCATCTATTGCTACTGGAATAATAGGAATGTTTTCAGGATATATTTTATTAAATAAAGAATCCCTTGGCCAGCGCCTAAATAAGTTATTTTTTACTGGCTTTTTGTTTCTCTTTCTTGGAGATTTATTTCAATGGTTTTTCCCACTTAATAAAAACTTATGGAGTACATCTTTTACTCTATTAATGGGCGGAGTAAGTACTCTTGGCTTAGCTGCCTCGATTTACTTTTTTGACCTTAATAAAAGTAAATACAAATTTAGATTTGCACATGTTTTTGGTGTAAATTCAATTTTTGCTTATTCCCTCTCAAGCATGTTAACTATAATCTTTTATAATTCAGAGTGGATTGGAGTTGCACTTAATTCTGAATTCATGAGAATTTTCGAAAATATTGGCTTTCCCATGAAACTGGGATCTCTAATCTATGCAATATTTTATGTGATTATACTGTGGATACCAACTTACTATCTTTATAGAAAAAGAATATTCATTAAATTATAAAAGAAAGTCCCCATGTAGGGGACTTTTTTAAACAAAAATAAATAACAGATTTTATTTTATTTTGATTATTTTTTTGGACTGAACCACTGACTCCTTTAGTTTTGGTAAACTAACATTTAAGACCCCTTCAGAATATTTTGCGTCTATTTTAGTTTTGTCAATAGCCTCTGGAAGAGTGAAGGTTCTTTGGAAACTTTCATAACTGAATTCACGTTTTGTAAATTTAAAGTTATCAGAATTATTCTTCTCTTCAACGTTTGAAGAAATCGTTAAAAGGCCTTCCTCAATTTCAATTTGAAAATCGTTTTTATTTTTTCCTGGAACAGCAAGTTCTATTTGGAACGAGGAATCTAATTCTTTGATATTTACTGCTGGGAATTTTTCAAATAAGGACTTATCTAAATTTAATTCTCGATTGATAAAATCATCAAAAAAGAATGGTATGAGTGTATTTTGTTTTTGTATTAAATTCATAATTATTTTTTTTATTAAACAATATTTCTTTAATACAAGAGCAAAATTAAGACCAAATCATATTATTGACAATATGTCATCTTTTTTTTTAATTTAACTGACTTTTTGTCTTTAAATAAGTGTTTCTTGAACTTTATCTGCCGCCTCTTGGAAGGCAGTGGCAGTCAAAACATTTAATCCAGATGAGTCAATAAGGTCTTTGGCTATATCTGAATTTGTCCCCTGAAGTCGCACAATAATTGGAACTTTAACAGAATCTCCTAAGTTTTTATAAGCATCAACAATCCCTTGAGCTACACGGTCACATCTTACTATACCACCAAAAATATTAACTAGGATCGCTTTTACCTTCGGGTCTTTTAAGATCAATCGAAAAGCAGTTTCAACTCTATTCGCATCTGCTGTCCCACCTACATCAAGAAAGTTCGCTGGTTCACCTCCAGCCTGCTTAATAAGGTCCATTGTCGCCATTGCTAGTCCCGCTCCGTTTACCATGCATCCTACGTTACCGTCAAGGTCAACATAATTTAAACCGACTTCTCTAGCCTCTACTTCTACTGGATTTTCTTCACTTAAATCTCGCATAGACTCAAATTCCTTATGTCGAAAAAGACCATTGTCGTCAAGAGTTACCTTAGCATCTACAGCTATGATTCTGTCGTCAGATGTTTTCAGCACTGGATTAATTTCAAATAGGGAGGCGTCAGAACCTATGTAGGCTTTATATAATGATGTTACAAACTTTACCATATCCTTAAATGCCACACCTGAAAGTCCCAAATTAAAAGCTATTTTTCTTGCTTGAAAACCTTGAAGACCTAGTGCAGGGTCAATCTCTTCAGTGAAAATTAGATGTGGTGTCTTTTCAGCAACAGCTTCTATGTCCATCCCTCCCTCAGTGGAATACATTATCATGTTTTTACCTGACCCCCTGTTTAATAATACAGAAATGTAATATTCGCTTGGCTCAGATTTACCCTTATAATATACATCCTCAGCTATTAAAACTTGATTTACTTTTTTCCCCTCCTTTGGTGTCTGGGGTGTAATTAATTGCATTCCTAAAATTTCTCCTGCAATCTTTTCCAATTCATCAGAAGTTTTGGCCAATTTGACTCCTCCCCCTTTACCTCTTCCACCTGCATGGATCTGAGCTTTAATGACATGCCAATTAGAACCTGTTGACTTTGAAAGTTCTTTTCCAGCAGACATTGCCTCTGAAACTGTTTTTGCAACTATACCTCTTTGAACAGTTACTCCAAAACTTGCAAGCAATTCCTTGCCCTGATACTCATGTAAATTCATATTAATTCTAAAATCTTGGAAAAAAGATATAAACAATGGATTACATTTTAAAAGAATAACTTAAAAAATTTGTTATAAACATAACATTACATGAATATTTTGAATTAGATAATTGGTTTAATTGATTCATTTAATATTTAGTCATTATTTTAGCTGAATATTTTTTGAAATGGATGAACTTATATTGAAATCAATCGCAGATACTTTTGAAGGTCCAGTATATGTTTATAATGGTGATCAAATTCAAAGGCAATATAACCGGCTTAAAAATGCATTTAGTGGAGTTGAAAATCTTCAAATAAAATATGCTTGCAAGGCTTTATCAAATATCTCTATCCTGGGGCTCATGAACTCTATGGGCTCTGGCTTAGATACAGTCTCTATTGAAGAAGTTCAGATAGGTACTAAGGCAGGTTTTGATCCAAAAAAAATTATTTTTACTCCTAATGGAGTATCAATGCAAGAAATTGAAAGAGTAGCTTCCTTGGGTGTTCAAATCAATATTGACAATCTTTCAGTTTTGGAACAATTTGGATCTAAACATCCTGAAATTCCAGTTTGTATTAGAATTAATCCACATGTTATGGCTGGTGGTAATAGTAATATCTCAGTCGGACATATTGATTCTAAATTTGGTATTTCGATTCATCAAATTCCACATATTATACGTATTGTTGAAAATACAAAAATGCGAATCAATGGTGTGCATATGCACACTGGTAGTGATATTTTAGATATCGAAGTTTTTTTACACGCTGCTGAGATTTTATTTGACACAGCTATGAAATTTGAAAACTTAGATTTTATAGATTTTGGTAGTGGTTTTAAAGTTCCTTACACAGATAATGATATTGAAACAAATATTGAGGAATTAGGAGAAAAACTCACCCAAAGGTTCAATGATTTTTGTAAAAATTATGGGGAAAAAATTAATCTCGCTTTTGAACCAGGTAAATTTTTAGTTAGTGAGGCAGGTTATTTTTTAACACGAGTCAACTCAATAAAACAGACTACTTCAACAGTTTTTGCGCAAGTAAACTCTGGGTTCAACCATTTAATCAGACCAATGCTATATGGATCTCATCATCAGATAAAAAACATTTCTAATCCAAAAGGTAAAGAACGCTTTTATACAGTTGTTGGCTACATTTGTGAGACGGACACTTTTGGAAGTAATCGAAAAATAGCTGAAATAAATGAAGGAGATATTTTAATGTTTAAAAATGCTGGAGCTTATTGCTTTACAATGTCAAGTAATTACAACTCAAGATTGCGACCAGCAGAGGTCTTGTGGCATAAAAATAAGGCTCATACAATTCGTAACCAAGAGACACTGGATGACATATTATCAAATCAAATATTAATTGATTTTAGTCAGAAAGTTGAGGTTAATTAATTTCTCCCAAATTTTTTAGTCCCTTATTATAAGTTCGAATAAATTCCTCAATAATTTCTTTTGCTGGAACTACTCGATCAATTTGGGCTGATACTTGTCCTATTTCTAACTCCCCCTCTACAAGGTCGCCTTCAAACATGCCTTTTTTCGCTCTTCCTCGTCCAAGCATTTCTTTCAGCTCTTCTTTACTTGAACCTTGCTTATATAATGATAGAATTTTGTCATAAAATGGATTCTTAATAAGACGAACTGGAGTGAGTTCTTTAAGAGTAAGTATCGTACTTCCCTGTTCTGCTTTTAAAATCTCTTCTTTAAAATTAGGGTGAGAAGAGGCTTCTGGTGTTGCTACGAATCGAGAACCTACTTGTACAGCTTTGGCTCCTAATGCCATAGCAGCAAGCATAGCTTCACCCGAACCTATTCCACCAGCTGCAATTAACGGAATATTAATTGATTTTTTTATTAGTGGGATTAAAGTCATAGTAGTTGTTTCCTCTCTTCCATTATGTCCCCCAGCTTCAAATCCCTCAGCAACAATTGCGTCAACACCACATTCCTCGGCTTTCAGGGCAAATTTTACTGAACTAACAACATGGGCAACAGTACAACTATTATCTTTCAAATATGAAGTCCAAAGTCTTGGATTTCCAGCCGCAGTAAATACTATTGGAACCTTTTCTTCCACAATAATCTTCATTAGTTTATCAATATCAGGATATAATAACGGAACATTTACACCAAAAGGCTTTTGGGTAGCACCTTTACATTTCTTGATATGTTCCCGTAAAACTTCAGGATACATAGAACCCGATCCAATTAGGCCTAATCCACCAGCATTACTTACTGCAGATGCTAAGCGCCATCCACTTGCCCAAACCATTCCTGCCTGAATAATTGGATATTGAATATTAAATAGTTTACAAATTGGGTTTTCCATTAATTATAACTGTGTGTTTATATTTAACAGCTGAATGCTTTCTAATATTTAAAATCATTAAAACTAAAATTATAAAAGTAAAGATTAAAAGCTCAAATCAGTTTTAATATATATTCATTTGTGAAATTTTCAAAAAAATAGTTTAACAGAGCCACACGTACAAGTTTATTATTTTTTTTTTAATCCATGGATTTAGATTTTTTGTAATTTAATTGTTATTAAAAAATTATGATGTCACTACAGTATAAATTTTCGACTGTTTTTATAACAAGCTTATTTTTATTTTTTTCTTCATGTGTTATGAATCAAGATGATGTGAAAAATCAATTCAGATTGATGCCCTCTGTGTCTGAAAAAAAATTCAAACAAGGATATTATAATCAAAAAATAGAAAAAATTAGATTGGCTTACAGCCCATCAGGTGATTCACTTCCACTCTTATATGGATTGACTCAAAATATAAAAATCATAGATAATCCGGAGGAGGCTCAAATTGAATTTGCAATTCTATCCGATGAAAAATTTATCGCAGAATCATATTCGCTTGAAATCAAAGAAGAAAAAATTATAATAAATGCAATCGATTCTGCTGGACTACTCTATGGCTTTATTAGTTTAAATCAATTAATGGAGGACGCTAAAGCCCAAGAGTTAATGCTGCCTAAAGTAGAAATTTTTGATGCTCCAAAAATTGCTTTTCGACCAATACAAATTGATGTAAAACATCATCTAGAAAAAAAATCCTACTATTATAATCTTATAGATGAACTAGCGCAATTGAAGATTAACGGTATAATTTTAGAAATTGAAGATAAACTTAAATACAAAAGAAGACCTGAGATATCGTCAAGTGATGCATTGACTATCGAAGAATGGAGAGAAATCAGTAAATATGCTTTAGCTAGAAATATTGAAATTAGTCCCTTAGTACAAGGTTTGGGACACGCTTCTTTTGTATTAAAACACAAAAAAAATAAACCTTTAAGAGATGATCCAAATAGCGATTGGGCTTTCAATCCTCTAGATCCAAAAACCTATGATTTACAATTTGATTTATATCTTGATGCTATTGAAGCATTCCCTCATGGAAAATATTTGCATGTTGGAGGAGATGAGGTTCAAACAACTGGAAGAGGAAGTGGAAAAAGCCCTTTAGAATTAAATTTAATTTGGCTTAATAAGGTAACTTCATTTGCATCTAAACAAAATAGAATCCCAATTTTTTGGGATGATATGCCATTAAAGCAAGCAAAACTGATGGGGCCCATTTATAATAAAAAAATGTCTAAAGCAGAGGTAGATTCTATTTGGATGGCTAATGAACCAAACTTAAATCGTTTTATCGAACAGTTTCCAAAAAATTGTGTTTACATGCGTTGGAATTATCATATGGCTGAATCTTATGGAAATGCAAAGGCAATGGATTGGTTCTCATCTAATGGATTTAAAGTTATGGGAGCTACAGCCGGGCAAACAAGATGGACTCTCATGCCACAAAGAGAAAGTAATATTGATCAGATAAGGATTTTTGCTGACCAGTCAATAAGAAGAAATTATAATGGATTACTATTAACTCTTTGGGATGATGATTCGCCTCATTTTGAATTATATAAAAGAGGTATCCACGCTTTTGCGGAATTTTCGTGGGCAGGATTAAGTAGAACGAAAGAAGAATTTAAGAAAGCATACCGACATCGTAAATTTGGAAATAGTTTTCAATCAGATGAATACTCATTTATCGATTTACTTGACGAGCCAGTAGGTCTTTGGACTAATTTACTGGTAGAAGAAGGAACACATAGAAACTCTCTTAATCAAGGTAATGTAACAAAAATCAATGAGGATGTAACTGGCGCGTTACTTACGGCAGTTCCAATCAAAGATCCAATAGAGGAGTATATTATAGACCTTCCTGATTTTGACAACAAAGGAGATTGGTCTAAAAAATATGCTAAACGTCTTACAGAATTGAAACTCCAAAAAAAGAAATTAGAAAAAGTTAAAAATATTTTAGATAATTTTCAAAAAGTGGGGACGAAATCTAACTATAATCTTATGATATACAGACAAGTAAGTAATCTAGTAGATTATAATTTTAAATTAATGGAAAAATTAAACAAATTTGATAAAGCAAAAACTACTGATGAGGAAACCGATTATCTGGAGGCTTTGTATAAAGTAAAAAATGAGTTTGAATTGGTAAGAAAGGAATTTGAAGAAGTCTACAGTCAAACGCGTATATTAAATAAACCAGAAAACTATATATTAGATCAAGACCATCATCGTCACCCTGCAAATCAGACAATTAATTTCGACTGGCAGTTTACCTCAGAAATGATGCTCTTAAAAAAAATAGAGAAGCATTTTAAGTCAAAAAATTACTTAATGGAGGGCACCGAAACAAGTATTAAATAAACTGGTCTACTTCTTGGTAAGATTTGATAACATCCATTTCACCCTCCTTACCTCTATTATAGTTTCCATGTTCCATTCCTAAAATTCCTTCATACCCTTTCCCGTGAATGAATTTAAAAACATTTCTATAATTTATTTCTCCAGTAGTTGGTTCTTTTCTGCCTGGATTGTCTCCAATCTGAAAATAGCCAATTTCATTCCAACATTTATTTATGTTAGGAATCAAATTTCCTTCCTGGATTTGTTGATGATAAATATCAAATAAAATTTTACAAGAAGGAGAATCTACGGTTTTACATATTTCATAAGCCTGGGGGCTTTCAGATAAAAATAAACCTGGGTGATCTCTAAAATTTAATGGCTCTAAAACCATTACTAAGCCATGAGGCTCAAGTAAAGAACAAGCCTGTTTTAAACTTTCTACAACATGAGCTGTCTGATAAGACATATTCTGCCTCAAATCCACATGACCAGGAACAACAGTCATCCATTTTGCATTTACACGTTTAGCTACTGGAATTGCCTTCTTTATAAAATCTAAAAACTCAGCTCTTAAATTTAAATTGCCACTTGCAAGATTAGGTTTTTGCCAATAAATTTCGTGTGCGACAAAAACCCCCATGCTAAGCCCCCTTTTTTCCATGGTTTTAGCCATTTTTTCTTGGAGACTCACATCACGTTTTCGCATATCATTATCTTCAAAAGCAGTGAAACCCTGATCAGCCATAAAATTGAGCTGATCAATAGGGTTATTGCCTGCATGATGTCGAAACATACCTAGATGAGGCGCATACTTCAAATTATAATTATATGCTTTTACATAATTATAATTGTCTGCAAATGAATTTGTGCTAGCGAGTCCAACACCAGCCATTATTGAAGCTTTTGTAAAATCTCTACGATTCATTTTTAAATCATTTTTGTTTTTCCCGGAGTTGGAATAGGATAGTTTCCTTCACTATCCGGTAATGATGGAGGAGTTGTTTCCCAAGTGACTTTTTCTGGCATTAAATGTAACTTAGAGTTTAGAGCCTCTTCCATTGTGATTTTTTTACCAGTATAAGTTGCCATTCTTCCTAAAATTGCTGTTAAAGTGCTCATTGCTCCATTTTCAGTATCTGAAATTACTCCCCCGTTACGAATTGATGCGAATAGCTTGTCATGTTCTACCTGATAGGGGTTTGGATCTTCACCCCATTTTTTTGGATACTTATATTTAGAATTTCCACTAAGGTCAGTAATTTCACCTTTTCCAATTTCAATACTCCCTTTGGTACCTTGGAAAACTTCATCAACTCTACTCATAGTACCTCGGATGTGTCTACATTGACTTGAAATTACAGCTCCGCTAGCATAGGTAAATTCAACAAAATGATGATCAAAAATTTCACCGTGGTCTTTTCCGGTTCTTACTTGTCGACCTCCCATACCTTGTGCTGAGACAGGATAATCTCCAATAAACCAATTTGCAACATCAATATTATGGATGTGCTGTTCCAAGATATGATCTCCACAAAGCCAATTAAAATAATACCAATTTCTCATTTGGTATTCCAGCTCACTTTGACCTGCTTTCCTTCTTTTTGTCCATACACCGGCATCATTCCAATATACTTGACCACCTCTTATTTTACCTATTGCACCTTCGTCGACACGTTGTTTTAAATCTATATATTTTGATTGATAGTGTCTTTGCAGGCCAACTACAACATTTAATTTTTTAGCCTTAGCTATTTTGGCTGTAGCTAAAACTTTACGAATCCCAACAGGATCTGTCGCTAATGGTTTTTCCATAAAAACATGCTTGCCGTTTGCAATTGCATATTCAAAGTGATAAGGGCGGAATCCAGGTGGTGTTGTCAAAATGACAACGTCAGCTAAGTCAATAGCTTTTTTGTAGGCATCAAATCCAACGAACTTATTTTTTTCTTTAATTGAAATTTTTCTTTTAGAACCTTTATGAGTAGAAGTGCTATAATCTAGTTTCTCCTCTCCTTCGAAATGCTTTTGTATTCCTCTCAAACTTTTTTCAATTCTGTCAGCAAATGCATCAGCCATAGCTACAAGTTCGACATTTTCATCAGCAGTGAGAGCTTGTACAGCTGCTCCGGAGCCTCTTCCGCCACATCCTATAAGAGCTAGTTTTAATTTCTTTTCCCCATTAACATTGGCCATAGCTTCTACTGATAAGGGAACGGACAATAATCCACTTGTTGCTAAAGCTGTTTGCTTTACAAAAGATCGACGAGTCAATTCTTGGTCTTTAAATTTGTCTTTATTTTTCATTTTTATTTATTTATTTATTAATTAATTATAATTCCAGTAATTTTTTTGTTCTTCTTCAGAAGGCGTTTTAACAGGTCTTACTACTCTCAAACCCACAAAAGGAGCATCAGTGTGCCACCATTTACTTTTTGGTATTTGAGGGTCACGCATTTTCCATTTTTTTGATGAGGGGCGTCGAGCAGCAGAGCGTAATCGATTGGGTGAATCCATCCAAGAACCTCCTCTTACCACCTTAGGATAAACTTTAGTTGGTTTTTGATAAGGATTTTTTATTTCTCCTCTTCTTGTCCTGTAAGCGGTTGGAAGATACTGGTCTAAAGTCCATTCAGCAACATTACCATGCATATCATAGAGGTCCCATTGGTTTGGTTTTTTGGTACCTACAGGTTGATATTTGTCGTTACTATTTGATTTATACCAAGCATACTGGTCTAAATCAGTTGTATCATTTCCAAAAGAGTAAGCTTCATTGCTTCCTGCTCTACATGCGTACTCCCATTCCGCTTCAGTTGGCAAGCGATAAAAATGGCCAGTCATTGCAGAAAGCCATTCACAAAATTTGACTGCAGCCAATTGAGTCATACAAATGGCTGGGTAACCTTCAATACCCATGCCAAAACTCATTTCTACATACGGAGTGGTAGCTCCTGAAACCGCATCTACATCTATTTGAACTTCAGAACTTTCATCCTTAGCAATCTGATCAGCGTCAAGTTCTCGTGTCACAAATAAATTATATAAATCCCATGTTACTTCATATTTACCCATCCAAAAGTCGTCAATTGCGACCTCATGTTGTGGTCCTTCGTCACCAAAATGTCCTTTTTCAGATTTAGAGCTGCCCATTAAAAAAGTACCCCCCTTTACATAAACCATATCCATTTCATAGTTATCAGATATTTTTTCTTTATATTTTTCTTGTCCAAATGAGCTAAGAGCAAGAAGAAAAATGTAAAAATAATTTAAT
>TARA_B100000963_G_C22640327_1_pt1 | contig 15752 bp, 11 predicted proteins | sample TARA_B100000963 | Tara Oceans TARA_B100000963 (sample SAMEA2622097) | marine metagenome | biome: marine biome (ENVO:00000447); feature: surface water layer (ENVO:00002042); material: "saline water (ENVO:00002010), including plankton (ENVO:xxxxxxxx)" | depth 5 m | reverse complement strand
GATATAAATGGATGTCCAACTACACAGACTATTAATGTTACAGAGCCAAATTTATTACAAGGTGGAATTCTTAATAATGACCAATTAATTTGCTATAATACTATTCCAGATACTTTAAAAACAATTATTTCCCCACAAGGAGGAAATCAACCATATACTTTCAATTGGTATATAGATTCAGGTTCTGGTTTTACAACTTTAAATAATAACTTAGACTGGTATGCTCCATCTAATTTAAACTCAACAATATCCTATGTTTTAGAATATAGTGATAGTTATGAATGCGATGTCTTCACAGATACTGTTACAATTACAGTTTTAGAGCAGGTTATTCCTGGTTCAATAGTTAGTAATCAGACACTATGTTATGATTCCATAGCAGATGATTTGTTTTTTGTTAATCTCCCAACTGGAGGTAATAATTCATATACATATCAATGGCAATATTTAGTTTCTAGTGGAAACGTTTGGCTGGATACAGGTCAAAGTAATCCTAATTTACCTCTTTCAAATATGACTGAATCTACTTACTTTAGAGTTAAAGTAAAATCAGATCTAAATTCAAACTGTCTTGATAGATATACTGACAGCATATATATTGAAGTTTATGATACTTTAAGTATTGGTGTTATATCTGATCAAACAATTTGTTATAATACAACTCCTGACACGTTAATTTTTTCTAACGATCCTACAGGTGCGGGAGGTAACTATAGCTACATTTGGTATTCTTCTACAGACATTAATACGCTTATTGTTGATAGTAATCAAACAGATAGTTTCCTTCCATTATCTTCATTAACTGAAACCACGTACTACAAAGTGAAAGTGATTTCAGATTTTGGATGTGGTGAAAAGAATTCAGATATAATTGAAGTTATGGTTTATGATGAGTTTAATCCAGGTATTATTTCTGACAATGATACAGTTTGTTTTGGTGAAGATCCACAAGCAATTGTATTTTCAACTAGCGCCAGTGGTGGAGACGGAATATATAATTACAAATGGGAACATAGAGCTAATAATAGTACTTGGGATTCCATTTCTGGGGCAACTTCAAATAGTTATCAACCCACTAATTTAACTGATTCTACAGATTATAGGTTAATAGTAGAAAATGCGGGTTGTTCTAGTATTGATACTACTAATATTGTTAATATTATTGTTAATCCACTTCCAGTTCCTTACAGTATTATTGGAGACTTAACTGTTTGTGCTAATCAAAGTAATGCAAGTTATACGTTAGATGCAACACCAACTAATTATAGATATATGTGGTTTACTAACGTTGGAAATATAATTGGAACTAACGAATCCAAAAATTGCCTTGTTGATTGGCCTAATATACCAAATACAATTGCAGATTTAGAAGTTGAGGTAAGAATTTATGAAACAGGCTGTAAGATAACTACCGATACTTTTGTTGATATAAGTTCAAACTATGCTCCTGAAATAACTGCTATTCAGCTAATGGAAAATACCAATATTTTAGTGTGTAATGATTCAAGCTTGAATATTTCATATCAATGGGGATACACAAATATACTTGATGGTGATACTGTATCAAATGTATCTGATACTTTAAGATATAATCAATTTACAAATACTATTGATACAACAATAAACAGATATTGGGTAATCACATACTTTAATTACGGAAATAATGAATCGTGCAGTACTATTTCTTACTATAATCCTCCACCTGATCCTTTAACGATTAGTGAAAAAGATAATAGTGTTTTGTTTTATCCAAACCCAGTATTTAATATACTTAGTTGGGAAGGAAATAACATAGATCATTTAAAAATATTTGATATACATGGAAGAGAGATTCAACCTGAAATAGAATATTCTAATAAATCTATCGACTTTAGTTCTGTAAGACCAGGAATATATTTTATTAAATATTTTGTTAATGGACACAATAACTTATCTAAAATTATAGTAAAATGAAAAATATAATTTTAGCAATATTAACACTTTTTCCATTGTTTTTATTTTCTCAAAGTAACATAAGTGTACAGGAAAGAAATGAAATACAAAAACTTGTAAGAGAATGCTTAAGAGATTATGAGTCAAATATTAAGGTAGGTATTAATAATGAAGATGATTTCTATGAATTATTTACAGAAGACGAATCATTAATTGACGATGTGTATCCTTCAAAAACTTTCTCAAAAAACATCACCTCTTTTGTTTGGTTTGATATTCTTGATAAATGTAAATTATATAGAGTTAATACTGAAGTAAAAAAATGGGAATCTTTTAATAAAATAAGTATCGATAGTGGGTTTGTAAATGTTATTGTTGGAAAGAATGTTCGATCTAGTTGGGATCAGTTTTCTAGAAAGGAGTTTAATATTGTTGTTGATGAAAAGGGAAAAGATATTGTTGAGCAAGTAGTTTATGAAAGTTCTGAGGACTTTAGGTTTACATTTCACTATAATTTAAGTGCAGATAAAGATGAAATTAAATGTAAAATTAACAGTATTTCTAAAATAGATACTCTGATTAGAAAAAATATTTATGTAGTATGTTACAAGCCTGCTACTTTGCGAGCTAGATTATCTAAAGAAAAATTATTAACTGAGCAAATATTAAATAATATAAAAACAACAAGCAACAAAATTAATTTTATTAAAAATGGAAAAAAAATAAGCTATGTTTTAGCCGGTGAAAACATTAATCTTGATTTCTATAAAATAGAAGGACTTAAAAAGCCAAAAGTTGAAAGTTTTCAAATTGAAGATTTTAAAAACCCAAATAATTATAATCCAATACTTAAAAAAATCATTTATAATGAAAAAATTCCAGCACGACTTTCTTATTCATTTTTAGTATCTAATACATCAAATCTATTTGATTTTGGAGCAGGGTTAATACCAGATAATATAAACTATAATGAAAATAATAATTTTAGTGTTTCATCAGACCTCTGGAAGTTTAGTGAAAATTTTATGTTGGGACTTACCATTAATTTGGTTAATTCCAATACAACTTTAAATTCTAGTTTAATCCAGACCATTACAGAAATACCTAATCCTATAACACAAAATCAAACTACATATATTAGAAAAAATAGTGTAACTAATTTTTCTGAAGACTTATCATTTACTCAAAGTTTTTTTATGCCAACAATTTATTATAATATTAATGAAAACTTTAACATTTTTGGATCTCTTAGTTTTATAAGTAATAGTACTGTAACATCAAGTAGATCTGGAGAGGTTAAGTATTCTGGAATTTTTGAAGATAATTTTAATATTGAAATATCAGAGCCTATTGATTATTTCATTAATGGTAATATAAATACTTTGGATCTTGGGACAGAATTATTTAACATCCAAGAAAATATAAATGTCCAAAATACAATTAGCTTAATTGATGTTGGATTAAATTATTCTGCACCATTTCTAGAAATTAATAATGATACCAAATTTATCATACACGGTATTTACCGAATAAATAGAGAAAATTTATTTACAAAAACCCAAAACGAAATTTCTTCGAATAGAAATGAATTTAATAGTTTTACTGAGGTTGTTGATTATTTTATACCAACTAATAAAATATATTTAGGATTAACTTTAGAAATAGGAATATAATTAATAAGAAAAAAAGAAATGAAATATAAATGTAATGAAAATGGACAAGAGTTTGTAGGCTCATCATATACTACTGAATGTCCTGAATGTGGAAGCACTGATATAGAGCTAGTTAAATCAAATAATTTTTTTGATAAGATTAAGGAAAAAACTAAGAAAAATAAATTTATTTCTCTAATGGTTGTTGTTATAATTATTCTTTTGTTAATAGGACCATGCGGAGAGGAAGAAAAAGATACAAAAATTAAAAAAGAAAAATATAGTTTAGAATTTAATACTAAAAATAATGATTATTGTTTAATATATTTAATTTCTGAAGAAGGAGAAAAAATTCCCTATTCCTCTACAACATATGCTTTTTTAAATTTGAAAGCTAGTATAGAAGAGGAAAATGGAGATGTTTATTCATTACAAATAGAAGGAAATAAAATATTTTATTGTACTGAAGGTGAGGTTACAATAGAGTATAATACTAAAAGTAATGATAATTATCAGAGCTTAGATTCTAAGTATAATGGCATTAGAAATATACCGGAAGTTAAGCCAATAAATAAAGATAAAAATTGTATTGCTAATATTGAATTAGGTACTCCAAGCTATGACTTTGCAAATTGTCAAATAATTGTTCCTGTTGTTCAAGGAGGCTCAAATGCATTTATTTCAATAAATGGTAAAGAAGGAAATTTTAAAAATACAACAAAGTTCAGTGTAAAAGGCATAAACGATGATAACTTTGAAATATGGTATTATCCAAAAGGTTTTTCTGACCAAAAGGTGAAATATGATTTTGTCAACAAGCAAGAATTGTTAGATGAAATAAAAAACAATAAGTCTTTAAAAAAATCAAAAATAAATATTGAAGCAGTTAAGTCTGAGGTAAAGTCTGCCATAAAATTATTTAACGATAAATCAAATCGAGACTTAGCTGAAGATAGGATTTACGACTTAGCTGAAAAATATCCATTGTTTAAAAATATATTTATTGATGGAGAAGCTGTCAGTGTGTGGGTTTTTAGATCTGAGATACAAGCTCTACAAGATACAGACAATCAAATATTCAATTTCAATGCTGCGCAAGTTAAAGTAACTGAAATTTCAATGGGTTGCGGTAGTAGCGTTAAAATTGAAGCTTTTGTAAATAGAAAATAGTTGAATATTCATATGAAAAATATCTTACTCATATTTTGCTTTATAATTTCAAATATAGCAATATGTCAAAATTTTAAATTAATATATGTAGATAATTCAATTTCTATAAGTAGAGCGAGTAAATTATGTAATCAATTAGAAAATGTAATTTTATTGAATGATAGTCCTGGTAATTTAATCTTAGGTAACGACTCTTTGAGTTATAATCTTAAATATGATGATGTTATAGAAATTATAGATGAGATCTGTTTGACAAATACTAAAGAAGAAAAAAGTACTTCACTGTATAATATAATATTTGATCAGTTATATTCAGCTAATATTTTTAAAGGATTAGAACAAATTAAAAGTATTGAATTACACTTATTTTTCAATATTAAAACATATGTAATAAACGATTATTTCAAATCATTACTAAACAAGGTAATTGTTGATAATATGCTTGATCCAGAAAAAACAAACATAAATGTATATTTAGACACTTATGGTGATAAAGATATATATTCACAATATATAACTAAAAATAAATTAGAAAAAAACTATAAAGATTATAATATAAAAATCATAAAATATTAAATATGAAAAATCAGATTTTAAGCTTTGTTATTTTACTAGCAATTCCATTTCAAATATTTTCTCAAGGAAATATTTTAGCTGAAAAGGTAAATTTAATACCTGTTCCAGATGTTTTTAATGAGTATCCAACAGAAATATTTATTAAATCTATCAGTCAAGACAAAGAAACTATTGCTAATAATTTAAAATCAAGTGATGAAAGAGCATGGATTGTTTTTAGTGATAGAGATGATAATAAAACATTTTATGAGCCTTATAGTAACTCTCAAAAAGGAACAATAAATTTTATGCAAGAATTTTTTGTTTCTGAAGTTAAAGGTAATTGGCTTCATCTTGTTACTTTAAAAACAAAAGGAATTTCTGGTCACAAAATTGATGAGGAAATCGGTTGGGTACACGCAAAGCAATTAATTTTATCAAGATATCCAGTTCTTAATAATCAGGGAGCTCCTATGAAAAGAATGATTCTGATAACTGCTTCTGATTTACCTGCAGATTTTGATTTAAATGACAATGCAGGATTATTTAATGATAAAAGTTATTTTAAAAACCCTAAAAAGCAAAATGGATCCTTTTTAAAAAAATACCGAGGTAGAAAAGCTAATAAAATGAAAATTTTGTTTGTAATAAAAAGTGAAACAAAGTCTTCAGCAGTTCTTTTAGCTTCTTCTGATAAAATTGAAAATACATCAGCAGTATATGGTTGGTATGATAATTTGGGAACAACTAAATGGGATACACGTGTTTGTTTAGAACCAATTTCAGGAAAAAAGATTGATAGGTATTTTAAAAAAGATACGAATGGAAAATATCCTTCAAATTATGTTTTTGCAACAGAGCAAAATTTAGAAAGATATAAGTCTAACAGTCAAAACATTAACAAAAATACTGTTTTAAGAGAAATACAAATAAAAAGAAGTAGGATGCCAGGAATGCAAATGAGGTTTCCAATTATGCCGTGGCCTGGTTTCGAAGGACCCGTAGAAAATAAAATAGCAGTAATTGCACAACTTGGTGAACTTGAAGAACTTAAAGAAGAAGACAGTAAAGGTGGGTGTAATACTATGGAATGTAAGATCGCAGAGGCTAGACAGGAATTAGACTCTATAAATGATTTAGCTAATAATGTTAATGTTTTAGTAGTTCTTGATGGAACAGCTTCAATGAAGCCATATGGGCCACCTGTTGCGAAGGCTATTACACAAATTATAAATGAAAGACAGCTTACAGGCAAGCAAAAGATAAAATGGGGACTTGCTGTTTACAGAGATTATGCAGATGGAGAAAAGCTTTTTGAAATGATTCAACCTTTGTCAGATGAACCAAAAAACGTAACAACTCAATTAGAAAAAGGAAAGATTTCTTATTTTTCAAAAGATGCCGGTCATTCTGAATCACATTATTACGGTATGATACAAGCTATTAATGGAGCAGGATTTAAAAATGGACAATCAAATATAATTATTTTAGTTGGAGATGCTGGAAATCACCTGAATGATAGAGATAATTTAAGCAGTACCTCAGTGGTTAAAGCTTTATCTGAAAAGAATATTAATTTAATATCTTTTCAAACAAATTTTGTAGAAGGGAAAAATGCGAGGATTTACAGTAAATTTAGTCGAGACAGCAGAGAGTATATGACAAAATCTGCTGAAAATTATCTAAAAAAACTAAAGGACTCAAAAGGTTTAAGTGCTAGCTTAAGTAAATTAAATAATAATTCTTATCAATTGAAATATTTAGGCTTTAGTAGTATTAGAACTCAACCATCTTTTGGCTTTTTTAACCATGCTTTACCAGGAAAAAATCTAAAGGTAAAAGAGTTTAAGTCAACATTAGTAAGTAAATTTTTGGTCTATATGCAGGGTCTTGATGATAGAGCAGAACTTCTTAGAATTGTTATTGAAGGAGGAGGTTCAAGCCTAGATCCTGGTCCTGGAACAGAAAAAGGTATTGAATTTGATGCCGAAACTTCCGATTTGTGTAGGTTATATGGTTTTAGTGATGCTTTATGTAGAGCCTTAGTAAGCGAAGGAGATATTTCTATATCAGGTTATACTTTGATGACTGTAGACGGTCAGCCTGCTTATACTGAAGTAGCATATATTTCAGAAACAATGAAAGGTAAGTTAGACGAAAGGCTTGGGTCTTTAAGCTTAATTGATATTAATTCAGGAGCAGATACTAGGCAACAATTTTATGAGACATTAGTATCTTTAATACAAGGACTTATTGGAGAAAATATTAATAGTAATTTTGAAAAACAAATAGGGGAATATACTTTTAATCAAGTTTGGAATATTTTATTGAATGTTCCTTTTTCAACAAAGAGTGTTTTTAGAGACCAACCGATTAAAGATTTACTAACTTCAAATATATCGGATACCGAATTTGAAATATTTTTATCAAACTTTCAGGCTCAAACAAAAGCATTTATAGAATTTCCAAGAGATAGAGATATGAGAAGTTCAGTATATAAAAGTGGATCTCAGAAATTCTACTGGATTCCATTTAATAGAATTCCTAGAGGTACAGATGAGTAAATTATTATTTGAAATAAATAAGTTACATTGCTTTTACAAAGCATCAAAAGTACCAGTTTTAGAGATTAATGATTTTAATATATATTCTGGTGAAAGAGTCTTTATTATTGGCCAGTCAGGAGTGGGTAAAAGTACTATTCTGGAATCACTTGGACTAATGAATAATACTATAAATAATAAAAACAAGGATTTAAATAAAAAAAATTTGAATGCAACCTTTAATTTTAAGGATGAGTCATTTTTAAATATTTGGGATAAAGGAGAAGAGAATTTAAGAAAAAAACGTAATAAAAATTTCAGTTTTATTTTTCAAAGTAATAATTTATTTAAATCGATGTCTGGATATCAAAATATTATATCTGGTTCTTTAATAGGCTATTATGATGATATAAATAAAATAAAAAGTAAGGCTGCTCATATTGTTAGAGATTTATTACCTGATTTAAATCTTAAGGATGGTAAAGATTTTGATATTGTTAAAATGTCTGGAGGACAAAGACAACGTGTTTCTTTTGCAAGAGCAATTATTACTGGCAAGGATATTTTATTTGCTGATGAACCAACTGGAAATTTAGATTGGTATAATGCAGATAAGTTAATGAAATATTTAGATGAGCAGCTTGGAGAGGACAGAACGGCAGTGGTAGTTACCCACGATATTGAAATAGCATTAAACTTTGCAACTAAAATTATTTTTATAGATAAAGTTCAAAAAAATCAAGATGGTGTACCACATTTCTTTGGAAGAATTAGTAATCAAACTATCTATAAAAAGCAAGATGATAAGTGGCATAATCAAGATAATATTATGGGTAAAAGTGCTATCAGAGATGAGTTAAGAAATAAATTTCTTCCCAAATAAAATATAAATGAAAGTATCTGATTTTTATAAAGATATTGGTGTTCCTGAGTTTAAAGCTATCGTAGGCAAAAGAGGAAGTAAATTGTTTATTCTTTTTTTACTATTCTTTTTATCATTACTTGTTATAGGTATTGCTAATAGTTCAAAAGAATATCTTATCAAAAAAATGGATGATCCTTTTATTAAATATATAGATATTGAAAAAACATCTTTTTTTACGAAAAAGGGAAAAAAAGAACTAAATGAAGATAATATTAAGAAGTATATTTTAGATCAAGATAAGTATAAAAATATTTCTAGTAAGAATTACCTTGGAATTGATACAATGTTTACAGGTATTTCACGAAATATTTCATTTACAATTAACGGCGTAAATAAAAGTCCACAAGGTATGTTGTTAGACAAGGAAGACGACTTTTTTAAAGATTTAATTAAGCAGAGAAAATTTATAACTAAGCAACCTGCTTTTTCAAATGAAGGTTTTGGAATTATTGTTACAAAAGAGTTTTTCAAAAACTTTGGTTTATATGATTCAACTGAATGGAAAAGCATTTCATTTGTTGATGTAAAGGAAAAAAATATTTCATTTAAATTACCAATTGCTGGTGTTGTTGAAGAACTTCGAAGAAATTATCAATTCGCTTTTTCTAGAAACTATTTAAGTTGTATTGAGTCTAATCAAGGTGTTTTTAAAAAGGATTACTATACCACTACTACATATTTTATTCCTTATTTAAATGAATTACCTAATGATCTTAGAGATGAATTTACAATTTTAAATAGACCATATCAGATCAATAATGGCTGTTATATTGATGGGATTTTAATTGAGACAGATCCAATAATTGGAGATTATGATTTAAAAAATAGATTAGATATTAAATTACAAATTGAAGAAAAAATTGATTCAATTTCTAAGGATTTAAGATTTTATGAAAATTGTCTATCTTGTAATTTCCCAATAAATACACAAATACACAACAAAATTAAAGAGGAGAAAGAAAATCAGCTAAAATTACTTCAAAGTGAATTGCAAAATATTGAAAATGAAATAGAATTAAATACATCATCTTTTCAGCTTGATACTTCAATATATAAAGATGCAGTAGAGGTATTAAATATTACAAAAAATAATATTAAATTCGGATATTCCCCTAGATCTGATGAAGAGTATTTTTCATTTAAATTAAATAATCTAGAAACGATAGAGATTTTTAGAGATGCAATTTATGATGTTTTTGGTATTAAAGTCGAGGAAGGAAAAATTGAAAACAAAAAGAATTTAAAGCTATTCGAAAGAATAATTGAGATTCTCTACTATTCATTAATGATTTTTACTATTACCTCAATAATATTCTTCATTACCAATATTTTAATTTCACACTTAAATTCTAATAAAAGAAGTTTAGGTACACTAAAAGCTTTTGGGCTTTCTAATTTTTACATCGTTGGTCTATATTCTTTTATTTCTTTTTTTATAATTGGATTCACGTTTATTAGTGCATATCTTTTTACAAATATTATAGGACAAAGTGTATTAGATATTTTTATTGAATCTATGAATATTAATAACATTAACTATATTAATATTACGCCATATATATTAACAGCTTGTATGGTTTTTGTACCTCTTTTAATAATATTAAATAAAGTTTTTGTATACTTGAACGATGTAACACCTGGAGATTTAATTTATGAACGAAAATAATTAATTATGATAGAATATTTAAACGAACTTTTTTTTCAATTGTCTTTAGAAAAGACTGCAACACTGTTAACCAGATTTGCGATTATTCCATTATCTACACTTCTCATTTTTTATTTATCTTTTTTAATCATTACAAGAGTTAAGTTTTTTAAACCTACAAATATTGTAGATAATTTTTATCTAAATTTTCAGTTCTCTAGATTACATGCTGTAAATTTTACAACTCTTATTTTAAATGGATTTTGGTTTTATTTAATATGGAATTATGACATCAAATTAATTGAATGGGGATTTCCTTGGGAGATAACTAATATTTATCTTCAGTTAGCACCATTCATTATATCAAATATTATATTGTTTTTTATTCATAATAGAAGCAATAAACTAATTACAAAAATATTATAACATGGCTAAGAAATCATTAATTATAGGTATTGGTTCTACAGGACTAAGTATATTAGAAGAGGCTCAACAATATCATTATGAATTTACCTCTCAAAATAAACCAGGTAATAATGTTGAATTTATTTATTTAGAGACAGATAAGTCTAATAAATCAAGAGATACGGCAGGTGGAAAGACTGAAATAAATCCAATATTTGTAGATTTTGGTAATGACACTAATGTTGATATCGCCCAACTACAACAAAATTCAGAAATTGATTCTTCGTGGATCCCTCCAATTGAATATTTAGAACAAGGCACTATTGGAGCTGGTGGTATGCCTTCTTTTGGTAGGTTAGCTTTGTGGAAAGCAGTAAATTTTAATAATATAAGAGATGAAATAACTAGAAGATTTAATAATATACAGGGTGACTCAGATACAATGATATATGTTGTTGGTAGTTTAACTGGTGGTACCGGTTCAGGAATATGCCTTGATTTAGCTTATTTATTACAAGATACATTACCACAATGTCGTAGTAATCTTCAAGCTTTGTTATTACTGCCAAATAGAGCAACATTTGCAGGACATAAGGCTTTACATGAAAACTCTTTTGCTGCCCTAACTGCATTAGACTTTTATTCTAATCCTAAGAACTCATATAAAATCAAATGGCCCGATGGAAGCCCAGAAAAAGAATACAAAACTCCTCCATTTCAGCTGACTCAATTTATATCACAAGATTTTTCAAATGGAAATGCATCTATCGATGATTTAGGGGAGCTAATAAAAGTTGCTGGAATGAAAGTTCTTATGACGATATTAAACACTAACACAGTAAACGAAGGAGTTTTTGAAGATGCTCTAGCAAAAAGAAGAATTGATCAGATAGGAGCTGGCAATTTAGAAACATATAATTCTTTTGGATTTAAAATGATACAGTATCCAAAAGCACAATTAAAAGAGCTATTATCTATTAACATTGGTATTGATTTTATTAAATCAATTGTAGATCCTGAAAATTTTCTAAATAGATTAGGAAATAAAAGACCTATTCTTTCTCAAACACAAACATTTAACAGGGATTCAAAAGTTGATTTCGAAGAGATATTAAAAGATACTATGGATATTTTTGATAGTTCTAATACAGCTGATGGTTTGTTGATTTCCGATGATATTGATTCGGTTATTTCTCTAATGATTTCAAATAAATTGGAACATGGTGATAAAAGAGAAACTCATGCTAAGTTTAATACTAAAAACTCAAGTTCTTATTATGCTTTATTTAATAATAACAAAACTGTATTTAGAAATCAGTTGATAAATAAAATGTATGACTATACTAACAGTATAACTGAAAAATATAAAAATTTATTTATTACAAAAATTCATATTGAAAATATAATATCTTACATAGACGAAATGATTTCTTTCTATAAAAAAAGATATGGTATTGATGGTAATGTACAAACATGGGATCAATTTATAGGTATTAAAATAGATGAATTATTCGATAGTAAATTAGATTTTCAGCTTACTTTTTATAGAAGAAAATACTATAAGTATATATTTGAACAATTAAAGGAAGCTTTAAAAATCCAAACTATAATACCTGAACTTGAGAAGTTAAAAGAAAATTTAACATCCGAAAAATCTGTTCAGTCACTAGATGGCTATACATTACCTTCATTAAATTATGTTAACAATTTAATAAATGATTATAAAACATTAACTGTTGGTGATGATGTTAAAATGACATTATACAGAAGAAAAAATTTGTTGGAGGATAGTTTAGAGAAATATTCAACTTCATTTACTATGTTATTTGAAACTGGAAGTATGAAGAGTGATATTGATTATGCTACTGATAAATACAATAGGTCAGAATCAAAAATTGGAATTAATGAACTTTTCGGAGGAAAATCAATAATGGAGTTTGCACAACAAAAATTTGACTTAATGTATAGAAAATGTATAGATAATTCAGTTGGTTATATTAATGAGCAAGACTTTTTCACGTCTAGTTTGATTGATATTATTGACAAGATAGATCCAAAAGCAAATAATGAAACAAATGCCTTAACTTCATTATTTAATTCAACCGATAATAATATTAGAGAAAAAGTTCCGGCGATGTTTGGATTGAACACAGATTATTCTTTAGGAAAAGATGCTGCTTCTAAATTAATAATTACTACCAGCGATAGTAATAAGTACAATAAATTATTTACTCAATATGAAATTAATAGAGTTAAAGATAATGCTGTTGATCTAATAGGTTTGACTGATGTTATAGTGATTTATCAAGAATATGCTACTACAACGGATAATAAATCTAAACTATTAAATCCAATTCAACATATTAATACAATGCCATTAGTTAAGAAACATATAAAAGAAAGATTAGCTTCTGAAGATACATATTTTATTAAAAAGTCACCTTATCTTTCAAAGGCTCAACTCAAAAAAATACTTAATTAAAAATTTACACATTATGATTAATTATATAGGTCAATTTAAAAGAGAAAAAATTAATACGGTTATTAGGGCTGCAATTAGAAGAAATAAAAATATATATACATTTTTATTATTTCTACCAGCCATAATATATTTATTGTTTTATAAAGGGATAATCAAAGCCCCTGAGAAAATTTCTGGAGATAAACAAGCTACTGCTTTACTTATTAATGGTATGGATGAAAATGGAAATTGGATGACAAAAGGAACAGCCTTCTTGGTAAGTGACAAGGGAATATTACTTACAGCTAGACATTGTGTGGAAGAAATTTTCTTTGACGATGAAACTGTTCTTATTTCGTTTAACAAGATTGATGATCGTAAATTTCAAAATTTAAAGGCAAAAGTTATTTATTTGCCTGAAGATGAAGAGGACGATTATGCTGTTTTAAAATTAGTTAACAAGTTACCTAATTCTCCAAAAATAAAACCATTAGATGTTGCAGGAGAAATTAAAAACCCTAACGATTATAATCCAGAACTGATTATTATTGGATATAAAGGAAAAGATATTACTCAAACTTATGATCAAACAAATCAAGTAAGAAATTATTCTTTAGATGACGAAACTATTTTTGAAACCGATGAAATTTTCCAAGGAATGAGTGGTGGGCCTGTAATTGATAAAGAAAGTGGTAAGGTAATAGGTATTGTGAGTAAAAAGAAGACACTAGTTTCTAGAGATGGATATGGAAATGCAGTACTTCAAGATGATGAGGGATTATCTTATCACGAAAAGATTCAGCAAGTGTTTAATGATCCAAATGCATCACACATTGACTGGTAGTAAAGTTATTTATTGATGAAATTATTAACCAAAATAATAAATATGAAAAAAATAATATTTATAATGTTTTTAATACCTGTAATTACATTTTCTCAGGATAATGATACTGTAAATCAAAATGATTTTTTGACTGATTTATTTTTAGGTAACAAACAAATCAAAAATCAAGATTTCCAACTTAAATTATCTGGTGTAATTAACCAAAAAGCACAAATGCTAAAAGATTCTTATTATAGTAGTGATAAAAAGTATTTAACAGAAGTTTTGTTTCTTGATGATTTGCGTGTTGCTCAACAAATTAAGTCTAATGTTTTTATTGGAGACAAAGGTAAGGTAGTTGTAGATGATTATGGATATAAAAGAGGATTTGAACCTTTTGATGATTTTGAAGATAAATGTAGTTGGAATTGGACAGGTAATAACCCAAATCTTAAAATGATTCATCCAAGCAAACTGTTACTTGGTTATTTGCCTACATTTAGTTTTTTAAAAGGTAAATTATTAACTATTATTGATTCTGATTCCTCAGAAAATGATTATCTTTTTTCAGTATCTATTTCTGAAGATCATAACGATTATGGTCATAAAGTTCTTTCGTTTAATTTGTCGGACGATAATGAGAAAGGCTATACAATAAGAACTATTATTATTAATGAACAATGTTATATTATCTTTAATACTTCAGAGATGCAAGCTTTAGGACTTGAAATACCAGAGCGTTTAACAAAAAAAACTATGTTTGAAATTAAATGTCAACGAGATGAAGAGTATAGATATAATCGTGTAGAATATAAAGATTGTTATTGTGAATGTGATCAAGATTATTTTTCTATTTGGAGAGAAAAAACAAAATATATGAATAAAGATTTTAGTCTTGCAGAAAAAGATTTATTATACTTCTTTAAATTAGAACTCAAGAAGTAATAATAAATTATTACATTTTCATTTAATTAAAAAATTATAACTAAAAATAAAAAAATATGAAAAAATTCTTTTTAATGTTAATTTGTCTTCCTTTTCTATTTTCATGTAATAGTGGTGGAGAATCTTCTTCCGAAAGTATTGATAATAGTGGTGGAGAATCTTCTTTCGAAAGTATTGATAATAGTGGTGGAGAATCTTCTTCCGAAAGTATTGAAAGCTGCTTAGTTGGATATGATTGGTGTTCACCAAATTGTAGTGATCCTACTATGGCTTGGAAGTTTTCTGGAGATGGCACATTTAACTATAGTACTACAATGTTTGGTGGTATGAGTGCCTGGGGAACATGGGAAGATATAGGAAACAAGGAGATAAAAATTGTTTATACTAGAACTTCTACGGGAGATGTTTTACCTTCCAAGGTTATTAGTATGCCCGATTGTAAAAGTCTAAAGATTAATCAATCGATTTATAGAAGATAAACTTTAATCAAAAACCACTCAATTGAGTGGGTTTCTTTTGGTGGACTTCTCGGTTCTAATTTCGAACTTTTTTTTAGAAATTAAATTCTTTGGATGTGAAAGGCTATTACTAGAAATAAGAATTGTTATATATTTAATGAATCCATAAGATAACATTTAATAATATATTACATATTGTAAGAAACTACATATTTTTGATTGTTAAATCAATTAAAAG
>TARA_B100000963_G_scaffold350817_1_pt1 | contig 15774 bp, 7 predicted proteins | sample TARA_B100000963 | Tara Oceans TARA_B100000963 (sample SAMEA2622097) | marine metagenome | biome: marine biome (ENVO:00000447); feature: surface water layer (ENVO:00002042); material: "saline water (ENVO:00002010), including plankton (ENVO:xxxxxxxx)" | depth 5 m | reverse complement strand
TGCGGCAGTCAATACACTAAACCCAAATTTAGAAAACAAAGTTGTAACCGATCAGGTTAATGCGCAAATCAACGAGCTGAAAAACCAAAAGGCAAGGTCAGCTACCAAGACACTACTTGGTAGGCGGGATGACTTTGAGACAACAACAAATAACAGACTTCAATACACCGGCGGGCTAGCCCCAGAATCTCCTTTGACATCAAGGGGAGGGCAGACCCCTGAGCAAAAGGCAGCTGAAAAAAGACAAAAAGCAATAGCCCTCCGTAGACGAACTTTTGAGGGTGCAAAGGAAAGAGGGAATGAACTTTGGAACATAGGCAAAAAACCCAGCAGATACATAGAAATAAATGATCAGGGCACTGTCACAGTCGAAAGGCTGGATAAGGATAATCAGGTTGTTAGGGAAGAGATAGATGTTGAAGACCTTGGTACAATTTCACCGCACAAAGCAAAAGCTGTTCTTATCAAAGATGGAAAGCTTGTTCCGAAACCTCCGCCGCCTCCGCCCGAGCCAAAGGAACCAAAATCTAAAGTAAAAACATTCTTCGGGATATTTTCCCGTCCTGATCCTGCACCCGAGGGTAAGGTTGAGTACACCAAACTTGATATTATTGCTCACCTAGGCTCGAAGGATGTTCCCCAGCAGTTCGTTCTCGACCCAGTCTTAGCAGTCATAGATGGTCAAGATGTTGCCATTGGTTATCGAACCAAGGACGGCACAGAAGTTCTAATCGACAACCTGCCCGAAATTCAAATTGCGAATGTGGGAATAATAAAAGGGATTCCTCTTAGAAGTAGATCATTCGAATACGGTGGGGAGAGGGGATACTTTGCAAATCACTTTAATAGATTAGTCCGTATCCATGCGACTAAAGCAGGGCATGAGACTTATGTTGTTAATGATCAAAGAAGCGGAGGCGGGAACAGAAAACCCGCTTCCCCTAAATCTAAATCTCTTACATATCCCGATGACTTTAAATCAAAAGAATTTAGTGACAAAAGAACCGGAGTAAGCTTCATCGACGAGCTTGATTACGAAAGTTTTTCTGATGAGCTGTGGACTTTTTTAGAAAACCTAGACGATAAAGAGGTTGAAAAAGCACTTGGAGATAAAGAACTGCGCAAGTCAAAAGGACTCTCAAGCGTTGCTGTCGTTTTACAGGACTCCGGTGGAATCGCAGTAAGAAATATCTTTTATGAAACTAGAAAGGAGCGAGACAACAAGGCAATAGAGGTAGGATATGGAAAGTATATCCTGCAGATATACCAAGGTAAGATTAAAAACACTTCAAAATTTGCACCCTTTGCTTTGTCTCAGGCAGGCAATCCGGCGAATGCATCTTTTGTTGTTCGCAGTGATGGTGAAGGTTCATTTGCTACCAATGCAAGCGGAGAGATAAGAATAGATGGATCCGGTTTTAAGGTGCTTGGCCTGCTCAAGTTTGACGGCAGTGTAACAGTGTCTGAGAATTTTGCATCCATGGAGGATTTCTTGGCTGCGGTCGATAAGCAAAACGAAAAAGCATTACAGAATGGTACGCCTAGTTACCGCTTTGGGAAAGGTGACCGAAGTGAGGAAGTTGCGAGAGGTGATGACTACGATCCGTACCTGCACTTGTATGTTCCTGAGAACTCAAGGGAGTCTGTACGCAAGGCACTGGTTAGACTTGCTGAAATCCGCCTCGAAGTCATTGCTCAGGATGAATACAAGAACAGAGAATTATTTAAGGACTACGCAAAGATTTTAGAAGAAGTCAAAAGCTCGGGTGGAAACATCAGGGTGTCTGACTTTGAGAATTTTGAGGCACAGTTCGTTTTGATAACCAGCAGCCGGAAGGGCAAGAAAGCTAGGGAAACAATATACAACAAACTTGGGCTTGGTGACCTTACGACGGCATCAAAGTCTGCCAACAAAGACCGCAAACTAAAGCTCAGGGAGATGAAGGACTACAAGGACTCTGCTCAGCTTAGAGACTTGTTGGCTTTGCAGAAGTTCCCAAAAATTCTGGAAAGGTTGAAGCAGTTGTATCCTAATCTTTTTCGAGAAATTATTGATTTAGAAATTTCTCAAAAAGGATCAATCCATCGATTCATGCTAGCCAATGGCATTGACACGGAGAACATACAGGCCAACAGGGATAAGCTGTTAAGACAGCTCAGGGCTGCAGTTTCTCTGGAGAAGCTGATGAAAATAAGGGATGCGCAAAGTTCGATTAACGATGACCTTGAATCAGCGCTTGATTATGCAATCCGGAAGATTGAAGACAAATCGAGCGACCTCACAGATGAGGAGTTAAGCAAGATAATTGAAACAGACATAGCTTACCTCGAGGACGACATTAGTAAAGTTTTAGAAGATGCAAACGATCAGCTACAGGAAAGGCAGAGCGAACTCAATGAAGCCAAGGCGGACCTTTCGAGCTTTAATACCTTTGATGAGAAAGCTTTTCAAGAAACAGAAGAGTATAAAAGTTTGCAGGCAAGCAAGGACCAGCTGACCGAGGAAGACTATCAGACAGTACTTAAGCGATATAAAGACCTTTTTGCACAAGAACAAGCGGGGGAGTCCACAGAAATAACCGTCGATAATATTGATGACCAATATCAAAAAGAAGCTCTGGAAGACACAATTGAAAGACTTGAGAGCGAAATTGCTGCTATTAATAAAGCTATCGAGGATGCAAATAATGTTGTACCTAGGCTAGTTAAAATGGTGGAGGACCCAGAGCTTCGCAAGAAATACCTAGCAAGCACTGACGACGAAAAGACAAAGCAACAGGTGCAGTCCTTGATCAGTGAACTTGAAGTTCCTGGCGCAAACGAGCTTTCCGTCGAGGGTGCAAAGCGTGAGCTTGCTAAAGTTAAGGAGAACTTAGCTATACAGACAGGTGCACCGTTTGAAAATTTTGTAACTTTGTTTGAGAATAATCCTGACCTGTCCGACCTCGAACTGCAAAAGTCCTTGGACAATCTTCTCTCTAATCTTGTCGGTGCTGAATCAATTGGCATGGCTCTGTCCGAAGCTATTTCCAATAAAGATTTAAAAGAGAAGTTTATAAAGGCTTGGTTGGATGATGTATCGGATTCTCAAGGGTCGAAGACTTACGACTTACTAAATGATGCTACGGTAACAGAGGGGGAAGAAAGCGCTCTGAATGAGATGCAGGATGACCTTGGTGCTATGGAGGCAGGCAGTTACGGCATTGAATCAGGTCCTGCAGCGGGTTCTGAGACTCAACTTGCTGGCATCAGCCCCGAACAGGTCAGGGAGAGTGAAGAGGTTATCAAAGAGTTCCTGTCTGCATTCAGCCCCGACCTTCCCCTGAGCGGAAAGCTTGCCCTCAGGCGAGCGCTGGAACTAGCCACCGACCAGACCATTATTGATTCCTTGGAAATGCTTATGTCCAACAGTCAGTTGGATACCTTAGACATCAACTTTGCAAGTCATCCCGAATGGGAAAGGCATTTAAACGAGCTTCGTAAATCCAACACCATTGGTGGCAAGTCTGTACGCCACGGAGAATATTCTGTCTTTGATCAGAAGGTCACCATGGGCAGCGTTTATGGATCAATGGAGTCTGCCTCCAAAGAGGAACGCATGGCTCACCTGCTTCGGGTGCTTGCCGAGGAGCTACAGCATGCTGTTACCATTAATACGATCAACGCATTGGTCATGTGGTCAATAGAGGGAAGGGTTCCAAAGTCTTACAAAGGGAACATGTCGATCGCTGACTTTGAGGCTATGGCTGAGATGAACACCACGGTGTTTAATTTTCTTAAAGAACATTTTGCATCCAAGGGTGTATTCAAATACGAGCTTTCCAATCCGGCTGAGATGTGGGCGGCTTACGCCACGGATGCCAAGTTTCGTACAGCTATTGATAAAATCAAGATGCCTCAAGCTGTTCGGGCAAAGCTTAGGACAAGGCTACAGAGGCTCGGTGATTTTTTCCGCAGGGTTTTGGCACGCATATTCAGCGGCATAAGCGAAGCGTCTCCGTTGGAGATGATGGATATTCAGCTCAAGAAGTTTTACAAAGATTCCAATCGGGTTTCTATTGAAAATGACTGGGCTTTTGGGGGCAGGGCAAAACTTGGCTCGCAGTTGTTTTTAGATTTTGCAGGTGACACGATTGAAACAGAAAGTGCCGGTCCTACTTACCAGCAGATGCACAACATTCCAGAAGGGGCTACCATTGAGGAGGTATCGAAAATACTGATTGACTACTACGAATTTGAAGACCTCTCGGACATAGAGGGAACCGCACTGATTGCCAGTAAGTATCTTGGTTTTAAACCTTCCGACATGGAATCTGCGATGCGTCGAGCCTACGCCAACCGCTTCAGATTAGGAAGCGAATCCATGTCAGAAGGCGTAGGTAAATTCAACAAGTACAAAGAATTCAAGAAAAGCTTGTTGGATACAGAGAGCGCAATGCAATCCTTAGGAGGAGTTGACAAAGAGGGTAGAGCAATACTGGAGGACGGGGAATACTTTGAGGGTAAGGTACAGCAAGAGAAACTCGATAATCTAGTTAAAAACCTTAATAAGTATAAGGATAGCAAGGCTGTAGTATTTCCAAAGAAGTTATCAGAAGAACTCGATGATGTACTTGGTATGTTTATCACACCTCAAGTACCTTCAGACCGCGGATCGGTTCGAAACAACAAATACAGAGTAGAATACGCTAAGGGGAAAAAAGGTGAACCTGATGACAAAAAAGCAAAAGGTATACGGTTGCGTATATTAAACGATGACAAAGATGGAGTTGATTCCAAAGAACTGCATCGGACGCGCACCACAGGGGAGATGGTTAATTATATCTTAGATAATTACATCAATACCAAAGAACAAACGGAGCAAACGGAGCAACTAACGGGGTTTCACACTTTTATGAAACTTGCGGAATCTGGACAGCTTGAGGAAGACTTTGTAAAAGATGTTGAAATCAAAATAGGAGATGATCTGCTCTATTTTTACGACCCTGAAGGCCCAGAGGCAGCCGCCATGTCTGGTTTTACCGAGCAAATTGCTGAAGCTAAAGTTTTAGACATATATTATGTGGATGGATATGAGGTGGGTGATTCCGCTCAGGATGAAATATCAATTTACGAGCTAACCTACTCTCCCGAAGTGTATAAATTTAAGATTCAAATAGCAGGTCAGCCAAAGCCAGCTGTCGTTGACCCTAAGAATCTTGGTCCAATAAAATGGAACACTCCAATTGAATCAAAAAAGAAAAGCTCGCCGGAAGAGAACCCAGGATTTCCATTCAGTGAACTTTTAAAACTTGGAGACGAATATAAGTTAGACGAACTTAAGGTAAGTAAAGGTGATACAGTGCTTTACTTTTGGGATTCCCCCGAGTCAACCGCCAAGAACCGTAGCTTTAGATCTGTGGAAGCTACAGTTTTAGAAGTAATTCATGAAGACCACGACAATTTGGATGGTGTAATAGTCAACAAGGACACCATCTCGGACAACAGGGTTAAGATTAAAGTCCAAACTGGAATGATGCCAAGCCCTACGAACACGGGTTTAGCTAATCTCGGTCCACTCTTTGTTACTGAAACTGATGTTACTGAAACTGGTAAAAAATCAAAAAAGAAAAGCTCCCTGCGAACCGCAATGGAAGCAAGGGATGCGAGAAAGGAAATAGACAAGCGAGCAGAGGATTATCAGCAGGTAGGGTACAACGAACCGATAACACCATTACAACAGGATAGGATAGTTGTATTAAAGGCTTTTGCGGATTATCTAAATACACTGATATTGAGCGGACGAACGCCGTCAGGGATATTTCAAGAAGCGATAGAAATGTCTAAACGTTTCGGTTTTACTTATGAACGAGATGTAGCCTATGAACCAACAGAAGACTTATCTCAAAAAACCAAACAAACAGGTGGTCCTCTGGCGATTAAATCTCCTTTCGACGGAGAAACAATCTTTCGTGGAATACCTGAACAGGAACTCGTCTCACAAGAAGGTCAGCAGAATTTTATAAGCGCACTTGTACGCAACATTGAAAATGCTTTAGAAAACCCTCAAAGTGTTCTTTATCCCCAAATGAGGGATGTGAATGATGTGTCCGAGGTGCCGGGAAAGATGCATGTGTACACCAAGATGTCTTTAGGCAGCGAAACTTCTGAGTTCGAAGCCGTACCCCTGACCCGCAATGAAGTCGAGCAAAACATGGAGATGGAGTATGTGTCGTTGCTCGAAGTGCAGAAGGTGGTGGAGAATGCCCTCAACGAGTTTTTGAGCACAGAAGAAGCAAGCAAGCTCGACAATGACATGGTCAAGAAAGTGATGCGCGGATTGTCCAAGGTCAATGACAAGGCAACAAACTCAGTGATCCGCTCCGTCCGCAAGGCTCTCAACTCAAGCAAAAGGAAAGGTCAGCGGGCAACCGACCCAGCCGCCCAAGCACAGGAGATTGAACGGATGGCTGAGTCCAAAGACATAGAGTTAAAGGAATCAATTTCTTCCTTCGCGACTCTGGCTTTAAAACTTAAAACAGCAAGAGATGCTGTCCGCAAGCTACAGAGTCAGCGCAGGCACCTAGTCAAGAGAATGCAAGCGGTCGAAAAGGATACCAGCGATCAGCAAAAAATTGTAAGCGAAGTTGACGATCAGCTTACCACGCTTGCCAAAGGAAAGAAGTATGATCCGGATGCAGTTAAGAAGCAGATATTAGAAGACCTTGGGCAAGCTATTAAAACACAAAGGTATCTCCGTTATCTAGAACCTCAGTATCCAGAGCATTCAATAAAAAAACTTAAAGATTCCCTACAAGTCGACAGGGTGTACGAGGTCTTGTCTGACTTGATAAATCAGGATGTGGTGCCTGAGGACATGACCAAGCAGGAAATATTTGATGCACTAGAAATTACCGCACAGGATGTATTTAATGACAGCATTGAGACGAATGAGATAAACAATGCCGTTGCCCGTTCTCTCATTGCCGAGCTTCTTTCTACAGAATCAAAAGCCAAGACCAAGGCAATGTTCACGATAGACATGAGGCTGGCTTTCGGGAAACTGATTGCGTCGGTAGATCAGGCCATGCAGGAACTTCGCCGAGCAGCCCTGACCAGTGATTGGAAATCCATCAAGGCGGAAGGTATTCTTAAAAAACAACTTGGTGCGGTAATTGGCTTACAGAAGAAAAAGAGTATAGCTCTTGAAAAGATTACTGAGCTTGGGGTGACCAAGGCTATAGCATCCCCACTGATCGAGGCAGTTGATCAAAGAACTATGGAGCTGGGCGCTTACTTGGGTGAAACACTTTTCCCGCAGGTCGCAGTTGGAGACAAGGTGACCATGCTTGATGTGGATGAAGAGGGCAATGTGTTTACTAAACAGGTGGAGTGGCAAGCGTCCGGTGACAAGTTTAATGAATATGTAAAGGCGATCAGAAGAACAATGGAGATTCTCAAGAATCCCAAGCACAGTGCCAAGTACGATCAGGCTTACATAGAATATTGGAAACAGGCATATGCGTTAATTGAGGAACCGCTGATGAATACCCGTGACGCATCGTATGCGGGTAGCCTGTTCGCTATGCTTGAATCCTTTTCTCAGACTGTTTCCCGAGCGGGCACTGAAGAAGCACTGATGATTACCTCGATGTTTAATAAGCTGAACACTGACTTGAGACTGGAGACTGGGCGGTTTGTTCAGCAGGGACATCGCACGGCGAAAGCGTTCAGGAATCTACAAAAGGTATTACGCAACTCCGAGCGATCCATTTACAACCTTAATAAGGGACAAAGGTATAGCTTGGAGGACATAAGAAATTTTCTGTACGACCCATTTATGACTTTTGTCGAAGGGCAGATTGACGCCAAGCGTAGTGATCTTGTTGATCTGGCTTCTGATTTTTGGAAGCAAAAAACCAAGGAAGCAACTCCCGGAACAATTGTGATGAACAGGGAGAGTAGGGAAGCTTGGCTCAAGCTTATCACGGAAGTGGAGCGTTCCAATGACATGGTTGTTAAGTTAGCTGAGAGGCTGGGCTTACCCATCGAGGATGAAGTGCAGATAGTAGATCCAATCTTACACAACCGTACTCTTTTCCGTGACCGCATTCCGATGTCTGACGCACTGACTGTGCCGAGGAGGATTAACTACACCAAGCTCTCAGAGGCTGCCAAGTCTTTACAGCAAGACGGTAGCGATATAATTACCGTAGTAACCTCAGCGGTTAGGCAAAAGATTGAAGAGGACGAAGATTATTCACCGAATGCTTTTAAAGCACAGCTTGCAGCGTTTGACGGACTTAATGCGGATGTAACTGCAAACTTCTTGGATGCGGTATTTGAGGACGATAATAACCCAAGGAACTTGGGCTGGGACATGAATGGACAGCCCGTCAGTATGCAGGAGATTAGAATGGCATGGGAAAGCTCGGTTGGTGCAAATGGTGGCGCCAGGCTTGCAGATATGATTCACAACTTGGCGATCAATAAAGACCTGCCTAAATACTTCAAAAACATTTCCAGTTTTCTTGAGCAGTTGCAGAGAAGGTCGCAAGCAATCATCAGTGAAAATAATAACTACAACAGACAGATTAATCAGCGGGAAAAGAATCCCAAGCTATTGGTTTACAAGCAGGAGGCGTATGGCTCACTGACTGGCCGAAAGCAGGGCAATGTTTTACCGGGTGTCTTCTATGAGTATAACATGATGACCGAGATTGACATGAGGCAAACGGCAGCTCGTTTACTTCTTGCTCATCATTTTGGCAGAAAAGAAGAAAAGTTCTTGGCTGCCTTTGATCAGCTTAGTCAGACGCTGGAGGCGGCGGAAAACGAATTTTCCAAGATATACAGAAAAGTATCCACTCAGGAGTTTCCATTCCGTGCAATTGACAATGCGTCCAAGTCACATCCTGAGCTTTCTTCGAAGTTTAACCTGCAAGCTTTCAATAAGTACGGTGTTCCGCCTTCAATTAAAAAGAAACTAAGCACAGAGGAGTATGCTCGATTGCGGAAACTGTACACGCTTATCCTTTCTCTCAGGCAAGCCAAGAAGGTTCTGCCAAGCTACAAGGCATATGCAAATGACCAGTCTTCTTTCTTGGGAGACGAGCGCTTGCCTCTAGAAATTTTGCAAACTGCATCTACGGTGTTGGTAGCCAAGCCCAATTCTGCGGTGATGAACTTGGCTTCTCTCTTTCAATTATTTCAATATTACGACCTCAATCCGACTTCGGTGAAATCCAGCCTCAAGGTACTGAAAGGATTGAGCAAGGAAGTCTTGGACACAGTGGTTCAAAGCTTCGGTTCCACGATGGGCAGAAACTTGAAGTACGGAGAGAAAGCTTTGGCACCGCTTTGGACGCAACAAGACTCCGCCACGGAAGCAAGATTTGATTTTGCCGGTGCATCAGGGAACCTTGGTGATGTTGATTATTCCACGAAGACTGGAATTTCCGCAGGGATGAGAAAGTTCTTGCGAGCCGTACAGAGAGGCACGACATCTGGTTTAAAGATTCCAAAGGTAAACAACAAAGTTATTAACATGATTTTGAACGGCGTGCCGGGCAGGGAGAAGCTTGCGGAAGAAGGAGAATTGACTACACCTCCGGGTTCGTTGTCTACATTTAGTCTAATTCCTGGTGTTACCAATGTATTCTCTTGGCTCAATAATGCGGTGCTTAAACAAAGCTCCTTGGCAATCTTGGCTGACTTAAGAACGCGAGTTGAACTTGCCGCCCATGTTTTGGATGCTAAGTCAATACCCGTCGATGATTTAAATTACCAGCTGACCAAAGATGATCTTGGCTATACGCAAGGTATGCTTGGTCTGGCGCACAAGGATACCATGGAGGTGTATGAGCGAATTGACCGTGAACTTGCAGACTTCGGTTTGTCGGTCACTAGGCTTGCGCAGGATTTCAGGAAGCGTCGCAAAGAGGACATTACCGCTGATCCAATCACGGACGAAAATAAAAAGGTCGCTGCATACATTGCATCAACCCGCATAACTTTTGACGGAGCGTCAGCTAAAGCACAAATCTTGCAGACCAAGTTAGGCGTCTTCGCGAGTCCTTTGCTTGGATGGACGTCGAGCATGGCCGCTCATGCAAATCGATTAGCAAGACAGCCTGACGGGGCGGTGGACTTCAACTCTGCGGAAACCTACAAAGCTTTGGGCACTTACGCCACTTTGTTTGCGGCTGTTGGCATCCCCATCAGTTTAGCGGTATTTAAGTTAGCCGAGCTTTATGACGAGGAATACCTAGGTAGAGAATCAGGTGTTGGTGATGTTCCCGCTTATGCGTATCTACCCTTTGGCTCACTGCTTGGAATATCTGACCCTGCTTTTCGCACGCTTAGTTTTGTCGAGCGGCTTGGTCGAACCTCGTCCGCTGGTGGTTTTTATCAGGAGACGCTGACCAATCTTTTACTGCAAGGCACAGGTGAAATTCCTAGGCGTGACTTACTACAGAGAGTGCTGGGATTCGGCATTCTGTACGGGGCGGGTAATGCAATGGTCAACTACTACAACTCACTTGATTTATCCACACCCGAAACATTTATTCCCGACTACGCATCTGTGGTTCGCCCACTGATGTATGTTTCGGGTTTGGGAAATGTTGTTCAGTTTTCACAGTTCGCCAACAACTTTATGCCAGCACCAATATTTAGCTCAGAGTACGAGATTACCAACCTGCTGAACAAGCGTCGCAAGCTCAGGGCGTACACCAAGGCGCTCGGCATTGAAACAGCCAAAAGCGGATCCGTTTCGTACAGTATGACTCCAATGACTCGCGCGATCCGTGCTATGGAGAGGGCGGCGTATGCGGGCAACAGGGAGTCATTTCTGGATGCCTACAGAATGGCGTTGCAACTATCCACCGCCGAAGACCCCGCAAAAGATATTATAGATAGATTCAAAAGAAGAAACTTAAAGAGTGGCATAAGCAAATATGCATTGAGTGACAGTGATTGGAATACCCTTATGTCGGTACTGGATGAGGATGACAGAAGAGAGATACAGGACGGATTGTCCAAACATTCATACTACATCCAACTTATTGGCGGAAACCCGCCAGGACCAGCGAGAACGGAACGCCGACAAATCGATGATTTAAAAAGAAGAGCACTATTATGACTTCCAAAGCCAAACAATACGGCACATTATACGAACAAAGATTTATAGCAGAAGCACTTAAAAGAGGGCTTCACGTTAGTGAGGCAAAAGGGGACTACATGCCCTACGACTTGGTTGTAGACAGCGGAAAAAAACTTTACAGGATTCAAGTAAAAGGCACACAGCATCAGCAAAAACCCGGAACTTGTGAGTATGCGGTGACTACGGCAATGGGGGCAAGGACTTCCAAGAAGACACATTACCCCAAGGATTCATACGACCTGCTGGCAATCTGCGTAGACACTGGGGACGCACGCATCTGGTATTTGATACCTAAAGACAAAATAGGCAACAGGTTGTCCGTAAAGTTATTTCCCAATCCGACCAGCAAGGGACAATGGGAGAAGTATAGACACGGATGGGATTTAATTTGCTAGGTGTTACCTAGTAATCTAGAATAAAGGAGTGAAACGCAAAATACTCATCATGGGTCTGCCCGGTTCGGGAAAGACTACGCTGGCTGAAAAGCTGGTGCCCAAGATTAACGCAGCTTGGTTCAACGCCGATGCGATACGTCAGGATATATACTCAGAACTTGGATTTACACCCGAAGACCGGCTCACCCATGCCAAAAGAATGGGAAAACTTTGCGAATGGGCATCCCTTGGGGGAGGCTATGCTATAGCAGATTTCGTATGTCCCACAAAGGAAGCTCAAGAAGCATTCAATGCAGACTTTACCGTGTGGGTAGACAGGATTCGTGAGGGCAGGTACGAAGACACGAACAAAATGTTCGAACCCCCAGCCACTCCTGATGTTCGACTGACTGAAGGTACTCCCGATGAATGGGTAGAACAGGTAATTGAAGAGCTTAATAAAACGGAACAGTGGGATAACCAAGCTCCGACCGCTCTTCTGATTGGGAGGTACCAGCCGTTTCACAAGGGTCATAAAACCTTGGTTGCTGAAGCACTTAAAAGAACAGGACAATGCTGTATTGCATTAAGAGATGTGGGCGGAACAAATGACTCCAATCCATACAACTTTGAGCAGGTAAGAGAAAATATTTTATCCGCATGTGTGGAGTTTGGAGACAAGATTAAGGTAGTCGAGCTTCCCAACATAACTGACATATTCTACGGCAGGGGAGTGGGTTACAACATTGAAGAACTTGTTCTAGATAAAGAGATACAGAAGATTTCAGCTACTAAAATACGGGCGGGAGAGATTGGAACTGACGGTAAATTATTGGGCATGAGGCCAGTGTAATTATGAAAAAGAAAACCATGTGTTGCTGCCAAAAGAAAGCGCAAAATGCAAAAATGAAACTTAACCCCCATTTGCGAAATGCCAAAAGGAAGAAAAAAAGCTAAGAAGAAGTCTCCAGCAAAAAGAGATGCCTGTTACTCCAAAGTAAAAAGCCGCTACAAGAAATGGCCTTCGGCTTACGCTTCTGGCGCTTTGGTTAAATGCCGTAAAGTTGGAGCCAAAAACTGGGGAAACAAATCTAAGAAGAAAAAGAAGTAATGGCAAAAGAAGGCTTAAAGAAATGGTTTTCACGCAATGGCGGCAAGGGCTGGATTGATTGTAAGACTGGAAAACCTTGCGGCAGAAAGTCAGCCAAAAAAGGTAAAAGCAAAAGACCTTACCCAGCGTGCAGACCTACCAAAGCCCAGTGCAACTCAAGCTCAAAGAAGAAAAAAGGACCAGCAAGAATTTCATGGAAAAAGAAAAAGAAATAAATCTAATCAAGGAGGAAATAAGGATTTGGTCAAAAGAAGTCCTTGAAATTCCAGAAAGTAGATTTGGAGGCTTGCCGCCTTGTCCTTACGCCAGACAAGCTTGGGCAAAAAATAAGGTGAGAGTGCATGTAGTCTCTGATCTGGGCGATTGCTTAACGATAAAAGACATGTGCCCGGATGACGATTCGCTGGATGTTGTTGCATGGACTGGCTACGAATCCATGTCGGCTGACGATTTTGACACTTGGCAAGACGAGCAAAATGAAAAGCACAGCGGCAAATGGCTGCTTGGTTTTCACCCAGATCATCCAGAGGACGAGGATGCCGGAGAGTTTGTAGGGAATGATGCGCCTGAGTACGGAATTATTTTAATACAGGGTCTTACGCACTTATCGAAAGTGTCTAACACGCTTTTTAACAGGGGTTACTACAACAGTTACCCTAAATCTGAAATAAAACTCATAAAAAGGAGGAACGAGTTATGCCACCAAAAAGAAAAAGAAAAGCTATCAAAAAGAAAAAATCCGTAAAGAGGAAGTAATTCTTAATGCCTGCAAAAAAGAAAAAACCGTGCAAACCCACCAAGGGCAAGCGGTTCGCCAAACGAGTTAAGGGCAAATGCAGATCATACGGTCAAGCAGGTAAAGCCAAGGGCGGCGGAGATAGGATAAGGCCTGGCACTAAAAAAGGAGATGCTTATTGCGCGAGAAGTGCAGGCATAAAAAAGTGCAAGAAGCCTCCTTGTGCCAACGCCTTATCCAGAAAGAAGTGGAAATGCCGAGGCAAGAAGTCTATGAAATGAGAGTAGGCGACCCTGAGCAGATTAGGCATTTTCAAGATGAACTTGATAAGCTTATTAGGCGGTACAGGCATGAGTATAACATAACTTATGCGAGCGTGATAGGTATATTGTTTGCCTGTGCGCAGTTGCTGGTGGAAGAATCTAAGAAAGGTAAAAGCGATGGCGAGAGTCTACAAGAAGGGTAAGAAGAATTCGGAGTACAATTACCACGGTAAACCCGAGCAGATCAAAAGGCGTTCAAACCGGAACAAGGCTAGGCGTAAGGCCAAATGCAAAAAAGGGCAAGAGGTTCACCACAAGGATATGAACCCGAACAACAACAAGAGGAGTAATCTTAAATGTGTTTCAAAGAAGAAGAATCGGAGCATTCAGCCGAAGAGGAAACGCCGTACCACGAGCAAATAGATGCTTTCACCATTGAGTTAGATAACCTTATAACAAGGTATCGCAATGAATTTGATCTTCATCTTGAAACCCTTATCGGCGCTCTTGAAATGGCAAAGACCGTTCTTTTGCAACCGATGGAGATAGATCTGGGGAGCGAGATGCTAGATGAAGACGATAGCATTGATATTGATTAGTGGGTATAGCTCTTGGTCGTCTTGGTGCTGGAGTGCCCCACGACCTTTGCAATATCCTCTAGCATAACCCCAGCGTCGTAGAGCCGGGTGGTAAAGTTATGCCGTAAACAATGGAATGATTTTCCATAAATTAAAAGTTCACCAAGTATTCTTGAGTAGTATGTACTGAGCTTTGCTCGTTTCTTGGTGTTTGAAATAGTTTTTTGAGCTTCTGGGAAACAGAAAGTCTTGTGCTCTTTCCTGATAGACTGAAGACAGTCGATAAGCTCTTTGCCCCCAAACAGTTCATGACCCAACGGTATCTGAACCCGCTTGTCTCTTTTCAAGGTATGTATGATCATGTGCTTGCTTGAAATGCTATCCCATTCCAACCGGCAAATGTCACCAAGCCTGAGTCCAGTCCAATAGGATATGATTGTCGCCTCCCTGAAGAAGTAAGGTGCGCAGTCTATGATCTGTTTGTATTCCCATTGGGTGAAAGGAACGCGCTCCTCAGCTTCCTTCTGTTTGTGCTTCAACAAGCTTTTGTCCACCTTGACTAAGGCGGCGGGGTTGGTTTGCATGTATCCTTTTGCCACGCAGTATTTGAAAAGACTGTTAAGGGCTGTGTGTCTTAGGTTTTTATTGCTCAGGGTTGTGCCGTCGCGACGATTTAGAAAGTCGTACAAGTGCTTGGAGTTAACGTCGGCTATGCTCTTTTTGTCGTACTTGTAGTCTCTGGAGAACTGCCGATAAATTGCGTCATAGGTGGTTATCGTATTAGGGGACGCAGAAAGCTTTCGTTTGTGGGCTTCGTACTCCCTTACAACATCCAAGAACTTCTTGGGTTTTCCGAGAGTTAGTTTTGTGTATACCTCATTGGACAGGATGTCTAGCTTTGCAGCCCGCTCCATTTCCTCAATCTTGAGTTCTCGGACTAGTAATTTCGCTTCGGATAATTGGGTAACACCAAGCGATGTTGACCTTACTCTACCTTCCCTGTCTGAGTATCTGACGGAATATATTCCGTTCTTGTTTTTAATTAATTTCACTCGAAATACCTATAATATTCCTAGGTAACACTGGTCAAGTCTTTACTTTGCCACAAGTGCCTTACGTCGTTTGCGTGAAACTTAGTTCTGCATTTTACGAATGTAAAAATTTGTTCACCTACGAAGTTCGCGGTTTTGTCATTCACATGCGTTTGAGTTGCAATGACTTTATGGTAATCCAATCCTTCAATTCCCAAGGGCTTGATTCCTATGGTTGCTCTTTTTACCGCTTTAGTCATGGAGGGTTGGGATATTTTTCTTTTATGCTTTTGTATAAGTCCTGCGATAATTTCAATCGAGATACCTCCGGTAGGTTCGACAAATTGTTTTGGAGCGGGACGTTTAATTTGTCTAATTGTGTTTTGAATTTGTTTTCTCGCTTCCGCATACACCTTGATTTGATCGGTGCAATGCCTACTAACACGCCTAAGTTTGTTTAGTGTGTCTTCCGTGTTCATTTCGTTAGTAATTTTGGAATATTTTGAATTCCTCGCTTTTTTCATCTAATTCATTACGC
>TARA_B100000963_G_scaffold192627_1_pt1 | contig 15796 bp, 7 predicted proteins | sample TARA_B100000963 | Tara Oceans TARA_B100000963 (sample SAMEA2622097) | marine metagenome | biome: marine biome (ENVO:00000447); feature: surface water layer (ENVO:00002042); material: "saline water (ENVO:00002010), including plankton (ENVO:xxxxxxxx)" | depth 5 m | reverse complement strand
CATCCTCTAAAGCACCCTCTCCATCTACATGTAACTTATAAGATGGATTAGTAGTTCCTATACCTACTCTAGAGGTGTTGCCTTTTATAACAAAAGCGGGTGTAGTGAAGGTTTGATTACCAAGTGCTGTTGATGGTATAATCTCAAAACCTTTATCTACAGTGTCTTGAGTTGTTATCAGCCAGTTATAATGTGTGGAACTTGCTTCAGAGTGAAGGAACAATCCAGCATTTCCACCATATCTACCTATGATAGCACTATGTGAAGCAGAAGAGGATTTAACTTGCAATTTAGAAGCTGGACTCTCTGTTCCTATACCTACATTGCCATTAGCAAGGACGGTAATTCTTTCAGAGGAATTAGTTGATATACTGACCTTCCCAAGCGCATTTAAAAGTAAATTATTACTAGTATTACCTTGTATACTTACATTACCGTTGTTTAGGAAGAGTGAATTTGTGGTCCCGCCAAGTATACCTATATTTGAATTTACAGTGAGATCATAGACGGGGTTGGTATTACTAATACCTACATTACCTCCATCTAAAATAGTAAAGACTTCTGTGCTCCCGTCTAATACTTGGAGTATATCGCCAGCACCTTGCTGTTGTATTCGTGTAGCGAAAGACCCAGCGCTTCCATTTGCTATAACTTGAAGTGCATGATCAGATCCACCATCTCTTGTATTTTCGATTTTCGCAGCAGCACCAGCATTTAAAGTAGTGCTTCTAACATGAAGAACATTAGACGGACTAGCTGTTCCTATACCTACATTACCACCAGCTTTTACTACCAGTGTCGCTTCATCGGATGTTGCACCTATGACAACCCCATGATCATTTTTATCAAAAATATCTGGAATAGTGAGAGCGCTGCTAGATCTTCTTACTTGTACTGCATAAAACTCTGAGGCCGTATTAGCTTGGCCTATAAACATATTTGAAATAACCCTAGCGCTGGCTGGTGATATATTAGAAATTTGCCCTGATACATCTAAAGCCTGAGTCGGGGAAGTTGTCCCTATACCAAAATTACTGCCAGTAATAAAACTATTGCCACCAGCTCCATCTAACCTGACAGAAGCGGTGGCAGAGTTGCCTCCACCCTGTCTAGCTGCATCATGATTGATCTCAAAAAGACCTGATTCTGGGACTACAATAATATTAGACATCGTATTTAATTACACTTTTAATGGCTCTATTTCTAGCTTATCTACATCTTTTCGCTCTCCATATATTACATAATCATAAGAGCCTTCAACACCTCCAACTTCAATTGATTGCGGAGATTTTTTAATAATAAATAAATCTTGTTTCTTGCCAATTGCTGTTAAAGTAACAGTAATTGTATTCTCATGAACAAGCTCTGACCAGTATTCTGGTAGATTAATAATATCGGTGTCACTTGTTCCTCTAACATAAACGCCGTTCTCTGGACCCTCCAGTGATGCGTATTGGAGTTTTTTGTTTTCTTTGGTTGGGTGATCAATCAGGAATGACTTGCTGGTAGCAGAAAAGTGACCAACAACTTCAAGAGCACTAGATGGGGAGCTTGTGCCTATACCTACATTGCCGTCACTTTGAATTCTCATTCTTTCTACAGCATTAGCAAAAAACTGATGACCTACTCCAGCTTGAGCCTGATGTCTTAAAAGATTTGATTCTACATAATGAAAAGCTTTTGTAGTTCCATTAACTTGATATACTATACCTCCACCAACTGATGAGTGTGTTCCATTTAAAGTTAAGCTACTGACAGTTGATGTTATACTTACTGGATTAATCGTTCCTATGCCAACATTACCAGCGGAGTTGATTCGCATCCTCTCTGTGCCATTCGTAGTGGTATTATTAGCAGCAGTTTTAAATCTTAATTGAGTAGCTGCGTTTTCTACAGAGCTTCCACCACCCATTGTAACAATGTTAGCAGCAGATTGAGTGTTACTGAGGAGCATCGTGACAGGTTCCTCTGAGGTGTTGTAGTGAGTTACTTTGATTCTACCTACCTTGTTAGTAGAATTAGAAGCAGAGGTAGAAAGGGTTATGCCGCCACCTACATCATTGGCCCCAAGAATATGTAAATCGCTAGCAGGACTAGTTGTTCCTATACCAAAGTTACCGTTCCCATCAAAACCTCCATAAGCAGTTGTGTTACCATAAAAATGTATAGTATCATTAGCTCCAGCCTGTATTTTTATGGGGTTTCCGTTACCTGCGCTTGAGATTAAAAATTCATCGTTTGCTGCGGCAGGATTTTCAAATCCAATATAACCAAAATCAGTCACAGAATTGGACCTTCTGAAACGGATGACACTGTGTTGAGTAGATCCACCTTTTACAACAATGTCACCTCTGACATCTAATTTATGGGTTGGACTATTTGTTCCTATACCGACATTGCCACCATTGAAGAAAGAGTCTCCAGTTATCCCAATTTGGGCATTAGTGGTTCCCCCACTATCTTTAAATTTGTATGTTTGATCTACAAATAACCTAACAAAATCAGCACCATAAAATGCAACATTGCTATTCTCTGCGACTCTGATTTTATCGGCGACATCAAGCTTGGTTGCTGGACTTGCTGTTCCTATGCCAACTGGGCCATCCATTAATACTTTGCCTCCATGAAAGGCTCTAAAGTAAGCTCCACTAGAACTTTCTAATCTTAAAGCAACGCCATTAGTTGTAGAACTATCAGTTCTGATATCTACTTTAGCTGCCGTAGAATCATTTCCTATACCAACATTTCCCGCACAGTTTACCGTTAATCTATTTATACCAGATGTTATTAGATTAATATCACCTTCCATTCCGAGAGAAGGAAAGAAACCACCGTGAAGATCTATATTACCAAATGAACCAGTAGAAGTTCCAAATCTACTGTGCATTTCTATGAAAGAACTATTGTTTGTATTGCGATTTGCGGCAGATAAAACAATCTTCTCTGGAGGGTTTGAGTCGCCACCATTTGAAGTTCCAAATAATCCTATATGGCCGAAAGATTCTCCTATATGAATGCTTCCAACAACACCTGTTGGATATACCGCTATTTCATGACCGCGAACATCAAGTGTTGTAGAGGGAGTAGATATTCCTATACCAACATGACCATCACTATCAATAACAAAATCTGCTGTCTGACCGTTGCCATTTACAACCTCTAAAATATTAGCGGAGGTGTGGACATTTCTCGCGAGTAATTGTATAGCTGTTACCCCATCTGCTGCGCTAGAAGCTATTTGAGCAGCAGCATTTGTTTTTTGGAAATGAAGCTGTTGTATTGTGGGGCCAGCTTGTAATTCTGCTGAATTACCACGTATATAACGTGAGGTATCAGTTCCAAATTGAAGCGTGCCAAAAGCAGTCGAACTGGTATCTTCAATACAGCCTATCCCTTTAACGTGAAGTTTTTGAATGGGATTTATTGTGCCTACGCCAAAGTTATTGCTGGCGTTGAGAGCCATTTGGTTCCCATCTTTTGATCTAAAGATTAAACCATCATCATTAAAGCCACCTATGCCACCGACAATTCCATTGTCATTCTCAAATTGGACAATAGAACTATTACTTGCACCTCTATCTAATACTAACGATGCAAAATCAGTGCTTTCAATTCTTATGGTATTAGTCGTAGTGGCACCGCGATCTGTAACAGTTTGTAATGTATCTGCTTCAGAAGCGCCCAAAGTAGTGCTTTGTATAGATCCTCCAAGGTTATGGTATAAAATGTAATCAGCACCATTTTTTTGGATGGAATACATGTCAGATGCCAAACTAAAGCCATCTTCATATCCATCGGCTGCTGAACTTGCTAACGGCGCGTTTGTGCCAGAGTGCATGGTCATTGCAACAGGAACACGGGTGCTGCTACTTCCATTGATACGGACTGCGGCGTTTCTCTGCCTAGTGCTTGAATACTGGCCTAGCTCTGTAACCCTACCTGCTCCAACTGTAGTGTAATAACCGAAACCAAATGATCTCTCTCCGCTAGCTAAAACCTGATAACCAAAGGCTCCAGCCTGTGTTTTGGCTGCTCGGCTAGTAAAACCAAACGCCACAGAATCTAAAGCTACAGCATCAACAGTAGTATCATAACCAACTGCTGTTGATCTAAACGCCCCAGCTTCAGCAGAGAGTCCAAGAGCTATACTATTGGAACCTGTAGCTTTAGCAGTATCACCTATAGCTATACTAGCTTGGGCGCTAGCTGTAACATTCCTTCCTATACCTATAGATCTAATTCCTGCTACTTGTGAGTTAAAACCTATCGCCGTAGATTCTTGAGCAGCACTATTAGCTCTTCCTACTGCTGTTCCTCTAGACGCTGTAGCATGATTACCGCATCCAATTGCTGTTCCTTCAACGGCTGCTGAATTGGAATTTCCATGTGCTGTGGATTGATTACCAGTGGCATTATTAAGATAACCAACTGCACTTGACTGCAATCCTAAAGCATCATTATCATAACCAAGAGCTACAGATTGCTTTGCATCAGCATTGTTAAGAGTTCCAAGATCAACACCCGTGTTACTATTTACTAATTCAATATTTCCATCTGTAATAGTAATTCTCTCTGTGGCTACAGCACCAAAGCCCATCCGACCTTGGCTATCAATAGATATAGTGTGACTTGAATTACTACCGCCGCCTCTAAGTTGTAGTTTTTGAGAGTTTGATGATTCTCCAACAAAAGTATTAGTGCCTCCAAAGAATATTTGTTGGTTGTCTCCATCTAAGAATACATCACCTGCTACACTAAGCTGATGAGATGGATTAGTAGTTCCTATACCTACTCTAGCAGTATCTCTAGTTAGAGTTAAAATATCTCTAATAGTTGAGGTATTGGCTGATTGGAACTTTAAGCGATTAGTGGATCCATTTTGATTTATTCGGAAGCCGAACATATCCGTGCCAAAAGTATCTCCTGATTCAGAGAATATGAGGCTACCCGCATCAACAGCATTTGATCCATTAGCGTTATCTATTTTAATATCACCAATTACATTTAGAGCATGTGATGGATTAACTCTTCCTATACCAACTCTATCATTAGTAGTATCAACAAAGAAAGTATCGGTATCGACCGAGAAGTCTCCACCCTTCACTGTTAGTTTTTCTGATGGGTTAGTTGTTCCTATACCCACTCGGTTAGCGCCACCATCTAACACTAAAAGACCTTCCGCGCTAGTAGAAGGAGAGAAAGCTATATCACTTGAACCACTAGAACCTCTGAGCAATAAGTTCTTAGATGAAAGTCCTAACGCATCATCTCCTATTTCAAAAATAAAATTAACATTAGCCCCCACTGTGGCAGGGCTATCTAAAGTTAAAAAGTTAGTATTGCTGGTGCCATTTTTTCTAATTGTGGCGGCTCCAGATAAAAGAGTATCGCCCCTAACATCTAATTTTTTAGATGGACTAGTTGTTCCTATTCCTACATCACCAGCAGAGTCAATAGTTAATTGAGTAGACGATCCCAAACTTGAGCTTCTGCTAATTTTAAACTTATCACCATCACTATTATCTAGGCCAATACTCAATTGTGTGCTTCCAATAATATTAAAACCCATTGAAGCATCACCATCTCCATCTTGCCTTAATTTAAGTAGTGCGTCAGTATCGGAACTATTCTCATAAATATCTAAATTAAATGACGGACTATTTGTTCCTATACCAACTCTGTTCGTAGAGTGATCTATATATAAAGTATCTGTATCAAAGAACGTATCACCATTTCCAGCGATTTGAGAGGTTGTAGTTCCACCTGCTCCTCTTACTAAAACGAGGCCATGACCATTTGCATCGTTTCCAATGTTGAATGTTCTTGTCCCAGCAGCATTTTCTGAACGGAAAGTGTCTCTTGCGTTACCAGAGTTTCTTACCGCCATTACTCCCGCACTATCGTCTGCTACTACTTCTAGTGCAAAGTCTGGACTACTTGTTCCTATACCAACTTTACCATCAACTGTAGCTCTAAGAGCTTCGACGCCACTTGGTTTTAATGTTATATTTCTATTGTTTACAGTTGCGAGGTTTAGATTATCGCCAGCGGTTGTGATTGAAGCAACAGTTGAAAACGAGCTGTCTTTAAATTGTAGTGAATGATCGTCATCGTCAGTGCTGTCTTGTATGATTAATCTGGGGCTAGCTTCTTTGATTAAAACATCACCCTCTACATGTAAGCTCTGAGATGGAGCATTTGTTCCTATACCAACATTACCAGCGGCAGTAATCCTAAATTTCTCAGCCCCGCCACCTTGCCAAACTAAGCTACCACCATTTATTAACTTTGATGTTCCGTAGTTAAACTCTGCACCTCCAGCATTACCTAGTTTTATATTGGGTGTTACAGTATCTCCAAATATACTACCTCCACTTATAGATATATTGTTTGTAGTTGAATTGCCACGATTAGTGACGGTTTGCAATGTATCTGCTTCAGTCCCAGCTTCTCCCGACAGTAAGTAGCCCGTGCCATTCAAGGTAATCCTGCCCCCGTCTCCCGTGCCGCCGACATCCCCAGAAACAACAAGTTTGTGTGCTGGATTATTTAATCCTATGCCAACATTACTATTAGATCCTACGACAAATGAATTAGCAGAGGCATCTGTATGAACAGATAGGATTTTATTACCGCCATGTGAAGAGAATGCTAAATCATCATCCCCAAAATATGAGTTGATTTTTAACTGCCCACCTAATTGAGCTTTAAGTTCAAGATCAGCGTTATCGGCTTTTACAAAAGTCGTTTGGGTTGTTCCTCCAAATATTGTAGTTGATGTATTAAGAGTCGCTCTTAAAGCTTCGCGAGTGCCGTAATTAATTTGGAACTGATTAGAATTATTTACGAAAATCTTTCCTGTCTGATAGGTGGTAAAACTAGTATGATTAATACTAAGATCCCCTGAAACATGAGTATCTCCAATAAGTTGCGATTCTCCTTCAACATGGAATTTTTTTGCTGGAGCAGTCGTTCCTATTCCTACATTGCCGCCGCTAAAGAATGAATCACCGTTTGTCTCTAGTCTTATGGCCTCTGTTGCTGATGCGTTAAAAATAGAAAATCTAGGATGATTACTATTAAATTCAGAGTCGAGAACTTTGCGGTTAGAATTGGTGGTGTTTGTTATAGAAAATGGCGACTGACTATTTGTAGTCCAAACCTCTAATCTAGATCCATCTAAAGTTCCATCTGCTTCACCAACTAATAAATTGCCGTATACATTTGTTTTTGTGGCATCAAATTCAAGAACATTATTTGTGCCAAGGGTTGCTGCCCTACTTATTACAAAGTTATTAGAATCATCATCATCTATCCCCATAGAGAAAGAAGTTCCACCATCTAATTTAAAATGAAGAAAAGGATCTCCATTACCATTGTCAGATTCTATTCTTAATTCTGACTCGCTTGACGCACTACTAACATGAAGAAGGCTTGCTGGATTATTTGTTCCTATACCAAATCTACCAGCGCTAGTTATACGAGCAACTTCACTTCCCCCGTTATCAAATAACGTGCTTGATCCTGCTATAATTCTAGTTTGGCTGCTAGATTTTAAAACTGTATCTCCAACTAAATTTTCTAAGTTAAACTGTGTGTTTAATGAAGATAAATAACCTATTTTAGCTTGAAATGCGTTCCCCGAGTCTTTAAGTGCAATATAGTTTAGCGTCGAAGATCCACCTCTCCCACTGTCTTGTATTATAAACGATGGATCACCACCTGCTGTGCTGGTTGCCAAATGCAAGCTTGTATCAGGATCAGTTGTGCCTATGCCAACTTCCCCGCTAGGTTTTATAATGAAAATATCGCCAGCAGTTCCCCCCGAAGAGGTTGCTCTAAACATATCCTCCGTTTGATTTGTATCTGCTTCTATCTCTAATAAAACATGGCCTCCAGCCCTCAAGCTGGTTGTTCCATCAATGTGGAACATCCTATTCAACGCTGAACCTGCGTGACCTAAAGTGAAAACAGTGTTTGAGCTTGGATTTACGTTATATCCTATTGATGATCCAAAATTAGTTGCATCAGTGCCAATTTTTAAAAGACTGCCTCCCGCTTTGAAAACTTCTAGCTTAGCATCTGGGTCACTTACTCCTATTCCAACATTGCCATCCTGCAAAATTGTGACGGCTTCAACCTGTGATAAAGCTTGGTTGTCTGAAAATATGGAGAGACCGTTTTGGTTAGCAGATCTCGACCCCATGTATTTAAGGGAGAATCCAAAAGCTCCTGAGTCTGATATTCCACTAGAGCCATTGCCCCCACCATCTACACGCAGTAAAGTGACATCGTTACTTAGCCCACCAGCTCCAACTCTAATAGCAGTTCCACCGTCACCTTGAACCATTCTTATAGTATTGGAAGTGCTTGCTGTATTCCCTCCAATATCTAATCTGTAATCAGGATCAGTTGTGCCTATCCCTACATCGCCAACTTGTGTAATTCTTACTTTTTCTGTGCTGTTGGTATAGAGCTGCATGAAGTTGGTATTGCCATCAATACCCATATTCCTACCACCAGCGCTCCTAGCCCAAATTCCGAAATCAGCTCTTATGTGTTTACCGTTAGCTATTAAGTCGTTTGCTTGAAAATCAAGTATCTCACCATTAGAATCAATAATGTTGTCATCACTTAATGTAAGCTTGGTGCCTGATATATGTGCAGCTTTTATATCAGTTGTTGTCGTATTACCTCTAGCAGTGACACTCTGCAATGTATCTCCCTCTGGTGTTTCACCAGTGAGAACAGCGTTGCCATTTATATAAAGACCACTATCAGTTGTAACATAAACACCACTCTTAAAGTCTAAGAGCATTGTATTCGCGCCAACAGAAAGAGCGGGAGTAGTTATAGAGTCACTGAAAACAAAGGCTCCATCATGACCCTTCTGAACTTTAGAAAAGTTACCTGCAACTACAGCATCATTTGCTATAGTCTCATTGCCTTGACCACCGATAATTGCATTTCTTTGACCAGACGCAAGGTTATTGATACCTCCAGCTAATACGTTATTAATACCATCAATAGTGTTAGATCCCCCAGCACCAAGAAAGTTAAATCCATCATTGCCATCTGCTCTATCTTTAATTTTATTTTCCTGCCCACCAACGATGACAGAGTTTGAGCCTTGTATTAAGTTGTTAAATCCACCTCCTATAACAGAAAAATCGGCACCGCTAATATCATTGTTCCTACCACCAACATTTACAGAATATTCACTTTCTAAAATATCAATCCCAGAACCTCCACCAATGAAGTTCATTGTTTTGCCTGATATTGCATTTTCAGAGCCACCAACAATAACATTAAAGTTACCACTTATTTTATTGCCAGATCCCGCAAGGACTGCCGCACCAGTAGCAGGAGAGTTGGTTGACATGTCGGATGATGTCATTCCGACTCCACCAACTATGACAGACTTATCTGGAAATACGAGAAGACTATCTTCTGTAGCATTAGTGCTTGTGAATGAATTTATACCAGCACCAAAATTAAATGTTCCTTCACTGTGATCGTATGATAACTTACCATCACTTCCCTGATTACCAAAAAATAATGCGCCATCTGCATTGTTAGTGCTGTCTTTAATCCTTTGGGTGCCACAAACAACAAGGTTTTCTGATAAACCACCAAATGAGCTTAAACCAACACCAACTTGGCCCTCAATAAACATTCCATTTGATGGAGGAGTTGTCGATGCATAACCGCCACCCACAGAGGCTGATGGATATGCTATTGAGTTAGTTGTTGTGGCCCCCTCATCCGTGACCTCTTGCCAAGTGGGTGTAGCATGAGTAGGCTCAGTGTGATTTATTGTTATAGTCCCAGTATCGCTACTAATACTAATATTAGGACCAGTAACAGCTAGACTTTTAAACTCGAATGGTCTAATAGTATCATTTTTGTAAACTGCTTGCCCAGTTCCCACACTTAATGAATGACCACCACTAATAAAAATTTGATCAGCATTATTGGGGTCTATCTCAACGGTAGTATTATTTTTGCTACTACTAGCCGAAGTGGGGTCTGCCCCTGTTAATGTTCTAAATTCAAAAGGACTAGAAGACCCATCTTCATATACTTTTGCGCCTCCTCCAATATTAACACAGCTACCTCCTACGCCAGCAGAACCACTGCCACTGACTATAATAGTTTCCGCGCGTTGAAATACAAAAACTTCACCTGCACCACTTACAGCTCTAACTCTGACTGGTAAGGTATCATCTTTATAACCACTTTTAACTAAAACAAATGCTGCGCCATTTGCTGGTGGGTCAGACTCTGTATTGGCAAGTCCAGACTCACCTAATTGTTTGAACTGCCTTTTATCAAAAACGAGATCACCTCTTTGCGTATACCTAGATATAGATCCATTTTTTATACTTATAACTGGATAATGACCAGTGAATTCGGTAGATTGATCTGTATCGTCGTCGTCTGAAAAAAGAATATGTGGGAAATTAGTTTCTAAATTGGTAACAACATCAGCATCATAACCAGTAAATTCTGCACTTTGGATTAAGAAATTTTCTTTATCTACTACTACTCTTACATAAAAATCTTTATCGTGTTCTGGTGGAAACTTATAGACAGCATCCATATTGGAGATTTTTCTGCCATCTTTGGATGTAAATTGATCAGAAGAAATTCTATTATAGACATAAGCCTGATTGAATACTACCTGATGACCTGTGATTGTTCCGTCATCATCAGTAGCAAAATCAAAATTAGGGTAAAATGGATTAGTTTGAAGAGAAGAAAATCCGTCAAATGATTCCTCAAAAGTAAAATCATTACTAACTCCCTCACCTAAATTTTCTTTTTCTGACATCTATCTTATCCTATATCTAGTTAATATTGATTAAAAATCGTTATTATCTTTACTTATAGGACAAACATAGCCTTCTTTGTTTAGGTAAAATAAATCACTAAATCTATTAAAATTTTTATAATTTAATGGTTTTATTTCTTTTTCCGTATAAGGTTTGCCCATAGTTGAAAAAAAATATTTAATTCCACCATTTTTTAAAGAACCATCGGGCCATATGTATTGTTTTTCAGCAAAATAACAATCAGTTAATGTATTGTTTCTCCAAATTTCTATATAAGAGAAATCATTATCAAAATCATGACGTTTCGTTTCTATCTTAATTGTTTTTTTAACGATTGTCTTCACTTTAATAATGATATTAAATAATTACACTGATTTCAATTATTTGTGTTTCCACTGACCCACATATTATAGCAAAAAAATACTGTCACCTTTCGAGTGACAGTATTAATTTAGTTAGATAATATGAATTTTTATTATTTTTTATTCTTACCCTTAGCTCTTTCTATTTGATCAGCAGTTGGAGCGCCTTTGTCACCCTTTTTTCTCATCTTTTCACCAGAGCCTCTTTTAATTCTCTCTCTTTTCTTTCTTATGTTCTCCCAGAGGCTACTATCAGACTTTACTTTTTTTTTGAGTCCTCCTTCTCTTTCATGACCTCTTTATGACGCTTCATGAAAGCCTCATGATTTGGTCCAGCCATATATAGAGTTTTGCCATCCTCTGTTTTATGAGTATGTATGCCATCTAAGCCAAGTTTCTTGGCGTCTTTCATAGCCTCTTCTTTTGTTTCAAAGTAGTGCTTATTGACATCAGGTGCGCCATAAGAATATTTTTTCTTCTGCCCTTCTGATTTCTTTTTATCCTTGTAATGACGAGCTTCGCTTTCTTCTTTCTCCTCCTCTTCACTAATTTTACCCTCTTTCCTCATTTTTTCGAGTATTGCCTTTTTAAGAGCTGGAGGAAGTTTTTTCTGTTTTTCAGTAAGCTGGGCCTTGTTTTCCTCATTTTTCTCCATAACCATAGCCCTATCTTTCTTGTATTGAACAGCACAAGAGGACATAGTTTTATCCATATCCATGTCTTTTGTGTCAACCATATCAGCATCATTCATGACGCAATGACTCATGTAAGACTTAAACACAGTCTTTTCATCATCATCCATGTCCATGCCATAGACCTTTTTCTTCATCGCTGCTTCAGATGTCTTGCGGCGACCCTCATATTGACCGTCCTTAACCATAGAAGATTTAGCAATATCTTGATCAGCTTTTCTGTAAGATTCTTTTACTTTGCCACCTCTCATCATTTTAAGGAAGGTGTTAACTCTAGCCATAGCCCAACCATGACGAGACATATTAGGACGATGAGAGCTACTAAAAGCACCTGCACCACGACGATAAACTCTCTTTAGCTGTCCTAGAGTTACTTTCCTAGAATATTTAGCATTGTGCTTTTTAACCTTATCTTTTAGCGTATTTGTTGTTTTTTCACTAAAAGTAATTTTTCCACCACCTTTTTTAGCACTACCTTTAGGGTTACGCTTAGAGCCTTTTTTTCTTTCACTTGGTTCTGCTGGTGTCTGTGCTCCGCTTTTGGGTCCGGGACGTTTTGCGCCTTCTGCCAAATCCAAGAGCGCAGGACATTCTTCAACAAGAGAATCGTGGTCAAAAAATGTTTTTCCATCCCAGTCTTCAGCAGATCCTTTTGTTACCTGAGTAACGCTTTTCCCTGATTCCCACATTTTACAAGACCAGTATTTGGGAGTAGTTTTATCTTTTGCCTGATCACAGTTATGACGATCCCTAAAAGCTTTTCTACGCTTGGGGTCATCTCTTTTAATCTCCATATTGGGGTCACCAAAGTTTACCTTGATGACGTTACCCTTTTGATTTTTAACATAAACCGAGAACTTTTTAGGCCCCTTGGGTGTTCTAAATGGCTTATTTAGAGTTTTGTTTTCATTAGCTGCATCAGAGAAATAAAGACTTTTTTCGTCTCCCTCTCCCGTAACAACGGAAGCTTTTGATTCTGCTTGTTCAAAAATATTAATACAGACAGCAACTCTCTGCTTATTATCATTAAACTCATCTTTATCGGTCAAATTAGACACACAGCGACTAACGAAATCGCCTCTTTTCTCGTTGTTTCTTGGGACTGGAAGTGGCATGATATAAAAGTTTACTGGTTCTTACACTACAATAGATCTTTTGGCTCCTCATATTCCTCCATTGGAGCACGATTTTCTTTATATGGCAAAAACCAATGATCACAAGTATTTAAGACATCATAAAGATATATGACAGTCATTTGATCTTTTCGGTCTTTTCTAGTATATGACTTATATAGGGCTTTACCTATGCTTTTTACTTTGACGTTTAAATCTTCACAAGTCTGAGTAAATTTATATAAATCTTTATTTTTAGCGCATAGAAAGAAATGACCATAATCAAAAGCAATCCACTCTGGAGTCCCTTTGTCATTGCACCAACCTAGTTCACCCCTAACATTCTTTAATTCTAAAAGAATTTTACCTTCTTTTTGGGTCTGCTTGATACCTTTCACATCATATGATTTACCATCAACGATAAAATCTGTATGACTAAATATATCAGTATGTTTTTTAGTTTTTTTAATGTCTTTCTTTAATGCTCTGCAAGAATCATAGAATCTCTGTTCGCTGTCCTGACCTGCAACAGATTTCATTATGTGATGAGGAGAAGACATTCCTCTTGCTTTATTCGACATCATAATAACTAATGATAATAGTATCCTTTGAAAAATTCATTAACATTATGAGCTTTATCATCAATCCAGTAATCATAGGAAGGCTTCTTCATTCTTAATTCTGTCCTCTTTACGCCCCACTCATCAAGTTGCTGCTTTGTCAATTCTGAGTAATCAACTCCAGAAGCACCACCCCTAGCGGTCCAATAAATAATCTGATGACCTTGAGAGTAAAGCTTATTAAAAAAATTTATCCTCGCTTTCAGTGGCTTGGCATCTTCATATTTGTTTTCGGGACTTTTGTGAGTGCAGATTGTCCCGTCAATATCTATGATATAAGTGCTAGTCATTTTGCTCGCTCTCTTTATCCTTTGGTGCAACGTAACTAGATATTGTTTCTAATCTACGCACACAATCTTGAAAGTGTAAATTTTTACTACTTAAAATAGAAAAAAATGATCTAGCCGCAGGATGAAAACATTTAGGGTTTATCCACCAGTCCTCCCAAGGGTGTAAAAAATCACCAGTATTTTCATGATAAAAGCATACATTTTCAAAAAGTAGTTCATAACCACAAGATTGTAAAATAGCTTTAGAAGCGTGTTTGCAAGAAAGAATTTGTTCTTTAGTCCTACCTAAAGAATCATTATGATTCCAACCAGCATAATTTTCTTTCAATGTAAGTTCTCTTCTTTCCTCTGTAGCAAAATAGTGATAATCATGCTCAAATGTCATAAAGGCAAATGTCATATCATGATCAATTATTTTTTTTAGAGTATCAAGGGATGAACCATCTACATCAAGAGAAATGTAACTTACATATTTATGTTCAAAAGATTCATCTAAAACATTTAAAAAATCATCTTCTAATGTGTTTAGTTGATAAAATGGGCTTTTCCTTAATTCTTTAAAACTTTCTAAATTGTCCTCTATATCTATACATATTCCATCCCACCCATTTTCTTCAAGTAAAAAAGTATTGTTTTTTTCTATAGGACCACCACAACCTATGTCTAGATATGTAAGTGGTAAACTTTTATACATTGATTTACCTAAAAATAATGCAGCAAGATCTTGCTGCTGTTCGCTAAAATAATCAATTTTCATTTATCTTATTTATTATATCTGTCGTGCTAATATTATCAATAAATGGTATAAATTTTATGGCTCCCGCTGTTGGGTTTGACCAAAAAGCGTTAAGTTCTGATTTTTTTAATGAATCATTATCATAATCACCACCTTTACACCAAAAATCTGGCTGTAATTCACGAAGTTGTTTAGCGACAGTTTTAGTATCGAAAGTAAATACATAATCCACAGACTCATGACAAGCAACTGTATAAGCCCTTTGTTTTGAATTAAGTATAGGTCTATTTTTACCTTTTAAAGATTTAACGCTAGAATCACTGTTGATGCCAACTATTAATTTTGAGTTTAAGCTACAACAATTTTTCATAGCACTTAATAAAGTAGCGTGACCAGAATGGAATAAATCAAAACAACCATTTGTAAAGATAAAAAATTTTTTTACACCAAATTTTTCTATGTCCTTGGCTAACTGCCTTTCTTGCAAAATTTCTTTAAAAGTTACTATTTTTTTATGTTTCATATAGTAGTAACACCCTTTTTTGTAATAACGTCTTGACAACAATCTTGTGCAAAAAGTATAGCGGTGTTTAAATTTTTAGTTGCAGTATAAGAATATGAAAAAGCTGCTAAGAATGTATCACCCGCGCCAGATACGTCTCTGACTTCTGATGGCTTATGCAATGGATAATCTTTATCTTTATACCAACAACCCTTTTCAGCTTTTGTCACAACTACATTTTCTGCTCTAAATTTCCAACCATTTTCTTCATATTCTTTTTCATTTATCTTAATAAATGAAAAATTATCTGACCAATCAATATTAAAGTTTTTCTTTGTATCCAAGAATGAAAGTTTGCTCCTGAGACCAATTTCTCGTAAGTGCGAATCTTTTAAAAAACCCTTATTGTAATCAGAAACAATAACAGCATCGTAATCTTCTATATTATCAGGAAGCTCGTTACAATTAGGATAAGAATCAGTATCTACCCTTAAAAACATTTGATTTGACTGAGAATCAATATATCTAGTTTTATGTCCCTCGGTTTCGTTTGTGAAAAGATCAATATCATTTCTATATGGACTGCCATTATGTAAATTGTTATCTATTGCTTTTAGGTTCCTAAAAACATTAGTCGCCATGCCCAA
>TARA_B100000963_G_scaffold183130_1_pt1 | contig 15798 bp, 15 predicted proteins | sample TARA_B100000963 | Tara Oceans TARA_B100000963 (sample SAMEA2622097) | marine metagenome | biome: marine biome (ENVO:00000447); feature: surface water layer (ENVO:00002042); material: "saline water (ENVO:00002010), including plankton (ENVO:xxxxxxxx)" | depth 5 m | reverse complement strand
ATAAATTATTTTGAGGAATTTTTAACTTTTGCAATTGCAACTCTATCTACAGTCATTTCATTTTCATTAGATATTTTTATAACAACAGTTTTACTTTTAAGAGTAGAAATTTTTCCATGAATACCCCCAACAGTCACTACTCTATCACCTTTTGCTAAATTTTCTTGCATTAATTTCACTGATTCTTGTTTTTTAGAGTTGGGTCTGAGAATGAAATAATATATAACTAAAAAAATTAGAAAGATTGGTAACTGAGAAAGAAAAATATCCATAAAAGATGCTTCACTTTGTTGCATTATTTTTATTTTTTGATTCATGGATTAAAATTAGCTTACCTGAAGTTCTTTAACAAGACCATAACTAGAGGTTTCAAAAGATAAAAACTTATAAAAAGTACAATACAATTTGAAATTGTATGTAGAATTTGAAATAATGAATTATCATATTGAAAAGTCACCTTATTAGTTCCAGCTTTTACTTCAACTGCCCTTAAAACACCATTTGCTTTAAGTATTTCAACTTCTTTGCTATCAATATAAGCCTTCCATCTGGCAGGATAATAAATTTCACTAAGCACTAAAACTCCTTTTTCGGTTGCTTCATAATCAATAATAATTTTTTCAACATCCCAATCAATATTTAAAATTTTACCAACTGAATACCTTGAATCTTCTAATTTATCTACAATTGCAGTTTTTGATGGATTGAATGCGGATGCATTTAAATAATTATATAAATTTTGATCTTCTCTAATAACGTCTTTTATAAACCAAGCTCTTGGATTGCTTTGATCTAAATAATATATATAGACATTTTTCTTTCCATTTACAGATTGAAAAACAGTTTTTTTCTCAAGAAAAAGTTTTGGATGTAAAATTTCAACGGGACTAATTATATATTTTACATTTAATAGTTGTAATACAGGTATTGAAAGTAAGTTATTAGTATTCTTTAATAATTCAGAATAGTGTCCAAATTTTGCTGGATGATAACCTCCAACGGATTCTATTCCATGATACTTAAACTTTGGATCAGTAAATAAAGAACCTGCAGGGTAAATCCTATTTAAACCAAGATTTTCTTTAAGAAAAATTATAGTTTCATCATCATAAAATACTGATTCAAAATTATCAATAGATGTAATCTGATTTTGTTGACCAGAATCTTGCTTTGGATTAATAATTCTATTATCGATTCTATAAATATCTAATAAGGAGAATATCAAAAATAAAGATAAAATAATATCTGAATTGATCTTTGGAAATTTTTCTCTAATTAATTTAACAGTATCTTTTAAGCCATAAGCGCTTAAGATATAAATACAAAAGTTTGAAAGGATAAGAATCATACTAGGAACCCTAAAACTGTCAAAAAAGGGTAAATAATTATAAAAAAATTGGTAAAAAATTTGAAAGTATTTTCCAAATGACAGAAGAATTGAAATTATTAATACAATCCAAAAAAATGCTCTAATGTTATTTACATTTCTTAATGATAAAAAAGCAAATATTAGCACAAATAAACCGACATAATTTGGGAAATCGGTAAAAGGCATAAAACCTTCATAGGTTGAGCCTCCAAATCCGTAGTAATTAGGTATAATATATGTTAATAACTCCTTGGGATGCATAGACCAATTAGTTGCATATGCAAAACTACCCATTTCACTTGACCTAATAGACATTTCACGATAATCCAATGATGGTAAGTAAATATGTGAAGCAATAAGAAAAGCGATAACGATTGCTGAAAAGAATAAAGTCATATACTTTTTACTTCTATAGTGATAAAAAGAATGAATGAAGAAAAATCCCAGCAACATACAAGCATAATAAGCTATCTGAACGTGTGCTCTTTGTAATTGTAATCCCAGAGCTAAAGCAAATAAAAGCATATTGGAAATTGATTGCTTATCTTTCAATCTAATAAGTAAATATAATGTAATTGGAAAAAAGGCAGCAGTCATCATCTGACTTCCATGTCCAAAAACAATCATAGTAATTAAAAATGGATTTAATATCCAAAGTAATCCTGAGATGAATGCGATTTTTTTATTTTCAATAAGCTTCTGGACTAAATAAAACATACTTACAGCAGAAAAAACTAGATGAATAAATTGTATATTTAAATCAGAAACGCCAAAAAAATTTAAAAAGTAACTTGGGAGATATAATAAATTGACATAAGTAAAAGCTTCAAGAGTTGGCATTCCAGAAAAAATCCACGGTTGCCATTGTGGCCAATCTGAAGAAGTTAATCTAAGCTTATCAAGAATATGATGAATAGCATAAGGATTAAAAGAATCACCTGATGAAAAAGTATTACCAAAAATTATAACTTCACTAAAAAGGAATAATACGAAAATAGAATAAATTAAGATTAAAATAGCGAGATTCATTTTAAATGAATTTTGTTTTAAATGAATTTATTAATTCTTTATCCTCTTTATCAAAACCCAATAAAAAGTATATTATGAGAAAAGTAGAACAAACAAAAATAAAGTGGGTTAATAAATAAATTACTAAACTAAAAATACTGTCTAAGCTGAATAGGTTTGAAAATATACTTTTTAAATAGATAAAAATTAAAAAAGTCACAATCCCAGAGAGAGCTGGTTTTAATAGTTTAACTGAAAATAGATTTAAATTCAAAATAAGAATATTCTCTATAAATCTTAAAATACTCAAAATAAATAATGCAATAGCTGTTGATAATGCTGCTCCTATGATACCATACTGAGGAATTAATATATAGTTCAATGCAACATTTAAAATTAAAGCAATAGATACATTGATTAAATTAAATGTTGTATTTCCACTCATTGAAAGTGTTGAAGAACCTAAGCCAAAAATTGTTTGAACAAAAATTCCAGTTAATAAAATCTTAAGTGCAACTGCATTTTGAAATTCAGAACCAAATAAAGATAGCATTGGACTTGCAAAAATGAATAAAAATATAAAGACAGGTAATGAGAATGTTAAAATATATTTGGAAGATGATTGATAAGATTCTTTCATTCCCGCAATATTTTTTTTGAAATAATTTTCAGAAAATATTGGAGCAAAAATTCCAGCAAAAGCAAAGAGAATCATCCTAACCAATCCAGCTGTTCGATCAACTGGGTGATACATTCCAACATCAGTGGCATTAGATAAAATTCCTAACATAACAATATCAACCCAATGCATAATTATACCTATAGCTGAAACAAACATTAATGGAATAGAAAATTTCAAAATCTCCTTGTTTACTTTGGATTTGATAAGATTTTTAAAGCTTATTTTTGCAAAATTTCTTAAAAATTTTAATATAAATATTAAACCTATGATAGCAGAAGTAACTGTTGGAATTAAGATTGATAGCTTTGTTCCAAGAAAATAAAATGAAGATATAAATGCAATAAGTAATGTAAGAGGATTAACAATTTGATTTACAAAAATTTTATATTTTAAAATTTTAAAGGCTTGGGTTGCAGAGGAAGTTATTAATGTTAAAACTGAAAAAGGAAGGCTTAAGGAAAATAATTTTATTACTGTAATTAAAAATTTATCTTCTTTAAGAAAATTATTTACTATCAGCTCTGCAGAGAAAAATAAAATAATTGATATTACAATACTTGATAATAATCCAACTTTTAGAGATGAATAAATTGAACTATTTACATTCTGAGTATTTTCAGTATCTCTACTTACAAACCTTAGAACGCCATTATCAAGTCCCATTAATGCAAATATTTCTGCAATTCTAGTTACAGCATTTCCAAGTGAATAAATACCTAACATCTGAGCACCTAAAAGTCTTGCCATCACTATAGAAAATATATACCTAAAAACAGAACCTAGTGTCATTCCTGAAAATGATAGAAAAGCTTCACTTAAAATAGTTTTTTGACTGGATGGTTTACTGCTCATTTTTTTCTAAAATATAACCATCTTATAAGTTGATATGGTAAATGAATTAATACCCAGTAAAAAGATATAGAAATTAATTGAATTCCTGAAGCATGCTTCCAAAAAAGTTTTAACTGATTTTTTAACTTCATAATAACTTTCTTAGATGAATGTTCTCCTAAGGATTGAGATACATTATGAAGAATAACAGATTTCGGAGCATAGATTATTTTTCTATTTAATTGATGAGCTTTCAATGATAAATCAACATCCTCACAGTACATATCAAATGTTTCATCAAAAAAATTAAGCTTTTTCAAATCCTTATATCTTAAACATAAACAACATCCAGTTGCATATTGTGTTTCCCCCATAAAGGAGTACTTTGGGCCGTCAAAATCTCTTATTCCAATATGATAAATTAACCCTCTCCATAGATCTACTTCTCCTCCAGCATACCAAATTTTATTAATATCTGATGAATACAATATTTTGGGGACTGACATTATTGCCTTTTTTTTGTTTAATAATGGATTAACAAGTTCGTAAATGAAATCTCTACTTACAATTGTATCATCATTCAATAAAACAATAAAATCATTATCATCAAAATTCATTTTTTTTAATCCTGAATTATAACCAGGTCCAAATTTTAAATTTTTACTATTTCGGGTTACATTCACTTTCGGAAATTCTTTGTCAATCATCTCTATCGAATTATCTGAAGAATTGTTATCAATTACATTAATAGTAAAGTTGGTATAATCATACATGTTAGCGGAATAATTAATATTCTCTATCGATTCTAAGCATCTTTTTAAGATGTCTTTATTATTCCATGTAAGAACAACAATGTGAACTTTATTCGTACCTAAATTTTTAATCATTAAGCTTCAAATTTTTTTCAAATTCTTCCCATGAAAAATTCTTTTTGTGATTAGATATACTTCTACTCATTTCATTAAACATATTTTTATCAAAAAATGATTTAATTGATACAGCAATTTCACTAGCATCAGGATTTACAATAAATCCAGTCTCTTTATCAATTACATAATCTTTTAGACCACCTCTTGAGGTGACAATTGAAGGTAAATTGAAATTCATTGAAAGTGAAAGAATTCCACTTTGTGTTCCTCTTTTATAAGGTAAAATTATTAATTCTGAGCTAAGAAAATATTTTTTAAGCCTTTCTTTACTGACAAAATTGAGATCTAAAATGAATGAACTTTCAAGGTCGTATTTTTTAATTTGAGACAAATAAAAATTCATATCTGTGTATGGCTCCCCAACAACAAGGACTTTAATATTTGGAATATGTAACTTGAGATCTTTTACAGCTTTGATTAAAACATCCAGCCCTTTGTATTTTCGAATAAGTCCAAAAAATAGAATTGTTGGATCTGATTCTAGCCTAAGTTCTTTTTTAAATTTTGCACGATCATTTATGTTAAAATCAATTTCATAAATTGGATGGAATGAGACAATAATTTCACTTTTAAAATTATAGCTTTTAATTATTTGCTTTTCACTCTCATTCATAACTACTAAATGAGTTGCATACTGTAACATATATTTTAAGAGAAATTTTTGAAATGGGAAATTTTGATGAGGTTTAGCATTGTGAATCAAAAAGTATATTTTTTTTGTTTTTATCTTTTTAGCAATATATGAATACATAAGAGAAAAAAACGGATGCCAATATGAAAAAATAACGATATCACTATTCATCTGATTAATTTTTTTAACTGCTTTCTTCCAAGAAAAAATATTTAAAGGGTTTAAAATTCTAAAAGATTCACCGCTGTCAGAAGATGTGTTTTTAAATTGAGATTTTCCTGGAAAAAAGATACTAGGATATAATTTTTTAAAATTTAGAATAGAAACATTGTGGGTTTTTTTTAATTGATTAACTAAATCATTATTAAAATCAGAAATACCACCTCTATAAGGAGAATATGGACCAATAGAGACAATTTTTAAATTATTATTCAATTACTTCTTTTATGAAATTTTTTGTTTTATGATTTTTGTTCACAATGATTTCTCCAATTAATCCAAAAGTAAATAATTGAACTCCAGTAATTATTAAAAGACTTCCGAAAATTATCATTGCAATATGTTGCTGAAACGAATGAAATAAAAAATATTTTAAATACAGTACGTATATCTCAGCTGCAATACCAAATATTATCGACAAAAAACCAATCATACCAAAAAAGTGTAATGGTCTGTCCATGTACTTTCCAAGAAATAGAATAGTTAAAAAATCAAAAAAACCATGTTTATATCTCTCTGCTCCGTATTTAGATATACCAAATTTTCTTTCTCTATGATTGACAGGAATTTCTTTGACATGAAAACTTTTTTGATGAGCTAATAAAGGAATATATCTATGTCTACCTCCATAAAGATTCAAAGACTTTGCAACCTCTCTTTTCAAAACCTTAATTCCTGAATTTGAATCCTTTATTTTTAACCCACTAAATAGTTTAATAAAAAAATTGAATACTCTTGATGCGATTCTTTTCTCAAAAGGATCTAATCTATTTTTCTTCCAACCAACAATGACATCATCATTTTTTAACTCACTTACTAGATTTATGAGCTCTTTTGGATCGTCTTGAAGGTCTGCATCTAATGTAGCTATTAACTCTCCCGATGCAATATCAATTCCCGACTGAAGTGCGACAGACTTTCCATAGTTTCTATATAAATTTATAAGCTTCCATGTTGAATGGTTTGCTATTTCTTTTTCAATTAATTTTTGAGACCCGTCTGATGAACCATCATTTATAAAAATTACTTCAATAGATTGATTATTTTCAAAGTCGCGCTTTAATTCATCAAATAATGCTTGAAGTGATTCTTCTTCATTGAAAACGGGTATAAGGATGCTTAAGCTTTTCATTATTCAAAATTTCTTCTGTTAAATTTTAGTGTGTAATTCTGTTTTTCATTATTTAATAAAAATACAATCTCGCTGAGATAATTACTACCATCAATTGAAATCAGTTTTGTAGTAATTACATATGAATTTTTAAATTGTATATCAATTTCATTCAATGCTTTTGTATCACCCCAAAGAATACCTTTATAAAAATCTGAATTTAGCTGATTAGATAATGGGAAAAAACGATTGAACTCTTGCTCTGAAATTTTGACTTTCTTTCTAACGTCTAAATATCTAATTGAGTCATTTTCTATTTCAATCATGTATTGTCTTCTACCTAGAAAGTCTTTAAAAACAATAAAAGAGTTATTTTCTGATGATTCAAAAATGAATCCTGAGGAAAAATTTGATTTTCCTTTTCCTTGAAGCGCACCGCTTCCAATGACCCTGTTAAACTCTTTTTTTAATTCTTCAATTTTTACATTTTCAGAATTTATTATTTGTATATCATTATTAGAAGAGCATGAAGCAAAGATTATAGCTGTTAGTATTATTAAGAGCTTTTTATTCAGATTCATAAGAAGAAATTTTTAATTTTAAATCATTGTTATCTTCATCTATTAAAAGAGCTTTTTTATAAAATATAACAGCTTCATCAATTTCATTTAAACTAATCAAAACATCTCCATAATGTTCAAGTATTACTGAGCTTGTATCCTCATATATTAAAGCTTGACCTATATAATCCTTTGCTTTTTCAAATTCTGATAACTTATAATAAATCCATCCAATAGTATCTAAATATGCAGAAACATCTGGGCTAATTTGAATAGCTTTTTCTGCAAGAGATAGTGCATATTCTAAATCTTCACCCCTTTCAACTAAGCTATATGCGAAATTATTATATGCTTGTGCATCTTTATCATTGACAGCAATTAATTTAGTATAAAGCTCGTCTGATTTTTCCCATTTCTCATTTTGATCATATGTCATAGCTAATCCATGCATAGCTGCAATAGATTCTTGATCAAGTAATAATGATTTAGCATAAAATTTTTCTGCTTTATTAAAGTTTCTTGCTGAATAATTTGCTAATCCTAAGAAATAATTTACTTCAAAATCATTTGGAAATATTGATACGGCTATATTTAACTCATCAATAGCTTCTTCAAATCTTTGCAAACTGATGTATGCAATAGATGAATTTATATATCCTTCCTTATCATTTGGATAAGAAGATGTATGTTTTTTAGATATTTCTAATGCAAGATCATTCCTGCCTATATCTCTGTAAACTAATGACAAATAATATAATGCAAATCTATCATTATCTTTTCTAGATAAAGATTTTTGTAAAAATTCTTCTGCAGATTCTAATCTTCCTAAACGTAAATATTCTAAAGCAATTTGATTGTATAAATTATTAAAAAATGGATTAAACTGAATAGAATCAATTTGTAATAAATCTAAAAGCTCATCAACATTTCCACCTTCATTTGATTCAAGATATCCTCTTAAATATTCTGAATTTGAAGGATCTGCCAAAAGAAGTTTTCTAAAAATTTTAGCTAGATCTCTGTGATTAGAGTTGTAGGCTAATTCAGCAGCTACTTCTAATGCTAAGATTAATTCGTTATTCTTGTTAAAAGCTTCTTGATAATAAAGAAGTGCTCCATCTATATCATTTAATTCAGCTTTTAAATCTCCAATAATAAAAAGTACATCAGCATTATTTGAGTCAGTTTCAATTATTTTTGAAAAAATTTCTAAAGACGATTCATAATCATTTAAGGCAATAAACTTTTTTCCCAAAGAAATTTTATAATCCAAAGCGTCTTTATCTAAAAGAATTGCTTTATTTGCATAGAATATACTTTTATCAAACTTTTGCAACATCCAATATGCTTCTGACATATTAAAAAATACTTCTGCAGAATTAGAACCAGCTTCAATTGCATCCTGAAACTCTAAAATTGCTCTTGCATAATCACCCTGTTCAAAAAACATCATTCCGTCCATGAAAAATTGAACACCTCCGAAAGGATCTACTGACTCTAAAGTTTTTTCTTCTTTTATAGATTCTTCAGTGTATGATTTGGGTAATTCTGAAGATGTTGAAGCGCAATTTGCTAAAAAAATTGTGGAAATTGTAATTATTAAGTATTTCATTTTCATAACTATGCAAATTACATCCGAGATTGGATATTTACAATTCTATGAAAATTAATCTTTATCGCTTACAAATGATCCATTAACATCATTTAACAGTTCAACATCTTTAATTTCAGTATCCTCTTCTTCAGATATATTTTCTTGAGTTACTGATTCTTCATCCGCTATAAAATAGTTTGATTGAGAAGGTTGAATTAAATAAGCAGAGAGCATGAAAATACAAAGTACAGACAGGGTAAGATAAACAAAGTTTTGTCTTGTGAATCCCATAATTCCACTACTAACATTTTGATTATCATTTAATGAATTAATACGATCTTGAAGTTTTATATCAAAATTATCGGAGGTTTTTAAAGAAGGAGCAGTTTTCATAATATTCATAGCATTTCGAACATCATCAACTTTTTTCTTATGTTCAGGATTTTCAGCAAGGTATTTTTCAAACTCCTTGCGTTCTTTAATATCCATTGAATTTTCAATCCAGTCAGATATTCTATCCTCAAATTTATTATAATCCATAACTACTCCTTAAAATGTTTCATTTTTTCAGCCAACTGAATACGACCTCTATTTATTCTAGATTTAATCGTACCAATCGGTATTTCCAGTATTTTACTTATTTCTTCATAAGAAAGTTCCTGAAAATCTCTTAAAACTACAGCCATTCTAAAATTTTCAGGAATTTCGTCTAAAAATTTGTTTAATTGATCTATTGCAATTTCATTTTGAACCTTAGAATCCAAAGATTCTTCTTTAGAATTAATATCGATAACCTGTCCATCATCTGTCCATAAGGAATCAGTCTTCTTTCTTTTATTTTTTCTTAATTCTGTTAACGCATTGTTTTTTGCGATTGTGAAAATCCAAGTTGAAAATTTTGCAACATTCTTGTAATAGCTTGCATGAGTGTACAATTTAATTAATGTATCTTGAACTACATCTTCTGCCTGCTCGGCATTATTAAAGTATCTTAAAACAAAATTAAATAATCTATCCTTATATCTTTTAACAAGCTCGTTATATGCATTAATATCTCCTTCTTGAAATCTTAATATTAATTTTTCGTCAGATAATTTAAACTTATCTTTCACTTCTGAAGACTCCGTTGATAATATTTGCAAATTCTGTCTCATCAATAATTTTTTTTGTTTTTAGTTTTATATCTATTTGAGCAAAAATATTAATTGCATGTTCCAACTCCTCCATTGAATATTTCTGAGTTGCTGGAGTGATTCTCTTTAATAAATTTCCTCTAATACTTCTACTTTGATTATCTAATAATGTTCCATTATTTTTCTTAGTTAAGAAAATTGCCTCTATTACACTAAACATGGAATTAATTAAGTATGAAAGTCCATACTGCTTCATAATAGATAAACCATTCTCAAAAATTGAATCAACTTTCCTATCACATATTGCGTAGTTCAATTCCCATAACTGCTTATCTTTATGATTGTAGCTCGAATTTTCAAGGGATGTTATAAAATCTTCTTCACTACTAGACGTTAAGCTTGATTTTGACATTTCATTAAATATTTCAGAAAAATTGTTTCCAAAAATCTCAATAATTTTTTGAGAATAGCTGTTTGAAACTTTCATATTTAATTCATTTGCAAATAATTGAATCCATTGTTTCATCTCACTTTCAAATGGTGTAGAAATATCAATAACATTTAATTTTTTTGAAAATTCTTTAGTTGATGCACTTTTGATTGTATTTGATTTAGACTTGTAATCATATGATAAAAAGTTATTGTCAATACAAAGAATTTGATGTGGAATATCTGAATCAATGTTTTTAAGTAAAACTTCAGAATTTTTTTTATTTAACTTATTTATGTTTTTAATAATAATAAGGTTATTATTTGAAAATAAATCTTGAGATCCGAGTGAACCGATTATTTGATCTAGTGTATCACTTTTATCTGCACAGTCAAATACTAAGATCTCATCTTTATCTTGAGATTTTTCAATTATTTGATTTTTGATAAATAAGTATAAAAAATCGTTATCTCCGACTAGTAGATAGTTTTCATCAAAAGATTGTTTTTCTTTAGATATAAATTGTAATGCTTTTATCATATTAAAAGTTAATTGATTTAGGAAATACCATAGCTACCAGATTGAATATGAGAATCATTATTTTCAATAGAATTGCTTTTACCCTCTTTATAAGTCAACTTACTAACAACTATCACTGCTAAAAATGCTAAAACAAAGCTCGTTAATCTTTCAGTAACAATTGATTGCAAAACTGGACTGCTTCCCCAAATTATTGTTACAATAGAACCAGTTAATAAACCTGCTATAATTCCTTTTCTAGTAGTCTTTGACCACCACAAGGATAAAATTACTGCAGGACCAAATGATGAACCGAGTCCACTCCAGGCAAAACTAACAATTCCAAAAATTGTATCGCCGGAAATTTCAGAGTACATAGCAGTACCATATGCAAAAAGCCCTAAAAAAATAGTTATATACCTTGTATTGGTTAATTTGTCGGAGTTTTTAGTTTTAATAACTTTATTCAATTTTAAGTCTTCGCTTATTGCTGAAGTAGATACAAGTAATTGAGAGTCTGCAGTAGACATCATTGCAGCTACAGCTCCAGAAATAAGTAATCCTGCAACCCATGCAGGTAATAATGTTTGTGCTAATAAAGGCATTGCAATTTCAGTATCTTTTCCAATAAAAAATTCTTCTCCAAAATAACCTAGTGCTACAATCCCAATCATAAATGCTCCAGAAATACCTGGAATAGCCCATAAAGCAGCAATCCATTTTGCTTTTTTTACATCATCGACAGACTTTATTGCCATATATCTTATTAGTAAATGAGGTTGCCCAAAATATCCAAGTCCCCAACTCATTCCTCCTAATGCAACTGATAAAGCACCAATACCTGAAAGTCCTGAAAAAATCGAGTTTTTTTCTAAACTATCAAACTTTAATAACTCTGATAAGCTCTGATCAAAAGAAAGAAGCTCAAAAATACCAACAATAGGTAAAATCATTAAAGTTCCAATCATTAGAATGCCTTGAATCAAATCAGTCCATGCAACTGCAAGCAATCCACCTAGAATGGTATAAATAATAATGATTATTGCGCTTAGAGTTATTCCATACAGTGGTTCAATTCCAAAAATTGTGTTAAGAATCTTTCCTGAACCATGAAATTGTGCTGAGACATAAAAAGTAAAAAAGATTCCTATTATTAATGCTGAAATAATTCTAATCAAACCAGATGAATCATTAAATTTTTTCTCCAAAAAATCTGGAATTGTTAGGGAATTAAATTTTTCTGTTTCATCTCTTAATTTTTCTGCAATTAAGAACCAAGATAATATTATTCCAATGGTTATACCTATTACTGCCCAAATTTCACCATAACCAATAGCAATTGCTGCACCAGGTAATCCAAGAAGAAGCCAGGCAGACTCTCCTGAAGCTCTCTCTGAAAATGCAGTAACCCAAGGTCCAAGCCTTCTTCCAGCTAATAAAAAATCAAGTTGAGATGAGACAAATTTATTAGAAAAAATTCCTACACAAATAATTAAGAAAAGATAAAGGATAAATATTGTTTCAATCATGTAATTAAGCTCACAATTATGCAATATAAACCAAACCACCAAAAATCAAATTTTTTCAAAAATTGTACAAGAAAAAATAAACTGAAATATCCAAAAACAAATGATGATGCAAACAGTGCTAAACCATCTAATAAATTAATTGCTTCAAAACCAGATGAAAATAATAGCTCATAAAAAATTGATAAAATAATGACTGGTATAACCATAAAAAAACAGTATTGAATAGACTTATCTTTATTTAAACCAAGCATTATTGCTGAACTTATTACCATTCCAGATCTTGAAATACCAGGAAGAATAGCAATGGATTGGAATAAACCCAAAAGTAAAGCAGATTGCGTATTAAAATTAAATGAAAATGAATTTTTAAAAAGACTCATTAAAATTATAAGCATTCCATTTGCCATTAATGAGAGCTGTACAAAATCATAATTAAAAAACTTTTCAAAATCAAAGATAAGTCCAAAAATTATAGCTGGAATAGTAGATATTATTAAAAGTTTTATAGTTTTTATATTAAAGAAATCATCATCATTTTTTGCAGAAAAAAACGAAGCCTTATAAAACAAAAGAATACTGAATAAAGTACCAAAATGTGCAATTATTTCAGCTGAGGCTCCTTCATTATTAATTTTTAAAAAATCTTGAAATAAAACAAGATGTCCAGAACTACTGACAGGAAAAAATTCTGTCAATCCTTGTATCATTCCCAAAATAATATAATTGATCAGTTCATTCATAATAAATTACACCTACCATCCTTTCTGAAGTCTTATTCCTTCTAAAAGAATGATAATTTTCATTTTCATAAGTACATTGATTGCTATCGATAACTCTTGTAATGCCTATTTCATTCAATTGTGACTTGGCTATTTCCTTTAAATTACAAAATAATTTATCATCTACATTTTTAATAAAGCTACTACCAAAATAGTTAATAAATTCATTTTTCACCTCATAATTTTTTTGCGAAATTGATGGACCGATAAAAACTATCATTTCTGATAAATTATCTACATAATTTTTTAAAAGATTAGCAGATTCAAAAATTATTTCATTTTTTAACCCTTTCCATCCAGCATGTAAAACCCCAAAAATATTATCATTTTGATGAATAAAGAAAATTGGTAAACAATCTGCAGTTCTAACAATTAAGGAATGATTTTTATTATTTGAAAAAATTCCATCTGTATCTTCATAAATAAATTTTTCCTCTTTTATCATCTTCAAATTTATAGAGTGGGTCTGATTCATTGAAAACGATTTTTTTTCAATGAAATGGTCATTTAGCTCATCATTAGAAAAAAGGATTTTTATTCCACTTTTAATGATTTTATCTGAAAAATCAAAAATCATACACTATCAATTTGTATTATAGATTTTTCTATTTGAAAATCTAATTACCTTTGATGCTTGATTCAAATTTGAGCTTGAAAAATCAAAGTTCCTGGTTATACCCTCATAGCTTGATGATGAATCTAAAATAAATCTTGATTTATTAAAGTTTGAATTAATTAGAAAATTTGAAAAATCTATTCCAAAATGAAATGCATTATTTAAAGAAGGACTATAGTCGTACGCACTATCATTTAAATATTTAGGAATATAGTTTGAAACAAATAACATATTAGATATATGAGGAGAAACACTTTCTTCTTTAAGCAAATCTAGATTAAGCCAATTTTCATTTCCTAATAATTGTGTTTCTAGGTTAGATAATGATACTTGAGAAGCAATAAATTCTAACCCTGATGAACTTACTGGATAGAAAATACTATCAATCGTTTCGAGAATCACTTTTGTAGAATCAATTGTCTCATCTTGTTCCAAATTAAACATATCATAAACTTCGTCGTTATCTACTTCAAACATTGAATCTAAAACATCTATTTCTACACCTAAAAATTCCTGATACTCATCTCGAGTTTCAATTTCCCACGCAATATCTCTTAATTCATTGAAATTTGGTTGCAAATCAATAGCAGAATTTTCTTCATACCAACCAATATATACTGGCTCTTTATTTAGTTTGTCTAGCGCAATTAAAAATGAATCTACTTCCTTTATTCCAAAATCAGTTCTTGGAGCAATCACAGCAATATTATTTAGCTCTGAATTAGCAAATGAATGATTTGCTAATAGCTGATTCCTAAAATCTACTGATGAGTTCAATAAATAAACATTTTGGTTTACATTTGATAGATTATCTAATGATGTGAATGGAGCAAATATAGGTATATCTACAGTGGAAATAGAACTCGCTCCCGCAATTAAGTTTTTATCAAGAAAAGGTCCAATTATAGCGCTAACATTATGTTTATTTACCAAATTTTTAAATGCTTCTACAGTCAAGATTGGATCACTAAAATTATCAATGACAATAAATTGAATCTTGTCATTTGATTGTGAACTTTGATTTGCTTCTAAAAGCCCTTTTAAAAATGCATTAGTAATTTCTAAACCTTCACCTTCCAAAGGAAGAACTACTCCTACTTTTTTAGAAAAAGACATATTTGAATTGATGTTTCTTTTTAAAAAATTATAGCTTGACCTGAACTCTCTATCTAAAAAACGTTGCTCAATATCATTAAATTTATTTAAAACCTGTTCAGAATTATTATAGATCAATGTAAAGGATTGGGCTAAAAGAATAATATTTAAATTAGTGTTGTCCTCTTCTAAGATTTCCATTACTTCTAAATTTGCATATTCTAGATTTAGTGGAATAATTTTAGCAATTCTCTTATTAATAGACCTTTTTGATCTTGAATCTTCATTTGATCTTCTTGCATCAATATAATGTTTAAAAGCAAAATTATAGTATCCTTTTGAAGAGTAGATATCTCCCATTGTTAAATGAAATGATGTTTTTAAGTTAGGAGGAAAGTTGAGAGAATTCATTGATTTTGCAGTATTAAGAGCTGCATCAAATTCTTGAAGATTATAGTAAGCTTTTAGTTTTAAAACTTTAGCATGATTTGCATAATTAGTTTCATTAATCATACTTTCATCAATTCTTTTAATAACAGAATTATTTCTTTGACGATTTAGATCATCTACAAGCGATTTAATAAATTTTTCGTTTGCTTCATTATCAATTGATTGAGCAAATAAGCTTCCAAACAAAATAATTTTTAGTAATAATCTCATAATAATTGAAATATAAGCTTATTTAATCAGTTTTGAACACATTTACCAGCACAACACCAATAACAATCATAAATAATCCTATTATTGTTATAAGATTTAAAGG
>TARA_B100000963_G_scaffold349364_1_pt1 | contig 15846 bp, 14 predicted proteins | sample TARA_B100000963 | Tara Oceans TARA_B100000963 (sample SAMEA2622097) | marine metagenome | biome: marine biome (ENVO:00000447); feature: surface water layer (ENVO:00002042); material: "saline water (ENVO:00002010), including plankton (ENVO:xxxxxxxx)" | depth 5 m | reverse complement strand
GAAAATTTTAGAAAAGTTAAAGATCACGAAAAAAATTCTGGCTGGATACATATTTCTCAACTTTCAAAAAAAAAGGCAGCTATAGTCTTTTATGAAAAATCAATTTTATTTAAAAAACCGACTTTATATTCAAAACCATTAGCAATTCTTGAAAAAGGTCGTCTAATCAAAATTTTAAAGTGTAAAGAAAATTGGTGTAAAGCCACATCTGGTAATTATAAAGGCTGGGTAAAAAAAAAGAACCTATGGGGGCTACTCTAATTTTTAAATTTTGAGGCCCAAAATTTATCTAACAGAAAATACCATACTGCGTTTGCTAGTGGTTCAACAATAGCATCGGTAAGTGCTATATAGAAGGATACATCAGCAATTAACATTAAAACTGTAATAGCTATTGCAAAATGGCCAATTGTATAAACTATTGTTCTTAAAATTGAACCCTTGTTATTTTTATATATTTCTTTTGCTGAGTTGAAGATTCCTGAAGTTAATTCTGTCATTTTAATTTATTTTTTTTAAATTTACCCTATCTGCGTTCATTACCTTAGTCCAAACAGCAACGAAATCTTTTATAAATTTTTCTTTATTATCATCCTGAGCATAAACCTCAGAATAAGATCTAAGTATTGAGTTTGAGCCAAAAACTAAATCTGCTCTTGACGCTGTAAACTTAACTTTTTTTGTTTTGCGATCAATAATATCGTAAGAGTTTTTCCCTGTTGGGTTCCAAATATACTTCATGTCTACTAGGTTAATGAAGAAGTCATTCGTCAAAACTCCAATTTTATCGGTTAATACTCCTTTATTTTTAGCAGACTCGTGGTTAGTTCCCAATACTCTCATACCACCAACTAAGCAGGTCATTTCTTGCGCAGTTAACCCCATTAAAGAAGATCGCTCCAATAAAAGTTCCTCTGGCATCACAGAATAGTCTGATTGAACATAATTTCTAAATCCATCATGTAGTGGTTCTAGCCACTTAAAATTTTTAATCTCTGTTTGCTCTTGAGTAGAGTCTCCTCTACCTGGATTAAATGGAACTTTTACTTTTGAACCTGCTTTCTTGATTGCTTTTTCTAGCCCAACATTTCCTGCAAGCACAATTGTATCGGCAACTGTTGCTCCATTTTTTTTTGCAATACTTTCTAGAATTTTCAATGTTTTTGTAAGCTTTTTTGGTTCATTTGCCTCCCAATTATTCATAGGGGATAATCGAATTCTTGCGCCATTAGCTCCACCTCTTTTGTCTGTTCTTCTATAAGTCCTAGCACTATCCCAAGCAATAGTTATTAAATCACTAACACTTAATTTGCTAGCTGCTATCATTTTTTTAACTTTATCTACGTTGTATTTTTTTTTTGGAGAAGAAACATTGCCTTGCCAAAGAAGATCTTCTTTAGGAGCCCAAGGCCCAATGTAATTTTCTTTATTTCCCATTGTTCTATGTGTTAACTTAAACCAAGCTCGTGCAAAAGAATCTTCAAAAAATTTTGGGTCTTTATAAAATTTTTCTGAGATTTTTCTATATTCTGGATCCATAGCCATAGCCATATCCGCATCAGTAAACATCAGTCTAGCTTTCTTTTTAGGATCTCCCAAATCAACTGGTTTTTTTTCTTCTTCAAGATCAACTGGTTCCCACTGCCACGCACCTGCTGGGCTTTTTTTACTTTCCCACTTATAATTTAATAAAAGATCTAGGTACTGGTGATCCCATTTGTCTGGATTCGTTGTCCAAGCTCCCTCGAGACCAGAAGTTATTTGATTTACACCAGTTCCATTTTTTTGGTTCCATCCAAATCCTTGCTCATGAATGTCAGCTCCTGCAGGTTCCGGACCTAAATTAGCAGGATCTCCATTACCATGGGCTCTTCCTATAGAGTGCCCACCAACAGTAAGTGCTGCTGTTTCTACATCATTCATTCCCATTCTACCGAATGTTTCTCTCACATCCATTGCTGTTCTTACTGGGTCTGGCTTACCTTCTACACCTTCTGGATTTACATAAACAAGCTGAAAATGTGATGCTGCAAGTGGCGCTTCCAAAGAAGAACGATCTTGTGGATCACCATATCTATTGACAGCTAGTGGAACTGTTTCTTTTCCCCAATAAACATCTTTTTCGGGTCCCCATATGTCTTCTCTACCAAACGAGAAACCGAAAGTCTTAAATCCTGCTTTTTCATAGGCCATGGTTCCAGCTAAAACCATTAAATCTGACCAACTTAGTTTATTTCCATACTTCTTTTTAATCGGCCAAAGAAGACGTCTTGCTTTATCTAGATTTGTATTATCCGGCCAAGAATCCTGTGGAGAAAATCTATGTGATCCTACGTTTGGTCTACCATCAAATTCTCTATAAGTTCCAACTTGGTGCCAAGTTAATCTTACCATCAAACCAGTATAACTTCCTAAATCTGCTGGCCACCACTCTTGGTTATCTGTCATTAAATTTAATAAATCTTTTTTTAAAGCTTTAAAATTTAATTTTTTTACCTCTTTTCTGTAATTAAACCCTGGAAGAGGGTTAGTTTTAGAGTCGTGTTGATGTAAAATATCTAAATTAATACTGTTAGGCCAAAGTCGTGCTGTGTTAGATTCACCTGACTTTGTTATACCGCCATGCATAACAGGGCATTTGCCATTTCCATTTTTTTTAAATTCTACACTCATACTATTTTGATCAATTCTAGTTTATAATAATTCTAAACTAGAAAGTCAATAATTTATAGTTATTTTTGAATTCTTATTACAACTTCAAGATTTTTTATTTTTTTTCCTTTTGGCGGAATGGGAACTTTGCTCAATTTAACTTGGTTATAATTTATATCAGTAAGTTCTCGTGTTTCCTCGTCGTAGAAATGATGGTGCGACTTAATGTTCGTATCGTAATAGCTTTTATTTTTACTTGTTAAAATTTCTTTTAAATATCCTGCATTAGTGAAAGCTTCAACTGTATTGTAAATTGTTGCCAATGAAATTTTATCTTTTCCAATTCTGTTCACTTTTTTATAAAGAGTTTCAACTGTAAAATGAAAAGTTTTGTTACTCTCAAACAAATTTTTAGCTACTAAAATTCTTTGTTTTGTGGGTCTTAGGCCTGAACCTCTCAATTTATTTATAATTTCATTTTTTTGGTTCATATACTTAGTCATATATTGATATATCTAACATTTATTTATATAAAATTGTATATAAATCAAGTAAAAACTACTAACTTAATCTATGCAAAAAAATAGCTTTAATTATGAAGAGTTAATTGCTTGCGGCAAAGGAGATTTATTTGGTGAAGGGAATGCAAAACTTCCGCTGCCTCCTATGTTGATGTTTGACAGGATTACTGAAATAAAAAAAGATATAGGTGAATTTAAAAAAGGTTTTATTAAAGCTGAACTAGACATCAAAGATAACTTATGGTTTTTCGATTGTCATTTTCAAAATGATCCGGTTATGCCGGGTTGTTTGGGTTTAGATGCTATGTGGCAATTGGTTGGTTTTTATTTAGGATGGGTAGGAGAACCTGGAAAAGGTAGGGCTTTAGGAGTAAATTCTGTAAAATTTACTGGTGAAGTACTTAAAAAAGTCAAAATGGCTACTTATGAAATTAATATGAAAAGGATTTTAAAAAAAGAGGGTGCAGTAGTTGGCTTAGCTAATGGTATACTGACTGCTGATGGAAAAAAGATTTATACAGCAGAAAATTTAAAAGTAGGATTGTTTAAGTCATGAAGAGAGTAGTAATAACAGGAATTGGAATAGTATCTTGTCTTGGAAATAATCAAGATGAAGTTTATAAATCTCTTTTGAATTCAAAATCTGGAATATCATTTTCCGAGGAGTATAAAGAGTATAATTTAAAAAGTAATGTACATGGCAAACCAAATATAAATCTTGAAGACCATGTTGATAGGAAATTTATTAGATTTATGGGTCCTGGATCAGCATATAACTATATATCAATGAATGAGGCAGTAAAAGATTCTGGCTTAGAAGAAAAAGATGTGAGCAATATTACTACAGGAATGATTATGGGTTCAGGTGGTCCTTCTATAGAAAATGTTATCTTGGCTGCAGATAAAACAAGGCAAAAAAGTCCTAAGAGAATGGGTCCTTTTGTTGTACCAAGAACAATGTCAAGCACTGCTTCAGCAACTTTGGCTGTTCCTTTCAAAATTAAAGGAGTTAATTATACAATAAGCTCCGCTTGTGCAACAAGTGGTCATTGCATTGGAAATGCTATGGAACTAATTCAGTTAGGTAAACAAAAAATTATTTTTGCTGGAGGTAGTGACGAGGTTCACTTTGCTATGACTGCAATGTTTGATGCTATGACTGCTCTATCATCTAAATATAATGATACTCCTGAAAAAGCTTCAAGACCTTACGACAAAACTAGAGATGGATTTGTCATTTCTGGTGGGGGCGGTGTTGTTGTTTTAGAAGAATACGAACACGCTAAAGCTAGAGGTGCAAAAATTTATGCTGAATTGACAGGTTATGGAGCAACTTCAGATGGTTACGATATGGTAGCTCCATCTGGTGAGGGTGCGGTTAGATGTATGAAGATGGCTTTAAGCTCTGCAAAAAATAAAATAGATTATATAAATACTCATGGTACATCGACACCAGTAGGAGATATTACAGAATTAAAAGCAGTTGGAGAAGTTTTTAGTGATTATAAACCTAAAATAAGTTCAACAAAATCTTTAGCAGGACATTCTTTAGGAGCAACATCTGTTCATGAAGCAATTTATAGTTTGATTATGATGAAAAATAATTTTATAGCTGCCTCAGCAAATATTATCGATATGGATGATGAAGCAAAAAAGTATCCGATTGTAACTAAAGTTGAGAAAAATGTAAATTTAAATTCAATTATGTCTAACAGTTTTGGATTTGGCGGCACTAATGCAACATTGGTATTTGAAAAGGTATAAATTTAAATAATGAAATTAATGAATGGAAAAAAGGGTTTGATAATGGGTGTCGCGAATGAAAGATCAATTGCATGGGGCATATCGAAGAAACTATCTGAAGCTGGGGCTGAATTGGCTTTTACTTATTTAGGAGATGCTTTAAAAAAAAGGGTGGTTCCACTTGCTCAAAAACTAAATTCTGATGTTACTTTTAGCTGTGATGTAGAAAAAAAAGAAGAAATTGTAAAACTTTTTGAAGATATAAAAAATAAATGGGGTGAAATTGATTTTGTTGTTCATGCAGTAGCTTTTTCGGATAAATCAGAGTTATCTGGAGCATATCTTAACACATCAAGAGAAAATTTTTTAAAAAGTATGCTTATTTCTTGTTTTTCATTTACTGAGGTTGCAAGAGAAGCTTCAAAAATAATGAGAGAAAATGGAAGTATGTTAACATTAACTTATGAATCAACAAAAGCTATTCCAAATTACAATGTAATGGGGGTTTGTAAATCCGCGCTTGAAGCAAGTGTTAAATATTTAGCTAGGGATTTAGGTGAGAAGAAAATTAGAGTAAATGCCATAAGTGCAGGGCCAATTAAAACTTTGGCCGCTTCAGCAATTGGTGATGCAAAATTTTTATATAAATGGAACGAAGATCATTCTTTTTTGAAAAGAAATGTGGACATAAACGATGTTGGAAATTCTGCTTTATATCTAACAAGTGATCTAGCAGCTGGTGTTACGGGTGAAATACATTATGTTGATGCTGGATACAATAAAGTAGGAATGCCTAATCCTAAGAATATTTCCTGATCTGCAGAAATATCATATCTAACTTTAAAAATAATTGATAAATAAATATTGATGATAAATCTTAATAAAAAAGTAAAAGATAAAATAAAGAGTTTTTTTGAGTGGGTTAAGGGTGCAGAATTAGTTGAACTAAAAACCTGCGAAGTTAGTGAAGACCCCGTAAGACCTGAATTAGATTTAGAATTTAGAACTAGTTTTGGTCGAAAGATATTTGGAGTTAAATACAAAAAAGAAATTTGTGCAATTATGTGTTTCGGATATACAAATGAAATACCAAAAACTGTTAGAGAACTAGACTTAATGACTAAAGATGCTTATTTACAAAGTGCTCATAGGGATCAGAATGTCGGCAAAATAGCTATAGCATATACAGTTTGGTCTAAAAAAAAAGGAGGTGGAAAACTTATAGTCAAAGAAGTGTTTAAGAAGATAAAAAAATCAAATCATTTAAACAGACTTGTTACTTTATCTCCACTCACTGAAATGGCCCGTGAATTTCATTTAAGAAATGGAGCTATCGAGTTACAAGTTAATGATGATACTCAAAATTTTGAATATAAAGTATGATTAAGCTACCGCTTGTTTAATAGATAATTTTACTTTACCACGATCAAAGCCTACTACTTTTACTGAAACCTCATCACCTTCTTTTACAACATCTCCTACCTTAGCAACTCTTTTAGAAGCTAATTCAGAGATATGAACTAAACCATCTTGCTTTCCTAAAAAGTTCACAAATGCTCCAAACTCCATTATTTTTACTACTTTACCTTTATAAATTTTTCCCATTTCAGGTTTTGCTATTAGATTTTTAATAAATTCTATAGCTTTATTTCTAGATTGTTCATCGGGAGCCGCTACTGTCACTTCGCCAGTGTCTTTAACATCGACTTTGGCACCAGACGTTTCTACAATTTCTCTAATAGTGGCGCCTCCTTTTCCTATTACTGTTGCAATATCTTTTTTGTCAACCTTTATGGTTTCCATTTTTGGAGTATGTTTAGAGAATTCTTTTCTTGATGTTTTAATAGCTTTGGACATTTCATTCAAAATATGTTCTCTCCCTGCTTTAGCTTGATCTAAAGCTTTTTCCATAATTTCAAAAGTAATTCCTGTAATTTTAATATCCATTTGAAGAGAGGTTATTCCAGTTTTAGTTCCAGCTACTTTAAAATCCATATCACCCAAATGGTCTTCGTCTCCTAAAATGTCTGATAAAACAGAAAATTTATCACCTTCCTTGATAAGTCCCATTGCAATTCCTGCAACTGGCTCATTAATGGGAACTCCTGCGTCCATTAAGGACAAAGATGTACCACAAACTGTAGCCATTGATGAAGATCCATTAGACTCGGTTATTTCAGAAACAACTCTAAGAGTGTAAGGAAAATTTTCTTTCTTTGGTAAAGATGAATTAATAGCTCTCCAAGCTAATTTACCATGACCTATCTCTCTTCTTCCTGTACCTATTCTACCACATTCTCCCACTGAAAATGGTGGAAAATTATAATGAAGCATAAAGTTTGATCTTTGCATACCGTCCAGGCTTTCTAATCTTTGTTCATCATCTGACATTCCTAAAGTTGTAACTACTAAGGCTTGAGTCTCACCTCTTGTAAACAAAGCAGACCCATGTGTTCTCGGGAGAACACCTACCTCACATTTAATAGCTCTTACATCTGACAAACCTCTTCCATCGATCCTTTTTTTGTCTTTTAAAATAGCGGTTCTTACTATATCTTTTTCAAGTGATTTTAACTGTGCCATTGCTTGGTTTTCAGTAACATCGTCATTTTCTGCAAACATTTCTTTACACTTAGTATCAATTTCTGAAATTGCAGTTGATCTTTTCTTTTTGTCTATTTCTTTAAATGCTTTTCTTAAATCAGACTCAAACGCATCAGATATTTTCTTTTTTACTTGTGAGTGGTCTACGTTTTCTATCTCCCATTTTTCCTTTCCTGCTTTAGCTACTAAATTGTCAATAGCTTTTATAATCGGAGCAAAACTTTCATGACCAAATTTAACTGCGTCTAACATTATTTTTTCTGACAGACCGGATGTTTCGGACTCAACCATTAAAACTGCGTCTTTAGTACCTGCTACAACTAAATCTAATTCAGATTCATTTAATTCGGCCGGGGAAGGGTTCAATAAATATTTTTTGTCTTTATAACCAACTCTGCTTGCAGCAACAGGTCCTTGAAAAGGAAGACCTGAGATTGCTAAAGCTGCTGATGAAGCGATTATAGACAATATATCTGGTTGATTTTCACCGTCATAGGATAAAACGGTTGGTAAAACTTGAACTTCATTCATAAAATTTGAGGGAAACAAAGGTCTAATTGGTCTATCAATTAGTCTTGAAATTAAAGTTTCAGCTTCAGTTGGTCTTGCCTCCCTCTTAAAATATCCTCCAGGGATTTTTCCAGCTGCATAATATTTTTCTTGGTAATTTACCGACAAAGGAAAATAATCTTGGCCGTCTTTTAATTTTTTAGCGCCAACAGCAGTTGCAATTACAACTGTTTCTCCACAAGTAGCAATTATAGCTCCATCAGCTTGACGAGCAATCTTACCAGTTTCTAATGTTATTTTTTTACCATTTATCTCTATTTCTTCTTTATGAATTTTGAACATTATTTCCTTAAATTTAATTGTTTTATAACTTTTTGATACGAATTAAGATTTTTTTTCTTAAGATAATTAAGTAACTTTTTTCTTTTATTTACTGATTTAGCTAAACCTACTGAAGAATGTTTATCTTTCTTTGCACTCTTGAAATGAACTGCTAATTTTGAAATTTTTTCAGTTAACAAACCTATTTGAATTTCTGTCGAACCAACATCTTTATCGTGAATAGCTAATGATTTAATTGTATCTTTTTTTTTCTGTGTCATTTATTTTTATCTTCTTAATAATATTCTCGATCTTTTCAGCATATTCAAATGAGTTATCTTCAACAAATGTGAGCTTAGGAAGAAACTTAATATCTAGCCTTTTAGATAACGCTTTTCTAACAAGATGAGAGTATTCCGTCAAGATCCTTACGGTTTCTTTCGTCTCTATTCCACCTAAAGGAATTACGTAAACTCTAGCAGTTTTAAGGTCTGGTGTCATTCTAACCTCAGTAACAGTAATCATTTTTGAATTTATCGAGGGTATTTTAGCCTCATTCCGAATAAATAACTCTCCCAAATTTTGTTTTACCATTTCGCCAACTCTTAGCTGTCTTTGACTATATGCTCTGCTAGATTTAATTTTATTCATTATTAAATTGATCTGCTAATTTCCTCAGCAAGATAAGATTCTATTACGTCTTTTTCTTTAAAATCGATAAAATCTTTTATGCTAATCCCACACTCGTAACCGGTCCCCACCTCTTTCACCTGATTTTTTTCTCTGTAAATACTCTGAATTTCTCCATTAAAAACTACGACTCCATCTCTTATAATTCTTGCTTTTGATTTACTTTTAATTTCTCCATTAATTACCTTTGAGCCAGCTATTTTGCCCGCGTTAGATACTTTAAAAATTTTTTGGATTTCAGCTGATCCTAAAACTGTTTCTTTAATATCAGGTTCAAGTAACCCAGACAAAGATTTTTCAACATGATTTATTGCTTCGTAAATTATATTAAAAAATTTAATATCAATTTTTTGTTCCTCCGCTAATTTTTTTGCTTCTCTATTAGGCTTCACATTAAATCCTATCAAAACCGCGTTAGATGCTTTGGCTAGTGATACGTCAGTTTCATTTATCATTCCAATGTCGGATAATATAATTTTTGCTTCCACCTCTGGGTGTTCAATTTTATTAATTGCCATTTTGAGGGCCTCACTTGAACCTTGAACGTCTGATTTAATTATAATGTTTAATTCATCCTTTGTTCCAGCTTTATCAAACAATGTTGTTTTGTCTTTAGCTAAAACTTTATTTTTAGCTGAACTATTTCTTTTAAATTCAGACATTTCTTTTGCTTCATCTTCACTATCAGTTACAAAAAATTCAGCACCAGCAAAGGCAGAATTATTCATACCTAATATTTCAACAGGCATAGACGGTAAAGCTTCATCAACATTTTTCCCTTCATAGTTAATCATCGCTCTAATTTTACCCCATGTATCTCCACAAATAAAATAATCACCTCTTTTTAATTTACCATTACTTATTAAAATAGTTGAAACAGGACCTTTACCCTTGTCTATTTTAGACTCTATAACAACACCTTTAGCTTTGCCAGAAAAGGAAGATTTTAAATCCAACATTTCAGATTGTAATAAAATACTCTCTTTTAATTTGTCTAAATTAATTTTTTTAGTCGCTGATACCTCTACAAATAATGTATCTCCACTTAAATCTTCTGCGATAAGCTCGTATTGCATCATTTCATTTTTAATTTTACTAATATTTTTTTCAGGCAAGTCACATTTATTTATTGCTACAATTATTGGAACTTTTGCAGCTTTTGCATGTTTAATTGCTTCAACAGTTTGAGGTTTAATTCCGTCGTCAGCTGCTACAACTAGAACAACTATGTCCGTAATTTTAGAACCTCTAGCTCTCATTTCTGTAAATGCTGCATGTCCTGGCGTGTCTATAAAAGTTATAGTTTTATTGTTTTCTGTTTTGACTTGATAGGCTCCTATGTGTTGAGTTATTCCTCCATGTTCTCCTGAGACTACGTTTGAGTCTCTAAGCGAATCTAATAATGAAGTTTTCCCATGGTCAACGTGTCCCATTATTGTTACTATAGGAGGTCTTGTTTTAATATCTCCTTCTAATTTTTCTTTTACTTTTGTAACGGCTAAATCTGGCTCTAATTCTACAACAGGGGTGTGTCCAAATTCTTTAACAATATACTCAGCAGTATCCTTATCGATATTATGATTGATGGTAGCAATCACTTTCATATTAAATAAAAATTTGATTATATCGCTAGATTTTTCAGCCATTCTATTTGATAACTCTTGAATTGTTATTTGCTCTGGAATCTTTACATCTCTTATAACTTTTTTAAATTCCTTTTTATCTTCATTGTTTGATGTCGATTTTTTTTCTTTTAATCTAGCTCTTTTAACAGAAGCTAAGCTTCTTTGTTTTATTTCTATTTCCTCTACATTTAATGCTCTGGAAACAGTTAATTTAAAGTCTCTTTTATCTATTGGCCCTTTTAGTTTTAATTTGCTTTTTCCTGTAGGTTTATCGTCTTGTTTAATAAAAGCTTTTGTAGCCTGTTGTTCAACAAATTTTCTTGCAAAATTTTTCTTTTTATTGTCAGGGTTTTTAGTGGGGTTAAAGCTCTGATTTAGTCTTTTACCAAGTTTACTACTTTTAAAAGGCTCTCTTTTTTTTACCGAAAACGATTTTTTTCCATCAGTATTTATAGCGCTAGTGTCAATTTTCTTTTTTAGTCCAGAAGATATTGTAAGTGTCTTTTTTTTATTTTCTTTTTCCATAACATTATTTGTAAACTATCTCTCTAGCGGCCATGATCAATTCATCGGCTTCTTTTCTCGATAAAGAAAATTCTTCTAAGTATCCCTCTATTCTTATTTTCTTTCCTTTAATTTCATCAAAGCCACCGATGAGTTCGTCTGAGGATAAGTCAGCAAAATCAGAGAGTTTTTTTATATTTTTTTGTCCCAATATTACCAACATTCCTTGGGTCATCCCTTTAAGATTTATTAAAGATTCTTCAACTCCTAATTCTTTCAATTTTTGAGCTACAGCCTCTTTCTCTTTTACTAAAGTTTCCTTTGATCTATTGATTAATTCTTTAGCAGTTTCCTCATCAATCGCATCAACTTTAGATATATTTTCTGGAGTTGACTGAGAAATATCTTCTATAGTGGGAAAACCTTCAGAGACTAAGAGTTGTCCAAGTGTCTCGTCTACTTCAAGATTTTTTACTAAAGTGTCGGTTCTTTCTTTAAATTCTGCCTGTCTTCTCTCAGAGTCTTCTTTATCAGTTAAAATATCAATTTCATAATTTGTCAATTTAGATGCCAACCTAACATTTTGCCCTCTTCTTCCAATTGCCTTACTCAAATTTTCTTCGGTAAGAATAATGTCAATTCTTTTGTTATTTTGATCAATTAACACTCTTTGAATTTCTGCTGGTGAAAGAGACTCAGATATCAATGTTGGCAAATCTTCAGTCCATTTAATAATATCTATTTTTTCTCCGTGTAATTCATTGACTATTGTTTGAACTCTACTACCCCTCATTCCAACACAAGCCCCTACTGGATCTATAGAAGAATCTTGTGAATGAACGCAGATTTTTGCCCTACTGCCAGGATCTCTAGCTACAGATTTAATTTCAATTGTGCCTTCATAGATTTCTGGCACTTCTTGAAAAAATAATTTAGCAAGAAATTGTGGATGAGCTCTTGATAAAAAAATTTGGTGTCCCTTTAATTCTTTTTTTACCTCATAACAATATGCTTTAACTCTATCGCCTGTTTTAAGAATTTCTCTTGGAATTAACTCGTCTTTTTTAATTACTCCTTCAGCCTTACCTAGGTCGACAATTACGTTTCCATATTCAAGACGTTTAATTATGCCACTTAAAATCTGCCCTTGTTTATCAATAAAGTCCTCATATTGTCTATTTTTCTCTGCCTCTCTTACTCTACTACTAATCACTTGCTTAGCGCTTTGTGCTGCAATTCTCCCAAAATCTATTTGTGGCAATTCTTCAAAAATTTTATCACCAACCTTTATTTCTTCATTATTTTTTATTTTTTTAGCTTCAAGTAATGAAATTTCTCTTGCTGGGTCCTCAACCTTTTCTACTATATCCAAAACCTTTTGAATTTTTATATCACCACTTTCTCTATCTATAATTACTTCTATATTATTATCATTACCAAATTTGGTAAGTGCAGCTTTTTGAATAGCGCTCTCCATTGATCCTAAAACTAATTCTTTGTCGATAGACTTTTCATTGGCGACTGCATCCACAATCCTTAAAAGTTCTAGTTTGTCTAAACCTCTATTTAACATTTTTATTGCTCCTAAAAAAAAATGGGCTAAAGCCCATTTTGGTATTCTTAGTTATTTAAGTATATTTTAAATGAATTTAAATTTTTTTCAAGATTACATTTTAAATAAATCAATTTTATCTGTTTTTTCCCAAGTAAATTCTCCTTTTTTTGTAGGATTTCTTCCAAAATGACCGTAAGCGGACGTAATTTCATATATACTTTTATTTAATCTTAACATTTCTCTTATACCCCTAGGCGATAAATCAAAATTTTTTTCAATTACTTTTTTTGCAAATTCAACTTTATTATCATCTCCTTCGTTTAATTTTACAAATATTGACAGTGGCTTTGAGACGCCTATAGCGTAAGCCAATTGAATTAAACATTTATCAGATACTCCAGCCGCTACGATATTTTTTGCTAAATACCTAGCAGCGTATGCAGCTGATCTGTCTACCTTGGTAGGATCTTTGCCTGAAAAAGCACCACCACCATGAGGTGCTGCCCCTCCATACGTATCAACAATTATTTTTCTTCCTGTTAAACCTGTATCACCATCTGGACCACCAATTATAAATTGGCCAGTCGGATTAATGTATATTTCTTTTGGATCCAAATCATTTAGGTAATTTTGTGGAATTGATTTTTTTATATAGGGCATAATAAGATTTTTAACATTTTCTTGATTTAGATCTGCTGAGTGTTGAGTTGAAATAACCACTGATGTAACTTTTGTAGGTTTATTATTTTGATATTCCATAGTAACTTGACTTTTTGAATCTGGTTCTATGCCTTTTAATATTCCTTTTTTTCTATCTTCAGCCATTAATCGTAAAATTTTATGGGAAAAATGAATGGGTGCTGGCATCAACTCGTCGGTTTCTGTACACGCATAACCAAACATAATTCCTTGGTCACCAGCTCCTTCATCTTTATTCCCCTTCGAGTCTACTCCCATTGCAATGTCTGCGGATTGTTCATGCAGAAAAGTTTCTATGTTTGCTGTTTTCCAACTAAAACCTTCTTGATCGTAACCTATGTCTTTGATGCAATTTCGAACTTTTTCAATTATTTCTTCTTTGTTTATTTTAGGGCCTCTTATTTCACCTGCAAGAACAACTTTGTTAGTTGTAGTTAATGTTTCGCATGCAACTCTTGAGAAGGGATCTAGTTTTAAGTACGAGTCCACAACCATATCAGAAATTCTATCGCATACTTTATCAGGGTGGCCCTCAGAGACCGACTCGCTTGTAAATAAAAAATTTTTATTTTTCATTAAATTTTATTTCTAAAAATTAAAAAGATAAATAGATATGTAAATAAAAGCATTATAAATATCAAATCATTTTTATTTTTAAATTCAAACTCCAACATGGGAATATCCATTTCAATACTGCCAATTTCATTAGTGTTTATTTTTTTGATAATTTCACCTTTATTGTTAATTATAGCTGTGATCCCTTTATTTGCTGATCTTGCTAAAAAAGTATTGTTCTCAATGGATCTAAAAATCGCTTTAGCAAAATGTTGGTGTGGGCCAATTGAGTCCCCAAACCATCCGTCTTCGGAAATATTTACTATCAAGTTAGTCGTATTCTGCGAATTTTGCGTAAGTTCTGGAAATATTATTTCATAACAAATTAAAGGAAGGATGTTTAATTTATTAAGTAATATATTTTCTTGATTAGATCCATTTTTAAAAGAACCAAAACCTTGAGTAATTTTTTTTAAGCCTACTTTTTGCAAAAATTTTTCAAAAGGAACAAACTCACCAAATGGTACCAGTTTTCTCTTATCATACCTGTGAATCTTATTAAACTTATTATCAATAATAACTAAACTGTTATAATAAACATTGGAATTTTTATCGTAGGAGTTTATTCCAAATAATATAAAATGGTTGTCATTAAAGTTTTTCTCAATGCTTTTTTTAAAAATTTGTATTTCTTCGAAACTATAACCTGTAAATATTCCTTCAGGCCATATGAACAATGTATTTATATTAGGATCTGGATCACTGTATCTAATTAGTTTTTCTAATTTTTTATTAATTTCTTCAATTGATGTATCGTATTTTAACTCAAAATTTGGCGAGATTATCTTTATATGGCTCTTTTTTGAACTCTCAATATAATTCATGAGAGCATTATTTTTGTTAATAGAGACAGTTCCAAACAAAAATACCGAAAATATTAAAAGAAATTTACAGCTGAATACAAAAAGTCTTTTCTTGAATGAGACTTTAAAAAAGAAATAAGCTGGTAAAGTAAAAATAGTAATTGTTATTAAATTAAAGGCAAATAAACCTATCGGATTTAAAATTTGTAAGACTTCAGTAAACCAGGACCAGGTATAGCCCCAAAGATTCCAGGGAAAACCTGATAAAATTTTACTCCTTACATAATCAGAAAGCGCTAATCCCCCTGAAAAAATTAAGATGGATGGTAAATTGTAATTAATAAATTGACCTATTATTAAAAAAGTTAAGCTATTAAATAAACTTAAAAAAAATGGAATGAACACTATTGCAAATGGTATTAAAAATTTAAAATTTTCATCAAATGTTAAAGAATAAGATATCCAAAATATACCTGATAAATAAAAACCAAAACTAAAAAAAAATCCTAATAAAAACAAATTTTTCAAATATGGCTTTTTTCTGTACTTGCTTTTTGATCTTTTTTTTACATACACTAAAAGGGTAAATAAAATTGGAAAAACAAAAAAATTAATAAATGAAAAATTAAAAGGTTGAAAACTAAATACTGTCAATGAACCTATGAAAAATGGGATTAAATACAGTACTATGAATCGATTATCTAAAATTTTTTTAATCATTATTTAATATATGCTAAATATTTATTTTCTATTTTTTGCATTAAATAATAATCGGTATTTTTTTTATGTTTATGACCAAATAAATGAACGAGGCCGTGTATCCAAAGTTTATTAAATTCATCATAAAATTTTGTTTTATTATTTTTAAACTTAATTTTGTTTATATTTAAAATTATGTCACCTACATAAATTTCTTTTTCTAATTTTATTTTATTTCTTAGAATCTTTTTATCATAAAAAGGGAATGACAAAATATCTGTTGATTTATTTTTATTTCTAAATTT
>TARA_B100000963_G_scaffold165202_1_pt1 | contig 15860 bp, 16 predicted proteins | sample TARA_B100000963 | Tara Oceans TARA_B100000963 (sample SAMEA2622097) | marine metagenome | biome: marine biome (ENVO:00000447); feature: surface water layer (ENVO:00002042); material: "saline water (ENVO:00002010), including plankton (ENVO:xxxxxxxx)" | depth 5 m | reverse complement strand
TTAAATGCTCACAATCAATTTCCATTATGTGGTCCATCTAGAACCTCCCTGATGACAGGAATGTATTCAAACCAAACTAAACATACTAAGCTAGATGTAGACATTCGCCAAACAATACCAGATGTTGTTACTCTAGGTCAACGTTTCAAACAAAGAGGATACACATCAGTAAGAATAGGCAAAATATATCATTACGGTAATCCTGGAACTATAGGCACCTCTGGGGCACAAGATGATATTAGTACTTGGACATACACAATCAATCCTTACGGTCGAGATAAGGAAGATGAGTATAAAATAAACACTCTTAAACCTAGGCAATACGGTGGAACATTAAGCTGGCTAGCTGCTGAAGGGGAAGACGAGGAACAAACAGATGGTATTGGTGCTTCTGAAGCCATTGAACAATTAGAAAAATTTTCAAAAAATGGAAAAAAGTTTTTTCTAGCAGTTGGAATGTATAGACCTCATACACCATTTGTTGCCCCAAAAAAATATTTTGATATGTATGATCAAAATGAAATGGAAATACCATACTCAGGCAGTTCGGATGAATATCTCAACACACTTCCTGAACCAGCTCAAGCTTCAGTAAGATGGAAGAAAGACCAGATTAAACTAAATAACCCTGAACATAACCAACTTGCTAAGGAAATTAAGGAAGCTTATTATGCAACAACAACATTTGTTGATGCTCAAATCGGAAGAATATTAAAGAAACTAAAAAAAACTGGCCTTTATAAAAATACTATTGTTGTTTTTACGTCAGACCATGGATATCATTTGGGTGAACATGGTCATTGGCAAAAACAAACCTTATTTGAAAACTCAACTAGAGTCCCACTAATATTTTCAGGACCAGAAGTTCCAATTGGACTAGTTTCTAACTCACCTGTCGAACTCATTGACATATATCCAACATTGACAGACCTTACTAAAATTGAAACCCCATCTCATGTTGTTGGGAAAAGTTTAGTACCCATATTTAAAGAAAATGATTTTAAAGTTAGGGAAAGTGCACTTACAAGATGGAAAGCCTCTCAACATAAAAAAAAATTTGAAGGCTACAGTATAAAAACCGAAAGATATAGACTTACAATGTGGGGCGAGAATGGCAGTGATGGTTTTGAACTTTACGACCACCAAACTGACCCAGAAGAATTGATCAATCTTGCAAATACAATTGAAAATAAATTAATATTGGATTCGTTGAAAGATCATATCAAATATCGAGTCAGTGATGCAATGAAAATACCACCTGGGTTAGGACGTCAATTTGAAGAAAGACCATTGCACAAGGAGGTAAACTATACCCCAGGGGATATTCACAATATTCAGGGTAAAAGAATTTATATTAAACCATCTGATGAATAGAATTAATAAAGTTTTTAAAAAAGATGGAACTATTATGTCCATATATTTTACTGCAGGTTTTCCAACAAAAAATGATACCATCTCAATCATTAAAGAACTTGATTCTGCCGGTGTTGAAATGATTGAAATAGGGCTTCCTTTTAGTGACCCTCTTGCTGATGGGCCAACAATTCAAAAAAGCTCAACTATTGCATTAAAAAATGGAATGAATACGATTGTATTATTTGAGCAATTAAAGAATTTGAGAAAAATGACAAATATTCCAGTTGTTATTATGGGTTATTTCAATCCGATATTACAATTTGGAATTGAAAAGTTTTGTAAGTCATGCAAAGAAGTAGGTATTGATGGTCTAATCATTCCAGACCTTCCAGTGGATATTTATAATGATAAGTATCAAAAAGTTTTTAAAAGTTATGGATTACTAAACATGTTTTTAATTACACCACAGACATCAGAAAAAAGAATAAAGTATGTAGATGAAATTTCTGAAGGCTTTATTTATATGGTTAGCAGTTATAACGTAACAGGGGCTCTTAAATCATTTGACTCATTCCAAAAAAAATATTTTAAAAGAATAAATGAAATGAATTTAAACTCACCACTATTAGTTGGATTTGGCATCAGCAACAAAAATACTTTCATTGATGCTTGCAAATACAGTCGTGGAGCAATTATCGGATCTGCTTATATTAATTGGATATGTGAAAAAGGTATTTATAAAACCTCTGAGTTTATAAAAAGTCTGAGAGACTAACTACCTGGTAAAGACTGGTTGATTTCTGTCTTTTGTCTCATTTTCATTAAAAATATATCCTCCATAATTAAATGACAACAAATTATCATAACTCATAGTTTGATTATCAGCAATATAACGAACCATCATTCCTCTGGCTTTTTTTGCATAGAAAGAAATTATTTTGAGCTTTCCATTTTTGAAATCTTTAAAAATTGGTGAAATTATTTCTGAGTTAATTTTAGATTTATCAATAGCAGAAAAGTATTCATTACTCGCCAAATTCAATAAAAATTGAGATGAAGGTAATTCGTCCGATAAAAATTTTGTTACATCATTGGACCAATATTCATATAGGTTTGAGGATCCATTAGTACTGATCTTTGTACCCATTTCAAGTCGGTAAGGTTGAATCAAATCTAGTGGTTTCAAAACACCATATAAACCTGAAATAATTCTAAGATTATTTTGTAAAAAATTAATTTTATTATTATCGAGAGTTTTAACATCTATTCCCTCATAAACATCTCCATTGAAAGCAAAAATTGCGGGTCTTGAATTATCATGGTTGTGATTTTTAGAAAATTCTAAATTTCTTTTCCAATTTAACTCAGATAGTTTTTCAGATATTGACTGTAACTTCATTAAATCACTGGGTGATTTTTGCTTCAGTAGTGAGTTTAAAACCATGGTTTTTTCTAAAAATTTTGGTTTGGAGTGATTTTGGGAAATAAGTTCACTATCAAAATCTAAAGACTTGGCTGGAGATATAATAATTTTCATTGTTCAAAATTAAATATTTTTTGAATAATTTTTCCACTTTTCATAGCATAATGAAAAGTCATCTGGAAGTTTAGATTCAAAAAATATTTTTTCTCCATTTTTTGGATGATTAAAACCTAGGGTCTTGGCATGTAGTGCTTGTCTGGGTAATAATTTAAAAGCGTTTTCTACAAATTGCTTGTACTTTGAAAAAATTGTGCCTTTCAAAATTCTATCTCCTCCATATCTGTTGTCATTAAATATTGGATGACCTATGTGCTTCATGTGAGCTCTAATTTGGTGTGTTCTTCCAGTTTCTAATTCACACTCAATCAAGGAAACATAACCAAGATCGTCAATCACTTTGTAGTGTGTTATAGATCTTTTACCCATTGTAGCATCATCGGGAACTGACATAATCATTCTATTTTTTTTATCTCTCGCTAATGACTCATCAATAGTTCCACTTCTATTTATAAAACTTCCCCAGACCAAAGCAATATATTTTCTTTGAATTGATTTTGATAAAAACTGTTGTGAAAGATTAGTTAATGCTTTTGAAGTTTTAGCTACAACCAGTAAACCGCTCGTATCCTTATCAATTCTATGGACAAGACCAGGTCTACCCTCTAAATTTTTAGGTAAGTTTTCAAAGTGATGAACAAGTCCATTTAATAAAGTTCCATTGTAATTTCCGTGTCCAGGGTGGACAACTAAATTTGGTGGTTTATTTACAATAATAATATGGTCATCTTCATACACTAAATCTAACTTTATATTTTCTGCAATTATTAGATTTTCAAATGGTGGATGATGGAACATAACCCTGATATTATCATTTGGCTTAACCTTGTAGTTTTGCTTTACGACCTTATCATTGACAATTATTAACCCTTCCTTTGCAGCTTGTTGAATCTTATTTCGAGTTGCATTTTCAATTCTGTTCATCAAAAATTTATCTACCCTCAAGGGATTTTGACCATCATCAGCATTGAATGAAAAATGTTCGAACAAATCATCAAAAGAATCTTGAATATTTGAGTTATTTTTTTCCATTTCCAAGAACTAGATCTATTTTAGATTTCTTTGGAACTAATTGTCCTGAATAGATGATGGAGTCATTATATTTTACCTCTAAAACCACGTCTTTTCCAATATTATCCACATACTTAATATTTCCCAACTCTAAATCAAGAGCATTAATTTGTGATGTAGCAGCTCGCTTTGTTAATTGAATTATGTCAGGAAAAATTACATTCGAAAAATCAGATGGGTTGATTGTCAAATATATTTTTCTATTTTTTTTTACTTCTTTATCCATAATAGGAGTTTGACTTACAATTGTATTGGGTAAAATTTCAGGGTCATAAAAAATAGAATCAGAAACCTCAAAATTTAATTTTTTTTCATTTAGCAACCTTTCCGCTTCAAAAATATTTAAACCATACAAATTAGGAACTTTTATGTAATTAGTTTGACCTGTGTAGAAGAATAAAAAAATAATTGAAATCAATACAATCAATGCAAAAATTACAACCGAAATAAAAAGTTGTTTTATGAAGATTTTACTATATAAAAATTTCATAGGTTATAAGAACAAATATATATAAATAAGTATCTTTAAAATATCCAGTAAAATTAAAAATTGAAAAAAAATATAGGTGTTTTAATGGGTGGGTATTCTGATGAATTTGGAATTTCAATTAAAAGCGGTAGTAATATTTTTGAAAATATTGACACAAAATTATATAATCGTTACAAAATAATTATTGAAAAAAATAATTGGAGGGTAAAATATAAAGATAATAATTATACAATTGATGAAAATGATTTCAGCTTTAAAATTGGTAAAAATAAAATTCAATTTGATGCAGTTTTCAATGTTATCCACGGAACACCAGGTGAGGATGGTCTAATTCAGAGATATTTTGACTCGCTTAAACCTTTTGGGATTAATATACCCTACACGGGTCCTAACTCAAATAATGCTAGAATAACGTTTAATAAAAATGAGTGCATTGATTTTGTAAAAAATTTAGGTATAAATTGTGCAAAATCAATTTTCATCAGAAAGAATCAAAAAATTGACCTTAAAATTTTTAACAAAATGGAGTTTCCCCTATTTGTAAAAACTAACAATTCAGGAAGTAGTTTTGGAGTAACTAAGGCTAATAATAAAGAAGATCTAAAAAAAAATATTGAAAATCTAATTGAACTAGGCAATGGAATTTTAGTCGAGGAAAGCCTGAATGGAATTGAGGTTTCAGTTGGAATAATGAAATATAAAGGTGAAATCAAAGTTTTTGGGATTACCGAAATTGTAACAGAAAATGAGTTTTTTGATTATGAAGCTAAATATATGGGAAAAAGTATTGAGATAACACCTGCAAGAATACCTATTGAAGTAAGTAACGATGTAGAAACATGTGCCAAACTTGTTTACGAAACTCTTGGATTATCTGGTTTTGCTAGAACAGACTTTATAATTGTTAATGATATTCCTTATTTTTTGGAATTGAATTCAATTCCAGGGATGAGTGATGAAAGTATACTTCCAAAACAAGTAAAGCTTTCTAATTTGAGGTTGAAAGATTTAGTATCGTATATGCTTGACAATGCATTAAATAATTAAATTTATAATTGTGAAAAGAGCCATTTTTCCAGGAACATTTGATCCATTTACATTAGGACACTTTGATATTCTAAATAGAAGTAAACTATTATTTGATGAAATCATTATTGGCATTGGTAAAAATAGTGACAAGATGACCATGTTTACTTTAGAGGAAAGAATGGAATTTATAAAAGGGGTAGTCCAGGATGATAAGAAAATTAAAGTAATGAGTTATGACGGGTTAACAATTGATTTTTGTGAAAAGGTAAAGGCAAAATTTATCGTTAGAGGAGTAAGAAACACTGGTGACTTTGAATTTGAAAAAGCAATTGCCAGAACAAATAGATTTCTTTCAAAAATTGAAACAATTTTTATACTAACCTCTGCAAAAACATCGTTTATTAGCAGCAGTATAGTTAGAGATTTGATTAATAATAATGGGGAATACAATAAATTGGTCCCTAAGTCTGTTTCTAGTTTTGTTTTAAAAAATCATTCAAAATAATAGAAATATTATTGTAGGTTTTTTTCTTTATTTTTTTTACATCATCAATAGTTTTCCATTTTACAGATTTTATTCCTTCCTGAATTTGAGGTTTCAATTTTCCATGAAAATTTGATGACATTAGAAACCATGAGGTCTCTTTAAGAAAATATTTTCCTTTATTTCTTACAATGTGAAAAGTATTTGAAAAGTATTTTTCAATTTTAAGATTTTGTATTCCAGTTTCTTCCATCACCTCTCGAATTGCAGTTTCCCTGATTGTTTCGCCCTTTTCTGCTTTACCTTTAGGTAAGTCCCACTTACCTCGCCTATATATGAATAAGATTTGTCTGTTTTCATTTGAAACAATGCCACCAGAGGCAAAAATTACCTTAATCTTTGATTTAAAAACCTTTAATAAATCAGATTTTTGGGGATGATATAAAAAAATTTTTTTATGTTTTCTTACTTTTTTTAAAATCTCATCAAAGTTAATACTTCCCAGTAGGTAGGTATTTTCCTCATCTAAATATTTATTTTTTGATGTTAAAATAATTGAAAGCTTATTGATAAAAACTTTATACATTTGCTAAGTGATTTTGGATGTAGACATTGCAAAAAAAACTTCTGAACTACTACTACAAATTAATGCAATAAAATTCAATCACAAAAATCCCTTCGTCTGGGCATCAGGTTGGAAATCACCAATTTATTGTGATAATAGAATGATTTTATCTTATCCGGAAATTCGAAAATACATTTACGAAAAACTTGCTGAAATTATTATAAATAAATATCCTCAAACTGAATTAATAGCTGGTGTTGCTACTGGTGCAATTGGAATTGGAATGCTAGTAGCTCATAAACTAAACAAACCGTTTATATACGTTAGATCAAATCCGAAGGGTCATGGAAGAAAAAATTTGATTGAGGGATATTTTAAAAAAAATTCAAAAGTTGTAGTGATTGAAGATTTAATAAGTACCGGAGGAAGCAGTTTGAAAGTGTGCAATTCCTTAAAAAATGAAGGTCTAAATCTTCAAGGTATGGTTAGTATTTTTAATTATGATTTCGAATTATCGAAAAACAATTTTTTAAAAAATAATATTGAATATTTTTCACTATCATCTTTCACACATCTTTTAGATTACGCAAATGAACAAAAGTTCTTTAATGAAAAAGAAACAGAACACATTCTTAGTTGGAGAGATAATCCTGCAAATTGGGGATAACAAATGAAAATTATTAAAGAAATAAAAAATATAAATTGTAATAATAACTCTTTGACTAACTTTTTAAGTGATATAAAAAATTACAAAGAAGTTTTTTCTAAGGAAGTTTCAAGTTTTGAGATTTTAAATGAACATACATTTGAGATTAAAATTGGAAGTTTTCCAAAAATATCATTAACTCACTCAAAATATAGCAAGAATTCATTTTTACTAAAATCCAACTCTAATAATTTTGAATTTGAAATATTAATAAATTCATCAGAAAGTGGCATTAACAGAACTCGTTGTCAAATAATTTTTAATAGTAATTTTTCTATGATGATTGAAATGATGGCAAAAAAACCACTAGAAAACTTCTTAACAAATATTGCAAAAAAAATAGAAAACCTGGTATTAGAGAATTAATTTGATTTGACCATTGTCAAACCGCTCTATTTTTTTGCCCAATTCAACATTTAACATATAATCATCCGTGATTCCTAAAATAGTACCTATAACAAGATTTTCTCCGATGATAAATTTTTGTTTTTCTTTGATTCCAAACAAATTAGTACAAAATTGCTCAATCAATTGTTCTTTTGAATGATTAAATATTATGGATTCTAAAGAAGATAATTTGTGAATAAATCTTTTTGATATTTCCTCTAAATTAAAATTTTTTTTCTTTATGATTTTCATTGAAGTAGCATGTTTAATTTGATCGAAATCCATCTGGTTTACATTTAGACCAATACCAATTATTATATCCTTGATTTTATTTTTAATAATACTGGTTTCAATTAAGATGCCTGCAATTTTTTTATTTCCTGACATAATGTCGTTAGGCCACTTAATTTTTAATTTTGGAATGTCATAAGATTTCAAAATTTTTAATACACTTAAAGACGCTAATAAATTTGTTTTTAACAGCATTTCCTCTGAGTGCTTTTCAATTCTAAAATAGAAAGAGATAGAGGTATTTTTATAGGGTTCACTTACCCATTTTTTTCCTCTTTGACCTTTGCCATTAGTCTGATTGAAAGAATAAACTGCCAATGAGTTTTTGCTAAAAAAAGATTTGTTTAATTTTATGTATTCGTTAGTTGAATCGATGGCATTAAGTTTGATTAATTTCATCATGCAGTATTTAAATGCAAATTAAAAATAAAACAGTTAAAAATATTATTAAAGGAATTGAAAATGTTAAGGGAGAAAACATTAATATTATAGATTTTACAAAACTTGAGAATGTTGATTTTAAATATTTTGTCATCTGTGATTGCCAATCTAATATTCAGGTCAATGCAATTTCGAACTCTGTAAAAAAAACAGTGAGTAAAGAATTGAAAGAAAAACCCTTCAATATTGAAGGTTTAGAAAATAAAAATTGGGTTTTGATGGACTATATTGATGTGATTGTTCATATTTTTAAAAAAGATTTTAGAGAGATATATGAATTGGAAGAACTCTGGGCTGATGCAGAAATAATTAATATACAGTAATGGATAAGAAGAAAAACAATATTGATAACAAACAAAATTCAAACTACTGGATTTATGGGTTAATAATTTCGATATTTATTATATTTTCCTATTTTGGAAACTCGAACAACTTCAGTTCAGTTAAGAAAATTAATATAACAACATTTGAAAAATACCTTAATTCCGGTGACATATCTAATGTCATAATTATAAATAAAACTTTGGCCGAAATTACATTATCTGAGGGTGCCCTTGTGAGTGATGTTCATAGACAGGTATCAAAGTCAAATTTTCTCGGTCAAAAAAATACTTTGGGTCCACATTATACATGTGAGGTCGGTGATTTAGAACTTTTTCAACGTAAACTTGAAAACGCTCAAAATAGTGGGTTGGTTATTGGTTATGAATTTAGGACGGTTGAAAATAAATGGTTAGATGTCCTTTTGGGATTATTACCACTTATCATTCTCATTGGCCTTTGGATTTATTTTATGAGAAGAATGGCTGGTGGAGGAGCTGGAGGAGCTGGGTCACAAATTTTTAGTATAGGTAAATCCAAAGCTAAGTTGTTTGATCAAAAGAGTGATGTTAAAGTAAGTTTCAAAGATGTTGCTGGATTAGAGGGTGCAAAAGAAGAAGTTAAAGAAATAGTAGATTTTTTAAAAAATCCATCAAAATACACCAAACTTGGTGGAAAAATTCCAAAAGGAGCACTACTAGTAGGTTTACCGGGCACGGGGAAAACCCTTTTAGCAAAAGCAGTTGCTGGTGAAGCTAAAGTTCCATTTTTTTCACTCTCAGGTTCTGATTTCGTAGAAATGTTTGTAGGTGTTGGCGCTTCTCGTGTTAGAGATCTTTTCAAACAAGCAAAAGACAAATCACCTTCGATAATTTTCATAGATGAAATTGATGCAATTGGAAGAGCCAGAGGAAAAAACAATATTACTGGATCAAACGACGAGAGAGAAAACACATTAAACCAGTTACTAACTGAAATGGATGGATTTGGTACAAATACTAATGTAATTGTGATGGCCGCAACAAACAGAGCTGATGTTCTTGATAAAGCACTGATGAGAGCCGGAAGATTTGATAGACAAATTTACGTTGATTTACCTGATGTCAGAGAAAGAAAAGAAATTTTTGACGTTCACCTAAAACCACTAAAGATGGCGCGTGGTTTAGATGTTGATTTTTTGGCTAAACAAACACCTGGATTTTCTGGTGCTGACATTGCTAATGTGTGCAACGAAGCTGCATTGATTGCAGCAAGAAAATCTAAAAAATCTGTGGGCAGACAAGATTTTCTTGACGCAGTTGACAGAATTGTAGGTGGATTAGAAAAGAAAAATAAAATTATATCACCCAAAGAAAAAGAAACCATTGCATATCACGAGGCTGGTCATGCAACAGTAAGCTGGATGCTTGAACATGCTGCTCCTTTGGTAAAGGTTACAATTGTTCCGAGAGGAAGGTCACTTGGTGCTGCTTGGTACCTACCTGAAGAAAGACAGATAGTTAGGACAGAGCAAATTCTTGATGAAATGTGTGCTGCCCTTGGAGGAAGAGCTGCTGAGAAAATTATTTTCAATAAAATCTCAACAGGCGCTTTAAGTGATTTGGAGAAAGTAACTAAACAAGCCAGATCAATGGTTACTGTTTACGGACTAAACGATAAAATTGGTAATCTAACTTACTATGACTCTAGTGGTCAGAATGAGTATGGATTCACTAAACCGTATAGTGATACTACTGCACAAGTTATTGATAAAGAAATTTCCAATATTATTGAGGCACAATTTAAAAGGGCTTTATCTCTACTAAAAAAACACAAAAAGAAGCTTATTCAACTTGCTGATTATTTACTAGAAAAAGAAGTGATTTTTAAAGAGGATTTAATTAGAATTTTTGGAGAAAGACCTTTTAAAGAAATTCCAGTTAAAAAATAAACTCAAAAATTTTTATTGATTTTTTAGCTCTATAAATTTATCTTTATAGCAAATAATTTTTTTGAAAAATTTTTTTACCTCCCTTTTTAATAAAAATGCATCAAAGAAAGATGATAAAAAGGAAGAAGAATATAAATACCTTCCAAAAAAAGATGAACTTGTTGAAAATAAGTTTACCCTAAACTTTAGTAATAATGGTGGTAAGTTTCTCTATGCCTCAAATTTAGTTGAGTCAACTGATTACTTCTCGAAAATAATTGAAGAAAATAATTGGTCAGAATCAAGCATATTATGCTTTAATGAAAATATTATTAATCAATACATTTCTGATTTTGAATACAAAACAAATAAAGCAAATTTAAACTCTGTTGTTTTCATTACTGATTGTGAGTTTTTAGTTGCAAAGGATGGTAGTATTTTAGTTAGTGCTAATCAAATAGAATCACATAAAATAAAAGATTTACCGAACAACATAATTGTGCTTGCTAAAACAAGTCAATTGTCCCAAACTGTAAGCAAGGGTTTGGAGGGAATAAGGCATAAATATTCAAATAACCTACCATCGAATATCACATCAATCAAAAACTTCAAAAAAGGTGAAGATGAAGATTTAAATTTTTTAACCTACGGTAGTAGTGCAAAAAACCTTTATCTAATTCTTTTAGAAAATCTGTAATGAAAGACTTAAAATTAAGATCTATATCATCCATTTTTTATGTTCTTATTATGTTGTCAGCCTTAATTCATCCAGTTAGTTTTATGATTGTGATGTATATATTTGCAATAATAGTTTTATTTGAATACGGAAGAGTTTTGAAAAAAGATCCTGAATACTTAGATTTTCTAAAAAGATGGAATCAAGATTACAATTTATTTATAAGTACTGAATTTTTTCCAATATCAATGGTTTCATTGTTCGGATTACTACCGCTAGTGGGTCCGGCATTGAGTTTCCCTAACATTGAGGAAACTGATGTGATTTATTATATATTCATAATCCTTTACTTAATTTTTTATCCATTTCTTTTATTTTTTCTTATTTCTAAGAAAAAATTTTATGGATCTTACACCAATAAGGCCTGGCCAATATTTTTGGTAACACTTTCTCTTGTGTTATTGGTTTCCTCACCATTTCTTAATATTGATTTCGAGAAATTTCAGATTTATATGATTGCATATTTAGTATTAATATGGGGGATAGATTCCTCTGGATATTTTATTGGACTAACATTTGGGAAAAATAAATTATACAAGTCTGTTTCACCCAAAAAAACAATTGAAGGTGTCTATGGATCAATTATTTTTACATTTATTTTTGGATTTTATTTGAGTCAATTCTTTCAAATTGAAACTTTGGTAGCAATACCCTCGTCTTTAATGATTTGTTTTTTTGCAATAATTGGAGATTTAATTCAATCCAAAATAAAAAGACAATTAAAAGTAAAGGATTTTGGAAATTGGATTAAGGGTCACGGTGGTTTATTTGATCGATTAGATAGTATAATTTTTTCATTTCCATTTTTTTATTTGATTATAATAATTTTTGAAAATGTTTCATAAAGAAGGGCATACAATAATTGTATTTTTTTTAGCAGCTGTAATTGGAGATATTTTATTGTTAGAATATTTTTTAGATGACGGTTTTTTAAAAATATTTTTACAATTGTTATCTCTTGCAATTTTGATACTTATTTTACAGTTTTTTAGAAACCCCAAGAGAACAACAAAACTGAATAAGAATCACATAATCTCACCTGTTGATGGAAAAGTGGTAAATATTCAAAAAGTCTATGAAAAGGAATATTTTAAAGATGAAAGAATTATAATTTCTATTTTTATGTCTCCACTTAATGTTCATGTAACAAGATATCCAATCAGTGGGGTGATTGAGTACAGTAAATATCATCCCGGCGAATACTTAGTAGCATGGCATCCAAAATCATCAGAAAAAAATGAAAGAACAACAATAGTTGTGGAAAATAAAATTTTTGGTAAAATTTTATACAGACAAATTGCTGGTGCTCTTGCAAGGCGGATAGTAAACTATGCTGAGTTGGGTCAAAAAGTAGTTCAAGGTGAAGATGCTGGATTTATTAAGTTTGGGTCAAGAGTAGATGTTTTTGTACCAACCGACAAGAAAATTAATGTAAAATTAAACCAGCACTTAAAAGGCGGTGAGGATGTTATCGCGAAGTCCTAATTATTTTGTTTTTTAATTCCTTCCTCCAAAATTTCAATTTTTGATTTTACATCCTCGAGTTTTTTTCTTTCTTTTTGAATAACCTCCTTAGGAGCATTTGAGACAAAATTTTTATTTGATAACTTTTTTTCCAGAATATTTTTGAAACCTAAGTTGTAGTTTAATTCTTCTTTCAATTTATTAATATCTATTTTATTAAAAATTTTATTTTTTTTATCTACGACATAACCATACTTACCGACTATAAAGGATGTTTCCGAATCTTGACCTTTTAGTTGTTTTTTAATTAAATTACAATTAGTCAGTTTCTTAACAATCCTAATCTGATTATCCATTAAATCATTCTCAAAATATATTTTTAAATCATCTTTGAAAGAGAGCGCATTTTCTTTTTTGAAGTGTCTAATTTTTGAAACAATTTCAATTGAATAATTAACATTTTCAATGATTTCTGGTTCAAATTTTAATGATTTAGGCCAATTTGATTTTACAATATTGAAATTTTTATTTGATACAATTTGGTCAATAATTTCTGAACTTATAAAGGGCATAAATGGGTGTAATAAAGTCAATAATTTTTCAAGAAAAATAAGGGTTGAGTGTTTGAGTTTCTTTGAAACTCCCTTTCCATATTCTGGCTTTATAATTTCTAAATAAATTGAACAAAAGTCGTCCCAAAAAAGTTTATAGAGTGTCATTAATGCATCAGATATTTTAAAATTTTTGAATGATTCATTAATAGAAAGAACTTTTTTATTTAAATTTTCATTAAACCATTTAACAGCAAATTCATTATGAGATTTACTTTGCTGACTATCATCAATTTTCAAACCATCAATTAGCCGAAAGGCATTCCAAATTTTATTGGAAAAATTTTTTCCTTGATTACATAAAGTTTCATCAAATAGTAAATCATTTCCTGCAGGAGCGCATAGCAACAAACCAACTCGAACTCCATCAGCACCATATTTTTTTATGAGAAACTCCGGATCGGGTGAATTGCCTAGCTGTTTTGACATTTTCCTGCCTTTTTTATCTCTAACCAAACCAGTAAAATAAACATTCCTAAAAGGGATATCTTGACGTAAATAATTTCCAGAAATAATCATTCTGGCTACCCAAAAAAATATAATGTCTGGTCCAGTAACGAGATCAGAGGTGGGATAATAGTATTTTATTTCAGAGTTGTTGGGGTTTCTTATACCATCAAAAACACTAATTGGCCATAACCAAGATGAAAACCATGTATCAAGAACATCTTCATCTTGGACGATTTCATCTGAATTTAAGTTCTTGATATTATATTTTTCCTCAAAAAGTTTTATGGCTTCAGAATTAGACAAGCAAACAACGTATTTTGATTTGTCGGTACTTAAATAAAAAACAGGGATTCGGTGTCCCCAATATAATTGGCGAGAAATATTCCAATCTCTAATATTTTCAAGCCAATTTTTATAGGTATTTACATATTTCTTAGGATAAAATTGAATATCTCCGTTTAAAACCAAAGCTAAAGCTGGATTTGATAACTTTTTCATTCTGACAAACCATTGAGTAGAAAGTTTTGGTTCTACTATACAATTAGTTCTTTCTGATAAGGCTATATTGTGGGTATAATCCTCTACCCTGTCCAACAATCCTTTTTCATCAAGCTCATTAGTTATTTTTTTTCTAACTGAAAACCTATCCAGTGATTTATAATGCATTCCATAACCATTAAGAGAAGCATCATCGTTGAAAATATCTATTATATCCAAATTATTTCTTAAACCTATTTCAAAATCTTTCTCACTATGTGCGGGAGTTACTTTAAGACAACCTGTTCCGAATTCTGAATCAACACTGTTATCTGCCACAATTGGTACAACTCTATTAACTAATGGAACTATCAATTTTTTTCCAACAAGTTTTTTGTATCTCTTGTCATTTGGATTTACTGCAACGGCGGTATCACCGAAAATTGTTTCGGGTCTTGTTGTGGCAACCAATATAAAGTCTACTGAATCTTCTAGTTTATATTTTAAGTAAAAGAGTTTTGCAGATTTTTCTTTGTAAATAACTTCTTCATTGGATAGGGTTGTGTTTGCCTCAGGATCCCAATTAACAATTTTTTTGTCTCTGTATAAATAACCATCATCATAAAGTTTAATAAACATACTCTGAACAGATTCATACATGTCCTTATCTAGGGTAAACTTTGTTTTTGACCAATCACATGAACAACCTATTTTTTTGAGCTGATTTAAAATTATTCCTCCATGTTTATTTGTCCAATCCCATGCATGCTCTAAAAACTCATCTCTAGTTAGTTCATGTTTTTTTATGCCCATTTCTTTGAGCTTATTTACAACTTTAGCCTCAGTTGCTATGGAGGCATGGTCAGTTCCTGGGACCCAACATGCGTTATATCCACTTAATCTAGCCTTTCTAATTAAAATATCTTGAATTGAGTTATTCAACATGTGACCCATATGTAAAATTCCTGTAACATTGGGTGGTGGAATGAGAATAGTGTAGGGCATCTTTTCATTTGGTTCAGATTTGAAAAAATCTCCATTTTCCCACTTTACTAACCATTTATTTTCAATTGTTAATGGATTGTAAATTTTTGCAATTCCCATTTAAATATTTTAAACAAAAATAAATAACTACAGAGAATTATTAAAAGTATAGTTATTTTTTTGTAAAAGAGTTAAATTTGTATAAAATAAATTGATATGAAAATCACTCTTAAATTAACAACACTAATTTTCTGCTTATTTTCAGCTTTAAATTTTGCACAGGAAAAACAAGCTGAAATTAAATTTGAAACCAATTCTATTGATTATGGACAAATTGATTTTCAATCTGATGGAACAAGAGTTTTTAAATTTAAAAACGTTGGTGATGCACCGCTAGTGTTTACAAGGATTTCATCATCTTGTGGATGTACAATTCCTAAAAAACCAGAAAAACCAATTGAACCTGGTGCAGAAGGTCAAATTGAAGTCAATTATGATACTAAGAGAGTTGGGATTTTTCGAAAAGCAGTGACTGTAAATTCAAATGC
>TARA_B100000963_G_scaffold199497_1_pt1 | contig 15873 bp, 27 predicted proteins | sample TARA_B100000963 | Tara Oceans TARA_B100000963 (sample SAMEA2622097) | marine metagenome | biome: marine biome (ENVO:00000447); feature: surface water layer (ENVO:00002042); material: "saline water (ENVO:00002010), including plankton (ENVO:xxxxxxxx)" | depth 5 m | reverse complement strand
GTTGTAAAGGAAAAAGTGCACCGCGCCGTGAAAAAAGTTTCGCAGTCAAAGAGAAACTCGGAGCGAGCTGGCGACTAAAGACTCCGTGAGTGTGCACCCAGAGCCTAGTTTCTCTCTGTTTGCATGCCGACTTGCACGTCTGACGGAATGCATATATAGTATATAGTGATTAGAAACCTGCGTGTTCCTGTTTAGGACGTAGGTGCGGCCAGTCGTTAGTGGACCAAGCTCTTATAAGATTGCGTACGTTGATGTTGTACTGATAGAGATCTTTTGAATGTTTTTGTAGATATAGAATCTTTTCCGGTACTGTAGGTAAAGATTGAAAGTTATAGTAGTGTTGTTGTAGTTTTGACATATGTTCTCCTTCTTTATTATAAGTATATTATATCATATTCTGACGAAAAGTAAACAAGTTTTTTAAAAAAAAGTCCTTAGGAGGGCGGTGAGATACATGTTTAGACATTTAGACTACGATATCGATAAGAATAAGTACAGAGATCTGTTCTATAATAGTATACAGAAGTATGGACAGTGGCACTGGTCGAACGTACGAGATCAGAGACTGTGGTGGTATCAGCTGTTCGTCAAGGACGATCATCCGTTAAAGAAGGACATGCTGCCGGTCGAGGAGGATCTGAACATACTCGGAATGAACAACTACCCTCGGTTCAGCTATCAGTTTCCTAACACGACTCTGCCTCATCATCTCGACGAGGACGAGATGGTGTCTATCAACATCAACCTGTTGGACACTACACCCGTCATACACCTGAACCACGAGCCGTATCCTTACGAGGCGGCTCTGATAGACGTCGGACACGTCATGCACGGCGTCGAGTCGGACCCGAACGAGCGTCTGATACTCAAGTTCTGTCTTCGACATCCTCTGTCGGAGGTAGAGGACAGGCTTAACGACGCGGGTCTTATCATCAACTATTGCAACTAAGGAGAATTACATCATGGAGACACAGCTCAGCTTATTTGGAGAACCTATTCGCAGGCTACTGCACGACGTCGACGGCTTCGACTGGAACGCGCCTCGACTGCTCGAGGACTACGAGGACCTGAAGGACGAGATGAAGGAGTTCAGCGACTACAATCCTCGCTGGCTGAAGGTACATCGAGCCGGTCCTATGGGAATGCAGCACGCTCTGACTTGGAAGGACATCGTCGGCGGAGGAAGAGTCGCGGTCGGATACTACAGACAGCTTCGAGGCGAGGAGATCAAAGAGCACACGGACACCGGCTGCATGACTCGAATCAACGTGCTACTTACCGACGGCGGATGCACCTTGCACATCGGAGGAAATGCACTATCGTACTCGGCGGCGCTCATCAACGTCAACCAGTACAGACACTCGGTAGGAGTCGCCGACCGAGACAGGATCATTTTCAGTCTGATATTCTTAGATCACGACTATCACGAGGTAAAGAGAAGATATGGCGAGTATCAAGAGACACTGGTCGCAGCCTAACAGTAAACCGTTCGACAAGAACCTGCTGACTCCTAACAATCCGAGAGCGCATCCGGACCTAAGAGTCAAGGACAGGTCGAACTTACAAGAGATAAGATCTCGAGTGCGAGCGCTCAGAGACGAGCTCGAGATCATGAAAAAGAGAGGTAAGATGTGTATTGAAGAGATAGGATACGACTTCGACAAGGAGCGACTGCTGGACGAGGCTCTTCGTCCGGACGGATACGGACCGTTCGTAGACCCGAAGAACGGAAAGGTGTCGAAAGACTGGCTCATAAAGAGAGAGGTCGACAACTACGCCAAGACCATAACCGAAGACTTCGCCACGATACTCGAGACGAAGGTCAAGCCGAGGTTCTACATACAGACGATGGGGTTCACGGTACCGTGGCATCAGGACAGAGGAACTCAGAGCGCCATCAACTTCGTGCTCACGACCTCTCGAGATCCTATCGAGTTTCGCCACAGAGTCTACAGGTACAGGACCGCGATAATCGACGTTCAGCAGGAGCATCAGGTTACCGCCACCACCGAGGACAGAGTGCTGTTTAAATTATCACTACCTGATATGGATTTTGATACTGCGCGTAGAAAGTTTTATAAATACTGTTTAGATAACGACGTTAGTCCATCTGGCAAAGGAATACATGTATGACATTCAAAAAACAACTTAAAGTCGTCAAGGAAGAAGGGGCGCCGTCTATCGCAAGTCTCGCTAAGACAGCGGACATGGAGACGTTTAAGGATAAGCTGAAGGCCGAAGGAAGTCTTATCAAGTGGGAACGCACCGACTGGGATAAAGACAACACTCTTACCATCGACATCGAGTGCGACAGCGCTGGTACTTATCAGCGAATCGCCGACTACAGCATGTCTCTCGGAAACTGGCATCCACAACACCAAGTATACGAAGCCTAGCCAGCCATCACGCTCGGTGACTGAGGTGGTCGATACCGCACGCTCTCGTCACGCGTAGGACTATTGTAATTTCTTATTCTTCTTGATATAGTGTGCTCTCCAAATCCTTCCTCGTCGACGGCGTACAACTCTTTGGTCAGGTGATGGATAATAAAGTTATGATTCGAGTAGTCAATGCAAGAGAACTCGTCTTCTCTCAGCACGAGATGCTTGATGATCATGCGAAAGTAATGCTTGTCTTTAATTGATATATCACCAAACAGAAGATGCCTACCCTTTATGAATTCTGACTCTATCGTGACGAGAGAACTGTACTGCTTGTACGAGTACCTGAACTCAGGTATTCTTATGGGAAGAAATTCTTTCGACCTCTGCTTGAGTTTTTCTAGCGTTCGTGCTTTCTGCTCCGCCTTAAAATAATTAGTATACGTGTGCTTCTTAATCAGCGTAATACTAGAGGTTTTAATATGGAGACGTTTCATAACACCATTTTATGCGGAAGCTTTTGCACGTGTCGAGTGTCGCCATAACACACTAACTTTTGCCAACACTTAGGATTATCATTAGGCTCTCCCTTGCAGGTGTAATAGTATCCCGGTAAGAGAGTCCACTTCTTTTCACCAGTATACTCGTTCGCCGTCTTGACTATATTTCTTGACGAGTTAGAAAGACCAGTGTTCTCTCTCGATATTACCGGCGTGAGACCAAAGCTCTTACAGAAATTGATCTGCAATTCTCCAGAGTAATGCCAATTATGCCTCGTTGGTTTCATGCCTTTACCTCTTACCTCTGGAGCGAGATAAGTTCTGTACAGCATACGAGCTACTCTTTTATTTTGCCAAGAGTCTGGAATCTGTACTCCAGAGAAACCGACTATCCACTTACCATCGTACAGTATCCACCAAGCGGAAGCTCTGTCTACTTTTAAATTCATGTAATTCTCTGATCTTAATCCACTTATAGTCTTAACATAATTCTGTAGTGGAGTCAAGTACTCTGGTGACTCCCACGTATTAACCACTTTAAACATCAATATCCTCCTTCGTTATTAGTTACGTGCTCGAAGAACGGAGCAACCTTAAAATTTTCAGTGACTCTACCTCGTCTGGTGCTGTTCTCGAGAACCGTACTTTTTCCTTCGGTATTCCAATTTACGAGCTTTATCCATATTCCTTTGTACACGAGCTTCTGATCTGGATTTAATGGAAATAAGAAGCTATCTTTTTCTTGTCGACTCTCAGGATATATCCAATTATTCTGCCACCACCTGACATAGTCTTCCTTGAGATTAAGTTGTTTGCACACGATATCGATAAGACTATCCATGCCCATCTGATGAACACCTTCCATGTACCTACCGAGCTGGCCTATCGTCTTAAATCTTACTACCACATTTTTAATATCGTATCTCTTAAACATCTCAATCATTCTGACTGGAGCCTCTTCGTTGACGCCATTGACTATGATACAACCTACGTCTCTTAGTAAGTTGTATTTATTTGCATTTACCATAGCCTGAATTTTCTTCTTAGAGCATCTCATCTCGTCTATTTTTTCGTACCAGTCGTCGTTATCAACTCCGTTAAGACTCATGTACAGGTGTTTCAATCCAGCGTCTTTAAGACTCTTAACATACTTTTCCAAAGACAGTCTCAGCCCGTTAGTCAGCAGCGTGACCTTGTGGCCAGTATCTAGAACACGCGTTATCAGCTCTGGCAGGTCTTTTCTCATGGTAGGTTCTGCTCCTATTATTCTAATCGTGACTCTTTTCGGAAACTTCTTGATAGTTTCTATCATGAGATCTGCGTCCATGTCAGGTATCTCACGATTAGGTATATAGCAGTTCTTACATTTCATATTACATCGATGCGTGACGTCGACAACGACGTCAGTGAAGTGATTATCTTCTGGCTCGAGTTCGTAATAATTCAGTTGTGTCATCAAATTTTCCTAGTAATGCTACCCTATCGCCTTCAGTGGTATTCTCTATCTCGTGGCGATAACTAGAATTAATAAACCATACCTCGCCTTTTAGCATTTCTACAGAATGTTTATGGCCTTCTACTTTGTAAAGATGAGAACCTTTTAACATTGCTATAAATCTATGGCCTTCTGGTATATCAATATGCCACGGGATCTTTTTATCTTTTTCTAAAATAGCATACCTAAGATCATACATATTTCCAAATACGTCAAACACCTCTGGCAACCACGTGCCACGAAGGTGTCTTTGACTGTAGTGTTCTAGAAAGCCATAGTCTCCAAAATCGACGTTATTTTTCTTAGACTTTTCGGTAGTGTCAGAGCTGTTTGCGCAATCTAGAAGTCTTTGCTCCATAAACTGCTCTGGCATATAACCAACAAATCTAAATTTAGGTAGCTTTCTATGCTGGACTATCTTCTTACGATACTTGAAAGGCAACATATATTAATGTTCCAAGTATACTAAAATTTATTAACATATTTACATAATGTGGATTGGGTGCCATTTATCTCTCCTAAGTTGTTGGTGCGCCGGGTGTTTGATGGCCTTTTGGTATTACGTACAGAGTACTGTAGCCATCTATGTCGTTAGCGCATTCTGCGCAAAAACCATAGCCATTAGTTTGTATTGTGACTACGTGACCTTTTTCGCATTTACCGACTTGGCCGGTATATTCAAAAAGATCTAGTGTAACTCCAACTGCCATTAGCTTACGCCCATGTAAGCTGATAGGCCGAAGACCTCGAGCAACATAAAACTAAATAATAGTAATAGAATGCTCCAAACGATAAGTTTACCGCTAAAGTTAGTTGCAGCTAATTTTATAGCTATTAATTCGTTACCAAGAAATCTAAGAGCGAGCTCAAATTCGTTGTGCTCGTTCTTTACGGTAACTCCGTTCTTTTTTTCTTCCGCCATGAGTACTCCTATTCTCTATAAGTAAGGCTTCCATTCTGGAAAGTGATTTAAGATGTTATCACCTCTTAATTTATCCCGAGCTTTAATATTAGAAATCATCAGATGTTGTTGCATCTCATTATGCTCGGCTTCTTCCAAAAACTGTATAGGTTTTTCTATCTTTTCTAATATATCGTAAGAATTTCTATATAATTTATCTAAGTAAAATTCTTTTAAATCAGGTGGCATGCTCTTGAGCGTATACCAAGCTGGTCTTGTGATAGTGTTAAAAGTAAATACTTTCTTTTCTATCTCTTGAGCACCTCTTACAAAATCGTCAACGTATCCTATATTTAATGGTCCTACCGTAAGAGTAAGTCCTAGACTGACGTTTGGTAGCGTACTTATCAGTTTTATATTTTTATAAACCTCTGGCCACTTTGACGGGTATCTTATATAGTCGTTTCTATCTCCCCACATTTCTAGAGAGCATTTATATGTTACTTTTTCAAACTCTTTTAATAGATCGTAGATATGCTGCATGTTTGGATGACCGAAATTATTCGAAAAAGCAAATACCTTTTTATCTTTAGCCCATCCTTCTTCAACACATCTTTCTAGTATTTGTACGTATTGTTTAATTAGCCAAGTTTCTCCTCCTACTAATTTTATTCTCTTGGATTTTCTAATCATATCCCAAAATTCATCTTCGTCTATATCGTTATCTTGATAATTAATTAGTGGAAAGCTGTAAGGAATCTCTGATCCTGATCTAGACTTCATTTTTTCATTTTGTTGATCGTACGAAGCTTCTCCTAATAACATCCACTCTTCAGATACAGAAGAAGAGTCAGCAGAGTTACAAAACAAACACTTTAAGTTACAATAGTTTCCAAATAATTTTAACTCTATCGTATGAACTTTATTTGGAGTTGGATATTCTTCCTCAGGATTGTTTACTACAAATTTTACTAATCTATCTAATTCTTCTTTATATTCTTTGTCTCGCGCTAAATCATTGTTATACTGTTTTCTAATGTTTTCAAATCCGTTATACTCTACCTCTATACATCTGTAGCATGTTCTTAAAGTGGCGTCTCTTTCTTTATGTCCATTTGCCATCTCTTTTCGTAAGTTAGCAAATTCAGGCTGATTCCATATACCATTAAGACCTGTTTGAGAAACGTGTTTTTTAACATTCACGGTGGTATTACAGCAAGGATGCGCAAATCCATAAGTTGGTACGTATAAATGAATAAAAGGCTGAGAGCAGAAGAAAGATCCTTCCTTTTTAATTATACTATCAAGCATCTTACTATAATCTTGTCGCAAGTTTTTTACAGGAGAATTTTGTACCGAATTCTCTCTAAGATAAGAAGCTTTTACTAAGTCTTCGCTTAAAACATTAAGTTTTTTACTCGCTTTTTTACTTTTAATTCTCATTTCAACCAATTAGATAGCTCTGGAAATACCTTCCAACTTTGTGTGTTTCTAATTCTGTCTAAATCCTTTATGTATGCCACTGCCTTAAAAAATTCTAATTCGTTATACTTATCGTTCATTTCTAAAGCTACCTCTCGTACTGTTCTGTACTTTGACTCTTTAAACCTTTCCATTAACTCATCTTTAAGTGGGTGATTTTTTACGTGTAATTCAATTGGATTACTTACAAAATTTGTCATCCTACTTATTCTATATTTATTTTCAGTAAAAAAGTCGCATATGTTTTCAGCGTTGGCGGCGTTAAGTAACGACCACGTCACGTTAATAGACATGTTAACGTTATTTATGCTGTTTAAATATTGATAATTTTCTAAAACTTTTTTAAACTTAGATGGATATCTGATGAATTCATCTCTTTCAAATATGTCGTCGACAGAAGCTTGAATATCAAAACGATCAAAACGTGGAAAATAGTCTGCCATACTTCTGTTTTTTAGATTTAATCTAGTTAAGTTACTGTTCATGAATATCTGTATATGTTTACTGTTTCCAGTTTCTATAATCTTATCCATCAAATCATAGTAGTTTCCTATCATCGCAGGTTCACCACCACTAAAGTTTAATTTTTTTATATATGGACCTAGCTCTTCTATAACGTCAAATAACTGTTTCTTCTCAGAATCTGTATTTAGATACGCAGTCTTATTAAAAATAAGCCTAGACATCCCTTTGCCTTTATAAAATAATTCTGCAGTTTCTTCAGTGCCTTTGAGTAGTTCTGTGGTTCTGCTCGTAGAGTTATGTGGGGCACACATATAACATTTTAAGTTACATTGGTTTCCAATTCCTTTAACTTGTACGATAAACATCCTTTCGCCAGCTTGAACTTCTCCAGTATGTTTAAAAAAAGATATTAGTCTTTCTATCTTTCCTTTTGCTAGAGGCTCTGACCAAGTCTCTACTTGAAATTGTCTGTATGATTTTACACCTCGAGACTCTGGTCCAAAACAAGGGCCGCACACATCTTCCAATGGTTGACTCCACTCGTCGCTAAGTAGTGCTTTTCTCAGATCATTTAAATCTTGATCTTCATACCACCATTCGTCAAATGACATATTTTTCTTTGGATAAGTTCCAGCCTTACAGCATGGTTTCCAAGAGCCATCATGATTAGGATAAATGTATACAAACGGCTGTGGGCAAAAGTGTTTTGATATTAACATTTGTTTCCTTAAATTTGGAGAGGATACTCGGAATCGAACCAAGGTAAATGGATTTGCAGTCCATCGCATAGCCACTCTGCCATACCCTCATTAAGTGGAGAGATTCTGTTTCCACGCTCTCTCCGGGCGCATAGGAATTACGCGGCTTGCGCGAACTCCTGAGGTGCAAAGTTATCGTTTGCGTTTAGTTGAACGTTGCGTTAACCGAGCTTCCGCCGGACAGCTCCACTTTGCTATTCAATACCTGTCGATCCTATTTCGCCCCCATAAAAAAACTCGATAACAGTATTTTGGTGGAGGCGCCGGGTACCGCCCCCGGGTCCAGTCTATTTTTTACGCAGTTTCATCGCTATATACTATATATTATACCACAAAAATTATTGAATGTAAACGATTATTTTTATAAATAGTAATGAAGAAGAGGAGTTGAATATGATAGAAGTAGGGGCCGCAATAAGCATTGCGACAGGAGCTTTCAACGCTATCAAAGCTGGATTCGCCGCTGGACGCGACATTGAAGGCATGTCAAAAGATCTTGGAAGATGGATGGGCGCTGTCAGTGACATTAAGAAGGCAGAAGAATATACTAAAAAACCTCCGCTATTTAAAAAATTATTCGCAGCTGGATCTGTCGAGGAAGAAGCTATGCAAGTCTTTATGGCTAAGAAGAAAGCCGAAGATATGCGGAATCAGTTACGTCAGCTTATTACTCTTACCAGAGGTCCAAGTGCATGGGACGAACTGCTTAAAACAGAAGCAGATATTCGAAAGAAGAGACAAAAAGCAATATATGATCAACAAGAGTACAGAAGAAAAGTTGTAGAGTGGACAGCGATAACTATCGGTATCGCCGTTGTAGGTGGCTTTTTATTCTGGTTACTAGTACTGGCTTTAGAAACAAGAGGCGTACTATAATTGAAATTATGGATAGGTACATTTCTCTTTTTTGCTTATACTATAATGGCTCACGCTGGAGGTAAGATCTACGAACCACAAGACCGTAAGTACGGACAAAAGAAACCATATACTAATCAGCAAAAAATAAACAGAGGCCTTGGCGACAAAAAGAAAAAGTACACCACTTGCCGACTCATGAAAAGATTAAAGTCAAGGGTTACCGGTAGACAAGCATGCGTTTATCGTGGAGGCAATAAGACTTACACTTTAATGTATGAAGATAACTGTCCAGCTAAATATCGGTGTATATATAACCCATGGACTAAAGAACCAAATATTGACGACATAATCAACAGTCTTAATTCAATAAAGAAAGGTAACAAGTAATGTCAGGTAGTCCAGAAAGATACTGTAATAAATGTAAATGTAGATGTCATTGCTATTCGCCAGAATGCCCTAACTGTTCAAATGATGTATGTTATACTTGTGAGTGTAAGGAAGAAGATTGATTCACGCTTTTTTATTAGTGTTTTTGCTTGGTGATGTTAAGCAAGGTGGCCAACCAATGTACTTTCGCAATATCAACGATTGTAATTATTTTGCATCAAAAATAGTACAAAGATACGGTAACTATACTCACAACTACTTAGTTCCTGAAGAGCATAGAGCTACCGCATATTGTAAACCAGTTTATATTAACGAAAAAACGCCTACTCTTTATTAGTATCATGTACGTAAAGTTGAATAACAGCGTAATGTAAGATCTTTAATAGATCTTTTCTAGCTTCTTCTCTAGTACCTTTTTTACCGTATCTTTGAGCGTACTTCAAAATGTTTCCAATACAAAATCCTGTACCATGCCCACCGTCGATTATAAACTCTGTGGCTTGAAACTTCTCTTTTGAATAGTGGCTATCATACGTATTGTTAATATGTTCCAACAGCTCTTTGATCGACCTGTCTTCTTGAAACTTATATGGTATTCTTTTCACTACTTTTTCCATGGCTTCTGCCACTTCTTTGCGTGCAATCTTTTTTTCTTTTCTCATATTAAAATTTAAAACATCATCAACTATACTACTCACGTATACCACTCCTTATACTCCTGTTATATGAAACTGCTTTTCTTAAAATACTAAACTCTTCACCAACTTCTCTGGCTGAGTTTAAGATAGCAGCGGTGTCTTTTGGAAAACAGTGTCCACCAAATCCTTTTTCTTCTGTAACGTAAGAATGACCATCACCAATTCTTTTGTCATCGGTAACATATCTTCTTACTGTCTCGAAGTCTGTAAAAGTGGCATCACACAGATCTTTGACTTGGTTAAAGTATGCAACTTTAAGAGCTAAAAAGCTATTCCTTAAATACTTTGTCAATATAAGTTCTTCTGCCGGAGCAGTTTTAAAACTTATATCCGGAAAAGCTTCTCTAAATATTTGAGCCCAAAAGTCAAAGTTATTTTCACTAATGTACATCGTCTTCTGCTTAGAAAAATCCTCAAGGGCCGTGTTGGCCCTTAAGAACTCAGGGGAAAACGATATATCTTTTTCTGGTACTTCTTCAGCCAAGTGTTTCCAACCTTCTAGGCTGATAGTACTTTTTATTAAAATAGGTTTGTACGTTGACTGCTTTATGACATCGTACACGTTTTGCATGTTACACCAGCCATCTAGTCCTTCTGGTGTCGATACGCATATAATCAATGCGTCATATACTTTACTGGTGATGGTGTCATTGTTAATAGCTGGATCCACTACTCTAACTTCGTGGTAACTTTTAAGAGCAGCTTCTACTGCCTTCCCAACGTAACCATAACCTGCAATTACAATTTTCACTTTGCTTCCTTTATTATTTGCTTTGCGTTATTTATCCAATCAACAACCGTACCGTTATTTTCGTGTATCTTTCCTTTTTCAATAGACCACGCGTGAAGCTCAACCACTCCTTTGGCTACCATGACTTCAGTGCTATCTTCTAAAGAATTTTGTTGCTGTTGCGATTGGGTTTCTAAGACCTTCGTAGGTCTTGTCAATAAATTTAATATGCTTTTGAAGTTTATCATCTAGGCTTTCTACTTTAGTTTCTATATTATCTATTTGTGTTTGTAACTCTCTTAGTTTGTCCATCAAATCATCATTATTAAAAGTGCTCACTCGTGTTCTCCCCCTGGATCATTATTATCTAATTCAATTCTTTTTCCATTATAATACATATGTCTAGTTCTACTTGGAGTATGATAGCCGTTTGTACCTTGTTCCATTCTTAAAAAGAAATTTGGACTACGCTTTGCAGTTTCAAACGTAGCTACAGTCACTGCTATGCCTGCTAAAAATATAACGTGCGCGACTGCAGAAATACCGAAAACTATATAGCTACCAAGATAAAATGAAAATATCATACACCACATCCATGCGAGTATCTGCATTATGAGATGCCTAGTTTGTAAATCTGGAATGTGTCTTAGAGGATTGTACTCATGATTCATGATACCTTCCCATCCTTCATATATTAGTCTTCGCATTCGTCTTCTCCTTGTTCATCGTTTCTTACTACTATTTTTATAGGTTCTTTCATGCCACACCAATCACACTCAACACCTTTTTGAAATCCCATTATGTCTTTTTCTACATAACAGTAATGCTCCCACCATCCTTTTTCCATTACTTTTCCCACCTATAAAATATATGCTCGCCAATTTTCATTGTCATAGTTTTAGTGGCAGCCCATTCTGGCTTTACATATTCTGCATGATAATGAGTTGCGCCTTCGGTAAAATCTTCCATTTCTCCATGGTATATTTTAAAAGCTATCATTTTTATAAAGTTGTATAGATCTCTGTCTACGCTAGGAATCTTATCGCCCTTGCCATCGCAAAACCAACTGAACTGACATCTATGTCTTACTGGGTACCAAACATTTGGATCTTTCCAAGATGGTTTGGTAGGACCTTGCGTTACAACTTCACAATAAGAGTGAGGATAACGATTATCTTCAACTCTATTACGAGTAACCATGGCCACAGCCATCATACCCTTTGGAGGTTGATTTCGAGCTTCCCAATATATATTGTCAGCTAGACATCTTTGTTCAGGTATCGATAAATGTACTGCGCCTGCTCTGGCCTCGTACGCTGGAGCTGGTGTACCGCAAAACGCTAATCCACCAAGCATTACTAAGGTAAGAATGCCACCTTTTACCAACGATGTAGTCTTAACCATAAGGCCCGCCGTGAACGTTGCCCCAAAGCTCGTTCCAACATTCAGCTACGTAATCTTTAGCTATATCTAAATCAAAGCTGTTTAGATGAGCCATAAGACCAGCTACTACATTTTGAGCCTGCTCAACAGTATCAGACTCTGTTATTATATTTTCAAGATCAGTGCTATCTAAGACCTGCTCTTGTACATCCATCATGTGATTTTTCAACTTACCCATAATATACTCCTTCTTTATGCTACGTGATAGTTAAGATTTTCAAGGACCCACTTACTACCTAAGTCCTTTGCGATTGCTATGATTGCGTTGTCTCTTGGAAGAGTGTCCATGTACTGAAGCTTTTTCATAGCGGTGTGAGTTTTTCCACATACGATTAAGTCACTTACTTTAACGTAATCCATCCAATCAGCCTTGTACATATCAGCCATATCTTCCTTTATGGCCCAATCAGACTTAGCTTCATTTGCAGTTTCAACGATTAGTTTACCTAAATTTTTTAAAACTAACTTTTTCATTTCTTCAACTCCTTAATTTTTTATTTTATAAGTATATTATACCATAAAAAAAAGGCTTTGTAAACAAAAAAATCACCTCAAAGTGAAAAAAAATCACTTATCACTATTCATCATAGCCACCCAATTAGGATCTTGTCTTAATTTCCATAACATCCAGTCGTAGTATCGAGCCGGTTCTGGACCTGGGTCTTGTATAGTTATAGTTTTACCATCAACTGTGTATGTCTTTGGCCATTCTGGCGGATCAGGTAGAGTAACGTGCGTACCTAAGCCAGTCATATCTTGCGTGCAATTATTCATCATCTTTTTCCAATACGTATTTTATATTACAGTAACCACAAACTGCTTCACCGTTAACCATAGTGTAGTAGACTCTTGGATGACCTAATTCGTCTCCTCCGTCACAATAAAATCTTTCTTTATTTATGTAAACTACTTGTTGGCTCATGGCAATACTCCTTTATGAGTGGAAATATATCTCCAATTACTGCTGCGCACGCTTGAGCTATTTCAATACTTTCTTTTTGCGTGCCATTTGCTGATCTTAATTCTATAAAATGTATCCACGATCTAATAGTTCCGTGAACGTAGAGGCGTGACTGTGTCAAGCCTTCCGGAAGAACTGCTCGAGCTACTTCTTTCGCTATTCCGTTTTCAATAGCCCATTTGTAAGATTTTTTAGCTTGACTCCAAACTTTACTTTGTTCTTTCAGCCAATCCATCTGTAGATCTACGTCTGTAGTAGCTATCGAGTTTTGTCTGTTTTTTTGATCTTGAAGTCTTGCTTCTCTTAAAGTAAATTCAAGTTCTTCTACCGGATCTGCATATCTTTGACTGAACTCTTGAAAAGAAAAACTTCTGTGTCTGAGTATCTGCCTAGCGATATCTCTAGTGGTTTCTATCTCCAAGTTAACGCTAACCATCTCGAAAGGCGACCAGTGTTTGTGTTTGGCAAGGTAACGTAACAGCTTTTCTGACGTTTTACTGTTGTTTTGGTTCGAGGGGTTCGATACACGGGCGCAATACGCGATAAGTTCTTGTAGATCTTCATTTATCTCTCCTATAATAGGTGGCCTTGAATAGCTTATCAGCTTGACCCTCATACTGGGACTCCTTCAAAATCATCTGAATCGTTCATTGTTTTCTCCTAAAGTTTAAAGTCTTTAAATCTTTTGCCAGTATCAGTCTTATCAAACACTGGGGTATCGTCTACTAAGTTTTGACTGTCTTCTTCTACATCAAAAAGTCTCATCTTACTTCTATCTACGCCAATGACAAATCTTTTATGTACAGTTGGATCATTATACCTGTTCTTAAGCTGTTTGACCATTATCTCGCCTTTTTGCTCTAGCTCTTCAGTACTTATAAGAGCGAACATTAGATCCGCGGTAGCGGGTAATCCAAAAGACTCGGACGTATCTTCAAGCCCAACATCCGAGTTACTAAAACCAGAACGAGTCGTTTGCGTTGCAGAGAAGATCGGTACGTCGTACTCGACCGCAAGGCCGCGTAACTCTTCAGCAATTGCTTTAACGTAAGAGTATGTATTGATTGCACCACCAAGTCCTTTCATTCTAGAACTTGAACAGATATTCAAATAATCAATAAAGATTATATCTGGTTCAAATTGTCGTTTAAGTTTAAGTTCATTTAATAAAGCTCTAAAGTGGCCAGAATGAGCTGCACCAGTAGGATATTCTTTTATGATTAGCTTACCAGTAGTCTTTCTTGCTATATCTGCTACTTTTGTAGTAAACATGTCTTTTGATAATTTATCGAGCTGGTCAATTGGTACATTTAATAAATTGGCATCAATACGTTCAGCTATTCTTTCTTCAGCCATTTCCATAGTAATGTATAAAACATCACGGCCATCTGTTAATGCATTAGCAGCAACATGGCACATATACAAAGACTTACCAACACCTGTCCCAGCAAGAGCGATATTAAGAGTTTTATTAGGAACTCCTCCTTTGGTAATTTTATTAAAAAATTCAATATCAAATGGAATACGGTCTTCGTCTCTGTGATAAAACTCATATCGGTCCTCTACGTTTTCTATGTAATCATGACCAACAGTAAGATCAAATCCTACGCCAAGAGCTTTAGTTAAAAGATCTGGTAATGCGCCTTTGTTTAAAGTTTCATGTTTGCCATCAATTATCGATATAGACTCCATGATTGCATTATATATTGCTCTGTCCTGACACCACTTTTCTGTGGTATCCATAAGCCATTGCTCATCTGATTCGTTTTTAGTAAAAAGCTGTGGAACGATATCCATAGCCATATTATATTGATCGTCAGTTAATTTATCAGATTGATCTAGTTCAATCTTGAATGATTCTGCTGATGGAAGTTTATTGTATTTAGCGACAAACTTTCCAACTTCTTTAAACAATATTCTGTAAACGCCTTCAAAGTAATCAGGCTTAATAAAGGGCAGAACTTTTCGCATGTACTTCTCGTTAGTGAGAAGATTTTTTAATACAGTTTGTTCTAAATTAGTCGCCAACTGGTTTCTCCCTTGTTATCACTTGTCCGTCTTTTATACCTTGAGCCATAATCTGTTCGAGCATCTCGCCTACAAAATCTTGTAATGGCTCGTCACTTACTTTCAGTTCTGAATCAGGACTGTAAATTATATCAAAGTTAAAAGACATGTTGCCAGGGATCTCATTGAACCTGACAACTCCATATTTAATTACTGTTTCAGTAAATGGTCCTGTTAATATTCTGACATTCCAAGACTGTTCGTCGCCTCTATCAGGAATAATTTCATAATGTACGTTTTCTTCCATGACCATTAATGCTGATCCATCTTCTCCATATCGATTCCACCATTATTACCAATGGCAAATCTATCTATGATGTACTGCTTAAAATCAGTTTCTTCCATTACGGGTTTCCAGAACTCTTCCGAAAGGGTATCTTTTTCTCTAACTTTTGGTTCCAATAATTCTCCAGTACTGCGATCGACCCTACAATACCAACCGTTAGAAGGCTTAGCAACGTAATTACCAGCGATAGCAATATCAAGAATACCACTCCAACGTTGAACACCACCGTCCCAACTAACAGAAATAGGAATTTTAGACTTTTCTCTAACATATCTTGACTTCTCCACGTTGATTACAAAGTGATAGCCTTTAATTTCTGTACCCTGCTTGTCTTGTTGTCTACCAAGAATCCAAATATTATCTGCACTGTAGTAGATACCAGTACCGCCAGATACTACATCTTTTGGAAACAGACCAATCTCTTTGTATGTATGATTAACAGCTAAAAGTGGAATATCTTT
>TARA_B100000963_G_scaffold326941_1_pt1 | contig 15877 bp, 11 predicted proteins | sample TARA_B100000963 | Tara Oceans TARA_B100000963 (sample SAMEA2622097) | marine metagenome | biome: marine biome (ENVO:00000447); feature: surface water layer (ENVO:00002042); material: "saline water (ENVO:00002010), including plankton (ENVO:xxxxxxxx)" | depth 5 m | reverse complement strand
TTGTTGGGCGCCAAGGTGATAAAAGTTGAGCCACCTGGCGGCGAATTAACCCGCTATGGCGGAGCGATCCCCGAGCTCTCGGCCGAGGGCTTAGGGCTCGCATATTGCACGCAAAATGCTGATAAAGATTGCGTCGAGATTGACCTCAAACACCCCCAAGGAATTGCTCGGGTGCTCGATATGGTTGCTGCCGCAGATATATTTGTGCAGAACTATCGACCGGGCGTAGCCCAGCGTTTAGGGTTAGGCGAGGATGCGGTGCGTGGCGCGCAGCCAGATATCATCTATTGTTCGATCTCTGCTTACGGTGGTGAGGGGCCGGTGGGCCATCGACCCGCTTATGATCATGTGGTGCAGGCCATGAGTGGGATTATGCAAACCACCGGTACCGAACAAATGGGGCCGGTTAAGGTAGGCGCACCGTATATCGACTATGCCACCGGTTTGAACGCCGCTTTTGCAATTATGGCGGCGCTTCGAGAGCGCGATCGTACCGCCGAACCCCAGACTGTAGATGTGGCCATGCTCGATACGGCCTTAAATCTAATGGCCAATAATATGGTGACTACAGCGACCACGGGTGATGAGATTCCCAAGTTGGGTAACGAGGCTGCCAGTCGTGCCCCATCCTCCGGCTGCTTTGCGAGCAGCGACGGTGTGCTGATTATGTTGGCGGCCAATAACGAACGTCAGTTCATGGATTTGTGCGCGGTGCTAGGTCATCCTGAATGGACCAAAGACGAGCGCTGGCAGCATCCGCGTCGGCGCGCTGATCATCAAGATGCGTTAAGGCTCGAGATAGAAAGGGCGTTTTTGCAACGCAGCGCAGCCGAATGGGAGACATTGCTTGATCAGGTTGGCGTTCCAGCGAGCCGCGTGCGGTCTCTTGGCGAGGTGCTGGCAGAGGGCCAGCCCGAGGCACGCGATTTGTTGCGACAACTCCCTGTGGGAACTCAGGATACCGCGGTGAGCCTTCCCGCTATTGGCTTTCGTTTGAATGGCGACAGTCTGCAGCCCACGCGGGCGCCGCATAAAAGCGGCTATGACAACCATAAGTATCTGAATTGACGGCTAAGCTATGGGCCCAGCGCGCCAGCTATGCACAGCCACAGAGGTGTTGTTTACGCCGCGTTGATCGGTTCAAGCATTAAACGGGGGGCGTTTGAGGCGTTGGTCTACGCTAAGGGGTAATTCACCTTGGTGAGCACCTAAAACTAAAAGGCCGGCCATGATGGCCAAGTTTTTTACGAAATTTTGGGTTTCGTGGGCCTGACTTAGGCCTTCGTAGACGTTCCAGAAGTCGTGCATAACGATATTTATCGCCAAAATCATAAGCGCAAACATTAGGGCGGTGATGCGAACCTGAAACCCCACAATCAAAAACAAGCCACCGCCAATTTGCAGGATTAAGGTCACGATCAAGAAAAATGGCACGAACACCATGCCATGTTTTTCCATGTAAGCGGCATTGGCGCCAAAGCCCGTGACCTTAGTAATGCCTGGAATTAAAAAGTACAGGCCCAGTAAGCAGCGACCGGTGACGCCCACTGCTTGTTGGACTATCTCCATCAGTCTGACAGCTAGACGTTATTCTAAAGCCAGCCCGCTCTATCGAAAATCTTCACGGCCTCAGCCTGACGTAGGCCCAGTACTGATGCCGAAACGGTATCTTCGTTAAAGGTTCCCAGCTCCGATATCGGTCCCGTAGCCTCGCCGACGATGGGGTACTCGTTGTTGCCTTCAGCGAACACGCGTTGTGCGAAGTCGCTCGTTAGGTACTCGAGAAAGCGCACCGCATTGGCTTTGTTCGGCGCGTATTTGGTGACGCCCGCGCCGCTAACGTTGATATGACTGCCGCGGCCGTCTTGATTTGGAAACAGCACGCCGAGTTTCGCCGCGACATCGCGGTCGGCTGCTTTTTCGGATCCAAGTAGTCGGCCAAGGTAGTAGGTATTAGCTACTGTAACGCTGCATTCTCCTGCAGCTACGGCGCGTAATTGACCGGTGTCATTGCTTTGGGGTTGCCGCGCAAAATTTGCTACCACGCTGTTGGCCCAGTTCTGCGCCTTTTCAGCTCCGTTGGCCTCAATAATGGAAGCCAGCAACGACAAGTTATAAATGTTGCCGGAGCTGCGCATGCATATCTGACCTTTGAGATCGGCTCGCGCCAGATCCTCATAGCTTCTCAGTCCCGCGGGTAAACCCTTGGCTTTATTGTAGGCAATCACCCGTGCGCGTTTGGAAAGACCAAACCATAGACCGGAGGGATGGCGCAAATTGGCGGGCACGCGCTCGTTAACTGCAGGCGACTCGATAGCTTGGAAAATATCTTTCTCTGTCGCCCGCCAGAGTCGTCCGGCATCGACGGTGATCAATATATCTGCAGGGCTGAATTTGCCCTCATTGACGATGCGCTCGATCAGCGCATCGCTGCCACCTTCGATCAGATTGACCTTGATGCCTGTTTGTTCGGTAAATCGTTCGTAAAGGGCGATATCGGTGTCATAGTGGCGCGCGGAGTAAAGGTTTACCACCTCCTCAGCAACGCTGTTGTGCCCCCAGGTAAATAAAACGAGTAAACACATGAGTCGAGATAAGTTCATTGGGACTGCCTTGATTGGTGATGGAAGAAGTTTAGTCTAAATGAGAATTATTACTATTAAAGATTCGGCGATCGATGCTCAGGACAAGATCACGGCCTCAGCTGATGCGAAATTAACGCTAACGGCGTCGCCGATTTGTGCGTTAGGTTTTAGCGTGTTCGATAACTCCAGGTCTTGGTTTTCGGCGCTGACCAGCACCGTGTAGCGATCACCGAGGAAGCGAATGTCCTGCACGATACAGGGGCCGGCCTTGCTGAATGTCAGGCTGCTCCCGCGCACACCAATCTGCAGCGCGGTGTTGTCTTCTACAGCGTGCGTTAATGCCAGCAGCCGCAAGGGCAGTTTGCCGAAAGCGGTGACGCAGTGGTTGCCTTCAATACGAGCTTTGAGGGGCTGCAAGTCGGCGACAGTAGCGGCCACGAATGGATGCTGGGGGCGCTTCCAGAGCTCCTCCGGAGTGCCAAACTGTACCAACTCTCCGTCTACCAATACCGCAATGCGATCAGCCATGGTCATGGCTTCAGCAGGATCATGGGTAACCATGAGCGTGGTTGTATTGGCGGCTTTCAAGCGTCGGCGGGCATCGTCTCTGAGGCTTTTACGTAACGGCGCGTCCGCACTTGCGAATGGCTCGTCGAGCAGCAGGACGTTGGGTTGTGTAGCTAATGCTCGAGCAAGTGCAACCCGCTGTTGCTGGCCGCCAGACAGAGTATGGGGAAAGCGGTCAGCGAGTGCGCTGATACCCACATTTGCCAACTGTAATGCTATTACGTGCTCTCGTTCCTTGCCTTGCATGTTGTTCAGACCGAAAGCCACGTTCTCGGCAACGGTCTGATGAGGGAATAACGCATGATCCTGAAACACTAGGCCAATAGAGCGTTGTTCTGGGGGCGGGTTTACCTGTGGGTCGGCGAGTAGCGCATCGTCCACTGTAAGGCGCCCGCGTTGAATGGGTTCAAGCCCAGCGATGATACGCAATAACGTGCTTTTACCACTGCCCGATGGCCCTAGTACGCAAACAATTTCCCCGGTAGCGATTTCTAGATTGATATCTCGCAATACAGCGTGGTCACCAAAGTCATGACTTAAGTCGGTAAATCGAATGCTCATGGGGTGCGCAGTGTAACTGGGCTACGGAAAAGTTACGATAAGCGCACTTTTGGAAGGCCAGCGCGGTGACCGAAGACGCAATGAGTGGCATACAACCCAGCAACAAGGACCGCCAAAATTGACCGCAGTAGACTCTCGGCCCACTTTAAGATCATCCGCTACCGGTTCTGGCTCGCTCGCCTGGACAATAGTGGCCGTGGTCGTTGCGACCCCTGTAGCGCTGCCGTTGTTAGTGGTTGTGGGCGCGCTGTTTTTTCCGACCACCGACGTTTGGTCGCACCTCGCGGAAACCGTATTGCTGACCTATACGTTGAATACTTTAGGCCTAATGGCAATAGTCGGGGTGCTGGCCGTTGGCATGGGCGTGGGTGCCGCCTGGCTAACGGCACATTATCGGTTTCCGGGCAGTCGTTGGTTAAGCGTCGCTCTGATCTTACCTTTAGCGGCACCGGCCTATGTAGTGGGCTATGTCTACGCCGATTTATTGGATGCCACCGGGCCGCTGCAGGTCACGCTGCGCGCCGCGGCAGACGTGCAACTGGGTAGTTACTATTTTCCCGCGATTCGGTCTTTGGGCGGAGCGGGGATTGTAATGGCTTTGGTTTTGTATCCCTATGTTTATTTGTTAGCTAAAACGAGTTTCCAAAATCAAGCGGCCGTTTTGTATGAAAGTGCTCGCGTGCTGGGAGCAGGGCGGTCGCAAGTATTTTGGCGTGTGGCTCTGCCCGTTGCGCGGCCGGCGATTATCGGCGGCATGGCCTTGGTCATGATGGAGACCATCGCCGACTATGGCGTTGCAGAGCATTTCGGGGTGCCCACGTTGACCACTGGAATTTTTCGGACCTGGTATGCCATGGGTGAACACGACGCGGCACTAAAGCTGGCCGGCTGCTTATTTTTATTGGTTGCGCTGTTGGTGGTGTTTGAACAGTCTGCGCGACGGGGTGAGCGTTTTAATCCGTTGTCGCGCAATGTGGCGGCGGAGAAAATGGCCCTCAACGGCGTTTCAGGCCTGTTGGCGGCAGGGTTTTGTTTGCTTCCGGTGCTCGGAGGGTTTGTTATTCCTGTCGGCAGTCTGCTGTTGCAGGCGCTGCAACAGGGTGACCCAATGCTTGGCCGCGGCTTTTATGTTTTTGGTCTTAATAGTGTTGCTGTCGCGGTTGTTGCGGCGGGTGCATGCGCGATAGCGGCCGTTTTTTTGAATTACGCCGAAAGGCTGGGCGGTGACCGTTGGCTGAATTTGGGAGTGCGTGTTGCCACCTTAGGTTATGCGCTTCCCGGTATGGTGCTGGCGGTAGGGATGTTGCTGCCACTGACGCTTTTAGATCGAAGCCTGGCGCAATTTCTTACGGACAATTTAAATCGGCCGGTTGGGTTATTGCTGACGGGATCGGTATTTGCGTTGGTGCTGGTTTACGTCGCGCGGTTTCTGACCGTGGCCTATAACGGCACACAATCCGCCATGATCCAATTACATCCGCAGTTAGATGCAGTTGCTCGAACTCTCGGCGCCGGGCCGGCCGGGGTGCTGCGGCGGGTGCACATTCCATTACTGCGGCCCGCCGTGCTCAGCGGTTTGCTGCTGGTGTTTATAGACGTGATGAAGGAACTGCCCGCGACGTTGATTTTGCGGCCGTTTAACTTCGAAACCCTTGCCACTCGTGTGTATCGTCTTGCCTCGGATGAACGCTTGAGCGAAGCATCCACCGCGGCCTTGATTATAGTCGCGCTGGGGATGGTGCCGACGGTATGGCTGCTGATTTTGGAGCAGCGACGCAGTAAATAGGCGCTCTGACCTGCCGGCCAGTTGGGTTGGACTAAGTTTTGTCCATGTTTTGATGAGCGTCGCTGTGGGGACTCAGGTTTTCTCTATTGACCATAGCCTCGCGAGTGATACGGTTCGTCACCTAAAAGTTGACAGGCCTCTTTGCATGTTTGGCGAAAAGGGCCGCGTAGCGAATGAATTTTGTTACCGGCATCGTCATTTTGACGGCATCACCTACAGTTTAGACGAGATCCATATTGCCAACGGGCAGATTACAGTGGGTAGTGGCTACGAATGGCGAAGTTGGCTTAATGTCTTTCAAGGTCCTCTGGTGTTCCTAGGGGTATGGCCCGTGGGGCTTCCACACCCGCAGTATAAGTACGGTAGACCTTGGACATTGGACGCAAGCATGGTGCTCAGTGTGCTGCTGCGGCACGATGTCGACGGCGCTTTGAGCAATTCACAGATAGTCGACATATATTGTGATCTACTCGATATAAAGAGAGTGCCTCTGCGAGGCTTTTTTATAGCCGGTGCAAGGGTTCGCTTACTCTTCCACTAAATGCGCAAAGCCGCGCACCTAGGCTGGACATTCAAGACTGTGCGAAAGTCGCATCTACCGCAAAAAACATGTAAGACCTGTGGTCTGACGTTCGCTTGGCGCAAAAAGTGGGCGCGCGACTGGGCCGCTGTAACGTACTGCTCCGAGCGTTGCCGCCGCAATAAAAAATTGGCTCCCGATGCCTGAGGGTCCCGAGATCCGTCGCGCGGCGATGCGCATCGATAAAATACTTCGCGGGCGCGAAGCCGAGGTTGTGCAATTCGGTCAGCCACAGTTGCGGCGCTTTGAGCCGATTCTCAGTGGCCAGCAGGTCGAGTGGGTCAGCAGCCGCGGCAAAGCACTGCTCACACGCTTTGCCAATGATTTAACGCTCTATAGTCATAACCAACTTTATGGCCGCTGGTACGTCGTGCGACGCGACAAACTACCGCGCACCCAGCGCACCTTAAGAGTTGCGATTCATACGGCGACCCATAGTGCGCTACTGTATAGTGCCTCCGACATCGAAGTGCTTACGCCAGAGGCACTGCCGGTGCAAAAATATCTCGCCAGATTAGGTCCCGATGCGCTAGACGAGGACGTGCACTGGCGCGACATATTGGCATTGCTGGCGGCGCCGCAGTTCCAACGTCGCACCCTCGCGGCGCTACTCCTCGATCAGGGGTTCGTCGCTGGAATTGGGAATTACTTGCGCTCTGAGATCCTTTATGCAGCCAGAGTTAGTCCATTTGACCGGCCCCGTGATTTGTCCCGTGGGCAATTGGGTCGGCTAGCTCGGGCCACTCTAGAACTCACTCGTTTGTCTTTAGCCACGGCGGGAATTACGAATAAACCTGCGCGAGTGGCGCGCGCGCGCCGCGCCGGTTTATCCAGACGCCACTATCGGTTTGCTATTTTCGATCGTCAGAACGAACCTTGTTTTACCTGCCATGATCCGATTGAAAGGGTCGAGGTCAGCGGACGCAGAATTTACTTGTGCAGAAATTGCCAGCCAGCAGCGCGCAGCAATAGCCAGCGCGAGGGCGTATCTTGAGCAGATCGGTCAAATCTCTGTTGATACTGGGCAACCAATTGGTGCCTATTCATCGGCTGCAAGAGTCCTTGCCTGATGCAGGTAAAAACTTTTCAGTCTTCATGGCGGAGGATCTGGAATTCTGTCGCCATTACCAATACCACCAACAAAAACTGGTATTGATATTGGCGGCTATGCGTCACTACGCAGATGAATTGCGAGCGGCCGGATTCACCGTTCAGTACCAAAGGCTTGAGCAAACCGCCGAGTCGTTTGAAACGCGCCTCCACCGTCAACTGCACGATGCAAACAGCGCGGAGTTATGGCACTTGGAAATCGAGAGTAAACCGCTACAGGCGCGGGTGAAGGCTCTTTGCGATGCGGCGGGTGTACAGCGTTGTGAACTCGAGTCGCCGATGTTTATAACCAGCCGCGCAGCGTTTACAGACTTTGCTGGCCAAACCAAATCGCTGTTAATGGCGCGTTTTTATAAACAACAGCGTCAAAACTTGGGGATCTTGGTCGACGCTCAGGGTCAGCCCCAAGGCGGGCAGTGGAGCTTTGATGCAGAAAACCGTAAAAAGCTGCCCCGCGATGTGGTGCCCCCCGAATTGCCTCAGGCTCATGCCAACGGTCACCTAACAGACGTAGTGCCCTTGGTGGCAAAGCTGTTTGCCGATCACCCTGGTAGTGCCCACGATTTCTGGTGGCCCAGTACGCGTGCCGGTGCGCTGGCATGGTTGCATGATTTTTTGCAGCGGCGCTTGGCGCGATTTGGGCCGTATGAGGACGCCATAAGCCTGCGCACGGACACCCTGTTTCATAGCGCCCTTAGCCCGCTTATGAATATTGGTTTGCTTACGCCCGATGAGGTGGTCGCCGCAGCGTTGCAGCAGGCTCAAAAATCAGACACCCCGCTGGCGAGTTTGGAGGGGTTCGTCCGCCAAATAGTGGGCTGGCGCGAATTTATTCGCGGGATTTATCAAAACTACAGCGAGCGCCAGCAGAGTACCAATTTTTGGGGTCATGAGCGGCAGTTGACTAAAAGTTGGTATACCGGCGAAACGGGTATTGTGCCGTTGGACCACGCGATACAGACCGCGACGCGACTAGGGTGGAATCACCACATCCCGCGGCTGATGGTGGTCTCGAATCTAATGCTGTTGTGCGAAATTAGGCCAACGGCGGCCCATCGCTGGTTTATGGAAATGTACGTTGATGCCAGTCCATGGGTTATGGGTCCTAATGTTTACGGCATGGGGTTGTTCAGTGATGGAGGTATTTTCGCCACCAAGCCCTACATCTGCGGCTCTAATTACCTATTAAAAATGAGCGACTACAAACGTGGCGACTGGTGCGATGTCGTGGACGGTTTGTATTGGCGCTTCATCGACAAGCATCGCGACTTTTTTCAGAGTAATCCGCGTCTGGCGCTGATGCCGAAGGCTCTGGACAAGCTAAAGCCCGAACGCCGGCAACTCATCTTTACCGCTGCAGAAACTTTTCTTAAAGCCCATACAGGTAGAGCATAGCGGCGCGATTGCCAGTCTCGGTGGCGGTTTCTCGGCGTATCTGTTGCATACTATGCAATCCAAACTAAGCCGCCATCATGACCGCCAAGACCTTCTCTGAACTCGCGTTGAAACCGCAATTGCTAGCCCGCCTAGAGTCTATGCAGTTCACTACCATGACCTCGGTACAGGCCTTGAGTTTGCCTGCGTTGATGGCCGGCAAAGATGTGGTTGTCCAAGCCAGTACCGGCAGCGGTAAGACCGCGGCGTTTGCTTTGGCTTGTCTGCAGCGTCTTGATTCAGCAGCCTTTCATGTACAAAGCTTGGTGTTGTGCCCGACGCGAGAGTTAGCCGAACAAGTCGCTCAGAGCGTACGTGAGTTGGCGAAAAATTTGCCCAACACCAAAGTATTAGCGCTTTGTGGTGGTGTGCCCTTGGGGCCGCAAATAGGGTCGCTTCAGCACAGCGCACATTTTATTGTGGGCACGCCGGGTCGCGTATTGAAGCATCTGCAAAAAGGTACGCTACATCTGCACGGACTAGAAGTGGTCGTGTTCGACGAGGCCGATCGAATGCTGGATATGGGGTTTGCCGACGAGATCGAAGCGATCTTTCGTTATTTGCCGCAACCACGGCAAACCTTGCTCTTTTCCGCGACCTTCCCCGACGGGGTGCAAGATCTTGCGCAAGATTTGCGCGCCGACGCTGTGTATGTTGACGTGACTGCCGATGAAATGGCGCCGCGTATCACTCAGCAGTGGTGTGGAATCGACGCCCGAGAACGAGATGACGTATTGGTCAGTCTGCTTGCGCACTTTGGTGGGCAACGCAATCTGGTGTTTTGCAACACCAAGATTGAATGTGCTGAGGTCAGTGCTCGACTGTGCCGAGAGGGATTGATGGCCGTAACGCTGCATGGCGACCTCGAACAGCAGCTGCGAACTCGCACCTTAGTGCGTTTTGCTAATGGCAGTGCGAATGTGTTGGTGGCTTCGGATGTTGCTGCGCGAGGCCTGGACATCGACGCGGTCGACGTGGTGTTCAACCACTCGTTGCCGGGTCAACCAGAAGTGTATGTGCACCGTATCGGCCGTACCGGGCGCGGAGGCGAAGTCGGTAGAGCCATTAGTCTCGTCGCAGATCGCGATATGAACCGCCTCCACGACATCGAAGCGTTCATTGATCAGGGTCCTATGTCGGTTTTGCAGCAGCCCGATCAATCGCCTACAGGCCCGGTGCCCGAACCCAAATACACAACCTTGGAAATTAATGGCGGGCGGCGTCACAAGCTTCGTCCGGGTGACATTCTTGGTGCTTTGACTGCGCATTCCGCAATCACCGGTGCCGTGGTTGGAAAGATTGATCTGTTCGACCAATCGACCTTTGTGGCGGTTCACACATCCTTGGCAGCAGAGGCGCTGCGGCAACTGAATCAGCATAAAGTCAAAGGGCGCGTGTTGCGTGCCCGCAGGGCAATTTAGCGTGCCGTTCGAGGACGGTTAAGCCACCGTCCGTCGGCGACGCCGGGGCGGTTGTTGTCCGCCTTGATTATCATCGTCGCTGGGTGGCTGATTTCGAGCGTTGCCGCCTCCTGCATTGTATTTCGGCGTCTTTGGATTGGGGTTGTCGCGACCCTTGTTTGTGCGTCTCCGGCGCTTTTTTGCCGTTGGCTGCTGAGCAGAGTCTCGCGTCGCAACGCGCATCGACGTGGAAGGGCCTGAATTATCGTTGTGCTCGTTGCCCGATTTTGTCTGCTGATGCTGTTGTGCCTGAGTCGTCCGGCTGTTGGTCCTTCTCTTGTTAGTGGAGCTCTTCCGGCCGCCCGTTCCGGTCCTGCGTTTTTGGGCTTGGTTGTCTCTGCTCGGCCGCGTAGCTTTGTCTTTCGCTGGCGCGATCGCGGCGTTGCTGCGATCTATTTTGGGGAGTTCCAGTTCTAAGGGTTTTAGGCTGCGTCTGATAAGCCGCTCGATATTGCGTAGGCGACTTTTTTCTGCCGGATCAATCAGTGCCCAGGCGACCCCTGTCGCCCCAGCACGCCCGGTGCGGCCGATACGATGCACGTAGCTCTCGGGTTCATGGGGCAGCTCGTAATTGATCACATGAGATACGGCGTCGATATCGATACCGCGTGCCGCGATATCTGTAGCCACCAATATCCACGCGTCGCCATGTTTGAAATTCTGCAGCGCGCGCTGTCGCGCTGCCTGAGTTTTGTTGCCGTGTATGACTTCAGCGACAAATCCGGAGCTATTGAGTTGTCGGCAGACTTTATTCGCGCCGTGCTTGGTGCGGGTAAATATAATCGCCCGTTGCATTTGCGCGTCGCGCAGCAAGGCTTCCAGCGCTATGCGCTTCTGTGCGTTACCGACCATGATGGCGTATTGCTCGATCTTAGCGACGGTAATCTCTTTGGGCGACACATCGATACGCGCCGGGTGATCGAGTACCTCGTTGGCAAATCGTACGATGTCTTTGGGCATGGTGGCGGAAAACAGCAATGATTGACGCTGTTTGGGCATTGCATTGACGATTTTGCGAACGTCTGGAATAAAGCCCATATCGAGCAGCCGGTCGCATTCGTCGAGTATCAGAAACGTTGTTTCATCCAAAGTTATATGGCCCTGATTCATAAGGTCTAACAGGCGACCCGGTGCCGCGATCAATACGTCCACGCCAGCGCGTAGTTTCTTCACCTGCGGGTTTTGGTTTACACCGCCGATCACGCAGGCCAGATATAAATTAGAGCCGGCACATAAGTTGCCCAGTTCCGCATGAATCTGCAGGGCCAGCTCGCGGGTCGGGGCTAGGACTAGTGAGCGCGGGCAACGCGGCGTAGCCCGACCTTTCTTCAGCGCGGTTAGATGTTGTAGCAGTGGCAGGCCGAAGGCGGCGGTTTTGCCGGTGCCGGTTTGCGCAATAGCCAGCACGTCCTCGCCAGCCAGAACCTTGGGAATGGCTGCGGATTGAATCTCGCTAGGTTGTTTGAAGCCAAGTTTGGCGACAGTTCGACAAAAGCTGGTGTGCAGACCTAGGTCCGCGAATGGGTTATCTGACATTTAATTGTCCGGGTAAGCGAACGCTCGCACCGTGCTGAGTTAGCGACAACACTTGGGGTGGGGTTGGCTTTGTTTACGTTGCTTACCCGCGTTGTCAGCGGGTCAGATAAGCAGGGCTAGCGCCCAAGGCGCGCACACTGGGACTTGGTCGCTGTGATGTCAAGCAAAAGCTCAAGGGAGATAAAATCATAGGTGGCGCGCTGGCTCTCACATCTGTGGATGCGTTCCAAGCGGGCAACAGGTATGGCAGGCTTGCGCACTTGCTAAAAGCTGTAAATACGATTGGGAGTGATTTATGAGTTCGCTAGTTCGGTTTAGTTTTTTCGTGGCAGCGGTATGGATTGTTAGCGGCTGCCAGAGCGGCAACTTCGATGCCGAGCGTTACGCGGAGCTCAATCAGCGCTACGACGTGGTGATTCGGCGCGACGTGCGCGGCGTGCCCCATGTTCTGGGCGCCACCGACCCCGACACCGCTTTCGGTTTTGCCTATGCACAGGCTGAAGACAATTGGCAGCTGATTGAGGACGCGATGCCGTTTTATCGCGGCAACAGTGCGGTTTTTTCGGGTATGGACGGCGCAATTACGGATTATTTGGTCAAGTGGTTGGGACTGTGGGAGACGCTTGAAGAGAACTACCGATGGGACCTCAGCCCGGACACCAGAGCTTATGTCGAAGCCTATGCAGACGGCTTAAATTTCTATGCGGCGACTCATCCCGACCGCGTGGATGAGCGCAAGTTACCTGTAACCGCTCAGGATGTTGTTGCCGGTTTTATGCTGCGGCATTTGATGTTTTATGGGTTCGAAGGCGTTGTTCGAGAAGTCAACAAAGCCGAGCGTCAGCGCCAGATCAGTCGACCCGGGGATGCGAGTGCTCAGGCTGTCGATCCTACAGGGGTCGAGATTGGCGGTCTGCCCATTGGTTCCAATGCATTTGCGATTGCGCCGCACTTCTCGGAAGAAGGCGCGACAAGGCTTGCGATCAATTCTCATCAACCGACCACGGGGCCCGTAGCTTGGTATGAGGCGCATATCCAAAGCCAAACAGGTTTGAATGTTATGGGCGGGCTGTTTCCTGGTAGTCCTTCAATAAGTGTCGGATTTACCGAAAATATTGCTTGGGGGGCGACCGTTAATCAGCCTGATTTGGTCGACGTGTTCGTTTTAGAGATCAATCCGGAAAATGAGTACCAATACCGTTTGGACGGTGCATGGCGTGATTTGGAGCGTCGCGAGGTGGACATAGAGTTGACCTTGTGGGGATTTTTGCCGTGGACGGTAAGTCGCGAGATTCTGGCGTCCGAACATGGGCCGGTATTGCGCACAGATCACGGCACTTATGCGATTCGTTACGCAGGGATGGGTGAGTTGCGGCAGGTCGAGCAGTGGTATCGGATGAACCAAGCCAGAAATTTTGAAGAATGGCGGGAAGCCATGGCCATGATGTCGTTCGCGAGCTTTAACTTCGCGTATGCCGATAAAGACGGCAACATTATGTTTTTGCACAACTCGCTGACCCCAAGGCGCGACCCCCGCTACGATTGGCGGCAATACTTGCCCGGCGATGATTCGGCACTGATCTGGAAAGAAAACCTGAGTTTTTCCCAATTGCCGCAGGTGGTTAACCCCAAATCAGGGTACGTACACAGCGCCAACCAAACGCCGTTTAATGTCACCGCGCCCGCGGACAATCCGCGGCTTGAAGATTACGCGCCGGGGCACGGCTTTCAGATGGATATGACCAACAGAGCTCAGCGCGGGCTGGAACTGTTTGCCGAATTAGGGCCGATTTCCGAGGCCGAATTCTCGGCGATTAAGCACGATAAATATTACTCGCCCAACGCCCCATATGCCTCTTACCTGCTACAGATAGCCGCGGCGCAATTTACCGATCCGCAGTTAGTCGAAGCTCAAGTCCTGCTGGCAAGTTGGGACTTAGGTACGGACCTCGAAAATAACGCCGCAGCACTAGGTACCTGCGTGTTTTTGGCCGCGGAACGGGACGATCAGCGAGCCACGCACAGCGAGCAGCAGATTGCCGAACTGCTAGGCGGCTGTGTCGACAAGCTTATGGTGGCTAAAGGACGTATTGATCCGCCATGGGGTGAGGTCAACCGGCATGTGCGGGGCGAACTGAATCTGCCGGTTGCCGGTGGGCCGGACATTTTACGAGCGATCTATGGCCGTGGTATCGAAGACAATGGATTCCTCACCAATGTCGCGGGCGACGGGCTTTACTACCTAGTTTCGTGGGCGGCCGACGGCACCCAAAAGGTCGAAGGGGTGCACCAATTTGGTAGCGCTACCTTGGATACCACGTCGCCGCACTATGGTGATCAAGCTGAGGATTACGCCAAAGAAATCATGCACGATCCGTTATTTGAGGCGGCGCGACTACAGGCCAATTTGCAACGTGTTTACGCCCCTGGTGAAGAATAGTCATGCAGCCTCTACATTCTCCAGCCCCGCTAATCGTCTATCTCGACTTTAAGAGTCCCTATGCCTACCTCGCGGTAGAGCCGACCCGCAAGATGCTGGCGCAAAGCGGTGCTGTGGCGGATTGGCGTCCGTTTGTGCTCGATATTCCAAGTTATTTGGGCTCGGCAAAGCTTGGCAAAAGTGGCGAGGTTAAAGAGCAAAATCGCAGCACCGAACAGTGGTCGGGCGTTAAGTACGCCTATTTTGACTGTCGTCGCTACGCGAATTTGCGGGGGCTCACCGTGCGCGGCACGGTAAAGATCTGGGATACCGACTTGCCGGCCATTGGTATGTTCTGGCTGAAGCAACAAGAAAGCTTAGTTCAACAGTGTCGGCCGGACAGTCTGCTTAGTCGATACATCGACGCGATCTATGAGCCTTTTTGGAAGCGCGAGTTGGATGTCGAGCAGGTAGATGTCATCGAAGGAGTGCTGAAAGGAATCGGTGCGGATGTGAACGGTTTCCGAGATTACGCGTTAGGACCAGGTCGAGAGTTCAATGCCGAGTTTCAAAGTGCGGCCTTCACAGCGGGCGTTTACGGTGTGCCGACCTATATCGTAACCGACGCGGATGGCTCGTCGATACAACGCTATTTTGGACGTGAGCATCTGCCTCGGGTTGCCTGGCAGCTGGCGGGCGCGCGGGGTCAAGCACCGGATGTCGCTTATGAGGGTGCTGCAGGTGCGCAGCGCCTTGAGTCTGCGACCAAGCGATTCGTGGTGTGCGTCGACTTTAAAAGCCCCGCAGCCTATCTGGCGGTGCAGCCTACCATGGACATGGCTGACGACATCGGCGCCCAATTGGACTGGCAGGTTATCGCGACCCCGGCGCTTCGCGAGCCCACCGAGCCGGGCCCTAACCCCGATCGAGGCGCCGAGCATAAGTTCACTCGCGGGCGATATCTCGCCGATGATTTGCAACGCTATGCACCACATGCACTGGTCGATTTGTATGACACCCGGCGTAGCGATTTTGCCGCTATAGGATTGCTCTGGGTCACAGATCAGCACGCCGATGCCAACGCCTATGTGCGCGCGGTATTTGCGCGCTATTGGCGCCACCATGAGGGTATCGACTCGGTAACAGATATCGCAGAGGTGCTGGCGGGGTTGGACATTGAGGTGGCCGGATTTATGGCGTTCGCAGCAGGCCAAGGAAAATCGCGGGCGGTGGCGATGCGCGAGGGTCTCGCTGCCCAAGGCGTAACTACTAGCCCAACCTACCTGTTGGGGGCAGAGCCGTTTCAGGGGCGTCAGCATTTACCGCTGTTGCGCAGTCTTATTGATGTCGATTAGGCGCGCTTTTCAACTTACGACCAAAATGACCAATTAATGGTTGAAACGCGTCAGCGAATCCGAATATTCACTGCGGCAGGTCATTAAAGCCCCACAATTCATACGCTTATCGATTAATAACAGTTGGCATGATTGCTGGTTGGAGAATCTTTAGAGCGCCAAAGAAGCTCTTTCGACGTGGAATTCCCAGCGGGTGAAAGAATAGGTGATGCATGAAAAATAGGCTCTTAACTCATTCCTCCATTACCTATCCCGACCTATCTTGACCTATCCCGCTCTGGTGCTGATGATTGCTTTATCCACGTCTGCGCCAGCCTTCGCAAAAATCTTTGTGTATGAGTTGGGTTCGGCGACCGATGTAGCAGTGAGCGCGGGTATCGAACTGGATCTTCGTTGTGGTGCAGGCAACGAATTGCGGATCGAAGCGGAATCGGAGAACGCGTTTGAATTTGACAATCGCGCAGGTCGTTTCGAATTGTCTCGA
>TARA_B100000963_G_scaffold269687_1_pt1 | contig 15929 bp, 13 predicted proteins | sample TARA_B100000963 | Tara Oceans TARA_B100000963 (sample SAMEA2622097) | marine metagenome | biome: marine biome (ENVO:00000447); feature: surface water layer (ENVO:00002042); material: "saline water (ENVO:00002010), including plankton (ENVO:xxxxxxxx)" | depth 5 m | reverse complement strand
AAAAATATGAAAAAAATAATTTTACTTTTTACAATCTTTTTTTCGTCTTTTTCATTTTCTCAATATTGCGCTTTTTTTGATTTTAAAACAGATGAACCAGAAATGGTTGTCTCAGCACTAAAGGGTATGATGGAAACTGAATGGGCAAAAAATATTAATGGAACAAAATCTTTGTTTGCTTATCAATTTAACGGAAATACTGAGGCAACTCACTCAGTTCAATTTTGCTTTCCTGATGAAGCATCTTTTGCCAATTGGTCATTATCTTGGTTTGCATCTCCAGTAGCTCAAGTGTTTGGAGAAAAACTTAACAAGTACATCACACCTGTTAAAACTGCTCTAAATACACCTGCTTGGTTTAAAAATGATTGGACGCCTGATCAAGTATTCATGATTTGGGAAATGGAAGTTTCAGACCCTGGAAAATATGTAAAAGAATTTGCATCTTTTTCTCAAAAAATGGCTGTTACTCAAGGTTATGAAGAAAACTCTTATGGTCTTGGATATCCAATAAGCGGAAAAAATGATGGTTTCTCTCACTTTGTTTGGGTTGGTGCACTTGATTTAGAATCAGCATTGAAAAGAACAAAAGATATGTATAATAGCCCTGAATTTGCAGAGTACTCTAAAAAAGTCAGTGGCGTGAGAAAAGTTGTAAACTCTTACATGATGGTAAGGTTGGCTGACTTCTAGACATTAAAGTAACGAACGAAAAAGCCCTTTTTTAGGGCTTTTTTTATTTTAATTTTAGGAATCCAAATTCACCATTATCTACTGCAATAATAGGTTTTCCGTCTAATGATATATCGATATCCTCTCCTGCCCAATCCTCACTTTCTAGTCCATAAATTCCTTCCCACTCAATAGTACCTTCAGATGAAAACTTAATGGAATATACTTTCCATTGATTGGAGGATTCAGATGAATCATCACATGACGCAGAATATTCATCATATTCATCACCGGTTCCAGCAGTAATTATACAACCACCGTCATCAGTATGTGCGACTCCCCATACTTCATCATGAATGAAATTTTCGTCGAAACCTCTTGGGTTGCCTTTTTTTACTTCCCATAACTTGTTGCCATCCATATCAATCTTCATTGTATAAGTATCCCAATTGGCAGTTTGTGATGTTGTATGACCACTTAAAAAAACTTCATTTTTATCATTTACATCCATTGCAAAGCAATGATCAGATGCGGTTCCACCATAAGTATTAGACCAAATTACTTGACCAGACTGATTCATTTTAATTAGAGCATAATCTTCAGCACCATCTGTAAGACCTGAAATGTAAATATCATTATTAATAGATTTAATCCTGTAAGCATGTGACATGTAACTCTTGATATCAATATTTTTAATAATATTTCCGTCTAAATCTAATATGTGTAAACTTGATTCACCTTCTGAATAAAAATTGTTGTATTTATCCTTAGAATTGGTGTAACCAACTGCAAAAATTTGATTATTTACCAACAATAAGTGCTCAAATGCATCACTACCTCCATTTTCATAGGTTTTTGAGAATAAAATATCTCCACTTTCTTTTTTTACTTTAACTAAAAAACTATCATCATTTTTTACTCCACATAATAAATACCCATCATCTGTCTCTAAAACTGAATTGCCAAAATTATGACCTGAATCAGTATATTCTTTTTGCCAAATTAATTGACCATTTTGATCGACTTTAACAACAAATATTTTTGCATTATTAGGTAAAAAACCTGTTTCACCTATTTGAATGTAACCACCATCGTTTGTAGAAAGAATATAATGTCCATGAGATTCCTCACCACTTCCACCATAGGACTTAAACCAATCTATAGAGGGTTTGTTTGGATATTCAATGGTTTCACAACTTGAAATACTATCAACATCAGCAGAGCATGACATCAAAATGATTAAAATCAAACCTAATTTTAATTTAAATGTCATAATTTTAAAAATGTTTATGTTTTCCATCAAGCACTTACTACTTATTTCAAAAATTATGCTGTTATCAATACTTGTATCATGCGAAGATAATGAGAATCAGAGTGATTTTAACTCCTCAGTTGAGTTAAAAACAGAGACTATATTTATTAAACAAAATGTAAGTGGTGTTTTAGAGCAAAGACCTGTCATTATTCAAACTGAGTTAAACATTGACGAAAATAAATTATATCCTGTTGTTTTTGGATTGCATGGTAACGGTGGAACAAATACAGTTTTTTTGAATAGACTGAAAAGATTTACTGACGAAGGAGAATTTGTTGGTATTTATCCGCAAGGAATCCAAAAATCGTGGAATTTGGGTTCAGAAGCTTCCAGAGCTGATGATGTCCAATTTTTTAATTTAATCATTGAGGAATTAAAAAAATATCAAAATTTAGATATGAACAAGGTATATGTAATTGGAAACTCAAATGGGTCGGGTATGGCCAACAAGTTGGGCGTAGAAACGAATCATTTCAAAGCCATTGCACCCATCGTAAGTCAATTAATGGAAAGTATGCCATTAAAGTCAACAACTCGACCCCTATCAGTTTTTCAAGTTAATGGAGCTTTAGATCCAATTATTCCGATCAATGGTGGTCCTGGACCTGGAACACATATTTTTTTAGATGCTCTGGAAAGTGCCAAATTGTGGGCTAATAAATTTAATTGTTTTGAACCTCAAATTAGAATGATTGGAGAAGACACTCTATATGAATTTAAAAACTGTGATAATGGAAAAGAGGTTAGGTATTTAAGGATTGAAAATGGGGAACACAATGTTTTAAACTCTCCTTTTTTAATCAATGAGATTTGGAACTTCTTTCAAAGATTTTAACTATGAAACATCACATTAAGAATTTATCAAATATTGTAATTGTATTTTTAATATGCATGGGTTTAGGATTTGCTACCCAAAATAAAATTGTAATTAATGGTATCATTTTGATTTTTATTATCCACTGGGTATTGTACATTCCTGCAAATATTTTTAAAACTGAAAAATTTTTTGATTTAACAGGAAGCATCTCTTACATTTCTGTGATTTCTTACATACTATACTCAAAAACACAAAGTTTTGAGTCAGGAATAGGAGAAGTTATTGTTTCCCTTGCAATAATAATATGGTCTGCTAGATTAGGTACATTTTTGTTTCTAAGAATAAAAAAAGCCGGCGAGGACAAAAGATTTAGAGAATATAAAAAGTCATGGTCAAAATTTTTGGTTGCATGGACAACATCAGGAATGTGGGTAACAATATGCTCAGTATGTGCAATGACAGCGATTGCATCGGAAAATATTATTGAGCTTAACATTGCATTTTTTACGGGTCTTATTTTATTTATTATTGGATTTTCCATTGAGATAATAGCAGATTATCAGAAGACAAAATTTAGATCAATTAGTGAAAACAAAAATAAATTCATTTCATCAGGTTTGTGGTCAAAATCTAGACATCCAAACTATGTGGGAGAAATTATTCTTTGGCTAGGCATTTCTGTTATGTCATTTTCAAATCTGGAGGGACTACAATACATAACTCTTATCTCACCAATTTTTACCTATTGGTTACTTGTTTACGTAAGTGGGGTAAGTATTTTGGAGAAAAGCGGTCAAGAAAAATGGGGGCATTTAAAAGAATACCAGGATTATATTAAAAAAACTCCGAAATTACTTTAAAACCAAATCGATTGGTCCATCTATATTTTTATCCACAGAGAAACTAAATTTGTATAGTTTTTTATCTATTAGAATCTCTCCCTTATAATCCCCATAGAATCCCCTAAATTCAAATGAATCGTTGATGTTTATTTTTTCACTTATTTCGGTTGTCCATGTTTCTTTTATTAACTGTTTCAAAGTTAAAAATGATTTTTTTGGAGATAAATCTTTGTAAAGTAATCCCCCGGCATGTCCCCTCCAAGCATTTTTGTCAGTTAGGTTCCAAAAAGTGATGGAACTAACACTCGGATGACTGAAAACAAGCGTGTAAAAATCTTTTAAATAAGATGCCTGGAAATCTTCATATTCAGGAAGGCTTGGTAAGTCCATTTCCTTACCATTTCTTAGGGACTCATCTCGCTTAGCTAAAAACTCTTGGTGATCTTTCCAATTATTAAATCTTTTCGAGCTTGTTACCGTGATTTCTGTAAACTGAATGTTTTTTCCCAAAACTGCATAATCCTCAATCTGTTTCCAAACTTGACTTTCAGTCATGACATTATCATTTGACTGCATGTGAGCTTGCATTCCAATTGAATTGAAATTTAAATTTTTCTGAACGTAATATTCATTTATTTTAAAATATTCGGGGTCCTTTGCGTGATAGTGATTGTTTGAATAATTCTTATCTGGATTAACGCTGTTAACAAACTGATAGATTTCTACCATAGCTGGGTATATTCCGCCTTTATAATTGATCCAATCTTGAATAGCACTGTATGGAATGTGAGGTTTGAATGGTCCAACTGGCTCATTGTAAACGTCCCAGTCATTAATTTCTGGATAAGTTTCAATTAATCTTCTCATGTGTGTTTTCATTGCTACCTCAAGTTCGTCCAAATCTTTAGAATATCTTACCCAATCGGGCATACCTTCATGCCACATTAAAGGGTGACCTTTTAATCGAACATTATTTTTTATTGACCATTTAATTATATCATCATAATATTTATCAATCTGTTTTCTACTACTTCTTTCGTCTGTAAGTCCCCAATACATACCGACGGTTGCATAATTAAAAACTTCGTTAAATCTTTCGAGATATAAATCGAACATATTGCCTCTCATCTTTCTCAACTGAGTAAAGCCAACTCCGAATTTAAAGTCATGATTAATTAATTTAATTTTTAATTTACCATTCTTTTTTTTGATGTCAACAGGGAGAATAAAGTTTAAAATCGTATTGGTTTTTCTATATTTTTCAATTCTTTCACTAGCCCCTTCCAATTTCCATGGCTCATGAAAACTTGGATCTTGAGCAAAAATTAATAAAGGGAATATTAAATAGAATAAATGTTTCATTTTAATAATGGGTTTTTATATAATCAGAGTTTTTTATTTTACCTATTAAATTTTTTTGAACATTCATCCACTTTGAGGGTTCATCAAGCGGATGTTGTGTAGGTTTTATTAGAGGGATATTTCCTAATGATACAATGTCATTTTGAGTGATCATCCAGTCTTCTAGACTTTTACTCAGTTTATTAATAATATATTTTGATTCAGGGTTTTTTGCAATATTATTTCTCTCGTGAGGATCTAATTCTAAATCATACAACTCCACGTAAGGAATATTTGGCATTTTTTTGGCTCCAATTTCAATGAATTTATTTAATACTTTTCCCTTGTTCAAGTTTTCTTTATAAACTTCAATGGAATTGAAATTTTTAATCATTTTATACTTTCCATTACTAATCATTCTGGAGGGAAAAATAAATCCATTTCTTACGTTCTGTCTCGTAGAAACACCATAAACAAAATCATTCACTTTTTTGTCATTTCCAACTAATAGATCACTAAAACTTTTTCCGTCAAACTCATCAAGATCACCTCCGGCAATATCTACCATTGTTGGTAGTATATCAACCATGGCTAGTAGTCTGTTAGACTCAATATTTTTTTTAATTTTTCCTGGCCATCTTATTACAACAGGAATTTTAAGCCCCTTTTGATATAATGTAAACTTTCCTGAGATTCCATGATCGGAAGCATAAATAAATATGGTATTGTTTTTCAAATCATTATTATCAACAATATTTAGGATTTCCCCTAACTGAATATCGTCAAATTTTATGTTTTGATAGTATCCAGGTTTTTCTGGCGTAACTCTTCTATTATACGGATGGATTTTAATATCATCTAATGTATAATCAGTTTCATTGGGGTATGGCCCATGTGGAAAATCACTTGCTAATACAAGACAAAATGGTTTTTTTACATTTTTTAAATAGTTATCAATTGATTCAATATCTAATTGCTTATTTTTCTTGTTTTGTATGTAATAGTCCCAAGCAAATGTCTTATATGGTCCAACGTGACTTTTTCCAGCTAAAACAACTTCATAACCAATTGCAGATAAATGTTGAACAATTGTTTTTGTATCTTTTTTCACATGGGTATGGTTTGTATAACTACCATTTTTGAGGGGATACAAACCAGTATACAATTGCGATCTGCTAGGTGTGCAGATTGCAGAAGCTGTATGGAAATTTGTAAACCTTATTCCTTCAGACGCCAATTTGTTCACATGTGTTGATTGCACATTTTGATTACCGAAAATATTGTAATCTAAAAAATCTTGATCATCTGATAAGTATATGATAAAATTTGGAGGATCTGAGGATATTTCATCATTGGTTCTAGAACTAAAAAAAGTTATGATATTTAAAGAAATTAAATAGATTAGAATTTTTATAGTCATCTTGTTTAAAATTACATTGTTTTCTAAAGAACTTTCAAACTTTTATAAATTATTTAAAAACTTTTCTGTAAGTAATTTTGAATCTAATTCATAGTCTAGATTAAATTTGAATTTTTTATTGGGAAAATTAATCTTGATAAAACCATCAAAATTCAAATCAAAGTGAGTCATATATATCATTGATAAACTGAGTGCATCAGTATTAATTTTAATCAAACAATTGACTTTTGTGGGGTTGTTCTTCTTTAGAATAATCTTATCTAAACTTTCAAATTCACCAAAAAATCTTCTATTAAAATAAATTCTAGAATAAACCTGACTTGCCCTTAAATTTTTATTATTGGGATTGTATAAATTCAACTCTGATTTTAAAATTATTTGATTATCCTTAATTCCCATAAATTGAACTTCTGATATTTCCTTAACCTCGATTTGTTTTATTGAGGTCCCACAACTAATTAAAAAAAGAAAAATTATGAATAATATATTTTTCATGACCCTTTAATACTAAAAAGAGAATTAAATATTTCTCAATTATAATTAAATTTACACTATGTCCGGATACCTAATTTACATTTTTATTTTTTTAATACTATTTGGTTTTGTTTTTACAGGTATTCTTGAATATTTAAATTCCAAGAATTGGAAAGAGTCCGTTCCTGACTCATTAAAAGATTTTTATAAAAAAAGTGATTACAAAAAGGCTAAGAATTACAAACATGATAGGGACAGAGTTTCTTTAATTTCATCCCTGATTTCAACCACACTAACAATTTTTTTTATTTTTTTTGGTTTTTATGGAAAGGTAAGCGATTATTCACTTTATTATTTTGACAGCCCATTTCTCCAATCTGCTGGTTTTTTTCTTTTCTTTTTATTAATAAGTTCGACAATCAGTTTTCCAATTAGTTATTATTCAATTTTTACCATTGAGGAAAAGTACGGTTTTAACAAATCTACCTTAACTACTTTTATAAAAGACAAGATAAAGGGTTTAATAATCTCACTATTAATTGGTGGTTTTATTCTTTATGTAAGTCTAAAACTGTACAATTTTTTTGAGACTAATTTTTGGCTGTGGCTTTGGATATTTTTATCAACCATTATCATTTTTATAAATATATTTTATACAACCCTCATTGTACCAATTTTTAACAAATTAAGTCCACTTGAGGAAGGGACTTTAAAAAATAAAATAGAGGAATATTCAAAAAAAATTGGATATTCACTTGATAAAATATTTGTAATTGATGGTTCAAAAAGATCCTCAAAAGCAAATGCATTTTTTTCTGGACTAGGTCCAAAAAAAACCATAGCACTTTTTGACACACTGATTGATAAACACGAAGAAGACGAACTTGTTGCAGTACTCGCTCACGAAGTAGGTCATTACAAAAAAAATCATATCAAACAAGGTTTAATTTTGTCTATTTCACAGGTAGGAATAATTTGTTATATACTTCAATTATGCCTCAATGAACCTAACTTGTCATATGCACTCGGAGGTATTGAAAGTACATTTCATTTAAGTCTCATTGCTTTCAGTTTTTTATTTAGTCCATTAAGTATAATTATTGGAATTGGAATGAATATTTTTAGTAGAAAAAACGAGTATGAGGCTGACAAATATGCAAAGGAAACTTATAATGGTGAAAGTTTAAAAAATGCTTTGAAAAAACTTTCATCCGATTCACTAACAAACTTATACCCACATCCGCTTTATGTATTTGTTCATTACTCTCATCCTCCACTACTCAAAAGATTGGAGGCCTTGGATAGAAAGTAGCAAAACAGGCACACTATTTGATTTTAATATTATACTTTAGTATACTCAATAAAATAGTTTCTCATACTCAATAGAAAATTGAAAAATATCAAAATAAGTTCGGAAAATAAACTAGTAATTGATCCTGATTTAATCTATTACAATTTCCATAATTTAGATAAATCTAAACAAAAGGTTTTTTATGAAACTGAAAACAATTACATACAATTTCACTTTTGCATTGGTGGACATGTGAGTTTTCAATACAATAATGGAGCCTATAGCTTTCCTGTGGGAAAAGGTAATTCGATTTTACTTTACAACCCAATAATGAATCTTCCTGTAAATGCAATTCTAGATATTAATACGAAATTAGTTAGTGTTCTTGTCAAAATTGAAAAACTTCATGGATTATTTTCTGAGGACGCTGATACTATTCCATTTTTAAGCGATGAGCACATAAATAAGAAATATTACAAAGAGAATTCATTGAGTCCCAAAATAACTGCAATCCTTACACAAATGATGACTGAGAATATCAGTAATAACGTAAGAAAACTTTATCACAAAGGAAAAATTTTTGAGTTACTAAGTTTGTATTTTAATATTTCAAAAGAGATGGACATTGATCAATGTCCATTTTTAGCGGATGATAAAAATGTAAAAAAAATTAAACATGCTAAGGAGATCATAATTTTAAAAATGGCTGAGCCTCCCACACTAAAAGAATTAGCAAAAGATGTTGATATTTCTTTGAAAAATCTTAAGGAAGGTTTTAAACAGGTTTATGGAAATACAGTATTTGGTTTTTTATTTGAACATAAAATGAATGTTGCCTCAAACATGCTGTCTTCAAAAAACTACAATGTTAATGAAGTTGCACTCCACCTTGGTTACAGTACAGCCAGCCACTTCATAAATGCATTCAAAAAGAAATTCGGTACAACACCAAAAAAATATTTGAACTCCAATTGATTTTTCAATGAAAAATAAATTGTTAGCAATATTTCAAATCGGCGTAACTGTATTCTTTATATACTATACTCTAAGCAAAATCGGTTTATATAAAATTCTCGAAGTGGTCAAAAGTGCTGATTTATTATTTATTCTAAGCGCATCAATCGTCTATTTTTTATCGCAGATAGTTTCTTCACAAAGATTATGGTTTATTTTAAAAGAGAATAATCTCATGATATCCACTATGGAAAATGTCAAACTATATATGATTGGAATTTTTTATAATTTTTTTATTCCAGGTGGTGTTGGAGGGGATGCTTACAAGGGAATCTTAATGAATAAAAAATTTGAATGGAGTTTAAAAAAAATCTACAAGCTATTAATCTTGGATAGATTGATAGGTTTTGGTGTTATTCTATGTTTAATTTTAGTTTTTAGTGGTTTTATTTTGAATCTTGAATTTATATTAGAATTCAGTTTTGTATTAATTCCTCTATATGCCTTGTTATTTTTTATGGGAAAGGTTTTAGTAAAAAAGATTTTTGATAATAAAATCGTTTATACTAAAGCTTTTTTTATCTCACATCTGATACAAATCCTTCAGTTTGGGTCAATTATTTTGATATTAATTTCACTAGGTGTTAAAGAGAATTACTTTACTTTCTTATACATTTTCTTGATTTCATCTGTTTTATCAATTTTCTCTTTTGGTGGAATTGGAATTAGAGAATATATATTTTTCACTCTTGCAGCTAATACTCCAGTTGGTCAAGATATTGCAACAAGTGTTGGGTTAATTTTTACATTTTCAGCACTCATTTCTTCACTTCCTGGGCTATTTTTTTTGATGAAAATAAAAAGTAAAAAAAAACTCAGCACTTAGGCTGAGTTTTTTAGTAAGAATTATTCCCTATTGCTTTGGAATTCCATTTCCACCTGCTGTTGGAGCCCAATTTGCATGAATTGATTTCCATCCATTCGCTGTTCTGATCCAAACGGCAGATGCTCTTGTATTATAATTAACAGATTCGCCAGATTCTTTAAATGTGTAAGATCCATCAGCATAAAAAGTTAGGTAAGCCATTGTCATGTCTGATGAAAAATGAACATCAATATCTCTTATATCAAAACTATCCCAATCGATTAGAGCTTCTTGATTAAGGTTTTCTAAAGTGTATTCGTAAAATTCACCTAAATTAGAATCACCTACTACTAAAACCTCATCATCAGAAATATATTTTTTAAATTCTTCCTCATTTTTTTCGAGGATGGCATTTTGCATATTAACCTGAGCTTTTTTTAGGTTATCTGAAACGGTTTCTTTATTTAGTTTGTGCCAATATTTAACTGCATTTTGCCAATATTGTGATCCAAAAGAAGAATAATCATGAGCCCTAAGTTGACTGTTTAAAGCTGTTTGATAATCTCCATTTTCTGCTGCAATCTCAGCTTTGGTGTCAAAAATATTAGGACCATCATGAAGCTCAGCACTTTTATCAATCATCTCATATGCTTTGTCCAAATCTGGTTCAACACCATCACCTCCTCTTGAGGACTGGTAGGCCATCATATTATATGACCCAGACGCCAATTGAGGAAACATGTCAGCAAATTCTTTGTTGTCCTCAAATTTAAATGCATCGCGAGATAACCAATTCAAAAGAGCACTTTCAGGGTTGGCAATTAGGCCATCTGATAAAGTTTTTTGATAAGTTTCAGAGTCTGAAGTTAAGGTAGCCTTAAGCATTGTATACCATACTTTTTCTACACTGTTCACCTTATCTAAATTTACAGCATCTAACTTTTCTTTTCTAGTACCCCAATCAGCAGACGATGTTGCAGCAGCTTTGATTAATTTTGCACATTGACAATCATCATCAATTAACAGAGCGGCATTAGCCATTGCATATGCCATAGCATATTCGAGATTTGCCAAATGGCTAATACCTTGATTTACAATTTTTGAGACTTTTTTGTTACACGAATCATCAACCCACTGTTGTCCATTAAGATTGAGGATAATCATGCAAAAAATTATAGTAATTATATTTTTCATAGATTAAAATTTAAGTCCAGAATTTACGAATAAATATTCAACCTAAGATGAACTAATTGGATTCAATATTATTTTAGTTGTCAGTTCTGAATGATGATGCAGGTAAACCCTGTATATTATAAAGCATACCCTCGATATAATTCGTCCAACCATATCTTATATATTTTGGATCATTTACTTTTTCACTCATTAGTACCAAAGTACTACGTTTCCAACCTGCTCCCCAATGAGGATTTATATCAGCTTGAGCTTCATAAAATATTTTATCCTTACCAGCTATCTCAAATCCAGACAGTTTTTTTCCATAACTTGTAACTCCCCTTTCGGCATAATCAAAATCTACATATGCTTTGTTTCCTTCAACTGTGAGAGATTTAAATACAGGTCCTGAGTGTGGAAGACCATCAAACCCATAATCTTTAGACAAAGCCCAATAAGCCAACCTCTTTCCAATTAATATCTTTTCTGGTGGGTGAATTGTTAATGTACTTCCAATATCAAGAGTGACAACCATGCCAGTATTCTTCATTGTTTGCATGGTTTTTAGTTGAGCTTCCCTCAAAAATGCTTGTTGTGATCTCCCAATATTACCACAGCAACCATTTGGTGCTATTTGAACAAAATAAAATGGAAAATCTCCAATATTCCACTCATCTCTCCATGATTGTATCATGCTGTTCATCAGCATTGTATAGTTGTGTGCCCTACCGACATTTCCCTCTCCCTGATACCAAATTGCACCACGAATATTGAAAGGAATTAGAGGGTTAATCATCGCATTAAAAAGGACAGATGGTTCATCATCGGATTGTTGTTGATTATAACTTAACTCCTCTTTTGTTAATATTTTGGAAAGAGTTTCAGACGGAGTCCATGCCTCAGCAGGTGTACCTCCCCAAGATGTAAGAATTATACCAATTGGGATATCCAAAACTTCATTTAAGTAATTGGCAAAAGAATAAGCAACTGCACTAAATGCAGAAGCTGTTTTATGATTTGATTGAACCCAATTGCCTTCAAAACTGTTGAGTCTCACATCACTAAATGTCTTCTTCACCGTTAATAACCGAATTTTGGGATTATTGGCCTTTGCAATCATATCCAGAGATCTTAAAACTGGTTCTCTGTTAAAGCCTGAGAGAGTCATTTCCATGTTAGATTGTCCAGATGCAACCCAAACCTCACCTATCATGACATTTTTAATTTTCAGTATATTATCATTGCACAGCATATCAATTTGATAAGGTCCTCCAGCCTCTGGTGTGGCAATATTTAAATGCCAAGAACCATCATTATTAACTTTAGTTGTGTAAATTTTATCAGACCAGGATACACTTATAGAAAGTTCTTTTCCTTTATCAGCCTTTCCCCAAACAGAAACATCAGAATTTCTCTGAAGAATCATATTATCAGAGAATAAAGGGTTAGGCTCAATTTGCGAATTGAGATTAAAAACACTAAGGAAACTAATTAATATTAACAGATTAATTTTCAATCTATTTCTTATAAATAAATTTCTGATCTAATTCCTCTGAATCTTTATATTTTTTTCTCAATTCAGCCAGTTGAATTTTCAAATCATTGACTATATCCGAGTATTCCGGATCACTATAAATATTATTCATTTCATTAGGATCATTCTTTCTATCATAAAGTTCCCATTCATCGACATCATAATAAAATCTAACAAGTTTATAGTCCTTATTAACTATACCGTAGTGTCTTTTTACCATGTGAACTGATGGATACTCATAATAATGATAATAAACTGCATCTCTATTCCAGTCCTCTCCATTTTCAGTTAGTAAAGGAATTAAACTTTCGCCTTGCATATCATTTGGGGCATCAATGCCAGCTGCTTCTAAAAATGTTTGAGCAAAATCCAAATTTTGAACCATTTCGTCATTGGTAATTCCAGCCTTGATTTTGTTTGGCCACCTTATTAATAAAGGGGTTTTAAATGACTCATCATAAATAAATCTTTTATCAAACCAACCATGTTCTCCCAAATAAAAACCTTGATCGGATGTATAAATAACTATTGTGTTTTCAGAAAGTCCTGAGTCATCTAAATAATCAAGGACTCTTCCCACGTTGTCATCTACTGAGGATATTGTAGCAAGATAATCTTGCATATATCTCTGATATTTCCATTTCATTTTTTGGGTATCATTCATTATTGGCCAATTTTTTTTAAAATCTTCATTAATCTTGTCAAGCGTAACATCGTATGCCGCTCTTTGTTCTTCATCACCCCTATTGTACCTGCTAAAAAACTGATTTGGATTTTCTCTTATAAGCTGTTTTTTTTCACTTACATATGCAACTTCAGGTTCAGCACCACCCATTTCAATCAATGTACTAGGTCTAATTTTGCTGTCCTCCATATATCTCATATGAGTCAATAAGTTCATTTCTGCAGTCTTAGCTGCTGTTCCTCTGTTTGAATAATCATCAAAAAGTGTTTCGGGTTCTGGAAACTTTTTCTTATAAAATTCAGCAAACTTTTCAGCACTTGGCCACCAAGCTCTGTGAGGGGCTTTGTGCAAATACATCATCATAAAAGGTTTGGTTTTGTCTCTCTTATCTTTTAACCAACCTAGTGTAAGATCGGTAATAATATCTGTAACATATCCCTTTATGATAGTGTCCGATCCTCTTCTCAAAAATTTAGGGTTTATGTAGTCTCCTTGACCTGGTAAAATCATAAAATCATCAACACCTTTTGGGTTATTTCCAAAGTGTAATTTGCCATACATTGCAGTTTGATAACCAGCCTTTTGGAAAAGTTGCGGAAAAGTTACTTGTGTTGTATCGAACGGTGAATGATTATCAATTTTACCATTGAGATGACTAAATTTTCCTGTCAAGATGGTAGCGCGAGATGGAGCACAAATACTATTTGTCACACAAGCATTTGTGAAAAGGATTCCTTCATCCGCTAATCTGTCAATATTTGGTGTATTTATTAATTTATCATCATAAGCACTAATGGCTTGATATGCGTGATCGTCTGACATTATAAATAGAATATTTGGTCTATCATCCGCAGTTTCACAACCAAAGATGGCAATTAGAAGAATTAGATAATATTTTTTCATAATTTTTAATTTAAATTTTGATTGATTGTTGGCACTTTACCATTCATTTCAGCAAGCATTTTATTCATTTGATTGCTTAATTTTTTAACTATCAATGGGTACCTACTTGAAAGGTCTGTTTCCTCACCCAAATCATTCTTTAAGTTATATAATTCTAACTTATTTTCCTCATAAAATTTAAGTAGTTTCCAATCCCCATTCCTTATCGCAGATCCTGGTTTCCAAAGACTACCATGATAGTGAGGGAAATGCCATAAAATGTATTCTCTTTTGATTTTTTTGTTAGAAAAAGAAAGATCAATACCATCTTTTTCATCAAGATTGTGATTTAATTTTAAATGATTAACAACTGTTGCAAAAAGGTCATAGGAAACAACAGGATTATCGTTTAAATGTTGATTTTTTTGATTAACAAATTTTATTAACTGAGGAATTCTGATACCACCCTCATACAACCATCCCTTTCCTGCTCTCAATGGTTTTGTAGATGTTGGGGCCAACTTAGCTTGAGTTGACAAACCACCATTATCTGATGTAAAAATGATTAGTGTATTGTTATATAGGTTTTTCTCTTTTAAAAATGATATTAATCTACCTATATTTTCGTCAGTTGAATGGACCATTGAAGCGTAACGAGTGTTTCTTTGGTTTAGAACACTGATTGCCTTACCCTCATTTGTTGTTTGAATGTCAGTATCTGAATATTTTTTCAACTTATTTTCGTAATAATCAATGTGTTTCAGATTTGCTTGAATGGGTGTGTGGACATTGTAAAAAGATAAAAAGACAGCAAATGGTTTAGAAACATCTCTTTTTTCGATAAATTCAATTGATTCATCAGTCAGACGGTCTGTTAAGTATTCTCCCTCAGGACCATCTGAAAGTTTTGGGTTTTTATAGGGGGAATAATATCCACCCATTGGACTCCCTTTTTCAAAACCTCCTTTATTAGTTGTAAACCCTTGATCTTCTGGGTAAAATCCTTCACTACCCAAATGCCATTTACCTGAGTACATTGTTGAATATCCATTGGATTCTAATATTTCAGCAATAGTAACTTCCTCCAGAGGAAGTTGGTGGATATCTTCAGGACCAACCAAATATCTATTTTTGGGATTCACACCAGGTATCCAATCTGTAATATTCACTCTGACGTGGTGTTTTCCAGTCATTATAGATGCTCTTGTAGGTGAACAGACTGGACTTGCAGAATATGCAGAATTAAACACAGTGCTATTGTCACTTAATTTATCTATGTTGGGTGTTTCATAAAAATCTGAACCCATGTAACCAACATCTTTCCATCCTAAATCATCAACAATTATAAATACAAGATTGTGTTGAGAGTTTTTTTCACTGCATGAAAAAATAAAAAGAAAAAGAAGGAATAATAACCTCATAAAAGCAAAAAAGGACCTAATAAAATTAGATCCTTTTTTTTGAATTAATCCAAATTAGTAACCTGGATTTTCTACAAGATTTGGATTGTCAGCTAACCTTCCATTACCAAAAGGCAACCAATACATCGTTTCTAAAAATGGTGTATTTTGGGAAAAGTTCCATCTCCATTGTCTGGCTTTGTACTTACCATCTGACTTTCTTCTAAACCATTTTGTTCCCCACTTTGCTTTCATATGGATAGC
>TARA_B100000963_G_scaffold240208_1_pt1 | contig 15965 bp, 28 predicted proteins | sample TARA_B100000963 | Tara Oceans TARA_B100000963 (sample SAMEA2622097) | marine metagenome | biome: marine biome (ENVO:00000447); feature: surface water layer (ENVO:00002042); material: "saline water (ENVO:00002010), including plankton (ENVO:xxxxxxxx)" | depth 5 m | reverse complement strand
CAGGATGGCGGACAAATGATATATACATTATATTAGCAAATTGAAAAACCGAAGCGAAGCGAGGGAAGGTTAGTGAGGGAAGGTTAAATATTTTAAGAAATACAAAAACAATTCCAGGTATGGCAAAAAGAAGAACTACAGAACAGATATGTGCTGATCTAAGAAAAGAAAGAGGTGGCCTCTATAGTAAAAGAACCTCATCATTAAAACAGCTCCAGAAAACGAATCTAACAAAGAAAGATAGGTCTAAGTACCAAAAACGCTACGATAAGGCCTCTAAACGCTTAGATTACATAAAAGAGTACCTATTTAAGTGTTCAAAGAAATTCAAAAAGCTAAAAGATCAGAAAAAAAAGGTTACTCAAAAGAAAGCGTACTTAGGTAAGAAATTTAAGGAAGCTACTACCAATAAGGAAAAGAATAAGATACTAAAGAGTATTAGAGATGTGGTTGGTGATGGTAATAAACTGGATGTGCTTATGAATCGAGCAGTTGGAATGGAAAAGGGCGAGGTTCAATTTAAGCAATCAGGTATTGGTATAGCCGATCAGATTATCCCTGCATGGTTGTTAGTAGAAGAAGCTCGTACACTAATGCTATCTAAAAGGTTTGATAACATAGTAATTGATGGTGAGCCATTTCCTGTGGATGATAAGAACTTATTTCCGATAATAGATAGGTTAGATACAATGCTGGTCAATATAATTAAGAAGCAGAGTAAAACTCAAACACCTATGGTCAGTATATATTTCAATGTAAATGATAAAGTGATAGTGATTGATGAGATGATTAACTAAGTTAACACGATTAACATGGTTAACATCTTACTGTATTTTCTTGTAAAGCAGATTTTTTTTAACCTGGAACAAATGCCTTGATTATTTAAGGCGTTTCCGTCTCCCAGTACTCTGGAGATCTGATGATCCTGGTACTGCAGGTTGCTGCAGGTTGTCCTGGTGATCGAGAATGTGGAACTTTGGATATGAAAATAAATTTGAAGTTCCATTTTCTTTTTTGTATGTGTCGTGTTTTTGTTCCACACTAAATCCAGGAATTTTACTATGTGGTACTTTTTTTTTGAAAATAAATTTTTAGTACCACTTTGTTTTTTGTATGTCGTGTTTTGACCACATGCTTAATTGGGATATTATGTTATAGGGATATTTGGTTTTAAGTAGAACGTAATAAGGTTATGTTGTAAAAGCGTAACATAGTAGGTTAGAAAATAATATTATATAAAAATATTTGGTTTTATAAATAATTGTAAATCAAATAGTTAGATAAAAACATGAAATAAAAGTGTATTTTACAAGTGTTTTTTTTTGGTAGTTACCTAAATCTTTTTACCTTAGTACTGTAAACCGACAAAAATCAATGACTATGAAAAAGAAAACCGATAAAATTTCAACTAATAAAAAGATTAATGTATCAAAAGCATTTTATGATGAAGTTGAAAGTAATACTCTACTACTATATAAGTTAGGTTATCCTTTGGATTTATTTGACGATCTATATAGAATCCATTTAAACGTAACCAAAACATAACCAACAAAAATCAATGACTATGAATTATCGAGCAGTATCTCAAATGGCTTTAGACCACATTACTAAATATAGAAACGAAATAGGTAAAAAATTTACACCTTATTATGATGTAGATTTCGTAGGTAGTACAATGCTTAATACAAGAGAAAATAGAAAACTTAACAAATTAGCAATCCAAAAAGTAATATTATGAAACTATATCAAAAAACCGACATTAGAAATCTACAAGATTTAATTGATTCCAGTATTGTAAAAATTGATAACAATTTATCAGTACATGATTTTGCTGAAGCTGTGGCTTATGTATTAATAGATAATTATGGAACACACAATTTTAAACCATTTATTAAAACCTTAAAAAAACACTTATGAAACAAAGTACCGACAAATTCCACTTTTGCATAGACGAGTTACTACGCAAACAAAGAGATTATAGAGATGATCTATTTTCTGATCTTGAAATCAATCCGAAGCTAAGATTAAGCGAAGACCAAAGAAAATCATTATTGCTTTATTTAATTTATGAATTACGATACCATGTAGGTACTAAACGAAAAGAATTATTTGACAGTAATGGTAAATACACAGGTCATGAGGTTTATTTTAGGCAAAAATCTATTGACTTAGAAACATTATGCAATAAGATATTTCCGTCTGTAGTAAATATGAATCATTTAAAATCTTAGAATATGAAATGTGTAATCTGTAAAGAAAAAATTGAAACTGATCTTAATGGCTGGAAAGGAGGCCACAATGCAGAACCTGTGGCAAAAGGTAGATGTTGCGAAGAATGTAACTACTCTATTGTTTTGCATGAAAGAATTAAATTAATGTTTAATCGCCAATTAAATGGCACAAAATCGTAAATTATGTTTTTACCAATTATCAATGCTCAAAGTATAGAGATTAAAGAAATCTCAAAAGAAATCTTAAAGAAACATACTACTTTAGAAATCTTATATTTTTATTTAGATTGTAGTAGAGTAGAAAAAGTACCATTCAACGAATCTTTTGATTTTATTATAGATGAAGAAGGTATGTTGAAAAATCATAAATTAGGTTATTCTTTACCTTACTATCCAAATGATTTTAAAGAAAATGTATTTTTTGGTAATTCAACATTAGTAAAAAATGTAGAAGATGAAAATGGTGAAATATCCTGGACCTTTTTTGATAATTACGAAGAATTAGTAGATATACTTAGAAAGTATTTTCAAGAACAAAAAGTCTATAAAAGAAACATAGAAAGTCATCTATTATGATAGATTTAAAATATAAGTTAGGTCAATATATCCAAACTAAGTTTAAAGGGATTAATCGGAAATTTACCGATATCCCTTACGTTTATCATTTATATAATGTTGCTGAACTTGCACATTCACACGAAATATATTTTGGATATGAAATAGGATTATGCCACGATTTATTTGAAGATACCGATACTCAACCTCACGAACTGATCGAGAAAATGGTAGAAATAGGTTATGATAAATACGATGCCCAATTTGTTTCTAATTCTGTAATGGCATTAACAAAAGTATATAAAGGGCCTCAATGGACGCACATTGATAAAGAAACTAAATTAGAAATGGAAACTCAAAGAATCCTTTTAGAAGATAATCATGTTCAAAGCATTAAGTATTGTGATATTATAGATAACATTCGTTATAATATTCCATACGTTAAAATGTTTAAAAACGATTGGAAAGTAAATGAAATGATGAATTTTATTAGGGATTACTTACCATTAAAAAATAAACAACTTGAATTAATGACACAGGGTAATAAAGTTCTTCGAGAATTAGCTATTGACTATATGAGTAAAAATTATGAATATTTTGGTTTAAATACAAGACCAGAAACCAAATATATATTTCCACACGAATTATAAAAACAAAAGAAATGAATATAGATTTTTTCCAATTATGTAAAGTAAGAAAGCAAAAAAGTCATTTAAAAGACTATAATAAGCCAGTTTTAAGAATTAATTACGAACACTTAGCCAAAGTGTTAGAAGCTAAAGAAAATGCCATTAAATCGAATTAAAATGAAAATTAAACTAAATGAATTTGAAAAGCATTTTGTAAAAAATGCAGTGGATTTGTATATGGAACAAATCAATAAAGAATTAAATGAAATGAAAAATCAGGGCAAAAGACCTATTTATACTAATGAGTTTTTTCCTGCCGTTTGTAAAGATATATATAGAAAATTAGGGATTAAATGAAATTACCAAAGTATAAGTTTGATAGGTTTATGATGAGAAGCGTATTGAAACTAAATAATAGCATTAATAAATTATTTAAGAAAAATAAATGAAAACATTTGTAGTATTAGGTATGCACAGGTCAGCTACTTCTTTAGTTGCTAAAGGATTGGATAATGTTATATACTTAGGAGATCAAAGTGATATGCTGGATCCCCAAAAAGATAATACTGAAGGTTTTTATGAGAATACAAAGTTTATAGAACTTAATGATAAAATTCTAAATGCAGGTGGTGGTAATTGGTTAGAGCCACCTACAGAACAAGCAATAATATCATTAAAGGGAAGGTTTGATAAAGAAATAAAAGAATTAATTGATTCTTTTAATTCTAAAGGTCAAATATGGGGTTGGAAAGATCCTCGTACTTCTTTAACTATTAGACTATTCCATCCTTTTTTAACTAATCCACATTATATTGCTTGTTTTAGAAATCCTTTAGAAGTTGCTAAATCTTTAAATAAAAGAAATATGATAAGTATTCAAAAGGGATTAAGAACTACTATGGAATACAATTTTAGAATAATAAAATTTTTAAATGAAAAACACCTAAAAATAGAATGATGACAATATATGAAAAGCAGTTTTATGAAACTATAATTAAAGAGCTCCCTAATATATCTATTGAATTAAAAAAGATATCTGGAGAATTAAAAAAAATTAATAAAAGCACGAAGCTTTTAGCAAAATCAAAAAACAAAAAAAGTAAAAATGACAAATAAAGATAAACCACTATTTAAAGAGCAAGTATTTCCTGAAGGGATTTACTTTAATCTACCACATGAAAACGCACCTTCATTTGTAAAAGGTAATTTAAGTATTAATGTTGAGCAAATGAAACTTTTTTTAGATTCATTACCTGAGAATACATTAAGGTTAGATTGTTTAGAATCAAAAAAAGGTAAAGGGTATTTAAAAATTGTAAAGCAGGATAAAAAATATAGTTATAAAGAACAAGAGGTTAAAGAGCCAAAACCTTTAGATAAATCTTTTTATACTTCGCAAAATACAAAAGAGGATGATTTACCATTCTAAAGTGTATTGCAGACAATACAAAAAGCACCATTTTTATACACTTTTTTAATTTATGATTTTGTTCAAACAAGATTATAAAAAAAATTATGTATTTTAGAAAATACTTTTTATTGTATTTTAGAAAATATATATTTATCAATAATATTTACACTAATATTAACAATTTAAACAGCTAATATGAAAAAGCATACACGAATATATATGAACCATTTTAACTATGGAATCGATGACTTTATTGGATGCGAAATGTGTGGAGCAAAAGCAGTAGATATTCACCACATAGAACCTAAAGGAATGGGAGGATCAAAGACAAAAGATTTTATAGCTAATTTAGTTGCATTGTGTAGGAGTTGTCATACCAGGTGTCATAGTGATAAGGAGTTTTCCTCGAGAACGAAAGAAAAACACTTATTAAATTTAACTATATATGAAAATAAGTTACGTTAAACTGTGAAACGCATTTGGTTTTGTAAAATGCTCTTTTTCAATTAATTACATTAGATGCTGAAACGCATTTGGTTTTATAACTTAAAAAAAAACATAATAAAATGGGTTTAATATCAAAAGGTTCAAAAAAGCTTCTTTTAGAAAAAGCAAAATTTTTAGCCGATAATAATGAAGACTATACTATCAAAGTAGTAAATGGTAACTACGAATTAATATCTAATCTATTTAATCATAAAACATTAAATAAAACTTCTTATTCAACACCAGAGTTACAATTTATTAAATCAGTAAAGCATTATATAAAGAAAAATGAAATATACTTACTACCTCAATTCGAGAAACAGTATTTTCCTGAAGATGTACATTATATAAAAGTTGCTAAAGTACCTATCGGCAAAGTATATGAAAATGTTTATGAAGTGGATATTGATGAAGCTTATTGGAAAACTGCCCATTTATTAGGTGTAATAGATGATAAAATTTATAAAAAAGGACAAAAAGGAAATATAAGTAAGCAAGCAAGACTAACAGCGTTAGGTAGTTTAGCAAGAAAAGTTTATTTATATCAATTTAAAGGTGAAAAGTTGAAAAAGGTTAATACTGAAACTGATCCTTTAATGCAGAATCTTTGGTTTACTATATGCAAAAGGGTTAGTGATGTAATGAATGAGTGTATTATCTCTATAGGCAATAACTTTATTTTTTATTGGGTAGATGGAATATATATGCAAGGTGGAATAGAAAGCGTAAGTAAAGCCGAAGAAATATTTACTAACTATGGTTATAATGTGAAATTCAAAAAAATAAAACAAATATACTTTCACGAAAAGGGTTTTGACTGTAACGATTATGGCACACATGTAAGAAACTTTAACTATCCTTATACAACTAAAAAAGGAGAAAAAATATTGAACTATGTAGAATCTTTAGAATTAAAAAAGTTAGCAAATGATATAATGAATAAAGACATAGACATAACTAAAAAATTAGACAATGACAATAATTAAAAAAAGAACAATTATGGAGATTGACTTATGTAAATTAAGAACTCTCAAGGAAAGAATAATTAAAGCATTGAAAGATATACCTACTCCCCAAGACCTTCACATTGAAGAACGATATGGTTATGGATATGCTATAAATGATGCTATACAAATTATAAACCAATTAGATAAACCTTATAAGAGTTTAGGTGAAGATTGGTTGTTTGAGAAAATGAACATGAAAAACAGAAAAAACAATGACAATTAAAGATAAACCTAAAACTAAGCTGAAATTAATGATGGAAAAAAGGAATATTAATCGTAAGCAATTAATAAACTTAATTAATAAAGAATTTCCTGATCTACCTATTTCACCAGATGCCATTAGTAGAATATCTAATGGTCAAAGAAAAAATTATCAAATATCTACTTTACTAAGGTTATGTAAATGTTTGAATTGTACACCGAATGATTTATTAGAATATGAGCATTTAATAAAAATATCTAAACGTAAATTAAAGTGAAATTCTTTTTAAAAAGATTATACCATAACAATAAGAAACATTATAAGGTTTGGGATTACTTATGGATTATGAGTAACACTAAACACGAAATTGTATTTTCTTATAATTCATTAGCTGCAGAGCTTCAAATATCTAAAAGCACTTTAACAAGAGCCATTAAACTTTATGAGGAACTTAATAATATAAAGCAATATATCGAGATAAATAAATTAGATAATAACCAATATTTATTAAAATTTTATCCCAATGGTAAGAACTTATCTAAACCTAAAAACAATAATACTGATCTACATAATTTTTTAATCAAATACTACAACGCTAATGATATTCATTATCCAGAATTGTCTAAGCATATTTCTTATATACCTAAAATATTAAAAAAACTTAGTTTAGTTATGATTCATAAAAAAGTAGAGATTAACGAAAATAACGTAAAAGAAACTTTTAAAGTTTTCTTTAATCAATTACCACAATGGTGGAAGCAAAACCAATTTACACTTCCTGCTATTCATAAAAACTTTACTAAGATTATAAATCAAATTAAATCAAATAATAATAAAAGTATAAAGTATCAAAAAGCGACACAAGAAGTTGAAAATTTAAAATTTAAGTAATGAGTAAATTAATAATAAAACATTTAGATGAAAAAACTCTAATTAATGTTGGCAAAACCAATAAAGATTATGTTCAAATATTAATAAATACAAAAGGTAAAATAGTCAAAAACTATAAGAATAAAGAAATGCAAGAATTAATAAAGTACTTATTAAAGATGTGTAAGTTTATAGGTATTAAAGAGCCACCTGAAATAGATATTTTACAAATGTTAGGACAGTTTATTAAAGACCATTGGGGCTTTTACACTTTAAAAGAAATTGATTCAGCTATTTATTTAGCAATAACTAATAATGAATTAAAACATTACAATAGTTTAACACCTCAACTTTTAAATGAATTATTTACCTCCTATAAACAACAAAGAAATAAAGCAGTTTTTCATTATAGAAAAGAATATGACCTTTTAAATGCTTAATTGTATTTTAGGAAATATTTTTTTAAATTAGTTAATAGTTATGAAAATTACAAAATTTGAATATTACTCTCACGATAGTTACATATTAACTATTGAAGAAGAATCTAATAAGAAAGAAATATTGGTTGAATACTCTCATCAAGATATTTGTATTTCTGAAGGTTACGAAATTTATTATCCTGTAGATAATGCACATCAAGAACCAGCACAATATAATCACTATGTTGAAATACTTAAAGTTAATAAGATAGAGGATGAAGATATTTCTGATGAAATGATATTAGACAATAACCAACAAAAGATTATTGAAGAATATATAGTTGATTTAAAAGAGTCAGGATGTTAGATGAATATAAATTACACATTGTACTTGCAATAGTAGCTTTATTAGTAGTGTATGTTTATTATTTACTCAAAAACGATGAAATATAATGAATTGGAAAAATAAAGATAGAATTGAATTAGTAAGGTTTTTACAAAAAGAAACCGATAAGTTAATGAATTTAAGATATATTAAAGGAACAAAAGAACAAATTGATATTCAAGAAAAAAGAGTAAAAATTTTAAATCAATATATTACTGATACCTATAATCAAAAACCATATTAAAATAACCGACAAAAAATGAAAAATATAACTCAATCCTTAATAAAGGAATTAGAGAAATATGAGAAAAAACAAGTATGTGGGCTTCAAATTAAAGCAAAATATTACGATAATATCATATTTCCACCTTCAGAAGTGCAATTATTAGGTCAATGGTTTGAATATAAAGCTACAGGACAAAAAAATAGAGATGGTAATATACCAGAACCTCCCAAATTAAAGAATGGTAATTATCCTAAAAAATTCAATGATATTTTAGAACATATAGAACCTTTCAATAAAATTATTGAAACAAACAACTTTGAAATAATAGAAACAGGCAAAAGGTTAATTCACAGAGGTTTACAAGGAGATGTTGATTTAGTTATGAAAGATAAAAAAACTAATAAAATTGTTTTTGGAGATATTAAAACAACAGGATTAATTAATGACAAATGGAATGAATTTGGATGGGAAGAAGAAAGTTTACAATTCAAACATAATTTGATGATACAAGCAATTCATTATAAACTATTAGGAATATTAGAATATGAATATGAACCAGACTTTTATTTCTTTTTGTTTTCCAATAAAAACACTATAGAAAGAAAAATATACAAAATCACTTTAAATGATAACCGATTAGAAGAACATTTAGCACATGTCGAAAAGATATATCAAATAAAGTTAAAAGCAGAAAGGGAAGGGTTTATACCTTATCCTGATACTAAAGAATGTAGTAAATGTGCAATTAAAGATACATGTCCACATTTTACCGAAATACCATTAATAACCGATATATATTACTAATTATGACAGAAACAGAAATAAAAAATCTCTTATTTAAAGAGTGTAAATTGAATAAAAAAGACGATCTATTTACTCAAAAATTAAAAAATGGGGAAAATTTTACCATTATTAAAAAGTCTGGGATTGAAAAAATAATTGCTCATTTGAACATTGATGTAGTAATAGAATCTCATTCTTCTACAAAAGACCACGCAGAGGTAAAAGTAATGGCTATGTATAAAGACTATACTGTACAAAGTTTAGGATCAGCAAATAGCTATAATTGTTTAAATAAATATTATCTTGAAATGGCTGAAAAACGAGCCAAAAGTCGTGCTGTTTTATCTGTTACCAAATTAAGTTTATTTGGATTTGGTAATGAAGAAGATATTATATTACCACAAAAAATCAAATCAAAAAAAGATGTTGATGAAGCTTTAACTAATATTTTTGAATAAAAAAAGAGGGCAGAGAAATTTGTGGAAATCCTGCCCTCAATTTACTTTCATAACCGACAAAAACTATGAAAGGGAATTTTAAAAATAAAATTCAATTTATGAATAAACCTCTGTAAATATAGAAATTAAATAGTAAATATTCCACTTTTAGGAAACTTTTGATTTCCAATTTGTAAATGATAGCATTTTAGATTGTTTTTATCTTTAACTACTATTGCTTTTCCTTTAAAAACTTCTGAACAAGCGTTTTCAATTTCAAACCATTTAATACCTGATCTATTTGTTAATTTTTTAAATGCTTCTTTATCCTTTTGTGTAAAAGCTTCGGATTTTGCTTTTGGTTTTGGTTTTGCAGCAGCTTTTTTAACCAATTCCACATCTTTTTCATCTACGATACCATCAGCATTAACATCTAAAATAATTGATTTTTTCTTTTTTTTAGCTGCTGGTTTTTTAGCTGCTGGTTTTTTTTTCGCAGGAGCTTTAACTGTTTTTTTTGCCATTTTATAAACTTTTTTAATTAATTAAATTATTTTTGTTAAAGATACTAAATTTATGAAAAGTACAAATGACGGAAAAAAAGGTGGCTATTTAAAGGGAAAATCTCACGATGAAGGAGGTATTAAAGCTATTGTAACAGACACAGGTCAACCTGTGGAATTAGAAGGTGATGAGGTTATAATAAATAAAAAATCTATGAATAGTGATAAAGAATACACTGTAACTGGCACACCAAAAGAAATAGCGTCTGCAATAAATTCTGTAGATAATAATGGAGTTAAATTTGAAGAAGGTGCCGAAATGACTGATTTAGAAACTGGCGAAACTACTATTATGAAAGCTGGTGGAATTGTAATTGATGTAGAAGGTCCTCTTAACCAATATTTATGGTTTTTAAAATGGTATGAATAAAAATAGTAGATTATTATATTATCTAAAATATTATAAACAATTATCACCAGAAAACTTTAAAATAAAAAAAGAAGGAGATAAAATAGTTATAGAACCTATGGATAAGGAAAATTTTAAAAAAGGTGGTAAAGTAAAAACCTGGAAAGACAAATACAATGAAAAATATGGATTTGAAAAGGGAAAATCCCATTCATTAAAAGATATAGCTAAAACAACAGGAATTTCACTAAAAGGAATACAACAAATTTATGATAAAGGAATTGGAGCTTACAAGACAAATCCCCAAAGTGTAAGACCATCAGTGAAATCTAAAGAGCAGTGGGCGTATGGTCGAGTTTATTCAGCAGTTATGGGTGGAAAAGCAGCTAAAGTAGATGCAAAAGAATTAAAAATGCAATTAGGAGGTCAATTAACTTATATAGATGAAATACCTAATAGTCATTTAGATAAATTAGAAAGAGATAAAGGAAATTTTGAATTTTTTGATTTATCAGATTATAAAGAAATTCCTTATCCTAAAATAGATTCTGCTGAACTAAGGTCGGAAATATTTTATCTTAATAGTTTACCACTCGATGAAGAGTTTGTAGAAGATGGAGATAAAGTATTACAAAATTTCTACAATTATTTAAGAGAAAACGATTTACACCTAACATCCGAACAATTAGATGATCTAAATGATGCGTTATATCAAATTACGCCTATAATATTTGAATTAAAATATTTTTATAATAGACCTCGACCATATCAAGTAGCACCTAAATTAGGATTACCACTTAAATATTTAGAAGTTGAATCTGCAGAAACACCAGCTTATCCGTCAGGTCATTCTACTCAAGGCATATTTATAGGACATTTTTTAGGAGATCTGTTTCCACTACATCGAGATAATTTAATTGAAATAGGAAATAATATAGGAATATCCAGGTTGATTGGTCGTTTACATTACCCAACAGACGACATTTTAGGAAAATATTTGGGTTACGGACTTTATAAATATTACAATGGAAAGTAGATATCCTTTTAAAAATACACCTGAAGCTAAAAATTTAAGAGATTTTTTTAATATTCTTTTTAAAAAGAAAAAATTAAAAGAAATTGAATCTTTAATACCACTTTTAAAAAAGCAAAACGAGGAAAGAAAAGATATTTTTTATCACCAATTAGGGGATAAGGGGTTATCTCGATATGCTAATTTAGTTGTTTCGGATGATCCAACTGTTAGGATTAGTAAAGACTTTTTCGATTCCAAATTAGATCAAGCAGGACTAAATAAAATAGAGGCCTTAAATAGGCATTTAAAAGATGGATTAAACTTTATTCTTGAAGAAGCATCGGCAGATTTAAACGATTTAGGTTATTTAGGTATATCTGGTTCAAATATTTTTGCTAATAAATTAGTTAATAAAGATGGTGAACCTGAAATATTTTATCATGGTGTAAGAAAATATAATCCACAGTTTAGAAGTGATGCTATGGGAAATGGTGTAGAAATTCCATTTGGAAAATTTGACCCCTCAGGATTTCCTGCTACCTATTTTGCAAAAAATATTGAATATGCTATGTTCTACGCTGGTATTGCTCCAAATATGCCAGTACCTAAAATGAATATACCAACTCAGGAATATAAAGGGTTTGTTTATCCAGTAATATTAAAAATGTTTAATCCTTTAGATTTAAGATATTTAGGTTTTGAAAACACTTTTAATAATTTAAAAAACTTTGTTTATTTAAAAACAGGAGTATTATTAAGCGTACCAATGAAAGGTTTAGACGAGTACAAAGAACATCCGGTGTGGGCTTATACAAGAATGTTAAATGAAGGTATAGAGCAGTTAAAGAAAGCAGGTGTGGATGGAATTATACAAATTGGAGATATACCTAAATTTGATGAAAATGGCACTCCTTTACCAGATAGAAAAGATTGGATACAGGAAGAAGAATATTTAACATTTTATCCAAATCAAATCAAAGCTATTCCATTAAAAAAAGCAAGAAACGAAATTAACGATTTTTCAAATGCTATGGCTACAGATTTAGAAGATATAAGAATATATAAAAAAGGGGGATATGTTAGTATTAAATAATTTATCACAAGACTACTATTTTTGTCAAATAGATAAAATGGATAGTGCTAAAGGTGGTGTATTTGCTAATATCGGTATTGCTTTTGGTAATACTGAATTTGACGAAAAGGGAAATGCAAATATTATTTTATTAATAACAGAGCAAGAAAATTACCTTAAAAACTCTTATGTTGATAATGGTGTACCTATAAAAAATCTTTTTTTTAGTGGCATTATGGATATAAGTAATGGGCGTTATTACTTACAAACTAATACAAATATTATTTCGATTGAATCAGGTAATAATGAAAGATTAAGAGATTTCTTAAACGCAAGTATTCAATCAGAACTAACTGATAAACAACAAATATTTTTATATCAATTAGAATTTAGTAAGGATAGAGTAAAAAAAATAGAATTTAAAAAGTTTGAAACTAAAAAAACAAAAAAATTAGAAGATGCCCCATTTAATAAAATGCTTTATTTAGAGGCAATACCTGAATTTGAGAAATTAGTTTATAAACTAATGAAAAATCAATCGGAAAGCCCTCAACCTCAGCCAATCATAACTGATGATATTTCAGACGAATTAAAAAAGTTATTAGATAAAGTAGCCGAAGATGATGGTCAAGAATCAACAAGCATAGGTCCACCACCAGAACAAGTATTTGCAAAACCAATAGTAGGAGATATTATTCAATTAGGAGGTGAATTTGGAAAAGTTACTTTGGTAGAAAACGATACTATACAATTTGAAACTTTAACGAAAGAACAAGCTTCAGAAATACTTAACAGTCAATTTAAAGAATTGCAAAACACTTAAAATGGAAGAATTAGATCAGTATATAGATGAATTTGATAGTGTAAAAGACCATTATGAAATTGCTAAAATCAAAGAAAAGGAAGGTAAAATCTCTAATCTTAGCGAAATATCAGAGCCAGATGAAGATGGGATTATAGGTGAAATGTTTGATTTTGAAGCTAACAATAATGGCAGAAATATTCAAGGCAGAGTTTATTACGATCCTCCTACTGAGGATATTGTAGTTACACTTAACACTGGAAATACAATGGAAGAAGATGTTTTTTCACCTACGGAATTTTCTAAAATAATTGATAGTCTATATGAATATGGTTCAAATTTTGCAAAAGGTGGTATAACTGATGAAAAAAGAGAAAGAGTAATTGATTATTTTATAAATAATGAAGAAGATGAATATTTAATAGACCTTATGGGAGAAAATGGAGAAGATTTGTTAGATGATAGAAGTAAAAATTATGATGAAATTTATAAAAGGATAAGTGATAACAATAATAATGAAGATATTGAATACTATTTTAAAAAGTATTTAGATGATGGTAGTGGCATGGGACATTTAGCAAAAGGTGGTTATGTGAACCAGTATTTTGGTAAGGGATATGAAAATGATGCCATTATAGAACTTAAAAAAGCGTTGCCAAATCACACATTTGAGAAAGGCAACAATAGAATTATTGTTGATGATGGTAAATTTATAATCTTTACTGATGAGGGTAGATATGGTTTTATAAGAACTTATAGCAACGAGGGTAGTGAGGGAGGAATAGGTGTTGAAAAAATTGATGATGCAATAGAAGTTATAGAAGGTAAAAATTTTTATGCAAAAGGTGGAAAAATTAATAGTGATTTATATGATTTAGTATGGGATATCAAAGATACAAAAGGAAATATTGTAAAAATCCCTAAAACATATTCAGAGGAAGAGATTATTAATGAAATAGATTCATTTAACGATAAAAATGATGAGTGGCAAATTTCTGAAGAAATAGATGAGAACAAAACTCACTATATAATTAGTGGTTACAATGAAGAAGAATATGGTAAAGGTGGTCAAATTAAAGATTTAAGAGAATACTTTGATAAATATGATAATTATAATTATGGATATGGTGTAAATGAAAATAAAGATAAAACATACACTTTAGAAATTACTTATAGTGGTAAAAGAGGATATCCAAGAGATGCCGAAATCAAAGCTATGAGAAAACAGCGTCCTAATTTGCCACAAGGTTACGAATATATAAATACAAAACCTGAATGGTACAATGGATCACCAATGACTATAGAATCTATAAATGAACTGGATGAATATTACGATGATCGAGGTTATACAGAATATGAATTTTATGGTACAGCATATCATAGGTTTAAAAAATCTAAAGCAAGCAAAAAAACCAAACCTGTTGGCTTTAAATTTGACTTTTTTATTCCAAAAAAAATGGCTATAAAAGAGTTAGTAGAAGCTGGATTTATAAAAGAGGATATTGAAGATATTGAAGGTGAAGATTCAGTAATTATTTATAATCTTAATAAAGAAAACGCACCATTAACTACAAGTATCTATGGTGTATTAGAAGTCGAAGACGCAGTTGTATATGAAAAAAAGAATGGCAAATGGCAAATGTTAGATATTGATTACGATTATTTTGCAAAAGGTGGGCAGGTTTCAAAAGATGAAATGAAATCAGATATTATAAAAATAAAAAAATCTCGGTATTTTTCTCAACCATTCGCCATTCAGTTATACAAAAACGGAACAATTCAGATGGTAACTAACAAAGATATGTTTAGTACCAACTCTACATTGGAACAAATAAAAGGTCTTAATTATAAATATGATTTAGAGTTAATTGAAAAGTATGAAAAAGGGCAAAACCCTAAATTGCCTGAAAAAATAATTTATCCTATCGGATACAAAGATGAATTAGTTGCCCTAAAAGAATTTTACGGAAAAGATTATTGGTTATATAGATTGACACCAAATGAAAGTAAAAAAATGGCTACAGGTGGGGAAATTGAACACAAGGTAATGAGTTATCATTTACAAGCAGGGGACAAAATTTTTGATCCTCGTGATTCTTATCCTAAACTTTGGGGTGAAAAACCTAAAAAAAATATAAAACCAAAAAAAATAGAAAGTCTTGATAAATTTCATGAGTATACAGGTATTTGGTTTGAGGATGGAAGTTATACAAGAATTGGCAATCCATTTCATAATATAATATTAATTGCACCTAAAGAATTTGATGCAGAAAAAAGAAGAATAAATCGAAAATTTGAAAAAGGTGGAAAGGTAAGAACATTGAGCAAAGGTGATTCAGTTCTGTATCAAGACAAAACTTGGTATGTAACAGAAAAAAATGGTGCAGTTGGTATTGTTTCCTATCAACAAGGTGCTTGGGGTAGTGATTATCCATTTATTCCATTAACAAAGATTATACAAGAGGACGAACTATCAGATATGTATGGTAATAAGGTTTTTATTCCATATTCTTTTGAAAAATA
>TARA_B100000963_G_scaffold51312_1_pt1 | contig 15970 bp, 16 predicted proteins | sample TARA_B100000963 | Tara Oceans TARA_B100000963 (sample SAMEA2622097) | marine metagenome | biome: marine biome (ENVO:00000447); feature: surface water layer (ENVO:00002042); material: "saline water (ENVO:00002010), including plankton (ENVO:xxxxxxxx)" | depth 5 m | reverse complement strand
CTATTACTATGAAAAACTGAGGCGACAACTATCCTGACACAGGGGGAAAGATTACTGCCTCGCCTGCAGAGAACATATGCTAGCCCCTCCAAATTTCAGTCTACAAAATATTAGATCCGTGATATTTCTATATCCTCTCTAAATTTCCTTATTAGACTCATTTTATGTTGCTTGCATTTGGTGCCATTGTAGCGGGGTTATTTCTGCTAGTTTGGAGCGCAGATAAATTCATAGATGGCTCCGCAACAACAGCAAGATATGCTGGATTACCGCCATTGGTAATCGGAATGGTGATTGTTGGATTCGGCACGTCAGCACCAGAAATGATTGTTTCGGCAATGGCTGCCGGGGATGGGAACCCTGACTTGGCGCTGGGTAACGCTTTTGGCTCCAATATCGTCAATATCACACTGATACTTGGTGTTACCGCACTTATTTCGCCAATTCTCGTACAGTCCTCAATCATACGGAAAGAATTACCGCTTCTGTTCATAGTCGTCATTGGCTGCGGATTATTAATATTTGATGGTGCGATATCGACAATAGATGCTGGTTTGTTGCTGTTGGGATTCTTAGCATTCTTTACGTGGACTTTAGTATCAGGCTTAAAGTCTTCGGAAGATTCCTTAAATAAGGAACTTGAACAAGAGGTGAGCGATACTCAACTTCCGCTGAAAGTAGCCATCTTCTGGCTTATTACAGGTTTGATATTATTACTGATCAGCTCAAGAGTTCTAGTATGGGGCGCTGTCGAGATTGCCAGCATTCTGGGAGTGAGTGACCTTATAATTGGATTAACTGTTGTCGCACTTGGCACCTCTTTACCAGAACTAGCGGCATCAGTTATTGCAGCAAGGAAAGGTGAACACGATATTGCAATTGGGAATGTCGTTGGTTCCAATATCTTCAATATTCTGGCTGTTGTCGGCATTGCTGGGGTAATTGAGCCTATTTCAGCAATAGCTTCAGAGGTAATTTATCGTGACTGGAGCGTAATGTTATTTACTACATTACTCCTTTTAGTTATGGGTTATGGCTTTGGTCGCCAAGGCAGGATCAATAGATTTGAAGGCGCTCTCCTGTTGATTTCATACCTTGGGTACAATGGTTATTTAACTTGGAGTTTGATCTGAGAAAGTAAGTTTTAGTGTTTAGTATCACCGTTAATATGAGCTTTACTCATTAAGTAAAGACCTAGCGCCAATGCCATAATAGATACTGCCAGGAAAATAGCATCTAGCGGTGTCTGGAACCGAATATCGACAACGGCTCGAAAGAACTCAATAATCACAGCCAGAATAACAACTCTCGCAATCTTGTCTTTCAACTCATCAAATGAATTGACGTTAAAAGGGTGAGACGGGTAGTGAGTTTCTGCTTCATCAATAGGCGATACGAATAGTCTGTATATTCCCGTACCAAAGATGAGCAGAACAACCGCTATAAGATAAATATCTACTGCCATGATGATGTTTGGCACTACGGAATCATGAATGTTATTTCCAATTCCTAATAAGTAGTATTTTCCGACGGCGATAACTACGCCAATTATATCAGCTGTGCCAACCAGAAATAAAACTAGTGCCCCAAACAAGCTAGGAACAACAGCAAATAATACAAGTAGCCTTGAGCGCCACAAGAAATGTTCAAATTGGCTTTCATACTTGAAAGCTGGATACTTTTTATCATTCTGATCTTGCATTTAATTTAAAAATTCCGACAAGGGGAAAGTTAGATATTTTATATGTATCAGCATTCTATCCATTAATTCAACAACTCAATGTTAAATATTTCTTGCTGCTTACTTCGAGCCTGTAACAGGTTCTGTGTAACTGCCATTACTTAAAAGTGTCTCGGCAGCTCTAAAACCTGCAAGAAATGTCTCTATACACGCTAGCAGTTTTCTTAATATCTGGCTGAGGGAATTAAGCAGACCACCGTGTTGCAGTTGGCACAACTTGCTGAAGTGGCGTAATATTTATGGTGTCTTCTCGTATAAATAGCGCGTCATCCGGCCGGATTTGATTTCCTCTTTAAAGTCACTGCTTGTCAGTCTGTACTGGATGAAGTTTTCTGAGACACACAAGGTGTCATGAATATCACCGGGCAGGAAAACTCTGCAATCACCCGGCTTCATATTTTCTTTTCCTCTGGCCACCAGGTGTGTTCGCCCTTTTGCGGTCGTTACTTTCTTGTACGTGTTCATTTCCATTTCACCAGACTGTACCGCATAAAAAACCCAACCAGCTCCATGATCATGGGGCACTCTGTAGGTCCCATATTTCTCAGAATGAGCAAGTAAAATGAAACCATGCCTTTGATCAGAATAAAGCACCTGGGCGGCGGGTTTTTGTTTTACTATTTGGTCAAGCCATTCTTCTTTCTCTGTAGTCTTCGTCAACTCAACCAATAAGTCACGCACTCGTGTGGTAGTTTCAGAATTCAGTCCGGTCCAACAGGCTTTAATTTCATTCGTTACTCTAGCCAAACTATTGTTCACTATGTTTCCCTCTTTGCTGTATAAAGAAGGACACCATACAACTTCAAGTTAACTTCAAGTCAAGCCGTCTGACAAACCGCATTACTCACACTTCATAGTTCACCGAGTTTTTCAGTAATCGTGATTATTATTAATGAATCAGCCGACCTAGCGGACTTTGTTCCAGAGGTTTTGATTTTTCTTAAACGAAAAATAGTCTGCTGGTTCCCAGCAACAAGGGATGAGATCGTCAACGGCTTCTGGTGAAAAGTTACCGGATAACTGACCCATAATTTCCATGAGTCGCTCCCGACCGATCCGCATTAACTTTTTGCGATTAGCCGGGAAAAACAGGTTGCTCGACTTTTTAATGACTTCGTCGCTACCAGAGCTAATATAAGAAAGGTTTCTGGTTACCGGGCGCCCTACCGGCTCGGCAGGATGGGGCGGGTTCAACCGCGTTACAATAGCGCATTCGTACTGTTCACGGTCGACGCCCTTTTCATTACGAGGAATATAAGTCACCCCAAAACCAAGGGGGAAATACCCCACAATCTGCACAAACGCCTTGGCTAACTCAGCATTAAGTGCGCCCTTCTTAGCCAACTGCTCGATAAACACATAGCCTTTAGGCAGGTTTTTCTTAGAAAAATCCGGTTTGGTTGATAATACAATGGATGTGTAAATTTGCGGTATTTTGATCAGCTCGCCCACCCCGTTTTTCGACAAATAAGTGTCTTTCATCAGGGTCTGCATAAACACGTTGAGGGCCGTATGGCGCTGTACAAAACGGTCTCGCTCAGCCTTGTCGTTACCAATATAGCGCGGCAGCCCCAAACCATTTTTCAGGTATTCCAGGGTTTGCGTGAAGTTAATTTTAAGTAACTGTTTACGGGTAGGCTCATCGAGTACGCGAAACTCATCGAGTTTATTATCGTCACCATGCAAAATCCTAAGCGCCTCTGATGACTGTAGCCCGATGTCCTGTAGCAAGGCGCAGCTAATAATAGGGATGGCCACTTCTTCCTGCCACTTTTTATAATTTCTATGGTCGCCCTTAAACCGTAATAGCGAGTCTTTCACATGACGCAGATAACGGTTGCCCTGCACATCCATGTCCTGCACCTTATCCACCAGCCGCAAGGCCAGTACCGCTTTATAAAGTGGTTTTAAGCGTTGGTGCAGGCTCGCAAAATTGCGCTCTGGTCCGCGCGTAATAAGCATCAGGGTACCCAAAAATTTGGAGCTTAACATCTGGGTATCTTCAAAACTTTCGCCTTCGCACAGGGCAATTACCTTAAGGGCCACTGAATGGAGTCTTTCTACGCGGTGATGGCGCAGATCCTCGTGCGCTGCTGATAACTCTTTTATCTGTTTTCGCAGCAGCTCTGCTTTTACCTGACCTTTTTTCTGCTGTTCTGCACGAGTAAGTTGTTTTTGTAGCTCCTCAATCGCTGACTGCTGTGCATACACTTCTGCGAAGTATCGTTTGGCGTCACCGTATACCGATTCATGACGATCGTCTTTAGGGTGCACCTCTTCGATGAGCTGTTTTACCTGCAGAGTATAGTTATTGTCAGGGTGTTCAAACTTACTCACTGTAAACCTTGTTATTTTGTTTTTGTTTTCAACATGGTTTTGGTGGCGCGTTATAGCCACCGTTAGTCATTTACAGCTCCCTGTACAGTTCTGAGACATCGTCCGTGAACCGTATGTTATCGCAATACAAACGGAATTTAGGTATTTATATTTATATTGATACCCACAGTATACTAAAGGTGAAGATTTTTGCCCGAAACGGATGGCTGGGTGAGCGAGCTGAATTCACCCAGGATGTTGTCTTTTTCAGCTCTATAGAATGACGTTTTTCAAGCCGAACGTGGAGAGTACCTGCAAGGCAGTTCGGCAGATTGCGGTGGCAACGGCCACCGGCTTAATCAATATCGAGCGGCTCAGGTGAAAGTATAACGCCGGTGCTGTCGGCATACAGATGGTCTTCCGGCAGAAAGGTAACCCCGCCGAAGTTAACCGGCACATCAATATCACCGGTGCCCTGACTGTCGGCATTCACCGGAATAGAATTAACCGCCAGAATGCCCAGGTCAAAATCAGACAGGCTGTCGACTTCGCGAACGCAGCCGTAGCACACTACGCCTTCCCAGTTATTTTCGACTGCCAGTTGCGCAGATTCAGCATCAAACAACGCGCGACGCAGCGAGCCTCCACCGTCGATTAATAGTACTTTGCCATCGCCCGGCTCGGTGAGTACCCGGTCGATTAACTCCCTGTCCTCAAAACACTTCACGGTGGTAATTTCTCCACCAAAGGAATACCGACCGCCATAACTGGTGAAAATGGGATCGACCACGTCCACGTTATCGGCGAATAAATCACATAACTCAGAAGTGTTATAGTCCATGTTTGTACCCTGTTGGTAAGCTAGGTTTTCGGTTTTTAGCATAGCACTCTAACACTGATATCGCCTAGCGCAGAAATTGATTTTACTCACAAAAAGTTTGATTTCGCTCTACCCTCCTGCCGTTGCCAGCCGCTGTCATAAACCTTTAGCAAAACTGTCACTTGTGTTTCACGAACACTTTTTAACCTGATAGCGTTGATGAAAAGGAGCCGCGTGGGATGGGCCTGAAAAATTTAACCAAATACGATACTGCAATCTTTCACTGGTTGTACGATCTGACCAAGCACCGCGACTGCCGGGCTATTGTCTGGTTGTCACGCACCGGTGATGGTTACCTGTATTTTGTTATTGGCATGCTGCTGATGTGGTTCGAGCCTGAGCACGGTGAGATTTTTCTCTACACCGCGCTAATGGCGTATGGCCTGGAACTACCAATATATGTGGTATTAAAAAAGGCCTTTAAACGCCCTCGTCCGTGCGACTTTCTGGCAAACCTGACCGCTCATGTAACGCCGTCTGATAAATTCAGCCTGCCATCCGGTCATACCGCTGCGGCCTGGTTAATGGCTACCATCATCGCGTTTTACTACCCTTCTTTCGCACTGCTTGCCTACACCTGGGCGAGCCTGATTGGCTTGTCGCGCATATTGCTGGGCGTGCACTACCCTACAGACGTAATTGCTGGTGCCTTACTGGGCCTCACCATTGCCCAACTGAGTCTGACTATTCTGGTTTAACATGAAAATACTCTACGGCGTACAAGGTACCGGCAACGGTCACATTGCCCGTGCCCGCATTATGGCCGCGGCCATGGCTGAACGTGATGACATTGAAGTGGATTTTGTTTTTTCTGGTCGCGCGGCGGATGACTATTTCGACATGGAATGCTTTGGTGAGTACCGCACGTTCAGCGGCCTGACTTTTGCCACCCGCAAGGGGCAGGTTAGTCAGTGGGAAACGCTGAAAAACGCCAAACCATTGCAACTATACCGGGATATCCGGCAACTTGATGTGAGCGGTTACGACCTGTTGCTGAACGACTTTGAACCCGTCACAGCCTGGGCCGCCCGGCGTCAGGGGTTAACTTCGATATCGGTGAGTCATCAGGCCGCTTTCAGTCACGATATTCCCCGCGCCAGCGAGCATTTTACTGATAAGCTTATTATGCGCAGTTTTGCCCCCACTGACATTCAGTTAGGCGTGCACTGGTTTCACTTTGAAAAACCCATAGTACCGCCGTTTATTACGGATAAACCGGCGCCGCACCCGGCTAACAGCCACACGCTGGTATACCTGCCTTTTGAAGAGCTCGACGATATTCAGTTGCTGCTGGAGCCGCTCACCGAGCAACACTTTGTGTGCTTTCACCCCAAGGTGAAACAGCAACACACGCAAGGGCACATCGAATGGCACCCGCCTTCTAAGCCGGGCTTCCGCCATGCTCTGCAACATTGCTCCGGTGTGATCAGCAACGGCGGTTTTGAACTGGCCAGTGAATCACTGCAACTGAAAAAGAAACTGCTGGTAAAACCCCTGAACGGCCAGTTTGAACAACTCTCTAACCTCAAAACCCTGATGTCACTGGGCCTCTGTCAGCCCCTTTACCAACTCGATACGGATACCGTGGAAGAGTGGTTACTGGAGCCGGCCAGTGAAGGGTTGCAGTTCCCCGACGATCCAACCCCTATGCTCGACTGGATTGTGGCCGGTGACTGGCACAACACCAAACCGCTGTGCGAAGCACTGTGGAAACAGGTAAATTTTGGTCCAAAGACCCGTGAACGTTTGATGTCACTTGCATTTTAATCTCCCTCTGCGATGATATCGGCACTTTTTATTTGGGGAGTGAGTGCGTGGCAAAACGTGTTGCATTATTACTGGTGTTGTTACTGAGTATTTCGGCCTGTGGATACCGCGGCGTCTTATATTTACCGGAGCAACCGCCGGCCAGTGATAGTGAACCTGCTGACGACTCGACTCCTGATACATCCGGAGATTCTCGCTAGTGGACTACTTCAGTTACAAAAACCAATCGCTGCACGCTGAAGACATTGACGTAAAGGTGCTGGCCGCCCAGTACGGCACCCCGTTATACGTGTATTCACGTGCCACCCTCGAGCGTCACTGGCACGCCTTTAACGATGCGCTGGGCGATCATCCCCACCTGATTTGCTACGCGGTAAAAGCCAACTCCAATATTGGTGTGCTGAGCGTACTGGCTAAACTGGGTTCTGGATTCGATATCGTTTCAGGCGGCGAACTTGCCCGTGTTATTGAGGCCGGCGGCGACATGAGCAAGGTAGTGTTCTCTGGCGTGGGTAAAACCCCGGAAGAGATCGAGTTTGCCCTGCAACAAGGTATTCACTGCTTTAACGTAGAATCGGAGCCGGAGCTTGAGCGTATCAATGCGGTAGCCGGTAAGCTGGGCAAAAAGGCACCTATCTCGCTGCGCATTAATCCCGATGTGGATGCTAAAACTCACCCGTACATTTCTACCGGTTTAAAGGCCAATAAGTTTGGCATTGCCCGTGAGCGTGCCGTAGAGGTATATAGCCTGGCAGCCAGCCTGGAACACCTTAACGTGGTAGGTATGGACTGCCATATTGGTTCACAGCTTACCGAAACCGGCCCTTTTGTGGATGCGCTGGACCGCTTACTGGAACTGGTGGATGAACTGTCGGCCAAGGGCATTGAAATCAGTCACCTCGACGTTGGTGGTGGTCTGGGTGTTACTTACAAAGATGAAACACCGCCGCACCCGAAAGAGTACGCCAAAGCCATTGCAGCAAAGATGGCCGGTCGCGAGCACTTAACGCTGATCATGGAGCCAGGGCGCGCTATTGCCGCTAACGCCGGCATCATGCTTACCAAGGTAGAGTTTGTAAAAGAAGGCGAGGATAAAAGCTTCGCCATTGTGGATGCGGCCATGAATGATCTCATTCGCCCGTCGCTCTACTCGGCCTGGATGTCGATTATTCCGGTAGATGAAAACCCGGCCCACAAACCCCATGTGTATGATGTGGTTGGCCCAATTTGCGAGACCGGTGATTTTATTGGTAAAGACCGCGAACTGGCGATTGCCCCGGGCGACCTCCTGGCGGTACGTAGCGCCGGTGCTTACGGGTTTGTAATGGCTTCTAATTACAATACGCGCTGCCGCCCGGCAGAGTTACTGGTAGATAAAAGCGATGTTCATGTGGTCAGAGAAAGAGAAAATCTAAAAGATCTCTGGAAAGGTGAGCATAAAGTTACGTAAACTAGAGCTATTCTAATAAGTCCTGTTGCGCTAAAACCCGTTGTTGTTTGTTGGGTTATTGTGATGAACACTGCATCACCTTCTCTGCCATAACAACACCGGGTACCAAATAAAAATAGTCAGCAACACTTAAATAAACAGGCCCAGGATGCTGGTAAACTTTTCTAAAATGCACGGTCTCGGCAATGACTTCATGGTTATTGATAATGTGACCCAAAATGTTTTTTTCTCTCCGGAGAAAATCCAGCAGCTTGCCGACCGCAATTTTGGTATTGGGTTCGATCAACTCCTGATGGTTGAGCCGCCATACGATCCGGACCAGGATTTTCATTACCGCATTTTTAACGCCGACGGCTCAGAAGTGTCGCAATGCGGTAATGGGGCGCGTTGCTTTGCGCGCTTTGTAAAGCTCAAAGGTTTAATCAACCGCAACAAGATTCTGGTGAGCACCAAAGCCGGCAAGATGATCCTGTATCTCGAAAAGGACGGTCAGGTAACGGTAAACATGGGGGTACCGAATTTCACCCCGGCAGAAATCCCGTTAAAGGCTAACAAAGAAGAAAAAACCTATATTATTCGGGCCGACGATAGCACCCACTTTTGTGGTGCGGTCTCCATGGGTAATCCCCATTGCGTGCTGGAGGTTGACAACACCGAAAGCGCCGATGTGGAAACGGTCGGGCCACAACTGGAGCGCCACGAGCGTTTTCCTGAAGGGGTTAACGTGGGCTTTATGCAGCTATTGTCGGCCGAACACATTCGCCTCAGAGTATTTGAACGTGGTGCCGGAGAAACCCTGGCATGTGGCAGCGGAGCATGCGCAGCAGTTGCAATAGGACAAATACAAGGTAAATTAGGGAAAGACGTTCAGGTGGATTTACCTGGCGGGCGCTTACGCATCCGCTGGCAAGGGCCAGGAAGCCCGTTAAAAATGACCGGACCGGCTGAGCATGTATACGACGGAACAATAAATATATGAATGAACTATCAGGACAGGCCAATACAACTCTGCAGTTTGATACCGACTTTCCTGAGGTAGGCGAGTTGACTGCCGAACAAGTAAGTCAGTACCTGGTCGAGAATCCTGATTTTTTTATTCAGCATCCGAGCATTTTAGAAGCGCTGCAAATCCCCCATCTACAGAAAGGCAGCGTGTCGCTGGTAGAATTGCAGAGTGAGCAGTTGCGCAAAAAGGTGCGCTTGCTCAACTATAAACTTAGTCAGTTGATTGGCATTGCCAAACAGAACGAAAAAATTTACCGCGCCTATGCCGACTTAAATCTACGCCTGTTAACCTGCAAAGACGTGGGTGAAATGCTACTTAAACTGCAGGAAACTCTGCAGGATGAACTGGGACTGGCGAGTGTCGAACTCAAGCTGTTTAAAGGCGCCAATGCGCTGCCGGAATTACAGCAACGGCTGTTTATGGAAAAACGCTTTAAACAGGGGCCGTACTTCTTTGGCCGCCTCAGCCAGCATGAAAAACAACTGTTGTTTGGCAACGAAGTAGCAGAATCCGTGGCTTTAATCCTACTGGGTGAAAACCGCAATTTAGGCGTGCTGGCGGTTGGCAGCCGCAGTGCCGACCACTTTACCCCCGATATGGACACCCTGCTGTTAAACCAGCTACGCGAAGTCCTCAATGTAGTTCTGCCCGAGAAACTGCGTTACTGATGAGTGCATCGGCAGCCGACACTCCTGTATCGCTGGCGCCGGACTGCGAACACTGGCTGAACAAGTTTATTGATTACCTGCGTTACGAACGCGGCCTGTCTGATCACACCATCAAAAATTACGCCCGACAGCTTGAACAAATTGCGCTGAGTCTTGAGCTGACGAGCTGGCAGCAACTGAACCAGGCAGCGGTAAAAAAAGCCGTCGCCATTGCCCGCAAACAAAACCTCGGCGCTCGCAGCACTGCACTACGCTTATCTGCACTGCGCACGTTTTGTAAATATCTATTGCGCCACCAGATTATCGACATCGACCCGGTAGAAGGCATTTCCGCCCCCAAAGCAGAGAAGCCCCTGCCCAAACAGATGTCGGTGGACGATATGTCTGCCTTGCTGAATGAGTCGGATGATGAAGAGATCGTTATCCGCGACCAGGCCATGTTTGAACTGATGTACGGATGTGGTTTACGCCTCAGCGAGCTTACTTCACTGGAGCTTAAGCACATTACCAACGACCGTCAGTTACGCGTAACAGGCAAAGGCAACAAGCAACGCCTGCTGCCCATTGGCCGTAAAGCCTGGAAGGCTCTGCAGCGCTGGCTGGCCATTCGCAGTCATTGGGGCGCGGGCCTGGATGATGCAGTGTTTATCAGCCGTCAGAAGCGACGGATATCCAATCGTCAGGTAGGCAACCGCCTCACGGAAATGGCGCGGCGGCAAACCCTTAACCAGCGCATTAACCCGCACAAATTACGCCACTCGTTTGCTACCCATGTGTTGGAGTCGAGCAGTGATTTACGCGCAGTTCAGGAGTTATTAGGCCACGCTAATCTGTCGACCACTCAGGTGTACACTCATCTGGATTTTCAACATTTAGCCAAAGTGTATGATACAGCCCACCCTCGCGCCCGTAAGAAGAAAGACTAAACAGCCAGTCAGGAATTTTTGATGCAATGCTACCGCCCGGTTTCGCCGGTTAAAGCCATGACCTTTGATTTAGACGACACCCTGTACGATAACGAACCTATTATTGCAGGCGCTACCCAGGCCCTTAATGATCGGATTGCCGAGCTTTATCCGGCCGCCGCCGCACTACCCGCCACACAATGGGCTGCTATTAAGCGGGACCTGATTAAAGGCAACCAGGGATTAGCGTCGGACATGGGCCGATTACGCTACGAAACCCTGTATCACGGACTGGCTGCAGAGAAGTTAGACGATGACCAGCGACACCAGGCGGCACAATCGTTATTTGACTATTTTTATCATGCCCGCAGCGACTTTGCTGTGACTGATGAAGTCAGGCAGGTACTGGCCGCACTGGCCGCAAAAGTCCCGTTAATCGCCATTACCAATGGCAATGTGGACACGGTACAAATAGGTATTGATGAGTTTTTCACTGCTACCTATCACGCCAGTCTGGGCAGACCCAGCAAACCCCACCGCCATATGTTTGATGAAGCCGCACAAACCTTAGATCTTGCGCCGCAGGACATTCTCCATGTGGGCGACAACCTCGAAAAAGACGTGCTCGGCGCACACCGGGCGGGCTTACAAACCGCCTGGATTGCGGTAAACCGGCCCATGGACTTACGTCATGAAGACGTAAGTGTGCTGCCCAGTGTTCATCTGCACAGCCTGGCTGAATTATTGTGGTTTGTTGACTGACAACCTTTACAACACCTAATCAGAAATAATCGGAAATATCATGCAAATTATTCAGCACAGCGAAGACCTGGCCACAGCCACCGGCACCATGCGCAACTATATTTATCGCCCGGCCAGTGAACAACGCTATCCGGCTATCGTTTTTTACTCTGAAATATTTCAGCACACCGCGCCCATCGCTCGCTCAGCGGCGATAATGGCAAGCCACGGGTTTGTGGTTATTGTGCCGGAAGTCTTCCACGAGCTGAACCCCATTGGCACGGTACTTGGCTATGATGATGAGGGCAAAGACAAAGGCAATAACGACAAATGGCAAAAGCCATTAACCAGTTACGACTCAGACCTTGAAGCTATTATTGCGCACTGTAAAGCCGCGCCTTACTGCACCGGCGCCGTTGGAGCCATGGGCGTTTGCCTTGGTGGCCACCTGGCTTACCGCGCCGCAATTAACCCGGCTGTGGCCAGCGCTTATTGCCTGTATGCCACCGACATTCACAGCGACACCCTGCCAGCCAGCGACGCAGACCAAAGCTTCAACCGCATGGCCGACATTCAGGGCGAAGTGTACTTTGTGTGGGGTAAACAAGACCCCCACGTGCCGGCCGAAGGGCGTTTGAAGATTTATCAGCAATGCGTAGCCAGCGGCCTCAATTACCAGTGGCAGGAAGTGAACGCCGTACACGCCTTTATGCGCGATGAAGGCGAGCGGTATGACGGCGCACTGGCGTTACAGATGTATCAGCAAGCTGTGCAGTTTTTTCAGCGCACGTTGCTTAGCTAAATGGCTAATTTAAACGTCACCGAGAGGGGCGACCCCGGATATTGCGATGCAATTCCGGGATTTAAAACGCTAAGGCGTTTTAAAACATTGCGTTAGCGAGGGATTTTTGTACGCCCTGGGCGGTCTCAGATTTCAGTTCAAACTCAAGTGGTGTGGATTGCCCTGACACAAAGATTTTAAGTTCTGCGTCGAGGTCGAAATGACCAGCAGTTTCTACCTTAAACTGAGTGATCGCTTTATAGGGAATGGAGTGGTAATCCACTTTACGACCGGTCATGCCCTGCTTGTCGATAAACATAAACCGGTTACTGGTAAAGACTATTAAATCTCTCACCAGTTTGTAAGCACTTACCACCCTTTCACTGTCACCCAATATGGGTGCCAGCTCTTCCTGAACCTCAGCTACATCTACTTCACTGGCATTGCCCATGAGTGCGTCGAGTAAGCCCATAAATCCTCCGATAAAGTTTAATTACAAGCTAAACTATCGCTAACTTGATGTCAGAATACAAGTTTTACAAAGTCCCATAGCCGGCAAACTAGTAACAGGGTGTAAATTGTTTGCTGTGCGCATATCACGCTACCTTTGTCATGAGCCCCCCCTCATTTCGCATCTGCCCTTATACATTGCCTCAAATCAGCGGTTTAATCTGCGATTCATCCCAAATACAGGCAGGCTGGACTATCCATTTGACATTACAGTTACCTACCGGATAGGTTAAGCTACTATAGTCTCACAGGCTTCCTTGCAAACTGAAGCTTTTAAATATTAAGGCTAATATCAGAACCGCGAGCGACTGGTATACAGTCGCCGGTAACAGCGCAGGATGCGTTGATAAAAGGAAACGATTTTGACAGATACTAACAATACGGTGACCTTTGACGATATCCACCAGGCCTCTCTGCGCCTGATTGGCAAAGTCAGTCGCACACCGTTACTGGAGTCTACCCGCCTGAATCAATGGCTGGGACAGCGCATTTTATTTAAAACCGAATGCCTGCAAACTACCGGTGCATTCAAACTGCGCGGTGCCACTAACTTTATCGCCAGTTTGCAGGAGCAGGGCAATATTCCCCGCCATATCGTAGCAAATAGCTCCGGCAACCATGCTCAGGCTGTGGCCTATGCCGCCTCGCAAGCAGGTATACCGGTAACGATTTTCTCTACGGAAAACATCTCCGAGGTAAAAGCAGCGGCGACCGAGGATTATGGCGCAGAGCTGCGCCTGTACGCCACTCGCCCGGAAGCCGATGAAGCTGTAAAACAGGCTGCCAAACAAGAAGGTGTAGTGTGGATCCCGCCATTTAATCACCCGTTAATTGTGGCCGGTCAAGGCACCGCTACTCTGGAAGCTATCCAGGATGCCGATCACGTAGACGCCGTATTCGCCCCCTGTGGTGGTGGCGGCCTGCTAAGCGGCAGCTTGCTGGCTACCCGCCATCTGGCCTCCCATGCCAAAGTGATTGGTGCCGAGCCGCTTGTTGCGAACGATGCAGCTCGCTCGTTACAATCTGGCGTAATTGAATCCCTTAGCGGGCCGGTTTCAACCTTAGCTGATGGCGCTGCGACGCCTTCGGTAGGTGATGTGACCTTCCCGATATTGCAACAACTCGACGACTTTTACGAAGTCAACGAGCAGCAAATAGCCTACTGGACTCAGTGGTTGCAGCATCTGCTAAAATTACACGTAGAGCCCACCAGCGCCATGAGTATGGCGGCCGTTGCCGCGTGGGCAGTGAATTCGCCTAAAGGGCAAACCGCTGTGGTTATCCTTTCTGGTGGCAATATCAGTAAAGCCACCATGACCAAGGTCTGGGATACCGACTATTTATTACAGCCCCCTATCATTGAATAACAGCAAACTGAATAACACTATGCATAAAAAATCATTGCTCACCCTCTCTGCCACTTTGTTCTTTTCTGTCGGCATCAGCCTGTCGCTGAGTGCCGCTACCCTGGTCACTAATGTGAAAGGTTACACCCTTAACGAACAAGGCAAACTTATCCAGTTTAAGCGCCTACTGGTTGATGATAACGGTAAGGTAGTCAGCCTGGATCCCAACAAAGTGCCGGCAGGCACAACTAAGCTGGACGGCCACGACAAAGTCCTGTTGCCGGGCCTGATTGATGCTCACGGACACTTACTGGGTCTGGGCGGTAACCTGCTGGAAGTCGACCTGCGCGAAAGTGGCACTATGCAGGAAGCAGCGCAGTGGGTAGCGCAATATGCCATGGGCCATGCAGACCAGGAATGGATTAAAGGCCGGGGTTGGAATCAGGAACTCTGGAGCGACCGCTCTTTTCCCAATGCAGAAGTACTCGATGACGTTATCAGCAATAAGCCGGTTTGGTTAACCCGGGTCGACGGCCATGCCGCCTGGGTAAACACTAAAGCACTGGAACTGGCAGGCATCACTAACGATACACCTGATCCCACCGGCGGCCAGATTATTCGTGACGAAAATGGCCAGGCCACCGGCGTACTGATTGATAACGCCATGGACCTGGTTGCTGAGGTTATGCCTAAGCAAAGCAGCAAGCTATACCAGGCGCAGCTCAATGCAGCAGGTGAGCACTTACTATCTGTCGGCATTACCGCCATGCACGATGCCGGCATTGGCCATCACGTCTACGATTTTTACCTGGCACGGGCAGCCGAACAGAACCTGCCGGTGCGCATTTACGCAATGTTAAGCGCAACCGATCCTACCCTGCCTGATATGCTGGATACCGGCATTATTCGTAGCAGCGACGACTTCCTGTTTATCCGTAGTGTTAAAGCCTATGGTGACGGCGCGCTGGGCAGCCGCGGCGCAGCACTGATTAAACCTTACAGCGACGCGCCCCACCAGCACGGCTTACTGCTCACACAACCGGAAGACTTTCCTAAGATCTTTCAACAAGTGTTGGGCGCAGGCTTTCAGCTGAACTTTCACGCCATTGGCGACCGCGCTAATCAAATGGTATTGGATGAATTTGAGCGTACCTTCAGCTCCACAGGAGGCCAGGAACTGCGAAACCGCGTAGAGCACGCCCAGGTAATAGCAGTAGAAGATTTATCGCGTTTTGCCGAGTTAAAGGTATTACCTTCCATGCAGCCTACCCACGCCACCAGTGATAAAAACATGGCCGAAGACCGCTTAGGCAAAGAGCGTATGGAAGGCGCTTACGCCTGGAAAACGTTAATCGACAGCGGCATTCCATTACCTCTGGGCTCAGACTTTCCGGTAGAACTGGCCAATCCGTTTTATGGCCTGCATGCAGCGGTTACCCGTCAGGACAGAAACAATCAACCTGTGGCAGGCTGGTACCCTGAACAGGCGTTAACCATAGAACAAGCGTTTAAGGGTTTCACGCTGGACGCCGCCTACGCCGCCCACATGGAAGACGCCCTGGGTACCTTAACACCAGGCAAATGGGCCGATTTCATTCTGGTCGATCAGGATATTTTTGAAGTACCGGCCCAGGACATTTGGAAAACCAAGGTTATTCAAACCTGGGTGGCCGGTGAGAAAGTGTTCGACGCGAATACCTCTGTCGAATAACCTTTAAATACCTGCGGCTTCAGGCCGCAGGCTCTCACTTCGAAGCTCCATGCTTCATGCTTCATGCAATTTTTAAATTCCCCTTATTACAAAGTCCTTTGTTGTTTAGATTATCAGTTATCTGCCCTCCATTCAGATCCACCTTGAT
>TARA_B100000963_G_scaffold103027_1_pt1 | contig 15995 bp, 8 predicted proteins | sample TARA_B100000963 | Tara Oceans TARA_B100000963 (sample SAMEA2622097) | marine metagenome | biome: marine biome (ENVO:00000447); feature: surface water layer (ENVO:00002042); material: "saline water (ENVO:00002010), including plankton (ENVO:xxxxxxxx)" | depth 5 m | reverse complement strand
TACTTTTCAAGACATAGTAAGGAACGAACTTAAGCGTGAAAGGTTACAAAGTATGACTAAACAAAATGATTGATCAATTAAAAGAAAAGTTGGCAGAAAGGAAAAACAAATGGTGGGAGTGGCATAAGAAAAACCCGCAAGTATGGGAGAAGTTTGAGGAGTACACTTTCCAAGCCATAGAAAGCGGTATGAAGCACTATTCACAATGGGCAATAGTCAATAGAATTCGTTGGAACAAAGAGATAGAAACAAGAGGTGGGGAGTTTAAGATAAGTAACGACTACATTTGTTTTTATGCAAGACTGTTTCATGCCTTACACCCTGAGTACAAAGACTTCTTTACAGTCAAACCCCTCAAAGAAGAAAAAGAAATAGCTGAACTAAAGCGTCTAGGTTTCCAAGAAACTATTTCTTAATAAATTTTTTTGGTTTTCACCTGCCTATTTTAATTTTTAAAATCGCAGCACAGGAGGCTGCAGAAACTTTTTCTTAATTAAATGTTTTGTACTATCGGAATGTTTGCTTTTTTTCTAAGTTCAGGAACGACAGATAATCTTTGGTCTCTTTCTGCTATGAGTTGATCTAGCAAGTCTCTTTTAGCGAAAGCTGATATATCATCTCTTTGCAATAGATTGTCTCTCCTCATACGCCAATTCTCAAGGTATCTGTTGAGAGCATTGACTGTTCCTTTGACATTCAAGACATCAAGATTTGTGGCTCTGTAAGAAGCTAATTCGTCCAATCTACCCGCTTTTCTAAGCTTGTTGGTTGATTGTACTACTCTTCTAACTTCATCTCTGAGTTCATAGAATTGTTGTTGTAGTCCGCCACCTCTGTCTGCATTGATCAAAAATCTACTTAACACAGGCACAGTATTAATATCAGGTGGTAAGTACGGCTCTCCCGTTACTCCTCTGGTTACTGCGTCAATAACATCTAAGACATAACCACCTAAAGTTCCCGTATATCCTTTGAAAACGTGTTCAATTTTTATTGGCGACAGGTTGAAGGTTTCTCCTACATTTTTAAAAAGTTGGTTAGTGCCAGGTCTGGCTTGTAGTCCTGGCTCTAGTTGTAGTTGGTAGTATGGAACAATCTCTGTATTGGTAAATGAGTTCCTATTTAGATAGACCTCTGCTATTGGCTTGATTGCTTGTATGCCAAATCCCGCTTCAAAGAATGGAATGTTTGCTGATGTGCCTAGTTGTCTGAGGATCGAGTCTTTTGCTTCTCCAATAGCTTTATTCGATAGAGCGTCCTCTCCCACAAATACATCAAGCACTCTTTCAGGTATAGCTTTAAACATCATGCCGACTTCAAATGGTATAGGTATCTTGATAGCGGGTAAGCCATTACCTAATGGTATAAGCCAATTATCATCTCTGACTTCACGCCTTACATTCTTATATTCATCTGTGTCTGAGACAAGCAGATAATACATAGCCGTAAGAGCCGTTAAAGCTCCACCACGCTTCAAAAATGCTAATTGTATGTCCCTCTTTACCTCGTCTAAAGATCGTCCGTCTAAACCCTCGAAATTCTGTGTAGCAGAATACTTACCACTAGCACTTCTCCAAAGGACATCAAGACCTTGTATTCTTGCATTTAAGAATGGAATCGCTGATGTAACAATTCTGAAAGCGGGAGAAAGTCCACGCCTTCCAAAGTTAATTATCTCCAACGCTTGATAGGCGGCTTCCGATCTTGCTACTGCTTCTGTTTCGCCTTTGTCTTTTAGCTTCTTGTAAACAGCTTCATACACAGCAAGTCTAGTAGCTCCGTCTGATTTAGTTGTATATGCTCCTAATCCGTCCCACGCTTTGATAAATAAGTTTTCAAGATTCATGCTGTTATCTGAATTCAAGCCATTCTGACGCATTGATCTTGTAACTAATTGTTTGATAGACCCCTCATCATTTGCAAAGTCATAACCACCTAGTACACCTGATCTTTCCAATATGTCTTGATCTCTAAACATATTTTTAAAGGTACTAATTACAGGAGTGAAACCCTCTCCATTTACCGACAGAGGTGCACCCGAAGTAACTGCTGCAGATAAAGTATCACGCAATAAGTTTACTGCCATAAATCCTGGATCACGGGTTACTGCGTCTCTCAATATTCTTGCAGGGAAACCTAACATCTGCGTAAGAAAGTCCGTGCTAACTCCACCTATTCCATTGATTGCATTGTAAAGCTCAACATCTTCTAGTGCTGCATATTTATCTACACCATCTTCAAAAAATTTAATTACATTTTTTCCTCTAGCTTTTTGTTTTGGAATGACCTCTGCGTCTCCGCTTTCTTCCATACTTCTTACAAGCTTACTAACACCATCATTTTTTAGAGAGGCAGTTAATAAAGATAGAGAATTTCTTGAAATAGCTTCTATCACTCCAATATCTAATTGCTTTTCTGATCCTTCTAACTTAATTGACAAAGGATTGTTTGGCAGCACACCCGCTGCAATACGAGGACCTTCAACTGCTCCGTCAATCATCTGTCTATAAAATGGATAGTAAGATGAATGTGTACGCCACATATCTGCCATTTCAGAGTCCAATAAACCTTTAGCTTGTGCAAAATCTAAAAGCTTGTTATTCCATTTTTGATAGTTATTAAAAGCTTCGACTACTTCTGGATTGTTTGTTTCTATTTCACTTATAGCTTCCAACGCTCTTGGAGTTAGTCTGCCGTTTTCTACAAAAGGACTTTCTATTTCTCTGCCATTTTCAGTCAAAGTTTTAGTTCTTCGCAAAGAAGCGTAGGTCTTGAATATTCTTTCGCCATCTACAGTTGGATCAGCAAACAATGGCATCATAAATTTTGTTAGTCCACCAACGCTTGTATCTCCTTCAATAAATGGATTGTGTACAGTATCTATTTCTAAATCTTCTCCAAATGGTAAACCAACACCATCTTCGTACTGATCTGTAATATAACCATTCTGCAACATATGTTGGAAATAACCTCTTGCTCTATCTGCCATACGGATAGCAGCTATAGCAGATGTTGCTGCAGTATTTAAAACCCTTCTTAGTTCTTCGTTTTCAACACCTGCTTGAACAAGCTTTTTATCAATAGCGTCATATTTATCTATAATTTGTGTTCTAAAGTTTTTAAAATAATCTGCTATACCTTTTTTAGTTGTAGATATTACGCCCTCTGGATCGCCAAAAGAATCTATTGGGTCTTTAACTAAATCTATAAGTCTTGCTCCAAAAGATTTGATAGGCGGTACATAACCAGGATCAACTTGATCTGCTACATCTGAAATGTAATCAGGCGTAGTTGGTCTGCTAAAGTTAGGTATATCATCATCAGGTGTTTTAGGATTAGGATCGTTATTGAATTCTTCAAAGGCATCTATAGCTATGTCAGAAGCATTAGGATTGACTGTAGGTTTTTCGCCATTAGGCATACCTTTTACTTCTTCTTCAACTTTGGCTACATTTTCATTAATCCTTTTTTGTTCTGATTGACTTTCAGGAAATGTATTACGACCACCTCTTTCAAAGATTTTAATTTTTGCAGGTATTATTTCGTCTAATATTTTTTGTTCAGGTGTATATGCTAATTGTGGTTTTAAACCTTTTAAATCAGCTATGACTTCTACTTCTTCTTCTATAGCTTCTGCTATTGCTCCAAATTCTTCATCAATTTCATATTCTTTTTGTCGCTCAACTTCGTTTTCATGTTCATAAAGAGCATCTTCAAATTCATCTTCTGTTTCATATTCATCTCGTCTTGGTCGTTCTATTCCTGAAAAATATCCTCCACCTGCTTCAAGAGCATTATCAAATAGAATATTTTGTATAGGTTTATACATTCCATCGCCTTTTACTATTAAAGATTTAACATAAGGCATATATGCTTTTACTCTGTCCAAAGGAACTTCAAATCTATATATAGTTTGTGGCAATATAGCTGTGTCAGTCATCTCCTTTCTTAGTTCTTCAAGTTTTTCTCTTTCCTCTCTTTTTTCTTTATCAAGAATATATCCACCTAAAGTATCATCTAAATTAACAGGAGTTAATTCAGCTTCTGCAGAATCTAAAATAGCTTGTGCATTTGATCCTAAAGGTATTTTTCTAGTTGGTACAGATATACTGCCCATTTCTTCTCTAATTAAACTAGTAGATGAAAAATCATCAAATGCGTGTTGTGCTTGTTTTAATTCAAATCCTTGTGGATTATTTAATGCTCTATATAAAATTAAGTTACCACGCTTATTTGTGAATTGACTAAGAAACCAATCCATATGTTTTTTTAATATAGGATTTTTAGCTATTGCATTAATAAAAGAAAAGTCCTCTGTTTTTAAGGGTGCTAATTCTAATTTTAATGTTCCATCTGAATTTACTATATCTTTTGCTTTTCCCTTTCTTGATTGTCTTAAATATTTTCCAAAACTTTTTATATAATCAGATTTTTTTACAAAATCTCTAGCTTGTTGTTGTATATCTACTATGGTTTTATCTGCCATAGGATTATCTCCTTTGTATAATCTTTTAGATATATCTTCATCTGTCTCATTAGTAACATAAGTTGATCCATCTCTTGATGGTTGTTCTACTAGTTTTCTTTTATGAAAAGGATAAAGTCTGCCAAAAAAAGTTTCATTATCAGGTAAAAGATCGTACATATAATATTTTCTAGCTCGTACACGATCTCCGTATTGAGATCGATCTCCTGTATATACAGTTTTACTGCCTTTCATTTTTGCAAAACTAGGCACATCTTCTTCATTAGGATCAGGAAATAAAGGTAGTTGTCCTTCTCCTCCAAGTATTTGTTCTATTCTAAAATTAACATCATCATAAGTTTTTCTTAAACGAGCCAATCTGTTTTTTGTTTTCTTAGAAGGAAAACGCAAATCTTTATATTCCAATTCATTTATAAATGACTCGTAATCTTCTTTAGTTCTTTCTAATATTTCTAAAGGTGCAGTAGCAATTTCTTTTGCTGTTTGAGGATATTTAGTCATGCCCTTTATAGGTAGCTTTCTTGAAAAAGAGGGTAAATCTGTGTCTGTTCTTACTGATTCTGTTACTTGTGCGGGAGCTTGTGCTCCTTCATCATAAACAAACATTCTTCTATTTAACTGCATTAAATCTCTTTCAGATAAATTAGTTGCTTCTGTTATTGTTTCTAAAAACGCACTAAAAGCTGTACCTCTTTTTGCATCTAAACCAAAAATCCTTTTCAAAGAATCAATTAATTGCGACCATAAACTTTTCTTAGCTTTGCCAAACTTAATAGATTTTAAATTTTCTTGAAATGCTCTATCTGTTAAACCTTGTGCAATATACTCTTGAATATTTATAGCACCATAATACTCATGCCATTTAGCATCTGGTGGTATGTTCCTTTCGCCTTTTCTGTAAGACTTTAAAAATTTATCGTAAGAAGAATTATATTTTGTAGATAAATGTTCTCGATATGCTTTGAGTTGTTCTCCTAATTCAGCTTCTAATCTACCTTGTTTTTTATAAAATCTATCTTTATCAGTATCACGATCATTAAGTTTATTTTTAAGCTTTCCATCTCTGATGTATCTATCTAAATCTTCATTAGTTACATATCTATCAGGTCCACGCTCTATATATGATTGCGTAGCTTGATGTGCAATTTCATGTAATAAAATATCCCAATTAAGTCCTTTAGGTTTCATTTCAATTACATGATGTACTTGGTTATTATATTCAACAGCAGGTACAGCAAATCCTGCAGTATATTTACCACCATATTTTTTATTGAATAATGTTGGGTGTCTATCTTTTGAAGTTTTGTTTATATGTATGGTGTAAACTTTTTCGAAGTTTCGAGCAGGATTTTCAATTTGTAATTTTTTAGAAACAGCAATAGTATCTTTTAAACTTTTCTGTAATCGTTCGGCAATAATTGCATAGTCTCTACTAGGTACATTTTCTATATACCAATCTAAAACATCTACGGAGTCCTTTACTGATCCATTTGGATTTTGTTCTCTTGTTAAATTAGCTGTTGGTCTTATATTTTTAAAGCCATCGTTTATAGTCTTTCTATCTTGTTTATCTTGTTCAGGAGTTAAATCTCCATAATTCGGATATAGCACTCTTGAGCCATCACTCATAAGAATTCCTGTAATTCTTTGACCATCTATAGTTAATGGTGTAGTAGCTACATCTTCTTCTATTTCCTCGTCTCTTTGTCTTGAATATTCTTCTTCTGTTGCTTTGAACTGTTCTTTGACTTCTTCTTTAGTTTGCTTAGTTGTTGGTTGTGTTTCTGGTATATCTATAATAGGACGCAATCTTGTTTCTAATCTTTCTCTATCTGTCTCTCGTAATGTTCTGATTACATCTCTATCCCTTCTGCCTACTTTGCCTTGTTCAATCTCTGCAAAAACATCAGATGCTTTGTTAAATCCAGATTCTCTAAAAGCAGCACCCATTTCTCTAAAAAACTCTATGATCTTATTAAAAATACCCTCAACTCTTTTTGGAGCTTGTCTTGTAAGTTCTCTATGTCTAAACAGTTCTGCTACTGCTTCTTCAACATATTGTTCTTCAACTCTTGGTCTGCCTTCTTGCTCAACATATGCTTCTAAATTAGGATTTATTTTTTTAGCTCTTTCGTAATATGTAAGTCCTTGATCAAAAGCAGCTTTATCTACAGATTCAGGAACTTTAATTCTTTTAACTTCTTTCTTTAAAAATTGATATTCTTTTTCTGTAATTAAATCTTTAGCTCTTAAAGCATGGATTAGCTCATGTTCTAACAAACTATCTAACCTTTGCTCTATTTGAGCATCAGTCATTTGTCCGTCAGGATTTATAGCATTTAAAGATAGAAATATAATATCTACATTCTTATCGTATTCAGCTTCGGCTTGTTCTTCTTGTAGTTTTTGTCTGTCAAATACAAAATCTCCTTCTGTACCCGCTATATATCTTGTAGATAAAATATCATTACTTACAATAACTCCTGTTTCTCCTAGACCAAGTTTCTTTAATTTAGCTTGTAAGGTTTTAGAAAATTTATTTAGTCTGCCTTCTTCTACTTCTGCAGCAAAGTCTTTAACTACAGGATCAGATAGCTCAATAGGTATCAAACCTTCTTGTCTTGATACTTCATTAGCAACAAGATTATCTATAATTTCTTGAGGCAATTTTCCTTCTGCTTCAAGTCTTGCTTTAAATTCGTTAGGGGTTTCGTTAAATCCTTCTGCTCGTCTAGCTACATCAAATTCAAAATTTACATTAGCTGCAAACTTCTTACCTGTAGTAGGAACTATCCTTCTACTTGTAACTAAATCTTGGAAAAATTGTTTTGCTCCTTGTTGATCTGTGCCAAAAGGTTTAATTGCAATGATATCTTGTTCAGTAATTTCATTACCCTGCTGTCTAAGCAGTTGAAAAAACTCATTAAGATTTTGGGGAGTATATTTACGGGGGGTAAAATTTGGAAAAGGTGTAAGAGTATCAAAACTTTTAAGAGAATTAAGTCTCTCCATGAATAGCTTTTTTGCACCTTTGTTTCTGGTTTTTCTTATGTCCTTAAAACCTGTCCACCTTTCTGTTGCATATTGGACAGCAGGATCATTGAAGTCTAAATCTATGTTTTTGCTTTTAGCTAATTGTTTAATATCAAAAGCTGTAGATTTAAGAGTTCCTTTATCATTTACAGGCAATGATCCAAAGCCAGATTCTCTATTAGATTTACTAATATGTCTTGCTAGGTTTTCTAACATTTCAGAAAACTCTCTGGGTTTTAAAATAGATTTAGCTTCTGCCATAGTAACAGTAGCTTTAGTATCTAATCCTTTTGATTTGAGATATTTATCTATTAAAGGTATTTCAGCTTCTCTGCCTTTGATCATTTCAAAGTAAACATTGTCGCTAAACCAAGAATTGTTTTTCTTTTCTTCTAATATCTTAGCTCTAGTATCATCATCAATACTTTCGTCAAAATCTATTAGCGTTTGTAGATTTAATTCTGTTTTATTTGGATCAAGAACTGTAGCTCCTAGTTCTGTAAACGAGCCACTATCAGTAAATCCTAGATTATATGCAGCGTTCTTAATCATCGAATCTAATCTTCTTCTTTGGAAATCAGACTCTATTTTATTTTTTTCTACTAATGCTTCTGCTTCTGTACCAACTTCTTTAAGTATTGGTTTTTCTGGATTATTAAGGTCTATTAGTTGAAAACCACCAACAGGATTTGAAACAATTTCTAAACTTGGAATAACGCCTAGTTGTTCTGGTTGTGCAAACTCAGGTATATTTACACTTTCTTGCTTAATGTATTCTTCTAAGTTGCCTTGTTGTAAAGCTTGTTCAAATTTTTCTTTTCTGCCATTAAGAACTTTTGCTTGATTTAATCTTGTTCTATCTTCTCTGTCTCTCAACCTTTCCATGCCCACGCTTCTTCTGTTTAGCGAGTTCACAAAAACATCTGCAGTACCACCAACTATTGCTCCAATACTAAATTCTTCAAACAAACTATCGCCTATAGGCAATTCATCTGAGTATAAACCTCTAGCTGTAAGGTCTTGCAAAATACTAGCAGTAACTTCTTGAGCACCTTCAAGACCACCTGTTTGTAAAGCAGAAACAATAGTATTTCTAATTGAAGGATAATCAACTGCATTTCTAGGTATTCTTTGGAACAACCTTTGAATAGGTAGTATCTCTGTAGTACCTATAGCACCACCACCTAATAGTGCTAATTTTTCTGTAATTGGTCCGACTTCTTCTCCGTTTGCTCTAGCAATATCTATACGATCTGCTTGTTGAGCAATACCGCCTGGTATAGCTAAAGCTGCAGGTAAAGTTACTGTAGGTTTGAGATACTTATTAGCAGCACCAACACCTCTTTTAGCAAGTTGTTGTCCTACTGCTCCTGCACCTAAAAACGGAATAAATGATCCAAATCCTTCTCCAAGTGAAGTAGTAAAATCTCCTCTTATTCTTGGGTCTGCAGCCAAAGGAGATGTAGTTCTTATGGTCTCTCCTATACTTTGTAATCCTTGCGTAAGACCGCTATCTGTACCTGTTGTAAGTGCAGCTATACCTGTAGGAACATCTAGTAATGTTTGAGCAGCACCTCTCACTACAGAGCGTGGAAACTCTGCTACTCTTTCTAATAAACCAACATCATTGATGTCAATGCCATATACTGATTTTGCTTCTGCTGCTACCTGATCTCTAATACCTTGTGGTAAATCATCGGGCAAATTTAAAAATTGTCCGTCAGGTAAAGGTATTTTTTGCATATTAAGTTTTAGATATTAACGAATACATAGGATTTGTAGGTGTTCTATTTGCTATGCCTTGCATAGATAATAGTTGTGATTCTACATTTCTAATTTGGTTAGTTAAAGCACTAAGTGTTGCAGGGTCTGATACTCCTGATTCAGTAAGATTTTTAAGCTGTGCTACTAATTGTTTATATGTTTCATTCAACCTAGCTATTGGCTCAAAAGCTGCTTGTTTACGATAATAACCTGCTTGTGCTTCTCTTAAATCCGCTTCGCTACCTGCTTTTTGTCCTGCTTCTTTAGCAGCTACAAAATTCTGCAAACCTGCTCCTAAAGATGTTGCATTTGGAGAAGCTAATAAAGTACCGCCTAATCTAATTAAATCGTTACCTGATATACCGCCACCTTTTGCTACTTGTTCTTGAGGTGGTCGATATCTAAATGGCTCTCTTTTTAATTTTTCTTGAGGTGCAGAGTCATCTCTAAAAGCATTTGCTACCTGACCTGCTGCAAAAGTAGTTCCTAATGTTCTAGGTGTACTAAAAACTCTATAATTAGGATTTAAAAATTCTTCTTTATATCCCATTTTTTGAGCTACTCCTCCAGGTGTAAGCTTACCTTTACTTGTAACCTTTGCAGGTGCTGTAAAAGGATTTCTTAAATAATCTTTTGTAGCTGATACTGCTTTTCCTGTAAGACTTGGAGCTATACGCCTTAATCCTTGTAAACCTGCTCTACCTGCAAGTCCTAAAAGTCCTGCACCAGGAATTAAAACAGACGCATCTAAAAGAGCATTACCTATTCCGCCTATTCCACCACCATATCTATCAGATAAAAAGTCTCCTGTTGCTTCAAAGAAACCTCTGTTTTTTTCTTCTTGTTCTGCTTCAAGTTCATCAAGCATTTTTTGTTGTTGCAAGTATTCTTGATATTGTTTGTTGTAATCATCTAAACCTGCAAAGCTACCTGCTAAAGCTGTTGGACCACCTGTATTAAATTTTTGTACAGGCATGGAGGGTGCTGCTGCCATAGCATTTGATTGGGAGGATTCATTTGCTGCTTGAGGAGCAACACCCATAGTTTGTTGAACTGTTTCATCTGCCAATGTAGTTTGCGGTTGCGTCATTGCTGCTTCTCTAGCTCTAAAAGCTTGATTAAGTTTTTTTCTACCCTCTAATTCAGATAACACAATATATCTAGGATAACTGCCACTAGGATTTTGCAGTTCATCAACTAAATCTTTTTCTGAAAAATATTCTAAATCTTTTGCTAAATCTATAATACTCATAATTAAGCTCCGCCCATGAAGTTTTTATACAGACCTGCACCTGCTAAACCTGCACCTGCCATCTGTTGAAATAATCCTGGTTGTTGTTCATAGGTACTTCTTACAACATTTGGTTGTATTGGAGCACCATATAATAAACCTGAAAGACCTGCTAATTGATTACGGGTGTAATCTCTTTGATTTATAAAGTCTTGATAACCCATATCTAAACTAGCTTGTTCAAAAGCTCTTTGTCTTTGACCTATATCAGATAGTGTACTTATCCTAGATAAAGCATCTTTTTGTATATCTTGTCCTATATCACCTAGCATTTGTGCACCTGCTAGTCCAAGTTTATCTTGTGTTTGTCTAAGCTGTTCCTCGCTAAGTCCTAACCTTCTTTCTCTATCTAATTGACCTAGTGCTTGGGAATACGATCTTTCAAGTCCTTTTGCTTGTATATCACCTAATCTTTCACCTAAATTTCTTTCTCTTTCAGATTGCATAATAGCTTCACGATAACCACCTAAACCACCTGATAAGGCTGCTTTAGACCCTATTTGATTGCCCAATATATTTGAATCTCTTATAGCTTCTCTTTTAGATATATCTGTTACTGCTTGTTGATATGGATTCATAAACCTAGAAATACCATCTTCAAAAGACATTCTTTCATATGGATTTATAGTTGATCTTGTAGAGGCTATATCTCCAACTAACTGTGAGGCATCAGTAAATTGTGATGGAGTACCTGCAGATGCAAATCCTCTTGTTAAACTTTGTGCCATCATTTCATCTGGAGAAAAAGGAGCTAACCTTTGACCTAGATATGTTGAATAAGGTTGTAAGCTTTCTGCTTCTCCTCTTTGAAATAGTCTTGTTACATATGGCTCTGCAAATTCTGGTAAATTAGTTTGCTCAACTACTTGTTTTGATGGACCACCGCCACCACCGCCTTTAAGAAATCTCATCTTTTACCTCATCAAATTTAATTTCATAAAATCTTGCTGTTTCTTCCCAATCTTTATTTTTTATCCAATTCCAAAAACCACCTCGTCCTACGCCTTCTACGCCTTTACATTTATTGACTTTTGCCCAATCGTACATAACCTCTAATCCGTCATCTATCCAATCGTGCATTTTTTTACCTGCTAAATGTTCTATATGCAGCATTTTTAAATCTGCAGGATATGTATGTACTCTAGTTATTACACACCCTACAATTTCTAAAGTTTTTTCTTCAAAAATAATCCATAAACTACATTCATTATTGTTTAATCTATAAAGAATATTTATTGGATTTATTCTGCCACCTGATCTATGACAAGATTTATGCAAAAGCTTTTCACAATCACCCCAAACCTGACTCAAATGTTCAGGCATTATTAAAGATACTTGGAAAGGTTTTTGTTCTTGTATAGCTTCCATTATGCAGGTAGTAATTCTTGTGGATTAATAGGTTTTGGTTGTTGAGTTTTTCCTGTTCTTTTCTGACGAACACGATCCATCATAGCGTACAACTGTTCACTACCTGAGTCTGTATCGCCATCTCCTATACCCGATACAACATCAGCAGGTAATACAAATTCTCCTTGCGATACTGCTACTTTCTCATTACCCATAGAGCCATAAATATCATCTGCCATACCGCCATTATTATTACCTTCTATTTTGCCTGTAGTTTGTGCGTTTGGAACTAAAGTTTTTAAAGCTCTATCTCTTACTGCAGCAAATGCGTTTGCTCCATATTTAGATGTAAATCTTTCTACTACACTATCATCAAAACTTTTACCTAATAAATAGTTTATGAGTTCTGCAGTTAAAGGATCATCAATCATTTGATTCGCAGTATCTGTAGGTATTGCTTCCTGCATTTGTGCCATTGTTGGTTTTATTTCAGTTTGATCGCCTTCAAAAAATCCCATTCTTTCAACAACATCTGGAGCTACTTTGTCTAAAGCTTCTAATCCTTTATTAGGCAGTTTTTTATCTGTATCACCACCTTCATTAAAACCAATATCTTTGCCAAAAGTAGGTATAAAACTTGTATCAATTAAACTGTTTAAACTTAAATTAGCTAAAGCATTTATAGGATCAGCAATAGTTGGAATTAAAGTAGGAGTTATAGGAACAGGTGTAACTTGTTCAGCTTCAAGAGATGCTTGTGCAGGTGCTTGAACTAAAGTAGAAGTAGTTTGGACTGGTGCAAACATTTGACTGTTAAAAGCTTTATATGGGTCTATAACGCCTGGTATTCCGTAACTCATAGTATTAGTGGGAATTAAAGGAGGTATTTCAGGTCTCCTAGATGATGATGTACCCATAACTTCTGCTGCTGAAGGATTCAAAGGGGTTTGAAAGTACATAAATTCTGGATCAATACCTGGTCTAAATCCATCAGGTAATTGTCTAGTTCTTCTAGCTACAATACGCTCTGGAGCTTTCCCCTCATTATCTGTTTCTCCACCTTCTGAATTATCAAATAATTTTTTGTAATTAGACCCACTCATTGAAGGACCAAATCCTAAAAGTTTTATAGATTCATTGTCATCTATATCATCAATATCTCTTTTAGATCGTGTTGTACCTCCAAAAATATATCCTTTGCGATCTGTTTCTCCACCTTCTGCCATCATCATCGCTCCTTGATTTATCATTGCAGTTGGCTCAACTGCTTCTTCTTTTTTCAATGCTGCAGCCATTTTGGCATCATATTCATTTCTTGCTTCTTTGTTTTTAAAATAATCATAAGCAAGTCCTGCTAAACCAAACATTCCTGCAGGTACTTTAAAATCACCATCTAAAATACTTTTTAATGGTGAAAGACCAGAAAATCCTAATATAGATTCAGGGGAAAATACTTTAGGTCTTTCTCCTAAATCTGTACTTCCGCCTTCTTCATAAAAAATATTTGGCTCTGGATTCGCAGCAAAGTTTTCTGCTCTTTCTCTAGCTAACATTTCATCAACATTTTCAGTCTCTGGTCCTTTATACATATCGTAAGCATAATCAAGACCATATCCTGCACCTATAGGCAGTAAAGCTCCTGATCCTGCATCTTTTAAAACTCCTAAACTGCCCATGAAACCTTGATCTTTAAAAGCTCCTGGTAGATTTTTATAAAGTTGTCCAACTCCAGGACCTTGAGACATGGCTTGTCCAAAAGCATCTCTAGTAACTTGACCTGCTGTATTACCTATGCCTTCTGCAAATCCTGAAATATTTCCAGGACTAGATAATACATTAGCTGCAAAGTCTTTTCCTGCTGAACTTAATAAACTTGGAGCAGTTACATCTATACCTGCTGTAGCAAAATCAGCAGGTTGAAACCCTGCTATGTTTGTTACAGGAGATGTATTGAATACATTTCCACCACCAAAAGCATTATTAGCAGCATTAACTCCTCTTGTAAAAAAGTTACTTGTATCTGGAGTTGTGTATTGCAAAGCACCACTAGGTGCTGTTGAAAAAGTTATGCCTTTTGCTGCATCTGCACCTAATCCTTGTAATGTTGCGTCTTTAGCTGCTTGTGTAGCAGATGTTAATAGATCAGGATTGGCTGCAGGATTAGCTACTAAAGTATCTTTTATTAAATTAGTAGCATCTAAACCACCACCTGTTAATGTATCAGTTGCTGATGCAGTAGCATCTGCTGCTGCACCTGCTCCTGATAAACCTTGAAATATTTTACCAAAGCCATAACCTGTAAGACCTGCAATCAAACCTTTTTTTACATCTCCTGTAGCTGCAGTTTGAGCTAAACCTGCACCCAAAGCAGAAGCAATCAAAGGACTTAATGTAGTCGCTCCTAAAGCACTAAAAAGTGCAGGACCTGCAAGTGATCCAATCATAGGTGCTGCAAGTGCTAGAAGAGGTAAAAATGCTTCTGGTTGTCCTGTTTCAGGATTGACAGTAATTGGCATAGTTTTAGCCAAAGCTTCTACTTCAATAGGATTAACATGGAGAAGCATAGTGTCTCCATATCTTCCTTGTGCTGCTACATTTTTTACTTGATCTTTAATATCCATAATATTATTCCTCAGTAGTTTCACAACCAAATGCGTTGATGCTTATATTAGCCGTACTTGCAAATGCTCGTATTTTGTCAGTTTCGTTTAAAGTAATTCCTATAACTAAAGTATCAGTAGTGTTACCATTTAATGCTTTATTAAAAATTAAATAATCTTTGTTAGAAGTTGTTGCTCCTGCTGCAGATACAGATATTCTATAAGTTGCAGCACCTGCATCTCTATTTGCTATTACTATTGAACTAATAGTTGTTTGTGCTGCTGCAGGAACTACATACAATTCAGTTTCTGTATTAGCTGCTAATGATATTTGCCCTAATATTTTTAAGTTATCAGACATTTCCTTTTGTTCCCATTAATAAAAATTGATGTCTTTTTATAGCTTTTGAAGCTGCACCTGTTTTTAAATTTTCTACATTAGACAAATCATTAAATATATCTTGTATTATTTGCTCTAATGTTCTTCTTGTAACCAATTCGTTATCTAACGAATAATCTGATTGTGGCAAAGGTAAAGGTGGTGATGATTTAGCTGCCATTATTTTCTACCATCTGATCTAACATCTATTCTTGTATCTCCTAATCTCCAAGAAAAATTACCAGAAGAATTTTCTAGTCTAACTGCTATTTGTCTTGTTCTACCCCTTGTATTTACAAAATTTGTACTAGGCGTTATTGATAAAGTAGATAAAACACTTTGTGTTTCCGAAGGATATTTTCTACCTTTTAAAGTTAAACTAATAGTATCAGAATTATTTGTAGAATCTAAAAATTGTATGTCAGGTATTACTTTAGATATGTACATAAATTCCTCACCTGCAGGGTCTAAATCAATATCTGCAGATTCAATATAAGCATTAAAATTGCTACCATCTGCAGAATTTCCAAATTCGTGATTATAAATATAATTATTATTAGTATTATCTAACTTGCCTGTTGCAAGAGGATAATCTAAAGCAGGTGCTCTATTCCATGCAGTTCTTGTATATCCATCATTAGTTGTGCCAACTGTCCACACTTTTTCTAGGTAATTGTAAGTAACATATTTATCTATTTCATTACTACTTGCAGAAGGATAAAACCAAATCACTTCATTATGTTCAGAGTTATTAGCTGCAAATATTTTAAAGCTTTGTGATTTATTTATATCACTAAATATATGATTCAAAACTGTGCAAGGAATTTGTTCAATACTACCTGTTGCTACATAAAAAGCACCATCGTCCATAAAATAAACAGAGCCACCTATTGCAACACCTGCTTTTGGTGAAATCATTCCGATACCTCTAGCTATTTCATTAAATGAAAAATAAAAAGGACTTCCAACAAATCTCATGGAAAATACACTAGCATCTGTAAAAACCAATGTTTCTTGCCTAGTCTGTATAGCACCAATTATTTGACTCCCTGATGAAAGCTTAACTCCACCTGCAGAGTTGGTTGCTGATGGAGT
>TARA_B100000963_G_scaffold353213_1_pt1 | contig 16051 bp, 10 predicted proteins | sample TARA_B100000963 | Tara Oceans TARA_B100000963 (sample SAMEA2622097) | marine metagenome | biome: marine biome (ENVO:00000447); feature: surface water layer (ENVO:00002042); material: "saline water (ENVO:00002010), including plankton (ENVO:xxxxxxxx)" | depth 5 m | reverse complement strand
TAAATTAATTATTTATTTTGTTTAGGTAAATTTAAAAAAAATTAAACTTACTCACTATATATATAATATTTTTTTACAAAAAAATTTATCAAATTGATATTTCAAGCCACTAAAAATTACCAAATTGGTATTTTGATTACCATAGTGTTTATTGTCCTCGTGCCCCTAATATCCCGCAGTTTTGTTGATTTTTTTTCAGGTTTTGGGGTTTTGACCCTAGGTATTTTGCATGGTGCAAATGATCTTGAAATTATTTCAAAAAGTTTTAAAGGAAAACTGAATAATCTCTATTTAAAGTCTATTTTACTATATATCTCGGTAGTTTTGTTTGGGGGAGTTCTCTTTTTTACCCTTCCTTCTATTTCATTGATCGTTTTTGTACTCTTTAGTAGCTATCATTTTGGAGAACAACATTGGGAAGATCGATTGTCTTTTTCCCTATTTCATTTAGCCTTTTTCACATTATATGGTGCGTTTATTTTCTTTTTAATGTTTACACTTCAATACGACTCGGTTGTAGAGGTAATTGAAAAGATTTCTGGATATCGATTGGGTTTTGAATTTTTCCAGTTTACTGCCGTTCTATTGGGAATTATTTTATTAATAAACATCCTTTTAAAGGGTTCTATTCGCTCTCATATTATAAAGGAGGCTGTATTAATATTACTTTTAGCGTTTATTTTTTATATTGGCTCATTGTGGTTTGCATTTGCCTTTTACTTTGTGGTATGGCATAGTTTACCCTCCCTTTCGGATCAATTAAAATTCCTTTATGGAGAGATGAATTTAGAATCATTTCTGAAATACTTTAAGCATTCATTGATTTATTGGTTGGCCTCTTTGATCTCTTTATATTTGGTTTACAGTTATGTAGATTTCAAAGCCAACTATTTCATGCCAATGTTTTTTTCTTTTTTGGCTGCCATAACTTTTCCTCATACTATCGTAATGGCTGTAATGAAACACAAAAATGGATGAATGGTGAGGTTTTAAATACGATTGAAAACAGTAAATTTATATTATAAAAATTGACCAATGTTTGATAGCTTAAGCAATAAACTGGAGAGTGCCTTTAAGCTGCTTAAAGGGCATGGAAAGATTACCGATATCAATGTGGCCGAGACCCTCAAAGAGGTCAGAAGAGCACTGTTGGATGCAGATGTTAACTTTAAGATTGCTAAAGAATTTACAAATCGAGTTAAGGAAAAAGCCCTGGGCCAAAAAGTATTGACCAGTCTTCAGCCTGGCCAGTTGATGGTAAAGTTAGTTAAGGATGAATTAACCCTTCTCATGGGAAGCAGTGCATCTGAAATGGAGCTTTCTTCAAAGCCTTCTGTTATTTTAATGTCAGGTTTGCAAGGATCTGGTAAAACTACCTTTAGTGGAAAGTTGGCATTATATCTCAAAAAAAAGAATAATAAAAAGCCCTTACTGGTTGCTTGTGATGTCTACCGTCCAGCAGCGATTGATCAGTTGGTTGTATTGGGAGAGCAGATTGACGTTCCAGTTTTTAGTGACCGCGAAGAAAAAAATCCGGTAAAGATTGCACAAACCGCCATAAAACATGCCAAACAGCAAAAAAATGATGTAGTCATCATTGATACTGCCGGACGATTGGCAGTAGATGAGGTCTTGATGAAAGAGATTTCGGACATTCACCACACTGTAAAACCTGATGAAACACTATTTGTAGTCGATGCCATGACAGGTCAAGATGCGGTTAATACCGCCAAAGCCTTTCACGATACCCTTAATTTTGAGGGTGTTATTTTGACCAAACTCGACGGAGATACTAGGGGAGGGGCTGCTTTATCCATTAAATCCGTGGTCAAAAAGCCCATAAAATTTATTGGAACAGGAGAAAAAATGGAAGCACTTGATGTGTTTTATCCAGAGCGAATGGCAGACCGTATTTTGGGTATGGGGGATGTAGTTTCATTGGTCGAAAGAGCTCAAGAGCAGTTTGACCAAGAGGAAGCGAGAAAAATCAATAAAAAGATAGCTAAAAACCAATTTGGATTTGATGATTTTCTATCTCAAATACAGCAAGTTAAAAAGATGGGTAATATGAAAGACTTGATGGGAATGATTCCTGGTGCCAATAAAATGATGGGAGATGTAGATTTCAACAACGACTCATTTAAACATATAGAGGCCATAATTGGATCAATGACTCCTCAGGAGCGTACACAACCTGAATTACTAGATCACAGTAGAAAAAATAGAATCGCAAAAGGTTCTGGGAGGGACATAAATGAGGTTAATCAATTGATTAAGCAATTTGGTCAGATGAGTAAAATGATGAAGATGATGCAAGGTGGAAAAGGAAAACAAATGATGAAAATGTTTCAAGGATTTAAATAATTATGGAGATACTGGACGGAAAAAAATTATCCCAACAAATAAAAGAGGAAATCAAGCAAGCTGTCATTTTGCGTAAAAAAAAGGGAGAAAAAATACCACATTTGGCGGCGTTATTGGTTGGGAATGACGGTGCTAGTTTGACATATGTTGGAAGTAAAGTTCGTTCGTGTGAACAAGTGGGTTTTAAATCCACGCTAATCCGACTAGAAAGCAATATTACCGAGCAAGCACTTATTGATAAAATCAAAGAGTTAAACAATGATGATACTTTAGATGGTTATATCGTTCAACTTCCACTTCCCAATCATATAAACGAGGAGAAAATCCTATTGGCTATTGACCCCAAAAAAGATGTTGATGGATTCCACCCTTCTAATTTTGGTCGAGTGGCATTAGAAATGGAGTCCTACATCCCTGCGACCCCTTTTGGTATAATGGAGATGCTTAAAAGGAATGAAATTGATATTTCAGGAAAACATTGTGTAGTAATTGGCAGAAGTAATATAGTGGGTAGACCCATCAGTATTTTGATGAGTCAAAAAGGTAACCCTGGGAACGCTACTGTTACTGTTGCCCATAGTAGAACTAAAAATATTGAACAGTTAACCCAAAAAGCAGATATAATAGTTTCTGCTTTGGGTATCCCTGAATTTTTGAAAGGATATATGGTAAAAGAGGGTGTTATAGTTATTGATGTAGGAATCACAAGAGTCCATGACGATTCGCATCCTAAGGGTTATGTCATCAAGGGTGATGTGGCTTTTGATGAAGTGGCCAAGAAATCGAGCTATATTACCCCTGTACCAGGGGGAGTTGGTCCGATGACTATTGCCATGTTGCTAAAGAATACTTTGCTTTCCTGCGAGCGAAAGTCTTAGGTTAGGCTAATTTGTAACCTTATTTTTTTGGAGTGGGTTTTCTTCCATATTGTAAATATTAAGTATCACTAGACCAAAAGCAACACTTGAAATAATCAATAGAACGTTGGTAAGTCCACTTACTCCAAAAGAGAGTCTGATCAAGATGGTACAGATAACAAATCCGGTGTTTCTTATCAATTGACTGTAGCGTTCTGTATATTGAAAAGAGAGAAGTAATATCAACACATCTGCCAAAATCAAAATGGTAAAAAATTCGTTGTAAAAAATGGAATTGATATCTGAAGTTATATTTAGGTAGAAAAGCCCATAAATCCATTGATAAATACTTATGAAAGAGGTAATGATCAAAATGGGTAATAAAATCAGACTTACTACTTTTTTGGAGGCAACAAAACTTTGTATATTAAGGTTAATTGGTTTTTTTGGCAATCTTGAGCGTGCTTTGTTGAATAAGAAAATCAGAAAGAAAATAATTAATACTCCTAAAACATCATAAATTAGTTGGACGTTTTCTTTGGTATTCAACCAGTTGGCCTCCAAATTAATTTTGGGGATATCTGCAAAAATTCTACGAATAAGTATTAATGAAATGATCTCAAATTGTTTGGATACGGAAGTAGTAAATGACCGAGGAAGATTAACAACCAAAAGATAGATCTCATAAATCAAAATTATAGAAAAAGGGGTGTAGATAGCAGAAATGGGATCTATCAGCAAACTGCTTTCGAAGGAAATCTTAAACAATTCATATTTTTTAGCATAAATCAAGAAAAGGTGGATGATAAATCCAATCATTGAAAACCATAATGTAGCGCGTTCTACTTTATTTTGGTTTGTTTCTGAAAAGACGCTTATAAAAATATTGTCAATGAATTGATGCCAGGACTTCATATGGATTTAAATTAACCAATCACAGGGATGGCATCAAATATACTTTTTTTTTGTTTAAGGTTTGTAAAGCTGAACTATCTTTGCTCAAATGGATATTAAGAAACAAGGTAAAATGCTTGCAAAGGGAACCATGCTTCCTTTAATGGAAGCTTTTTATTCCATTCAGGGCGAAGGCTATTACAAAGGGAGTGCAGCTTATTTTATTAGAATTGGAGGTTGTGATGTTGGGTGTCATTGGTGTGATGTAAAAGATAGCTGGAATCCCAAATTGCACCCACCAACTATTGTAGATGAAATTATTAAAACAGCCCATAAGTTCTCTGATACCATAGTTGTGACTGGAGGAGAGCCCTTGATGTGGAATATGGACCCCCTTACACAGGGTTTGAAATCACTGGAAATGAAAACGCATATCGAAACCTCGGGTGCCTATGAGCTATCAGGCCAATGGGATTGGTTTTGCTTATCTCCAAAAAAAAATAAACTTCCAACTGCGGAGGCTTTTGACAGTGCGGACGAGTTGAAAATGATCATTTATAACCGTGATGATTTTAGTTTTGCAGAAAAGCAAGCGGAAAAAGTCACTCCGAAATGTAAACTTTATCTTCAACCAGAATGGAGTAAGCGAGAGAAGATGATGCCACTGATCGTCGACTACGTAATGAAAAACACCAAATGGAAAGTGTCCTTACAAACCCATAAGTACCTTAATGTTCCCTAGTCAATCGGGCTAAATAATCGCAATTTTCTCCTTCAATAATCATTTTAGTTTCAAATCCTATATTACTGGCAATATAGCTTAGAAGGCCATAATCAATATAAAGCCATGGGAAGGTTTGATTAATATTTTTGTATCGAAGTCCGTATTCCAATTCACCATAATAGTGATTCGCAGGGATGATTTTTTCACCTTCAGGGGTTTCATCAAATAGATAAATCAAATCTGAAGAATCCAGTAAAACTTGACCCTTGGGATGAAGAAGTGATTTGAGTTTTTTAAGTAATAATTGTAGCCTTACCAAATTACCACAAATTCCTAGTCCGTTCATCAAAAGCAGTATAGTATCATAATTGTCCTGATGGAAATCAAAAATGGATTGTTGAATAGTATAAAATAAACCTCTTTCGGAAGCTACTTTAACGGCTGAAGGGGAGTTGTCTAATCCTGTAACGCTAAAATTTCTCTCATTTTGTAAAAAGAGACTATGGGGGCCAGCACCACAACCTATATCTAAAACTTTTCCATGGGCTATCTCCATAGCTTCTTGCTCTAGAAGGGGCATTTGGTTAAATGTCCTAAAAAAATAGCTGATTGGAACTGGATCCTCATCGGTGAGACTGGTCCATGTAATTAATTGTTGATCTCCGGGGTATTGATGATAGTCCAGTAGGGCTTTTCCAAAAGTATCATTTTTCTCAATCATCATTCAATAAACTATGGATATATGAGGTATTTTTTTCTGATATTTTGGAATTTTTCTAAGTCCTTTTCCCAAGTTTTACGAATTTGCTCTTCACCCAATCCTTGAGCCAATTGCAATTGCAACCTTTTATTACCTGCGATTCTGTTGAATCCCTTTTTGAAAAAATGTTCTTTATCTGGAAAATCCCTGTAGGCTTGAATCAACCATTGTAATTCAATTTTTTTTGGGTAGTCAATATTTCTTAGGTCTGATCCGTGACAAAGTTGATTTTGAAGTTTTGGATTTTTAGACCCATAATTAGGAATGGGAGTAAAAGAAAAATTGGTTTTAGGTAGTTCGGGGTGACCGTAGATCTGAAATTGCATTTCGGTTCCTCGACCTACACTGATTTCGGTGGGTTCGAGTAAACATAAACTGGGATAAAGTGCAATGGAATGAGCGTTGGGCAAATTAGGAGAAGGCCTTAGAGGTATTTCGAAGGGGGTTTGATGGGTATAGTTCTTAAGGGGTACTACCCTCAAATCACATTTAATCCCGTCGGAAAGCCATCCTTCACCATTGATCATTTTGGCGTATTCTCCGATAGTCATTCCATAGACGATTGGAACAGAATGCATTCCGACAAAACTTTTGCAATCTTCCTCTAAAACAGGACCATCGATATAGTTAGTATTTGGATTGGGCCGATCCAGAACAATCAGAGGAATCTCGTTTTCGGCGCAGGCTTCCATTACGTAATGGAGCGTTGAGAGATAGGTGTAAAATCTTACACCCACATCCTGCAAATCAAAGAGCATGATGCTGATGCCCTTCAGACTTTCTTTAGAAGGTTTTTTATTACTTCCATAGAGGGAAAGAATGGGTAATCCTGTTTTGAGGTCTTTTTGATCGCTCACACTCTCTCCAGCGTCTGCATCTCCCCTAAACCCGTGTTCGGGAGCAAAGACTTTTATGATATTAACATTCAGAGAGAGTAAGGTGTCTATCAGATGGGTTTTTAGATCCAAGAGACTCGCTTGATGAGCAACTACGCCAACATTTTCCTGTTGTAATATTTTATTATATGACTCCAATTGTGTGGCTCCGTAAACGATATGAGTTTGGGCTATACTTACTAAAGTATTACCTAAAAAAAGAAAAAATAAAAATGTAATTTTGAATATGCCTTTCACAAAACTAATTTGATTTGAATTTACCCATATTTATCGCCAGAAGGATGCGTTTTGATCCTTTGCATAAAGGTAATGTTTCTGCTCAGATAATTAAAATTGCCAAGATTGCAGTGGCGTTGGGGATGTCTATGATCTTGATTGCCGTTGCAACGGGTAAGGGATTGCAAAAGGAGATACAAAAAAAGACTGTGGCTTTTAATGGTCACTTGTTAGTTGCACCTTTCGAAAATAGTGAGTCATGGATTTCAGTGCTTCCCATAGTTCATGATCCAACAATTTTGGGATTAATAAAGAATAATAAGGGAGTAACTCATGTTCAAAGCGTTGCTCTAAAAGGGGGCTTGCTGAAAGCCAATGAACAGTTTGAAGGTATTGTAATGAAAGGTGTTTCAAGGGATTACCAATGGGATCAATTAGAAAGCTTTTTGGTATCAGGAAGTTTTCCCAGGTTAGGAAAAAAAACCTCTAATGAAATATTACTATCTCAGGTCATCGCACAACGTTTATCTGTAGGTATTGGTGATGAAGTATCAGCCTATTTTCAGAATTACCAAAACCAGCAATTACCAAATGTGAGAAGGTTCAAAGTGGTGGGCTTGTTTTTGTCAGGTTTTCCTGATTTTGACGAAAATTTTGTTTTGGGAGACCTACGTCATATTCAACGTATTAATAAATGGAAGAATAATGAAATTGGAGGTTACGAGGTTTTTACCACCGATTTTAATAAAGCCATCAGCGTGAGTTCCTCGTTATACCAAAAATTACCCTCGGATTTAGATGTCATAGAAATTAACCGCCAATATGCGACTATTTTTCAATGGATTTCTCTTTTTGATTTCAACATATTGATCATTATCATTGTTATGATAGTGGTGGGGGTAATCAATATGTCGACTGCATTGTTGGTTTTGATTTTGGAACGCTCTAGTATGATTGGCTTGTTTAAATCTTTGGGTGCGAGAAATAAAATGATTCAAAAAATATTCCTTTACAATGGTATTGCCATTATGAGTCAGGGTCTAATTTGGGGGAATTTGGTAGGAGTTTTATTTTTTTTGTCTCAAAAATATTTGGGTTGGATTCGTCTTGATCCTGAAACCTATTATGTTAATGTTGCCCCTGTTTCATTGAATTTTGGAGATTTTATATGGTTAAATCTAGGTTTTTTGGCGGTTAGTAGTTTGTTACTTTGGATTCCTTCATTGATCATCAGTAATATTAATCCTGCTCGTGTATTACGATTTCGTTAGTTAGTTTCCTCTTTCTTTGGGATATGGTATCTTTGTCATGAAAAACATTTGATGAATTATTCCAACAATATTTTAGAGACAATAGGGAACACTCCTTTGGTTAGACTCAACAATATAACTAAAGTTGTTCCAGCATTGGTTTTGGCAAAGATTGAGAGTTTTAATCCAGGCAATTCGGTGAAGGATCGAATGGCTCTTAAAATGGTTGAAGATGCAGAGTCGGATGGTCGTTTAAAACCTGGAGGTGTTATCATTGAGGGTACTTCAGGGAATACAGGTATGGGATTGGCCTTGGCAGCTATTGTCAAGGGTTATCGTTTAATCTGTGTTTCCAATGATAAACAGTCTAAAGAAAAATTTGATGTACTAAGAGCAATGGGAGCCGAGGTAGTTGTATGTCCAACTGCTGTGGCTCCTGATGATCCACGTTCTTATTATAGTGTTTCTAAAAAATTGTCTGAAGAAACCCCAAATTCTTGGTATGTTAATCAGTATGACAATCCTTCCAATAGTGTTGCGCACTACGAACAAACCGGACCTGAGATATGGGAGCAGACAGATGGTAAAATTACTCATTTCGTAGTCGGTGTAGGTACCGGAGGTACTATTTCTGGCGTCGCTAAATATTTAAAAGAGAAGAATCCAAAAATAAAGATTTGGGGGATCGACACTTATGGTTCAGTTTTCAAAAAATATCATGAGACAGGAATTTTTGACGAAAATGAAATTTACCCCTATGTTACAGAGGGTATAGGAGAGGATATCCTTCCGGAAAATGTTAATTTTGAACTGATCGACCAATTCGAGAAGGTCACGGATAAAGATGCGGCTTTATACACCCGAAAGTTGGCAAGAGAAGAAGGTATTTTTGCTGGAAACTCTTGTGGCGCCGCAATTAAAGGAGTTTTGCAATTGAAAGATCATTTTACACAGGATGATTTGGTAGTTGTTTTACTACACGATTCCGGAAGTCGCTATATAGGTAAAATATATAACGATGACTGGATGATCAAAAAAGGATTTATGGAAAAGTAGTCGATTAGTAGTAGTTGTCGATTTGAAGTTTCTTGTATAGCCCTCTATTATTTCTTCTGTAGATACTGAAGTCAAAAATAATACTTAATTCGAAAATACTGGGTGAAAATACAGATCCAGGTTTTCTATTAGGAAAATTGTAATTAATTCCAAAGTCAAAATTTTCCAGTGCAAGTCCTAGCGTTAAACCAAAATTATTAAGCGAGAAAGAGTCAACTGATGCAACTTGTTGAGTAAATCCAATTGAAAATTCACCAAATTGGAAATCCTCTGCTAAACTCATATAAATTGACTCACCATATTTGGTTAAATTAAGGAAAGTAAACAGGTAAGAATATCTTGGAAGAAGTGATCGTTCATATGGATTAATATTGAATTCATATCCCCCTTGTAACCCAATAGAAATAGGCTTTGCATATGGAACTTCTTTATTATATGAAACATTCGGTTTGTTTAAATGTTTTAAACTTAAGCCAACCATATAGTATTCGTTATGAATAATAAATGAAGCGCCGAGATCAAAGTAATTTACATTACTAATTATTGGTGCAAGTGGGTCAATGGATTCTGTACTTATAAAACCAGTTGCCATATTTAATTGATCCTCAAAAACTAAATTATCTACATTTACTCTAGAACTTCCAAGACCAAGTGTGACAGATGGTAAAAAATATGTGTAGTTACTTAATTGAATTTTATAAACATAACTGAAATTTACCAGAGATGAAATTAATCCAGTTTCATTTATTCTGAAAGAATTAATATCAAAGCCTAATGAAAAATTATTGTCTTGAAAAGCGATTGAACCAAAAGCATATTTATTGTCCATTGCAGTAGCTTCATTGATTCTTAAACTATTATATAAAACACCAACTCTGTTAAGTTGATTCATTCCAAAATGACTAGGATTTGATTTTTGTAGAAATTTGGCTTGATTGACAATATAATCTTCTTGACTGTAACCTTTTAAGCATAAGGTTATCAGTATAATTAGTGTCAAAAAAGTGAGCCTATTCTTTCTCATTATCTAATAATAATAAAGGTTCCACTTTTTTGAACATCTATATCACCGAAAAGGGTAACTCCGGAAACTGTGTAAATATAATATGGAGACTCTGTATTTATGTCACCATTCCAACCGTTTAGAGTTATCGGCTGTAAAGGGTTAGCAGGATCAGCTGAGGATTCCTCAAAATAAAGTAAATTTCCACGGTAGTCGTAGATAGTTAGTTGAATAGATTGGAAACCGCTGAAAAGAGGCCTGTATGTATCATTATAGGTATCTCCGTTAGGAGTAAATACATTTGGAGCTAAAATATTATAACCTTTTCCAACAACCAGCACCTCAACTGACTCTTTATAACAACCAACCGAATTATATACTCTAAGTTTTGGATAATAAGTTCCAGAGACGCCGTAAACATGCGTGACTGGTGATACAGCCCCAGCCAAGAATGGATATCTTTCAACTGGGCTACTATCTCCAAAATCCCACTCAGAATATGTATATGTTCCAGTTGAGACATTTGTAAATGTAACTTCCTCCCGAGCAAGTATTAGTGGAAGTTGGGTTTGAGTGGAGTTTCCTGAAATTTGAGCATTTAGTGAGTTGTAATTAAAACTAGGTTCTCCAATTTCAAGACCTATATCTACACTAAGCCTACATCCCTCCTCATTTGTAACTGTTAAAACACCGTCAGCAACTGATTGTGAGATTTGAACTCTGTATGATTGTCCATCTAGTTGTTCTGCTGGAACCAAATCCGTATCAGTAGGATAGTAAAAACTTAAATCACCCTCGTAGTTATTAAATACCCTGACATAAAGATTACCAGCTCCACCAACATCACAAATGGTTAGCTGGTTTGGATCAGAGAAGTCATACTCGCTCAAGTTAATAAGAGGTCCATTAGTGATTACAAGGTCTTGATTTTGTGGAACAGTAATATTTTTTGAAATAGCTACAGTGTCAAATGGTGATTGCCCAGTACAACTCCAATTCATAGGTACAATACTAATTTTATATTGTCCAGGTACAAGATTATTAGCAAACTGTTGATTAGCTAGGTTAGGTAAGCCGCTACTACCGTTCATTTCAAGATAAGAGTTAGTTCCAACATCAAATTTCTCCCATATTATTTCATATGGATATTGACCTCCTTGAGGAAGATCTCCACCTACAACTTCAAAATTGATTTGACCATTATCTCTTAGTGGGTTGTCACAAGTTGGCTCCTCAGCAAATTCAGTATTATTATTGAGTCTAGGTTCTAACCTGTAAGGACTAATTCCCTCGTTTATTTCTATGGGGCTTGTCTGATCTATAAGAGTATACTCGCATCCTGAACTATCATAGACAGTAAGCTCAAGATTTCCAGCATCTCGAACAATTATACTTTTGCCAGAATAATTAAAAATTTCATTATCAGTTGTAGTTAATACCCATTTATATTGATAAAAAGTATCGCCATTTGGTGAAACAAATGGCTGACCACCCTCCACGGACGCTTCAATTGTTACCTCTTCTATACATGGATCAATTTCAAACTGTAAATCGCCTGTGTAAACTAAGTCTACTACTTCTGGAATCACAATCGTTTGAACTACATCACATGAGGTGGTGTTTGTCGCTCCTCCAGATTCACTAATTAAAATTTCAAATTCCCCAAAAGGCACTTCCTCTATTCTGTAAGCTCCACTTTTATCTTGAGTTGAAGGTATAGAAATTCCGCCTTGACCTTGAGCATTGGTCTGGAATGTCTGGCTGTATGGAATGCCAACTGAGCTTATTTTATTTACAGTAATTTCTAAATTACCTGAAAAATCATCAAGATTATTATCAACTCTAAACAAAAGATTATATTTAAGACCGTCTGGATTGTCACATGGATAAGGATTTTGATTAACGGCCACATACCTTGGATTTAAAATTTCGATACCTGAATTATTGCCAATCGCAATGGAACGAGTAATAATTATTCCTCCACCGCAACCGTTTTGTGTATTTCCAGGATCAATAATTCCTCTATAGGTTCCATGTTCAAGATCTGATGCAATTAATTGATTATCTAAAGATGGAATTGGAGACCATTCTTGAGAATTAATTGTTCCTGAGGTTGAACTAGTAGTTGATGTTACAAACTTCTCCCATCTAATTGACATTGTTGGAGGAATTGTGGGCTCGTCAAAAATTAGAGAAATTGACCCTACAGTTTCTCCACAACCAGGTTGCGTGGTTTCAATATCTCTTAATAGTATTTGACTATTTTCAGTTTCTTGGATTTCAATATTTCCAGAAAAAATATCACAAACTGTTGTATTAGTGCTTGTATTTCCAACTGCTGGAATACCAATTATTCTGACAGTATAAATTCCAGCCTGGCCTATAGGAACCGAAATACTTCCAGCAGCAGGATTATCCCAATTAACAAAATAGTTGAAATTAGATCCAGTTGATGAAACTTGAACACCAACTTCAGAGGGAGCGGTTGCTGAATTCAATGAGATATCAATTCTACCTTCCTCTCCATTAGCACAGTCGATATTATTACCATCAATTTGGAAACTAGAATCTAAAAATTGTGGTAATTCTATCATCGTAGTGAGAGTTGCAGTTGTGCTACATCCATTAACATCGGTTATGGTATAATCAGTCAACTGACCAAGATTATTGGTATCGATTCCATTTATTATAATTTCTTTGACACTTGCTCCACCAACTGAAGTTCCAGATAGAGCTCCATTTTGTAAATCAAGCGTATAGGGTCCTGCATTTAGTGCACCTCCAACTACTTCAAAAACAAGTTGAGCTGTGTCACCAGAACATGCAGGAATCACTCTTCTGTCGAAAATTTCAACAATACTCATTTCAGTTGGTTCAACTACTTCGAAAGAAATACTCTGTGCACATACCATTTGAGCCGCAGTAAATTGATATGGAATGTCAACTCCAGTCAAATCTATAGAGGCTTCAACATTATAGATGCCAGGTTGGCTTGCAGTTAATTGATTACCTGCTCCAGCTGGGGCAATAGCAATGCCATTTCTAGTCCAATTGTATATGTGGTTAATAGTACCACCTCCTTGAGCCTGAACTTCAAGTGTAAATGTATCTCCAGGACAAGTTATATCAACTTTAAAGTCTGCAACATTACTAACTCCCGCCTGTGGTGAGGGGGATGTTCCTCCTGTGGGGATTACAGTAATTGGGTCGGCAGGAAGAATGGTGAAGCTCTGAGTATCCTCACAATTGAAAATATTATCTATTACTCTAACAGTATAAACTCCTGGTAAAAGGTTTGTTATGTTCATTGTACTATTAGTATAGGCATTAGGGCCTGTCCAGGAATAAGTATACTGGTTAGATCCGCCACTGAATGCTAGACCAAGATTAGTTTCAAGTTCAATACTTCCACCACCAATATTTATTGGGACTTCATCACAGAAATCATTTACAACCCTAGTTCTAGAATCATCATATTGAAGGCCGAAAGGAAGTTCAATTGCAATTTGTTCCATGATTGCACACCTTGAATCTAATACCTCAAGTCTGTAATCTGCACCTGGTGTAAGTCCAACATATGTTTTACCACTATTTGAAACTACTTGATCAATTTGAACATTATTACTATCAAATAATGTCAGAGTATAAGGAGCAGTGCCTCCCTCAACAAGTGCAGTAAATGCTCCATTACAAGATGTAGTTGAGATTGTAAGAGCGTCAGGTTCCTCGATTGTAAAACTTGCTACACCAGAGGAACACCCATTTAATGTAACTTCAAACGTATAATCACCCGCTTGAAGATTATAAATACTCAAGTTAGTATTAGTTGAGTTATCAGGGTAGGTCCATAAATAATTGTAATTCAATGGTAGATTAGCTACTACATTAGTATTTGAAATATCTCCATTTAATAATGTTTGAGTAGGAGGAACTGGGAAAGTAACAGTGAAAGGAACTCCAGCAGTATCTGCATTAAGAACAATATCTCCAGGAGCCACGGCACTAGCTGTAACTGGAACAGCTAATGCGGGAATAGCATTATTTATTATATCTGTTAATTTAGATGCAATTGATAGGTTACCTTCAGCAATTCCACTTCCAAAGGCAGTTTCCTCTACAATATGAGTATACGGGTTGCCATTAATTATAACATGAACTCTATCCCCCATATTAAAGTTTCCAGTAATACTTAATCGATCTACTTGCCTTACACTGTTTTGACCACCAAAAATTCGTAAATCAAATGCTGGAGATGCCTCAGGTATTACAATTGATCCATCACTTCCTCCGTTACATGTCACATGAGTTACATCGTTATTTAAGATAAAGTTACTATCAATGGATGGAGATGGATTTACCTGGATAACTCCACTCAAGCTCGTTTCTGGCGCACAGGGATTACCAGTAGTTGAAATTGTATAAGTAAATATCTCCATTACAGTTGATCCTGTGTTTGGTTCTCCAAAAATTCTTACTTCATTTGGATTTCCTGTGGCTTGAGCCTGAACACCAGCAGGTAAACCAGAAATTGAGAATGATGTTGCACCACCACCATAGGTGTAGAAAATTTCAGCTATGCTATCTCCCATACATATTCCATCCGCACCAATTTGACTGGTAGTTGAAATAGCTGATGAGAGTGAAATTGTAGACAAAGGATTAACCGTAATTATTCCAGAATCAGTTTGACTTGCGCATGAGCCAATAGTAGTAACTGTATAATTAAAGGGTGTAGGTACAGCAATTGCTAGTGATGGTATTCCGTCGATTGTTAGCTGACGTGTAGTTGCACTATAAGTAAATGAAACTCCATTAGGAAGCCCTGTTACTATTCCTGAAGTTGCTCCACCACCTAATTGGTAAACAATTGGAGTCATACCAGGATTAGCAGGATCATTACCATTACATATAGTTGGATTTTTATCACCCGATAAGTGAGTCAGCGTATCATTTGGTAAAATAACAATCCTACCAGTAAAAGATTCTTCTTCACAGGTTCCATTACCAGTTGCGGTTACAGTAAATGTATATGTTGTCGGAGTTACTACATTTACATTTGCTGGTCCACTAATTGTAATTGTATTTCCAACAATAGGTCCAAGAGTTACACCCAATGGAAGACCTAATCCAGAAGCATTTGTTGCGCTTCCTCCAAAGTCAAATGTGATAGGAGTAATATTATCTCCATCACAAATTGTTTGATTAAGGGTTGAACTAACTGATGTTACGTCTATAGTAGCTATTGGAACAATAGTTATATCACCAACCTCAGTCTGTGCAGCGCATGTTCCAGATGTAGTAACGGTATAATTATAAATTGTTGTTTGGGTAACTGTTGAACCAGTGGTTGAACCATAAATACTATATACTTTAGATATTGGATCATAAATTGTCCCAAATCCAGGAGGTAATCCAATGAAATTAGCAGAAGTTGCTCCTCCTGATAGTTCATATGTGATTGTTGTTAGTCTACTAAGTATTGGGTCGTTAGATACACAAATCTCTTGACTTATTGATGTAGCGGGCGATGTAAGAGTTAACCCATCATCAGGTAATACATTGATTTCTCCTGAGTAGCTATTAACCTCACATCCAGAACCAGTAGTAGCAGTTATAGTGAAAGAATATGTTGTAGGAGTTAACACTGCCGTAGCTGGTGATCCCGAAATTACAGCAGTCAGACCAACTATATTAAGATCCACTCCAGCAGGAAGTCCTGATACTTGAGCTCCTAAAGCACTGCCAACTAGATCAAATTCAATATTATTTATAGCGGTATTATCACATAAAGTTTGATTAAGTGTAGAGGAAACCGAAGTCAAGCTTAAAGTTGCGCTTGGCTCTACGATTATTGAGCCATTTTCACTATCATTTATACACGTGCCGGAGGTTGTTACTGTGTAATTGAATGTTGTAGTATTGGTAACTGTCTCGGTTGAAAATCCAAAAATTGAAAATACTCTAGTTATTGGATCATAGTTGGCTTGAATTCCAGCCGGTAATCCAGCAGCTGAGGCATTAGTAGCTCCAC